>WNGK01015599.1_pt1 | contig 14066 bp, 10 predicted proteins | sample 5400601 | NCBI WGS metagenome assembly WNGK01 (sample SAMN13153376, study PRJNA577476) | soil metagenome | isolation source: 60 cm soil or saprolite under Garry oak tree replicate 1 | place: USA:California | collected 2016-06-15 | reverse complement strand
ACTTGGCCTCACCCCTTAGGCCGGGGAGAGGTGTCCTGATCCGGAGCGTCTCTCGACGGTTGGGATCAGTGGCCTGTGTCCGTGAAGACGCCTCACCGAACGAGGTGTCCTTGTCAACCTCCGTCGAGGATGCCTGATCAGGCGCAGAGATGTCAATTCCGCGCGCCGCCCGCCCTCGCCCCCGCTGCTTTTCCATGATCGTGGATGCCTGTCGACGATATAGCCGAAAATCATCCACGATCCTGCGATCCCGTGCGGGCCGGAGGCGCGCGGACGGCGGGTCGGTCAGTTGGTGCCGAGCTGGATGGCCTTCACGACCAGCAGGAGCACGGAGACCACGAGGTACGCCCACAGCAGCAGGATCGCGAGCTTCGTGGCTGGTGACCAGGCGACCGGCTTGAGCAGGGCGAGCGGCGGCATACGCCAGTTCGCCCGCTCGGCCCTGGTCAGGCCCGCGAACCCGGCGGCACCGCCCCGCGCGGCGGCGAGCCTGAGCCAGCCGAACGCCAGCGCCGAGCCGACCGCCAACCCGACCGCCAGCCAGGCCACGACCGCCGCGGCCGACACCCCGGCGAACAGCGTGGTCACCACGAGCGTGCCGGAGAGCAGCAGCAACAGCCCGATGATCACGCCCGCGACGATATTCAGCCAGCGCGCGTTCGTCCACGGCCCGAGCACCTCAGGGTCGTTACACAGCAGCAGCAGGAAAACGCTGGCACTCGGGAGCAGCACGCCGGCCAGCGCCTGCACGGCGGTGGTGAGCAGGCCGAGCGGCGCGCCGGGCAGCAGCACGATGCCCGCGGCGAACACGACCACCAGGGTGTAACTGGCGTAGAAGGCCTTCGCGTCGCGGAACTGGCGGTGCAGAGAGTGGCTGATGTTGAACACGTCGCCGAACGCGTAACTGGTCGACAGCGTGACGGCCGCCGCCCCGATGATGCTCGCGTCGAGCAGCAGGAGCGCGAAGACCGCGCCGAGGAAGCTGCTCTTGCCCCTGAACGCGTCGGCCACGCCGAGCGCGTCGGTGAAGTGCCCGGCCAGCGACGTCCCCGCGACCGCGTACACGGTCGCGACCAGGATCACGGCCGCGCCGCCCACCACGACCAGCGATCCCAGAAAGGTGTCCGCCCGCTCGTAGCGGATGAACCGGGGTGTGATCCGCTTGTCGATCACGTTCGACTGCTGGAAGAAGAGCTGCCATGGCGCCACGGTCGTGCCGACGATGGCGATGATCAGCAGCACGGCGTTGGAGTTGACGCCGCCCCGCACTCCGGGCACGACGAAACCGAAGGCGATCGAGCCGGCCCGCGGATGCGAGTAGATCATCAGCGGCACGAACAGCACCAGGCTGACGCCGATGAAGGCGAACATGGCGCGTTCCCAGCGCCGGAAGCTGCCGCTCGCGGTGATCGCGATCAGCATCGCGGCGGCGACCGGGACCGAGATGTACGGGCTGACCCCGAAGTAGTTCATCGCCAGCGCGATGCCGATGAACTCGGTGACGATGGTGAGGAAGTTGAGCAGGAACAGGTCCCCGACGTTGAACCAGGCCCAGAACCTGCCGAACCGCTCCATGATCAGCCGGGCGTGGCCGACGCCGGTGACGGCGCCGAGCCTGACCACCATCTCCTGGTTGACGACCAGCACGGGGACCAGCAGCAGCAGCACCCAGAGCAGGCTGTAACCGTAGTCCTGGCCCGCCTGGGCGTAGGTCGCGACGCCGCCCGCGTCGTTGTCGCCGACCATCACGATCAGGCCGGGACCGACGATCGCGAGGAACGTCACCAGCTTCCTGCGCCAGCCGGAGTACCGCTCCTCCCCCGGCCTGATCCGGCCGAACGCGCCCTCGATGTCGCCAAGGCTCGTCTCGCCGGCCCCCGGTTCGGGCCTGGTGAGAGCCGCCGCGTGGGCTGGCGCCGCCCGGCCAGAACCCGCAGCCCGGCCGGAACCCGCAGCCCGGCCGGAACCCGCCCGCCGGGCGGGATGCGCCGCCGGAGGCTCCTGCCCGGCGGGATCGGTCACGGCCGCTTGCCCCGGCGGGAGTCGGGCGGCTCGGCCGCCTCCCTGCGCCGCCAGTCGCCGGGCAGCGTCGCCTCCAGCACGTCGTCGACCGTGATCAGGCCGATCATCGTGCGGTTGTCGTCCACGACCGGGATGGTGACCAGGTTGTAGTCGCTCATCAGCACGGCGACGTCGACGACGTCGGTGTCGGCGCCGATCCTGACCGGGTCGTCGTCGTAGACGTCGCTCAGCCGGGCCGCCGGATCGGCCTGAAGCAGCGTGACCACGGTCGCGACCCCGCACAGCCTGCCGTCCTGGTCGAGCGCGTGCACGCTGGTCAGCGCCTCTGGCTCGAGGTTGCGCGAGCCGCCGACGGCGGCGAGCGCCTCGCCCACCAGGACATCGGCGGGGACGGCCAGGAAGTCCATCCCCATCAGGCCGCCTGCGCTCGTCGGGTTGAACCCCATCAGCGTCAGCACCTTGGCCCGCTGGCCGGCGGGCAGCAGGTCGATCACCGGCTGCCTGCGCCGTTGCGGGAGCTCCGAGATCGCGTCCGCCGCGTCGTCGGCCCGCATCCGGTTCAGCACCTCGGCGATCTCGACGTCGGTTCGCGCGCCGAGCAGCCGGATCGCCAGATCCTCGTCCAGTTCCTCGAACACATCGGCCTCGAGCTCGGGGTCGGCGTGCACCTGGCTCAGGATCTCGGTCTCCTCCGCCCTCGACGCCTCCTCGAGCAGGTCAGCGATCTGCGCCGCCTTGAGCCGCCTGATCCGGCCGAACGGGCCGCGCAGCAGCGCGCTGCTCGCATGCCCGATCAGCGGCTCGAAGTTGGCCCACTCCTCGAACACGTGCGCCTGCTCCGGCGGCGCGAGCAGGCGCAGCAGCCCGCGCGCCCGGCGGCGGGTGTCGACTCCGGCCAGCACCCACTCACTGCCGTGGCGCCGCAACTCCAGGTCGACCGCCTTGATCAGGTGCGCGCTCGGCACGTCGATCAGCCGATGCCCGAGCACGTCGGCGCGCAGCAGCACCTCGCCGTGACGGCGCTCAAACCTCCGCAGGTCCAGCCGGGCGCTGGTCAGCTTGAGCACCTGGCCGTTGAACGAACTCGCCTGCTCGAGCGGAACGAAAACCTCGCGGTTGCCCAGGGCCGCGACCAGGCCGGTCACCAGGGGGTGCTCGGCACCGCGCAGCCGCACGATGATGTCGGCCAGCTTGCCGATCGACTCCCCTTGCTTGTCCGTGATCGGCCGCCCGACCAGCTCGGACAGGTGCAGCACGCGCCCGTTTCCTGCCTCCGGCGCCGCAGCCGCCGGTGATGTGGTCATGTCAACGCAGCCTTTCTGGTCTGCCGCTGCCGTTCTCCTACCCGCTCCGGCGCCGGTGTTCCCGGCACGGGTAGCGCCCTGGTCGCCGGGAACGCTGTCAGTGCCGGCGGGCGCTGTCCGTTGCCTCACCGTGCCGTCGGCGGGTAAACAGGATGATGGCCTGCCGGCCAGCCGGTTATCTAGCCAGCCATGCGAGGAATATTGCGGTAGCGGCACGACCGTGAGATACCGGGGAGACCGGCCGGCCGGGGCCCTGGTTCCGGCTCACAGCGGTCACGATGGTATGAAGGCCACGTCCGGGACGCCAGCGAAGCGTCACCGAGGGCCGGACCGAGCGGAGGAACGACAGGCGTGGCGACGGGCAAGCGTGCAGGGCTGGCGGCAGGTCAGAACGATCTGACCGAGAGCCTGGGCTACGCCATCAAGCGGCGCCTGCTCGGACCGCCGCTGGTCAACGAGCAGCTCGGCGAGCAGCGGCTGTCCAAGCCGCTCGCACTCGGCGTACTGTCGCCAGACGGAATCTCCTCGGCGGCCTACGGCACAGAGGAAATCCTCATCGCCTTGCTGCCCATGGCCGGGCTGGCGGCTTTTACCCTCATCCTGCCCATGACCCTGGTCATCCTGGTCGTGATGACCCTCGTGGTGCTGTCCTACCGCGAGGTGGTCATGGTCTACATCAGGCCGGCCGGGTCCTACGTGGTGGCACGGGAGAACTTCGGGCCCCGGGTTGCCCAGATCGCCGCCGTCGCGCTGCTCATCGACTACGTGGTCACCGTCGCTGTCCAGACCGCGGCCGGCACCGCGGCGGTCGTCTCCGCGTTCCCTGCGCTAGGTGAGTTCCATCTGGAGATGACCGTCGCCGTGGTGGTCCTGATCTCCTACGGCAACCTTCGCGGGATCCGCGAGGCGGGGCGGGCTTTCGCCATGCCAACGTACCTGTTCGCCGGCTCGGTCATGCTGATGATCCTGATCGGGTTGGGCCGCCAGTTGTTCGGGGACTTGCCGAGATACAACCCGCTCGCGCTGCATGACACCTACCAGATCGGCACGGGCACAGCCGGGCTGCTGACCTTCGCGATGATCTTCACGTTCCTCCGCGCCTTCGCCAACGGCGGAGCATCGCTCACCGGCATCGAGGCTGTCTCCGACGCGGTCGGGGCCTTCAGGCCGCCGGAAGGAATCAACGCCCGCCGGGTGCTCGTGATCGAGGGCGCCATCCTCGCCTTCCTCGTCGCCGGCATTTCCTGGATGGCGCACGCCACCCACGCCACTCCGTACAAGAGCGGATTCCCGACGGTGCTCGCTCAGGAGGCCAAGATCATCTTCGGCCACTCGCCGGTCGGGGTCGCGCTCTTCTTCTTCGTGCAGGCAGCCACCGCGCTGATTCTCTACACGGGCGGAAACACGAGCTTCAACGGGTTCCCGTTCCTGGCCAGCTACGTGGCCGGGGACGCGTTCCTGCCGCGCTGGCTGCTCAAGCGAGGTCACCGCCTGGTGTTCTCCAACGCGATCATCGTCCTGACCATCGTGTCGATATCGCTGCTCCTGATCCGCGGCGCGTCGGTGAACAGCCTCGTACCGCTGTACGCCATCGGTGTCTTCACCGCCTTCTCGCTCGCGGGTTTCGGGATGGCCCGCTACCACATCAGGCACAAGGAAGCCGGGTGGCGGCGCAAGCTCGTGACCAACGCCGCCGCGGGCGGGCTGACCGCGATCGTCGTGGTCATCTTCGCCGTTGTGAAGTTCACCGAGGGCGCCTGGCTGGTGCTCGTGCTCTTCGTGATCGGCGTGCCGGCCCTGATCAGGCTCAACCGGCAGTACAAGCTGGAGGCCGATGTCCTCGCGCGCATCGGCACCGTCCGGGCCGGGCAGCCCGAGCCAACCGCGCCGACCTACTCGCGGCGAAGCGTCTACGTATTCGTCGACGAACTCGACCTGGCCACTCTCGCCGCTCTCCGGTATGCGCGCAGCCTGCGGCCGACCAGCCTGCGCGCGGTGCATTTCGTGCTGGACAGCACCCAGGCCGACCGGCTGAGGCAGGACTGGGTGCGGGCCAACACCGGCGTCGTCCTCGACCTGGTGGACTGCCCGGACCGGCGGCTCGCGAAGGCCGCGGCCGAGATGGTCCAGGCGGAGGCACAACTGCCCGGCGTCGGCGTCACGGCGGTCCTGCCGCGGCGAAGCTACAGCCCGCTGTTCGGACGGCTGCTGCACGACCAGACAGCGGACCGGATGGCCAGCGTGGTCAGCCAGATCCCGCATGCGGCCGCGACCATCGTTCCGTTCGATGTCCGCAGCCGGGTAGAGAGCCTGGCCGCGCGGGAGCGCGCCAGTGAGGCCGCTACCGGGGATGCGGCCCCCGCCGGCGCTCGTCCCGCCGAGGCCGGAACCGCGCACGCCCCGGCGGACGCCACGACGCCGGACGGCACGCCGGCGGACGGCACGATGGCGGACGGCACGAAGGCGGACCGGCACGCCGCGGAGCCATCGGCCGCCGCTCCCGAGCGCGAGCCGGCCCTGGGAGCCCCGACGCCGCCCGAGCCGCCTGCGCCTACTCCCGCGGAGGCCACGAACATCTCCAGGTACAACCGCCCGACGCCGTCCAAGGCAGCGACGCCGATCGGCAGTCTGCCCAAGCGCGGCAAGGCCACCGTGGAGGGCCGGGTGCACGCCGTCGAGATCAGGCCGGTCGAGCGCAATACGGTCCTGGCTTGTGAGATCGTCGATGCCACGGGCCAGCTCACCGCGATGTTCTACGGGCGCTCGCATATCCCCGGGCTGGATCCCGGCGCGAAGGTCAGGTTCACTGGGCAGGTCGGCGTGGTTGACAAGGAGGCCGTCATGATCAACCCGGCCTACGAGCTGCTCGCCCCCGGAGCGGGTGACTCGCCGGAGTCATGACCGGGCCAGGCGACGGCGGCGACCGCGAGCCGGGCTGTGAGCAGCTCGGTAACGGCCAGCGGCCCGAGCACGCGGTCGCGCCGCCGCGGTCGGCGGAGGGTCGCCGGCGCGGCGTGGCGCGCGGGGGCAAGCGCTCAAACGGGCATTCACGCGGGCAGGCCCGCGGGCACGGGCAATCCCACGGGCACTCGCACGGCTCCAGGCTCACGCTGACCGGCGAACACAGCCGCTCGCTGGTCATCGTCATGCTGGTCACGATCACGGTCGCGATCGCCGAGGCGGCCGGAGCCTGGGTCAGCGGCGCGCTCGTCCTGCTCGCCGACGCCGCGCACATGGCCGCCGACGCGGGTGGCGTCGGGCTCTCGCTGCTCGCCGTCGTGTTCGCGATGCGGCCGGCCACGCAGCGGCGCACCTTCGGTTACGCCAGGGCGGAGATCCTGGCCGCGATGGTGAACGCGGTGGTCCTGTTCGGCATGTCGGTCTTTATCGTCGTCGAGGCGGTCAGGAGGCTGATCGCGCCGCCGACGGTCGAGTCGCCGCTGCTGATCGTCTTCGGCGTGGTCGCGCTCGCCGCCAATGCGATCAGCCTGCTGGTCCTGCGCCGCGGCCAAGCCGAGAGCCTGAACATCAGGGGCGCGTTCCTCGAGGTCGCCTCCGACGCACTGGGCGCCGCCGCGGTCGTCGTGACCGGGGTCGTGATCGCGGCGACCGGGTTCACCCGCGCCGACCCGATCGCCGCGCTGCTCGTCGGCGCGCTGATCGTGCCGCGGACCTGGCGGCTGCTGGCCGACGCGATCGACGTCCTGCTCGAGGCCAGCCCGCGCGGCATCGACCTGAGCGAGGTCAGGACGCACCTGACCGGCCTGACCGGCGTGCGCGACGTGCACGACCTGCACGCGTGGACGATCACGTCCGGCCTGCCGGTGCTGTCCGTGCACGTGGTCGTCGAGCCGGACGTGCTGGCCGACGGCCGGAGCGGCGTCATGCTCGACGCGCTGCAGGAGTGCCTGCGCGGCCACTTCGACGTCGGCCACTCGACGTTCCAGCTCGAACTGGCCGGCCACGCCGACCACGAGCGCCCCATGCACCAGTAGCTCAGTCTGCCGTTCTGACCGGCACGGCCTCGGCGACCGGGCCGGCCGGCGCGCGACGACCCGGCGGCCGCGAACGCACGACCATCGCCTGCGTCGGAATCTCGACCAGCGCCACCGCCATCATCAGCCAGGCCTTCGTCGACTATCTCGGCCGTGTGAGTCGGCTCGACGACCGGGGCTACATTTACCCGAAGGGACCGTGGGGCGTAGGGCTCCGAAGGTGGTCCGACGTCAGGAGACGGTCTGCTGGACACACGAGCGAGCAGCTCACCACGTGCCAGGGCTGGGCCCGGGCGTGATCGCGGCGATCACTGTCGTGGAGCACGGGCGGCTGGAGCCTGGCGACGTTGCGCGCGCGCTGCTCCGTTGGGAAGCTTCAGCAGACCGCGGCGCTGTGTACCGTCCCGGGTCAAATCCATGCGGCGTCGACCAGTGCTGCGGACCCGGGCCGCGCGGTGAGCTGGAAGAGGCGATCCGGTGTCTGCCCCGGCGGGCTAAGCCTGGCCTTCGGCGTGTGGTAGAGCGCGTTGATGAGGTCTATCTACGCAATACGATGCCCGATCCACTGGCTGATCCGGGGTCACCGTGGTGGGAGCGCCGCAGGCCGACCGGATGGCCGCCATCCTGGCGGCCCGTGAATGCCCGTGACTGACCGCGGAGCCGCCTTCGCTGGTGACTGACAGCGAGATTGTCCACGTCTGTTCAAGGCGGAAGCCGAGTCGAGGTCACGGCATGCCGATGGAGAGCGTCCCGAGTTCTGCAGCGGTCGGCTCCGCGGACGCGTCCGGCGTCCAGGCGAGGATGCGTGCCTCATACTTGCCAGCCGCCACATCGGACAGATCGAGCTCGGCAGTGCCGCCGCCCGACATGGTGATCGGTTCATGGGGGCTCCATCCCGGCTGGCCCGGGCACTGGAAGCGCAGCGCGACCTGCACCTCCCGATCAGGCTCGGCGCCGGCGATCGTCACCTCAAGCCGCCCGGGCACCGCGCACTTCACCGTCTGAGCGATCAATGTGCCGCCAGACACGATTTCGGCGCGGCCCGCTGCGTCGACAATCGCCGCGAGGTCGATCCGTAGCTGGCCTCGGCCAGACTTCACTCCCGCTGCGCTGGGTCGTTGGCCGGGACGCGCCGCCGGCGCGTCGCCAGTTCTGGCCGCCTTGGGTTGAGCCTTCTCCGCCTGGCCGAGAGCCCCGGCGTCATCGAGCCTGTGCTGAAGCCAGTCACAGACCTCGCTGCAGTCCCAGGTCGGCCAGGACGCAGCCGTCTGCTCCAGTTCCAGCTCGGTATGCTCGGCCACGAGTTGCTTCTCCAGGCGTCCCTCCACCAGCCGCTGCTCGAAGCTCAGCACGAACGTCGCCGCTCGCTCCCAGGCCGGAGGTTCTGCGACGGCTTCCCCGTCTCCGTGCCGTGCAATGCGCTGCCATTCGCGAATCTGCTCCAGAGTTGGACGTGGGCGAATCCGAAACATGGCGCCAAAGATCGCCCTCGGTTCGGCACCCGCAAGTGCCGCATATGTGTTGATCTGCAACTGCTCGGCCAGCACCTTGCGGTGCTTTCCCAGAAGACCCGCGATGGAGGTGAGGTCATCGCCAGAGTTCGGCTTGTCTTGCGTAGTGCCCGATGCACCGGGCCGCCGGCCCCCGGCCGCTCGCGGCTGCCGGGGACCGGCATTCCCAGTTCGGGGACCGCTCACTACTCGTCCTCGAGAGGAGACTTGAAGAACAGTCGCTCCTCAAGAGGCTCAAAGCCGACTACCGGTGCCGGGACCTCGCAACAGTACATCTGGAATTTGCCGCCGCACTCGTACAGGGTGCCGCAGTAATCAACCGGAATCGTGTTCTTGGGAACCACGACCGGAAGCTCGATGTATCGCGTCGCGCAACCTTCCCAGCCTTTTACCCAGAACTTGTCCTTGCCGACCAGGTCGGACAGGTCGAAGCCCTTACCCTCCCCGATGGGGACGAAACCGACGTCGAACCACCAGTCGGCGCAGACGCAGGCCCACAGGTCGCCCACCAGAGCGACCCGGAAAAGGACGGTGAAGCTGTCCCCGGCATCGATGATCTTGTGCGAGGGTTCCTTCTCGGGATCTAGGATGTCGACATCCCAGTAAAGTCTAAGCAGCTTCTCGGACGGCAGATCGATTTTCGAGTAACCGTCTAAGTAGTCCGGCTTCCCGGCCCACGGCGGTTTCGTTCTGGGAGCCATTCGGTGTGTACCCCTTCCTAACGGCGGGCCAAGGCTGCGTCCTTGGCAGCGTCGGCCGAAGTGACCGTAGCGTATGTCACGCTGGTTAAGTAGCGCTGTGTTGCGTGCTTAGCTCTCGCTTAATTCGAGATCCGCGGGCGGTGGACCGGGCTCGGCCCGCTGTACCCAGCGGTCGGTGATCTCGGATAGCCGGGCGTTCCCTGCGGGTACTGCCTAGTCGAGGACATCGAGTACCCAGCCAAGGTCCGGGTCCAGTATTCCAGTTGACATCATTCCTGCAGCATCTTGAAATGGGAATGTCGCAATGCGTGGAACCTCGGTGACGGCCGTGGGTCTTACGCATGGGGGCGGGGGGATGCCGACGATGGGAAGTCACCGCGACCGTCAGCCTGCCTCCTGCGGCTTGGGCGCTGGGGACGGCCGGGCCGACAACCCACGAACTCGGTTTGCCGAGGCCGTCACGGAACTAAGGCGGCTGACACGGGACCAGCTCTTTCGGACTGTCGAGTGCTTGCTCGCCGAACGTGACCGGATCCCTGGTGGCTCCGGCGTCACCGCGGAGGTTGCGCGCAAGCTTCAAGTGCGGAGTGCCGAGTATCTTCGCGTCGCTGCTGAACTCGAAGCCGCCGCTAGCTGCTGCCGCGTTATTGAGCGAGAACTGCGCCTGCGGATCGATCCGCTCCTGACCGGCTCAGCAGGACAGCTCGCGACGACTGGGCAGCACACCACGGACGGGTTTATGGTGGGCATCCGCCGCAGCGGCCTGGATGGCTGGATGCGCAAGATTTTCCACCCGCGCCGCGCGGTGCGAGCACAGGACATCGACGGGCCGCCGCACGCTTCGCCCGAGCTGCGGCCGGTTGCCCCAAAGCTGTCGGCCGCGTGCCCGCTTGTGCTACCCACACCAACCGTGCCCGAGGCTGATGTCGCAGTATTGGTCCTCGGGCCGTTGGAGCTGCGGGTCGCTGGTCGGTGGGTGTTGAGATGGAACAGCCTGAAAGCAAGGGCCGTGTTCCAGTACCTGCTGATCCACCAAGGCGGGCCCGTCCGGCGCGACGTGCTGATGGAACTGCAGTGGCCCGACCACAGCCATGACTCAGCTCGCAACAACCTCAATGTCGCGCTCTATAGCCTTCGAAACACCCTGGTCGGTCCAGAACCAGGCGTCCAGCCCGTCCTGTACCGAGATGGGTGCTACTTACTCAATCCCGAGTTGACCTGGTGGATAGACCGGAACGAGTTCCTTCATGTGCTCTCTCATGCTCAGTCAGCCCGTCGTGCGGGCCGTACGCGCCAGGCCGTCGACGCCTACCAGAGGGTCGTCCAGCTCTACCGGGGAGAACTCTTCGAGGATGATCCGACCGGTGAGTGGTACTTGCCCGAGCAGCTCCACCTGAAGGAGCTGTACCTTCAAGCGCTGCGAGAACTAGCGGAGTCTCATATTGATCTCGGCGATCTTCACGCGGCTGTGCAGTTCGGCCAGCTCGCAATAAGCACTGACCCGTGCTGTGAGCCCGCACACCGGCTTCTTATGCGGTGCTTTTCCTCGGAACACCAGCAACAGCTTGTGAGCCGACAGTATCGCCTCTGCGTCACTGCCTTGCACGACGAACTCGGCGTGCCTCCCGCTGTTGAGACGGTCCAGCTATTCCACGACCTCATATCGACCAGGTACGGCGGTCCCACATAGGCCTCGATCCATATTGTGCTGGCATGCATCTCGGCGGCCGGCTCCGAGGTGGCGGCGTCATCCGGCCATCTCGGGGACCGGCGCCAGCGCGGGCACGGGAATCGTGCCGGTCAGGCAGGTCCCCGCTCCCGGCGCGGACCGCACCTCGAGCGCCCCGCCGAAAGCCGCCAGGCGGTCACCGATGCCCAGCAGGCCGGTGCCACTGCCCTTGCTCGCGGGATCGAAGCCGGCGCCGTCATCGCGGACCTCGAAGCTCACCTGCGCTCCCGACCGCGTCAGCTCGATCCCGATGCTGCCGGCGTCGGCGTACTTGACCGCGTTCTGCAGGCCCTCCATGATGCAGAAGTAGAGCCCGGCCTCGGTCTCCACCTTGAGCCGGCCAAGCCCCCGCGCCTGCACCGCGACCGTTACCGGGGCCTTGGCGGCCTGCGCCCGCAACGCGGCGACCAGGCCGCGCTCGGCCAGCAGCGGCGGGTAGATCCCCCGCGCCAGGTCGCGCAGGTTCTCGACTGCCTCGGCCGCGTCGGCCGAGATTTCCGCGAGCAGTTGGCGCTCGCCCTCCTCGTCGACGCCGACGAGCGACTCGGTCAGCGTCAGCTTGATGGCCAGCGCCACGAGCTGCTGCTGGGCGCCGTCGTGAATGTTCCGCTCGATCCTGCGGCGCTCCTGGTCCTGGGCCGCGACCAGCCGCTGCCTGGATGCCCTGACCTCGTCGAGGCGCTCGAGCAGCTGCTCGGTCAGCACCTCGTGCGGGGTCGCGCGCATGCCGAACACCAGCCAGTTGGCCAGGCGCCGCACCCGCTCCCTGACCGGGCTTACCCCGCGCCGCGCGGAGCTGGCCTGGCCCCGCTGATGCCTCATGGACAAACCTCCGGACCGCTGTATGCGCGTCGCTGCGCTTACAGCGCTAGCGTCGCGCAGCCGACGGCCCGACGGCCAGGGTGCTGCCTGGCCGTCGCGGGTGTGCCTGCCACCACCTACTGGGAGACGAATACGCCGGAGTCGCGGGTGTCCCACAGCCGCCTGAGCGCATCGGGGCTGAACCGCTCCTTGTTCAGGTAGGCGCGCGCTCCGCTGGCCGCGGCGTCGGCCGGCAGATCGCTCGCGTCGTAGGTGGAGCACAGGAAGACGACCACGTCGGGGTGGGCCGCGACGATCTCGCGGGTCGCCTCGATGCCGTTCATCTGCGGCATGTTGATGTCCATCAGCACCAGGCTCGGCCTGATCTGGTCCACCAGGTCGATCGCCTCGGCCCCGCTCGCCGCCTCGCCCGCAAGCTCGAAGCCGGCTAGCCGCCGCAGCACCGCCCGGGCGGCGGCTCGGAACGGCGCCTGGTCATCGACCACGACTACGAGATTCGGACCGTCCGCCACACCGTGATCTTCCCATGCCAGGCTCCCGCGGCCCATCGTGCTGCCACCCTGGCTCCCGGTGGGGCCAGCCCTCTGGAACAGGAGGCTACCGGAAAGTAATATCGGAGTACTCGTCTCCCAGGGGGCCGCCATGAGCACCTACGACCACTATGTCACCGACGTGAAGTCCGGCACCTGGGACGTCCCCGCCACCGGCGCCGCCCGGTTCAACTGGGACTACGACAACGGCCGCGGCCGGCTGCTCGACCTGTACCAGCGGGGCAAGGACAAGCAGTGGGACGCGACCAAGCGAATCGACTGGGACATCCCGGTGGACCCGTGCAACGTGATGGAGCAGACCGAGGAACTCAGCCCGATCTACGGGTCACGGCAGTGGGAGAAACTGAACCAGGCCGAGCGCGACGAGCTCGGCATGCACCTGTCGTCCTGGCTGTTCAGCCAGTTCCTGCACGGCGAGCAGGGCGCGCTCACCGTCGCGGCGCGGATCGTCGAGTCCGTTCCCGACATGGACTCCAAGTTCTACGCGGCCACCCAGGTGATGGACGAGGCGCGGCACGTCGAGCTCTACCAGCGGTTCATCAAGGACAAGATCGGCATCTACTACCCGATCAACGACGACCTGGCCAAGCTGCTCGCCGAGGCGCTGGCGGACGGCCGCTGGGACTACCCCTACCTCGGCATGCAGGTGCTGATCGAGGGGCTGGCGCTGGCCGCGTTCGGCGTGCACCGGGACATGTCGAACAACCCGCTCGTCACCCAGTTGCTCGCCTACGTCATGCAGGACGAGGCCAGGCACGTCGCGTTCGGCAGGCTCGCGCTGCGTGACTACTACGCCGAGCTGACGCAGGCCGAGCGGGCCGAGCGCGAGGAGTTCCTGATCGAGGGCTGTTACCTGATGAACAACAGGTTCCGCGCCCAGGAGGTCTGGGAGCGGCTGAACTTCGACGTCGACGAGTGCATGGACTTCACCGACAAGTCGCCGGTGCAGCAGGCGTTCAGGTCGCTGCTGTTCACCAGGATCGTGCCGTGCGTCAGGGACATCGGCCTGTGGGGGCCGAAGGTCAGGCACGCCTTCGCCGACCTCGGCGTGCTCGCCGCGGCCGAAAGTGACCTCGAGTCGCTGATGAAGGCCGACGAGGACCTGGCCGAGCGGATCGACGACGAGAAGTACCAGGCCGAGCTGGCGGCCAGGCAGGCCGAGGTGGACGCGGCGATCGCGGAGGCAGCCGGCGAGTGAGCCGCACCCGCGGGTGTTCTCGGGCGTTCTCGGGCGTTCGATGCCGCGTACCGTTCACGGATTGTGATCGACCATCGCTCGGGTGTCGGTAATCTGAGCCCGCGCTGACCCGTGCACAATGTTCGATGGCGGGCTGCGCAGGGAGGCGGGCGAGTGAGCGAGCTCAAGATCACGTTCGCTGGCCAGACGTTCACGTTCGAACCAGGCCAGACGATCCGTATCGGCCGCAGCAC
>WNGK01010836.1_pt1 | contig 14070 bp, 12 predicted proteins | sample 5400601 | NCBI WGS metagenome assembly WNGK01 (sample SAMN13153376, study PRJNA577476) | soil metagenome | isolation source: 60 cm soil or saprolite under Garry oak tree replicate 1 | place: USA:California | collected 2016-06-15 | reverse complement strand
GCTTGTCCACCATTCCCAGCACCCGGGCGTGATGCTGTGCCGCCGCCGCGATCTCTTCGGCGCTTAGCCCGCTTGCCGGCAGGACCCGCGCCAGCTCGCTCACATCGTCGGTTTCAGGCCGGGTTTTGGCGCGCCGCTTTCGATCCAGCACGATGTTCCACACTATGCGGATCAGCCACACGCGATGGTCGCGGACTTCCTCGAGGGAGTCGCGGTGACGCAGGACGCGCAGAAATGCCTCTTGCACCGCATCTTCGGCGTCGGCAGCATTGCGGAGCACGGAAAAAGCCACGCGGTACAGCGTGGGAGCATATTGCTCCACCAGGGCCGCAAGCGCTTCTTCCTTCGCGTGCTGGCGGGCTTCGTCGTGCACAGCGGTTTTGGCGATCTCCATCCAGGGCAGGTGCAGGCTGGCGCTCATACAAATCACCAGACGCAGACCCGACCGAAACTGCTCAGGTCAGCGTTCGGCCTAACTCGATAGGCGGGGCTTCGAGTCACTCTGCTTCAATTCTGCTACTACTTGCCGGAGAGCTTTTGCGAGGCGATGGAGCCGGCCATGCCTTCCTTGTCGGCATCCTTGACCTTGGCCCAGATGATGCGCGCCTGGTCCTGCTTGCCTTCGTCCACGTACAGGTTGGCAAGATCAAGCTGCGCCACACCGGCGGGAACGGTGACGGTCGGCTTCGCCGCAAGCTGGTTGTAGAGCTCAATTGCCTGCGGATCGCGGCCCGTCTGATGATAGAGGCCCGCGAGCGCCAGCTTGGCGAGGCTGGAGAGGTTCGAATCCCAGGAGCCTGCCGCCGATTTCAGCTCCGATTCCGCCGAGCTCGTCTGTCCCAGCTCTTCGTAGGTAACGCCGGCAAAATAGTGCGCCTTCGCGCCCTCAGGCAGCCACCCGAACTGGTGCGCCACATCCAGAAACTGCTGGTTCGCCGCCTTGGCACGATCATTCGCGGTAGCGTAGCTTCCGGCAGCCGCCGGAGTTCCAGGCTGCGTTAGCGGAGCCCCGTAGGTATCCAGCGCCGCGCCCAGCGCCGACTCGGCCGCAGCGGAACGCATGTTCCAGAACACCAGCCCCCCGATTGCCAGCGCCAATACCACCACGCCAATGACAATCCAGCGCACCACCCCGCTGCGATGTTCGGTGACCCAGCTGACACTGCCTGCGGTTGCAACTGCGAATTTATCTTTCTTGAGCGCGTGACGGGTTTGAGTATCCACGGAGTTTCTTATGTCCTTCTTTGGGTAACTTGCAGGCAGGACCGGCTAAGGGTAGGCACTACGACTGCAACCATAACAGTCTAACAGTGTGCAAAGATGAGAGTCCACATAACTACGGCGCGGCGGCCGGATGGCGTCCTGATCGAGTGCCGCACGTCACACTTGGGCTTCGGGTCCTGTGCTTCCGGTAGGAATTCCGATTGATCCGTGTTGATTGGACCGTGAGTAGAAACGGATGAGTAAAATCTGGTCATGGAGATCAAACGTGTCGGTTCACAGCACTCAGGAAAAGGCCCGGCAGACTGGTTCAAAGGCTCGGTCCGGATTGACCCGCTTTTTCAGGCGTCTGACCCCGCGCTTGTGGCGGGCGCCAGCGTCACCTTTGAGCCCGGAGCGCGTACCGCCTGGCATACCCATCCCCTGGGGCAGACATTGATCATTACGGCCGGCTGCGGATGGGTGCAGCGAGAGGGCGGTCCGAAAGAGGAAGTTCACCCCGGGGATGTGGTGTGGTTCGCGCCGGGAGAGAAGCATTGGCACGGGGCTAGAGCGACCACGGCTATGACGCACATCGCAATCCAGGAGAGACTGGACGGCAAGGCCGTGGATTGGATGGAGCACGTCAGCAACGAACAATACCAAGGGTAATTCCGGATTCAACCCAGTCGGCACGAGCCCAGCTTGCTCTCCGCCACCCGGCGCGACTAGCCTAGAGCCATGTACGAAGATTTTCATGTCACTGACCGCTGGAGCGGCGAGGACCTGCACTGTCAGTGGAAGGCCAACATCGTGGCTATCGCCACCCGCCACGCCGACGCGGTCGATGTCCGCTTCGACCTGAGCGGACGCCCCATGTGGATCGCGCTGCCCTGCACCGCGTGGCTTGAGCAGAAGAAGCGCAGCGGCAAAGTGATTACCGACCTGCTCGCCGCCCAGATTGCCGGACGCTACCTGAAACAGCTCATCGACGAAGGCTTCGACAGCCAGCGCGAAATCTACACCATGTCAGTGGAAGAAGTGCTGAGCCATCTCGACGAGGTGGTGAAAGAAGCCAAAGCGCAGGGCTCCATTCCAAGCCTTCCGGTGGGAATCGACGCAGCTGGGTGAAGTAAGCTCGGCGGCGCACCACCGTACTCTCCCGTGCTATTCGTGCCGCAACGCCTCCATCGGCTGCACTGACGCCGCGCGTCGCGCTGGAACCCACCCGGCAATCAGCGCCACCGCCATCAGGATCAAAACGCCCGCGCCGAACGTAAGCGGGTCGTAGGGCTGAATCCCGTAGAGCATCGATTTCACCAGGCGCGTGAGCGCCAGCGCGGCTCCGACTCCCACAACGATGCCTGTCAGCGTTAGCCACGTGCTCTCGCGCAGAATCATGCCGCGCACCTGCCTCGGAAGCGCCCCCAGCGCCAGCCGGATGCCGATCTCATTGGTCCGCTGCGCCACTGAATACGCCATCACGCCATAGATTCCAACGCAAGCCAACGCCAAAGCCAGCACGCCGAAACTTGTCGTAAGAGCGGCAAATGCGCGTTCCATTTGCATGTTGGCATTAATCTGGTCGCGCTGCGTGCGGACATCGATCATCGGCAGGTCCGGGTCGCTTTGCTGCACCACGCGGCGCAACGCAGGTATCAGCTGGGCAGGAGCGAACCCGGTGCGGACCGCATAGGTCATGCCGCCCACCTCGGGCTGCTGCACATAGGGCATGAAAAACTGCGCGGGGGGAGTCTCGCGGAGGGTTGCGTATCGGGTGTCGGCGCAAATGCCCACAATCCGCACCGGAATTCGCTTCTCGTCTCCGGTCAGGAAGCGCCGGCCGACCGGATTCATGTTCGGAAATCTCTTCTTCGCAAGAGCTTCATTGATGATCGCGACCTTCTCTGAACTGCCGGTATCCTGCGCGCTGAAACTTCGGCCGGCGAGAATCGGAATACCCATGGTCTGAAAGAATGCGTCGCCCACTACATTCACGTCTTCGGCGCCACCATGGTTCGCAGGCTGCGCTTCGCCCTCGGGAAGAAAGTCCTGATTGGTCCTGTTGTCCGCGATATATGCAGTCCAGCTGGATGCAATGTGCTCAACGCCGGGAATCGCGGCAAATCCCTGTTCCAACCGCCGGTGCAGTTGCACGTTCTTACCCGGACCATAGCGTTGCGCCGGGGGATCCACTTCGAATAACAAAAGGTGGTCGGTGCGAAAGCCCACGTCGACTGTGTTGAGCGCAATCAGCGTTCTCAGAAAGAGTCCGGCACCCGCGACCAGCAGGGTTGAAAGCGCAATCTGCAAAGCGATGATGGACTTGCCCGCCAACCCTTTGCGCCGTCGCGATGCGGTCCGCGCGGATTCCTTCAGGGTCGTGCCCACTTCGGTGCGTGCGGAGAGCCAGGCGGGAAACAGGCCGAAGATCAATCCGGTCAGCAGCGTGACCCCAGCTGCAAAGGCGAAGATGCCCGCGTCTAGAGGAAACTTGAAGTCGTTGCGTTCCCAGGCGTTGACGAACAGCCTTGGAATCATCGATTGACCCAGCCAGGCAATCAGCAACCCGCCCGCGCCGCCGATAGCTGCCAACACCAGGCTCTCTGTGAGCAACTGGCGCAGAACCCGGCCGCGGCCCGCACCGAGAGCAAGCCGAACACTCACCTCCCGCTGCCGTTGCGCTCCCCGCGCCATCAGCAGATTGGCGATGTTCGCGCATGCCAGTAGGAGGACGAAACCAGTCAGCGTCAACAGCACATACACCGGCTTCTCAAACATCCGGGCGCTAATCCCCAATCCGCGTTCTCCATTGACAAGGCAGAGGCGTGGAACGGATTCGTCGGGCCTGACCCTCATGGTCCCGTGAACCGCCGCGGCCAGTTCTACATCGAGGGCGGCCTGCGCCTGCTCGTCCTTCACTCCGGCCTTCAGGCGTCCCATCACGTTGACCCACCACGTGCCCGGATCGTTCAGCAGCGAGGCGTTTCGTCCCTTTGGATCAACCAATGGCTGCATGCTCAGCGAAACGAATACATCCGGCGATGACTGCACGATCTTGGCACCGGTAAAGCCGCGCGGATTTACGCCCACAATGCTGAACTGCGACTGATTCACCGTGATGGTTTGCCCAAGAGCCGCCGGTGAGCGGCCAAACTCGCGCTCCCACAGCCCGTCGCTTATCACCGCAACCGCGGCCGCGCCCGGCAGTTCATCCGCGGCCTGAATGCCCCGCCCCAATTGCGGTTGCACCCCCAGGCCGGAAAAGTAATTGCCTGAAACCATGGCCGCAACCACACGTTGCGCATTTCCGCGAATCGTCGCGTTCATGCTGTCCTCGTTGTACGCAAAGAGTTCCTGCATTACCCCGTTCTGCGCTCGCAACTGCTGGAAAACGGGGTAGGAAAAGATGGAGCCGGTCATCCCGCCCCCGGGTCTTGAATCGAAGTCGCCCCACACTCCCATCCCGAACAGGTGACTATCGCCGTTCCACCGCAACAGGCGCAATTCCTCGGGGTGCGGAGCGACGTGGCCGCAATGAACGTGAATCCGGGACTCTTGCGCAGCAGCCGCACTGCAAATCGCAGATCGGCGCAGAGCTCGTCCCACCACCGCAGTCCCAGCGAGGCGCGCATGCCTTCCTTGTGGACCAGCGCCGGACCCAGCGCAATCCGCGCGCGCCGCGCCGCCTCCACCGGCGCATAACCGGAGCGCACCAAGTCCTCGGTCAGCCGCTCCAGGTGGTCGGCGAGTTCAGCCTCCATCCCCTCCTCAAGCCGATCGCGTCGAGTCGTGACCCGAAGCCACGACCGCGCCTGTGCTGCCAACCTCCCCACGAAGCCCCCAAGGCCCATCGCTTCCCCTCCCTCTTCCTGTTCTTATCTCTCCGCACCGAGAATGTCCCCGATAATCCCCGACATCCGGGCCCACTTATCGGTCTCTTCCTGCAGCCGCGCCCGACCCAGATCCGTGAGCTGGTAGTACTTCGCACGGCGATTGTTCTCGCTCTCGCCCCACTCGCTGGTAATGGCTCCCTGGTGCTCGAGCCGGTAGAGCGCCGGATACAGCGACCCCTGCTGGATTGCCAGCCGCTCCCCGGAGATCTGCTGAATCCGAAGCAGTACCCCGTAGCCATGCAGCGGCCCCAGTGACACCGCCTTCAGAATCAGCATGTCCAGCGTGCCCTGCAGCAGGTCGTTTCCCTTCTCGCCCATCGCCTCTCTCCTCGACGCTCTAGGAAAGACCCTACCACCTCTCTCCTAGTGCGTCAAGGAGAGAGAGCCTCAGTTCCCCGGTTTCTTGGTCCCTGGTTTCTCCGGGAAGAATCGGAGTATAGTTAATCCCTGCGCGCGGCCGCTTTCTCTTTAGCCGCGCGTGAAACGCAATGACCCATCGGCGCACTATGCGTGCAGCCGAACTTTTCCCTCCCACGACCTCCTGGTTTTCCCCTTCCCTGCGGACGAGTCCGGTTACATCCCCTTAGAAATCGAAAGGAGCAAGCACCATGCCCAATTCCAAAAGAGTCTCTCTTGCCGGCACCGAGCGCATCCCGCTCCACGGCGCCCGTGTCATCGGCCCCACCGACCCCCACCAGTTGATGGAAGTCTCCGTCGTTCTGAAGCACCGTCAGCCGCTTCCTCCCGCCCAGCACCAAGCCCGGCACCTGTCGCACGACGAGTTCGCGAGCACCTACGGGGCCCAGCCTGAAGACATCAACAAGATTCGCCAGTTCGCCGCCGAGCACAACCTCCAGGTCCTCGAACGGGGCGATGAAGCTCTGCGCCGCACCGTCACCCTCGCCGGCACCGCCGCCAACATGGAGAAGGCCTTCGGCGTCGAGCTCAACGAGTACGAACACCCCGAGGGCACCTATCGCGGCCGCGTTGGCGCCATCCAGATGCCCGAGGAGTACGCACCGTTCGTCTCCGGCGTCTTCGGACTCGACGACCGTCCCGTCGCCCACCCCCACTTTCGCTACCACGCCCCCAATGGAGCCTTCGGATCCCGCGCCGCCTCCCTCTCCTTCGACCCCAACCAGGTAGCCGCCTTCTACGGCTTCCCCACGGGCGTCGATGTCAGCGGCCAGACCATCGCGTTGATCGAGCTCGGCGGCGGCTATCGTCCCGCCGATGTCAAGAACTATTTCCACAAGCTCAGCATCGCCGCCCCACGCGTGAAGGCCGTCCTGGTCGACCACGCGCATAATCGCCCCACTACGGCCAACAGCGCTGACGGCGAGGTCATGCTCGACATCGACGTGGCCGGAGGCGTCGCTCCGGGTGTCGGCATCGCGGTCTACTTCGCCCCCAACACCACGCGCGGTTTCCAGGACGCCCTCAGCACTGCCATCCACGACCAGCTCAACAAGCCGTCGGTCGTATCCATCAGCTGGGGTGGCCCTGAAAGCACCTGGACCCCGCAGTCCATGCAGAACTTCGACCAGGTTGCCCAGGAAGCCGCCCTGCTCGGCATCACCATCACGGTTGCCTCCGGCGACAACGGCTCCAGTGACGGCATCAACGACGGCCAGAACCACGTCGACTTCCCGGCATCGTCGCCCCACGTGCTCGCAACGGGCGGTACCCGCGTCACGGCCGCGGACGGTGTCATCAACCAGGAAACCGTCTGGAACGACGGCGGCCAGGGCGGTTCGACGGGCGGCGGTTACAGCATGGTCTTCGCGCGTCCCAGCTACCAGTCCGGAGCCGTCACCGGCACCCTCCGAGGCGTCCCTGACGTCGCCGGCGATGCCGATCCCGAAACGGGCTACAACATCCTTGTCGACGGCCATAGTATCGTGGTCGGCGGAACCAGCGCCGTCGCGCCGCTATGGGCGGGCCTGGTCGTGCTGGTGAATCAGAAACTCGGCCGCCGCCTCGGGTTCATCAACCCGCTGCTCTACCCCATCAACCCGCCCGACGGCCTCCGCGACATCACCCAGGGCAACAACGGCGCCTACTCCGCCGGCCCCGGATGGGACGCCACCACCGGCAAGGGCACTCCGATGGCCATGCAGCTTATCTCCGCACTGGCCGCTGCTCTTCCACCCGTAGCAGCTGCTACTACCACCCCGCAGGCTACGCCCCAGAAGGCCGCCACCGGCGACTGAGCAATCCCACCACCAAAAGGAAAGGCCATGCCGCGCGGCATGGCCTTTCCTTTGTGGGAGCGCCTCGTCGATGCGCAATGACGGACTTCGCTCTACTGAATCCTCAAGGCCTGCACGGGATCGACGGAGGCCGCGTGCTGCGCGGGAAGCACACCGGCGACCATTGCCACCACAAAGATTGCCACCACGCTTCCGCCAATGGCGATCGGATCCATAATCGGTGTCTGGTAAAGCATGCTGCGCACCAGGCGCAGCGCCAAAAATGAGAGCGCCAACCCCACTCCCGTGCCGAGAAGAACCGGATAAGCCGCCTGGCGTAGCACCAACTGCATGAGCGTGCCTTTGCTCGATCCCAACGCGATGCGAATTCCGAACTCCTGTTGACGCATTGAAACCGAGTAGGCCAAAACTCCGTAGACGCCCATCAGCGCCAGCAGCAGGGCCGACGCCGCGAAGCTCGTCAGCACCTCCACTTGGAATCGATCGTCGGCTACCGAATCGCTGAGTTGGTCATCCATCGGCCTGAGGGTGGGAATGGCCACCTGGGAATCGACGTCCCAAAGCGCGCGACGCATTTCAGGAATCAGCGCTTCGCCGGCTTGCGAACTGCGCACCAGAAATGTGAGTCGCCACGGTGTAAACGCCCAGTAAGGCATGTAAACCATCGCTGCCGAATCCTTCAGACCATTGATCCTGGTGTCCGCCACCACACCAATCACTGTTATCGGATGCTTGTCGTCTGGAACGAGGCCTTCAATTTTTCGCCCTACCGGGTCTTCGCCGGGGAAGCCTTCACGCGCTGCTCTCTCCGAGATCATCGCCACATAGGGATCATTGCGGTCGGCCGCGGAGATGTTGCGGCCCGCTATCTGCGGAATCTGCATAGTGGCAAGGTAGTTTGCATCGACCCAGCGCACGTTGATCGGCGGCGTGTCGATCGGGCGCGCGGGGTGGTCCGGTCTTACCAGGTTGTCGACCCAGTTTTCTCCTGTCAACGGCATCACGCTCGTCACGGCCACTGACTGCACTCCCGGCAATCGCTCGAGCGCAGCCAGGGCCCGGTCAACAAATGCGAGCTTGACTGCCCTGACGTTGGGCACCTTGTCTGCATCGTACCGCGGTGTAATCAAGTCAATCTGCGCAGCTGTGACGAGGCTTGAATCGAATCCGCGATCCTGCCGCAACAATCGCGAAAAACTGCGCAGCACTAGCGACGTAACAATGAGCAGCACCACGGTACACGCGACTTCGGCGGCCACCAGCAGGCTCCGCGTATGGCGGCCCTCGCGCGTGTTCGCGGCACGCGTAGAATTCGCCTGCAATACCGCCTGCGGAGGCACACGAAGCGAACGCAGCGCCGGCAGAATGCCGAACAGTATCGCTGAGAATGTTGAGAGCCCCGCGGCAAACAGCAGCACCAGCCAGTTGACCTGAACCTCTTCGAGCCGCGGAGCATTGGCCGGCACCAGCGCCAACAAAAGCCGCACTCCTGCAAATGCCAGCGCAACTCCGACCAGGCCTCCCACGGCTGCGAGCACCAGGCTCTCGGTCAGTCGCGCCATCACTAATTGCGTCCCGTTTGCCCCTAGCGCGGCACGCACGGCCGTTTCGCGCATGGCGGCGGTGGTGCGGGCCATCTGCAGATTGGCAAGGTTCACGCACCCGATCAGCAGCACTCCCCCAACCGCCGCAAACAGCAGCCACAGCGCGCCGCTTATGCCGGAAGCAACATCCTTCGCCAGCGGACTCACTGCGATTCCGAGATGAATGGGCAGATGCGCCGACACACTGTATGCATGCTGCAAAGCGTCGAGTTCGGCGCTTGCCTGCTCCAGGCTTGCACCCGGCTTGAGCCGCGCGATCACCTTGTAGTTGTAGTTTCCTTCGTCGTTCTTGAGATCCCTTTCGTTGGGCACGAATGGGCCAAAGACCATGGGCACGCGGCTTTCGCTAGTTTCCTGGAATGCGATATTCGGCGACAGAACGATCTGCGGGAACCGCATCCCCTGCGGCAGCACTCCAATCACGGTGCGGGTCGTGAGGCCCAGCCGGAATGTTTGACCAACAGCCTGCGGGTTGCCTTGAAACAGCGTCTGCCAGCCCTCATAGCTCAGAACGACATTGCCCGCGCCCTGCGCGCTATCGACGTCCACAAAATCCCGGCCCAGCACCGGATACACGCCGAGCACGCGAAATAGATTCGGCGAAGTCTCAACCGTGCCCACCATCCTGGGATGATCCCCTAGCACAGAGAGACTGCCGGCGCCCTGTCGAAACAGGGCGGCATCCTCAATGCTCTTGGCGGTCTCCTTCAGGCGAAGGAAATGGCGATAGTTGTCCGGGATGGCAGGGGTGTTGCCGCGGAATTCGTCCGCGGTCTCGCGGACGACGACCAGCCGTCCAGGGTCGCGGAATGCGAACGGCTTCAGCAGCACTCCATTCACAACGCTGAAAACCGACGTGACAGCGCCGATGCCCAACGCGAGCGTCAGCACCGCAACGGTCGTAAAACCCGGTGATTTGCGTAGCTGCCGAATAGAAAATCGAAGATTCTGCCGCGTCTGTTCAAGCCACAGAATCGACCGCTCGTTTCTGTGCAGTTGCTTCGCATGTTCCACGCCGCCATACGTTCGTCTCGCGGCCAGTCGTGCTTCCTTTTCGGACATGCCCTGTTGCCGAAAGTCATCCTCAAGCAACGCAAGATGGGACGCAATCTCTCGTGTCAACTCCCCCTCGACGCGCGCATTTCGGAACACGCCGAGCAGTTTTGCAATAGACCGCCGAAGAGGTATCACGATTGCGTCTCCTCTTCCAGCAGGCGCTCGACGAGGCTCGACATCCTCTTCCAACGCAGCGTCTCCTCGTTCAAGGCCTTCATCCCCGACTTCGTGATCGAGTAGAATTTGGCCTCCCGGTTATTCTCCGTGAGTCCCCACGTGCCCTTGATCCATCCGTACTGCTCAAGCCGGACCAGCGCCGGATAGAGCGTACCCTGGTTGAGATTCAAGAGACTGTCGGAGACCTGCTGAAGCCTGGTCGCGATCTGGTACGCGTGACGCGGCCCCATCGTGGCGAGCATGCGCAGAACGATAAGGTCCAGCGTGCCCTGCAGCAATTGAATCGGTTGCTCATCTTCACTAGGCATCCAAGCACACCTGTTGGAAGAATCATGACCTCACTTCACTTGCTTGTCAAGTAAAGCGCGCAAGCGGCAGCGGTTTTCATGCACAGACCAAATCGACTTCCAACCCTGCCATGCAAAAAGTGCTGGAAGGGGCTCCAGTGGTTCATCACCGCCTTCACCCCACGCTTACGGATTTCGTCTCTCTTCGTCCATTGGACTAACTAGGTCCTGGCCGTAAGCACTTCAAATCCGATTCGTGCGCCGACGAACGTACAGGAGAACCATCATGCGAAGGAAGGGCGGGTTGTACACGATTCTGTTGCTTGCCGGGCTCGCCGCATTGGGCGGCGCTGGGTTAGCGCAGGCACAGACGGATGTGGCACTGAGTCTGTATGGCGCGTTCAGCGGAACGACCAACGGGAACGGCACGATACAAAGCCCGTCGAATTCGGCGGGTGGAATGGTCGAGCTGCGGCACATCTCCAACCCTCTGGTGGGGTATGAGGCCACCTACTCCTACAATCGCGACAACCAGAAGTACGCATCCACTGTCGCCGTCACATGCCCGGTCGGCGTTACTCCGCCGTGCTCGCCGACTGCGTCAATCAAGGCCAATGCGCATGAGGTCAGCGCCGACTGGGTGGTTTCGCTCGGCGTGGCGAGCATCAAGCCATTTGCGCTCGCTGGTGTGGGCCTGTTGCTCAATCAACCCGCGGGCGGGCAGAGCAACACAACCAGTTCCACGAAGCCCGTGTTTGTGTATGGCGCCGGCCTCGACTGGGGCTTGCTGCCGCACCTCGGTCTGAGATTTCAGTATCGCGGGAATCTCTACAAGGCGCCAAACTTGACGCGGCTCTTCACGTCCTCCGACGCATTTACGCATACGGCAGAGCCGATGGTCGGGGCGTATTTGCGGTTCTAGCCCCAAGCGCGCCGATCGTCTCGCTGATTCAAACAGAAGTGAGGCTCAACCAGGGTTGGCTCCCTCAGTGGCTTGATGCTCAGCCGGTTCAAAAGCAAGCGCGCCAAGGGCTACTTCGTCTCTCCGTGTGTATTGCGCGGATCATCAGCCGCGTTCACATACTTGAACTCCACTGGCCCCTGTCCATAAAGGACAATCGTTGTTTCCTTGTCCGCAGTGTATGCAAAGTGATTCATGTGCGCTGGCATGAGCGCGAAGCCGCCCTCAGTCAATAGCTTGTTCGTAGCAGCTTCCTGAATCAGTTTGTCGCCCATCCCGAACGTCAACTCACCGGAAATCACCACAACGTGCTCATCGGTCGGATGCGAATGTGCGGGAATAGCGTAGTGGGCTGGGAACTTCAGTCGAATGGTGTAGGGAACCGCCTTGGTTGGATCGCCGGCAAGCACCGCGATCTCGGCACCGGCGGGGAGCATTGGTGGCGCCGGCCCCCATTGCGCCTCACTCGGCATCTGTATTACGTGGCTGTGACTCTGGGCGTAGGCGGCGTCGAATCGTCCGCCAAACAATGTGAACGTTACCGTGACGATCAAAAGGAGCGCTTTCATCTTTCCTCCCTGCCCGCCTGGGAGCCACGACTCCAATTGAAAACACGATGCTGAGGGGGAGAGGGGCCGTGCATCCCATTTGCGTGCCATTTTTCAATGATGCTCCAAAATGGTCTGAACAGGCTATCGGCAAATTAGACAAGGAGACCGCGTCGAGCAGTCGAGCAGCCTGCGCCGCTCGGTGTCCCCAAGATCTGGGGATGATCGGATGATCCCCGATCCGCGAAGAAGCGCCTCAATTTGCCCCTACGCAAAAAAGCCAAAAAGCCATGCCCGGGGGCATGGCTTTTTTGAAGAATATTGCCGGCGATCACCTAATCTCCCACACAGTCGCCCGTGCAGTACCATCGGCCCAGCGAGGCTTAACTTCCGTGTTCGGGATGGGAACGGGTGATCCTCGCGCGCGTGAATGTTGGTTCGGGTCAGGGTTTCGGTGCACCGTCCTTGGCCGCCGCGGCCTCTCGTCCAACCGAGACTGGCGGAAGCGGGTCCACGATTACCCTTTCCACCGGACGTCGCGACTTTACAAGGTCGAGCCCAAGCTTTGTCTGCAGGACGCTTGTCATTCCGGCAACGTCGTGCTGGGGCACCTCAAGAGTTTCATCGTATTGGCCGGTCAATCCAGTTTCATTCAAGACTGGAACACCGATGATCTGCTCGATATCCAGCACTAGATCATCCATTGAACCGCGAACCATCATCAGTTCATGCGTGTCAGGGACGACAAAGTTCATTGCATTCACGCTCGCTGATGCCGTCAAAAGTTCGGCCGTCTTGGCACCCGCTGTCAGCACGAATGCATCCCCTTCCGCTCGTTCGGAAGTCACTTTCACTCCGGCCCCTGCGATGAGCGCAGTCTCAATCATCTGCCTCACGCGCTCCATTTCCATCCTCTTCCCGGTCAGCCGCACCGACCATTTCTTGTCTGCGGCTTCTCCGTGGATCACCACGCGATCTTCGGGCAGATTCCTTGCAAAGGCAATCAGCGACTTCGTAGGTTGGTCTATCACAAAGTACCCGTTCAATGTGCCATCATCTTCATGCCCGACCGACTCCAGATGTTCGCCTTTTGGATTTCCGGGCCGAATGGTCAATTCGAAGACCGGTGACGATTCATCCTTCGTGCGCTTCCCAGCCGCGAATGACATCAGCGACTTTACCTCTTTTTCGCCCTCGTGGGGTTTCATCTCGGTGAAGGCCACTTGTTTCCCCTGCGCAAGATCGGCCAGTTGCGCGGTCGTAATGGCCTTACTCAAATTATTTGCCGCGACCCGGCCATTGGCATCGATCACGATTGTCGCTGGCCGTCCCACAACACCGTAGGCCTTGAACACACGCTGATCGGTATCCAATCCAATCCACGCAGCAATTGGCTTCTTAGCCAGAAATTTCTTCACGACGTCCGGATCCTCATCATCCACCGCGATGAAGACGACATTTTGGTTCGCGAGGGATTTCGACAACTCGTTCAGGTGGGGGATTCCTGCGATACACGGAGCACACCATGTTGCCCAGAAGTCGAGCACGACAACCTTGCCGCGCAATGACGACCACTCTGTATGGGTGTTCGGGGGTGCCTGAAGCAACTCTTTGAAAGTGAGTTCAGGTGCCCTTGTTCCTTTTGCTGGCAGCTTTGCGCTCCACGCACCCGTGCTGAGGCTGAAAACTATGGCAGCAGCGATCGTGAGCTGGTTGATCTTCATTTTAGAACCCTCCACGCGGGTCGAAGCTCCGAAACTACGGAGGCGCTGAGTAAATCGGCGTGGAATTGTAGCGAAATATAATACTCGCGAGAGAACATTTTCGCAAGCCCAAACGTAATCCGGCGGTGTCCCAGTTAACTAAAGCTAGACACTTTCAAGAATGCCGACGACGTTCCGTGAGGGTTCTTACAGATGAGTCAAACGCAAAAGAGCCATGCCCAGAGGCATGGCTCTTTTGAAGATATTGCCGGCGATCACCTAATCTCCCACACAGTCGCCCGTGCAGTACCATCGGCCCAGCGAGGCTTAACTTCCGTGTTCGGGATGGGAACGGGTGATCCCTCGCGGTATGGTCACCGGCAAATTGAGGCGTTTTGAAGGCGTGAGGCACGCAAGTGCCGGGA
>WNGK01017466.1_pt1 | contig 14073 bp, 10 predicted proteins | sample 5400601 | NCBI WGS metagenome assembly WNGK01 (sample SAMN13153376, study PRJNA577476) | soil metagenome | isolation source: 60 cm soil or saprolite under Garry oak tree replicate 1 | place: USA:California | collected 2016-06-15 | reverse complement strand
ATCAAAAACCAGGAAGCGAAAGAGTTATTCGCCTCGCATAACGCTGACGTGGCGGTGGTCGTGGCGTATGGCAAGATCCTGCCTTCTGAATTCCTGCAGGCGCCGCTGTCTGGCTGCATCAATCTTCATTTCTCTCTGCTGCCAAAGTATCGCGGTGCAGCGCCTGTCAATTGGGCAATCGTCCACGGTGAAGAAAAGACTGGTGTCACCACGATGAAAATAGTTGAAGAGCTGGATGCCGGTCCGATTCTTCTACAGAAAGCGACGCCGATCGCAGACACCGAAACCGCGCCGCTGCTTCTAACTCGCCTGGCCGATATTGGCGCCGAGCTGATCAGCGAAACTCTTCACCACTCGCAATCCATTAATCCGAAGCTTCAACTAAACGAACAAGCCACCTTCGCGCCGATATTGAAACGCGAAGATGGCTTAATCGACTGGTCGATGGACGCCTTTGCTATCGAGCGCCGCGTGCGCGGTTTCCAACCATGGCCAAACGCCTACACCACGCTCAATTCGCGCCGTCTAATTATCTGGCAGGCGGCGCCAGAGAGAGCTCAACAAGCATCTGGCTCGAGTTCCAGCTCACCCGGTCAAATATTGCAGGCTCAGGGCGACAACCTCAGCGTTGCCTGCGGTGACAATACCGTTCTTCGCGTGCTGGAAGTCCAACTTGAAAGCTCTCGCCGGATGAGTGCCCGCGACCTTCTCAACGGGTCGCATTTAACAACCGGCACAGTCTTCGGTAACAGTTAAACAGGACTAGTGTCTTCTCAGGTTCTCAATCCACGCCGCGTTTTCTTCCATGCTCGGTCGAAAGACTTCGCGGGGCGCGACCGTCTCGACGTGCATGTTGTCGTCCATATTGATGATCGCCCCTTTCACCGCCGGCCCGAGTTGGGTCTCGTCGCAGACGTACCAGGCTTTGAAGTCATCCACGCTCTTGACTCCAACTCGATTCAAGTCAGCCGCGATCCGCGGATTATTCAGTCGCTCTGTCAGATGATCGAGAGAAATGGAAGCCCGGCTGCCGACCATTATTAAGTCCTTGCCGTTTGCGTCGCCGCGAACGCGAAAAATCATCACATGCGGAAACACTTCGTGAAAGGTCGCCAGGACTGAGCGCAAACTCTCAGTCGACAGCTGGTAGATCTGCAGCCATTGGACGAACACGCCGTCGTCCTGCAAACGCTCGCGGCCAAGAGTGAAAAATTCGCGGGTAAAAAGATTGGCCACACCCGGAACCCATGGATGGCTGGGCTCGCTGACTATGAGGTCATAGCGATTCGGGTTGACTCGCAGGCGCGTGCGAGCATCATCGATTACCACCCGTGCGCGCGGATCGTTAAGCGGCTGGTTATTGACGTGATCGAAGTAGTGGGAAGAAGCAACCGCGGCAGGTTCGATCTCAACGCATTCAACGGATGTGACCGGTGACTGCAAAACCGATCCCGCCGTGACGCCGGTCGCAAACCCCACAATTAAGGCGTTATTAAGACGCGGCGCCGTGAGCACGCCGATTTGGCCGACCATGACCTGGGTGGGCATATCGTCGCGGTCTGAGGCGTTAGTGCGGCCATTAATGGCAAGTGAGGTGATCCCCCAGTCGCGACGAACCGAAACCGTGGCGGTGGCGCCTTCTTTGAACATCAGCACGCGATGCTCGTTCGCGGCATCGCCCGCTTCTTTTTCCGGAGTTCCACCGCGCGCTTTTGCCAACACCCGTACATAGCTGTCGTAGGCGCCTATTGAAAGAGCAGCGACATTCAGGTGAGGGCCGGCAACAAAAGTGAAGAAAATCAGCGCGGCAGATATTCCTACTGCCAGGGCCCGCGCAGTCGCTCGATCGGCCTTCTCGCGCGACGGCAAATAAGCAACGCCCGCAAGACCCAGTGAGAGCGAGATGGCAAACAGTATCGTGAAACGCGTTCCCGCTAGCGGAATCAACAGAAAGGCTGTCGCCATTGACCCGGCAATCGCGCCGAGGGTGTTGACCGCATAACTCCTGCCGACTGCGCCGGCGACCGTGGCTTTCGGCAATGTTTCATTTGAGTCTACCTGACGAACTGTCCCGGCCCACAGCAAAACCATCGGCATCACCGTCCCCATCAAAACGGCTGGAATCAGAACCAGCAAAGTGGCGGCGCATATTTGCAGCGCCAGCAAACCAGGCCACGAATCCACTTGCAGCTGAAAGCCGGCAGCCATCAGTAAGGCCGGAATGATGTTGGTAATCCAAATGCTGATGAACAACGCCCCGGCCGTGAAGACTTCGAGAGCAAAGACGGCACGCCTGAGTCGTGCTTCGTCATGTTTTGCTGAAATCTTATTGCTGCTGACGAGATATGCGCCCAGGGCCAGCCCGGCGAGAAAAATGGCCACCACGATGCTGAACGCATAGGTGCTGGAGCCGATGATCATCGCGAGCAGACGCGACCAGGTAACCTGGACGCTGAAGGTCACAAAACCGGAGATGAAAGCGCACGAAAGCCAGAATGGGCTATGACGACTGCTCTTGATTTCCACGGCCGGATCAGATGAAGCAACCGGCAGGGATGCCGTTAATCCACCGGCAGGAGCTCCGGCGCTCCTTACGTCAATTATAATAGCGCTGAGTCCGATGACCAGGTTGATTCCCGCCGCGATCCAAATTGTTGCACGCACGCCAAAGGAAGGAAGCAAAACAAATCCGGCGACGACCGCGCCGCCAATCGCGCCAATTAGATTGTAAGTATAGAAGCGCGCTATCGAAGTCGCCTCGCTGTGTGCTCGACTCAGCGCGGCTGCCAGCACCGGCAGCGTTGCTCCCATTAGCGTCGTCGGCACCGCGAGAACTACGAACGCCAACAGAAAACGCGAAAGGGCAAAACCGTAAAAGCCGGGATGGAATCGAAGCCAGAAAGTTGCGTAGACTGAGTCGATCCCACGAAAGAATAGCGGCACGGCGAGCGCGTAAAGGCCCACTCCGATTTCGATCAACCCATACGAACGCAATGGACGATGCAATTGCTTACCGGCCCGTCCGGCGACTTCACTACCGAGCGCCAGCCCGCCCATGAACGCGGAAAGCACCGCGCTAATTGCTATCGTCGTAGCGCCAAAAACCAGGCCCAGCATTCTGGCCCAAAGGACTTCGTAGATCAGGCCGGTTGCGCCCGAGAGCACAAAACAAACGGCGATCAGCGAAAACGCGCTCCGAGAGTACGCTGAGACCAAAGGTTGATTTTGAACCTGCGCGGTTGCGACCATTTCGTTCGGCTCTCGCTGGTTAAATCCCAGAGCTCATCAATCTTAACAAACTTGTCCGGTCATGTGTTTGACAAAAAGTGGCACTTAAGTTCACGGCGTCTAGCCCGTAAACTCAACGCAACCCGCGCTTGCCAGCCTCTGATATGGACTTGGAAATAAAGTTGTAAGAGAATGGCCGCTCTTTCTGACACGGAGTGAGAACAAAACCATGAAATCAATTACTCGTATTTTGCTTGCCGGCTCGCTGGTGCTGGCCTGTTCCACCCAGCAAGTCCCTCTGGCTCAGCAGCCAAAAGATTCAACGCAACGCAGCACTGAGACTCCCCCAACGCCGCCCGGACCTGGCGGCACTTCGTTGCCAAACGCGGATCCCTTCCCCAGTACCTACCAGCCTTTCCCGCGCCGGACGACACTGATTCGCAACGCGACAATCATGACGGCTGCCGGACCGTCAATCCAAAACGGATCGGTGCTGTTGCGGGATGGAAAGATCGCCGCGTTGGGAACTTCGATCAGCGCGCCGGCGGATGCTCTCGTCATCGATGGCACGGGCAAGTACGTTACGCCTGGCATCATTGACGTGCATTCGCATATCGGTGTTTATCCGGCGCCCGGCGTGGACGCCAACAGCGACGGCAACGAAGCCACTAATCCCGTGACGCCGAATGTGTGGGCCGAGCATTCGGTTTGGCCCCAGGATCCGCAACTGCCGCGCGCGCTGGCCGGCGGCTTAACCACGATGCAAGTCCTGCCCGGTTCCGCGAATCTAATCGGCGGGCGCAGCGCGGTTCTGAAACTAGTCCCCTCGCGCACGGTGCAGGGAATGAAGTTTCCCGGAGCGAAGTACGGTTTGAAAATGGCGTGCGGAGAAAACCCGAAACGCGTCTATCAAACTCGTGGCCCTTCAACGCGGATGGGAAACGTCGCAGGTTATCGCGCGGCATGGATCCAGGCCGAAAGCTACCGCCGCAAATGGGACACCTGGAACGCGACGCACAAAGGCGATCCGCCCGCACGCGATCTGGGGATGGAGACGCTGGCGGAAGTTCTGCGCGGAAATATCCTGGTCCACAATCACTGCTATCGGGCTGACGAGATGGCCCAGATGATCGATATCGCTAAGGAGTTTGGTTATAAGATTCGCGCCTTTCATCACGCGGTCGAAGTCTACAAGATCGCGGATCTCCTGAAAGCGAATGATATCGGCGCGGCGGAATGGGCAGACTGGGGTGGCTTCAAAATGGAAGCCAACGATTCGATCAAAGCAAATCTCGCGATCACCGACGCCATCGGCGCGCGCGCAATGATCCATTCGGATAGTCCGCTTGGCGCTCAAAGACTTAATCAGGAAGTCGCAAAAGCGATGTACGCGGGCCGGGCGGCCGGCGTCCCCATAAGTGAAGACCAGGCAATCAAGTGGCTGACGATTAATCCGGCCTGGGCGCTCGGGCTCGACGACAAGATCGGATCGTATACGAGGGCCGAGAAAGTTTGGATCGACGGCGCGATGCTGTTCGATCGCAGCGATCGAACTGAGAAGTGGCGGACCGATTTCGAATTAGGCGTGGTAAAGGAGAGCAACTGAGATGCGAAGATTATTCCTGGCGAACCTTTTCATTGCCGCCGCCGCCACTGGCGGGTTAGCCCAGACAATTGCAATCACCGGCGGCACCGTCTATCCCGTCAACGCCGCGCCAATCTCAAACGCAACTATCATTGTTCGCAACGGCGTGATTGTCGCAGTCGGCGCCGGAATTCCGATCCCTGCGCAGGCGACGAAGATTGATGCGACCGGCAAAATCGTGACACCGGGTTTGATTAACTCAACCACTGAACTCGGGCTAATCGAAATCGATCAGGTCAGGTCGACAAACGATGTCGCAGCCAGAGGCGTTAACAACGTAGCCGCTGGGTTCAGAGTCTGGGACGGACTCAATTCCGAATCTGCCTTGTTCGCGCCGGCGCGCAACGAGGGCGTGACCACGGCGATCATCGTGCCGCAGGGCGGATTGATCTCCGGCCAGGCCGCGGCGATCGATCTTGCATCCGGTCACAGCTCGGACATGATTCGCCGGGCTCCGGTCGCCATGATTGCTCAGGTCGATAGCCCAAATGATGCCGGTACATCGGCGCGAGGTGAGCTAATTGGAAAGCTGCGCGCGCTGCTCGACGATGTGAAGTTCTATGGGCTGCATCGACTTGACTACGATCGGGCATCAAGTCGAACTCTCACGGCGGCGAGGAGCGACCTCGAAGCTCTTATTCCAGTCGTCGAGGGCCGGATGCCTTTGATGATCGACGCTAACCGGATGGACGAAATCGACGCGGCGCTCAATCTCGCCCGCGATTATCGCCTGAAACTGATTATCTCCAGCGGCGCGGAAGCGTGGTTGTGTGCCGATCGCCTCGCTGCAGCCCATGTTCCAGTCCTGGTTGGGGCCATGAACAACATACCTTCAAGCTTTGCTACCTTGAACCAGCGACAGGAAAACGCCGCGTTGCTGCGGCGCGCAGGTGTAACGGTTGTACTGGTTACTAACAACGACGGGGGCGAGACGCGCTTCAATGCTCGCAACATTAAGTTTGAAGCCGGCAATGCCGTCGCGTACGGGATGTCGCCCGACGACGCTCTGCGCGCGATCACGCTTACCCCCGCGGAAGTCTTCGGATTGAGCGACCACCTTGGTTCGCTGCAACCTGGCAAAGACGCGAACATCGTAATCTGGAGCGGAGATCCCTTTGAGTTCTCGACGCAGGTCGAACATGTCTTCATTCGCGGTCGTGAAGTGAAACAGCCGAGCCGTCAGGACATGCTGATCGAGCGATATCGACCGCGAGGGAGATGAAACCAGATAGAGAATCCCGACCGCTCGCAGCTTTGTACCGTCCTTACGCTCAAGGCGTGCGGTTCGCAAGCTATCGTTGCTCACAAATAGAAGGCATAATTGGCGCTGCAGGGGAGCTCATCAAATGAAACGTTGCCCGGAATGCAATTCAGTCTTTCCCGCGGGTCACTTCTGCGATATTGATGGTTCTCCACTCGTCGCCGCCAGGCTTGATAGTGACGCAGCGCTTATCGATCGAACTGAACAGACGGTCGACAATGTCTCGCTTATATCAGCGAGAGAAGCGGCAGGCCAGCCTGTGGAAAGTTGGCAGCCTGCGGCCATCGTGACAGTCGCGGCCGTCGCCATCAGCCTCGGGATATTTCTAGTCTATTATGCAATGACGCGCCATGACCCTCACGAAAGGTCCAGCGAATCATCGTCGAACTCGAGCGTCATGCAGCCGCTCTTGCCTTCGCGTCCCTCGCTGCTTTCGGGGGCCAGCCCTACGCCTGAGCCATCAGCTTCTCCCAGCGCAACCCCTTCGGCTTCGCCGCGAGCTGATGCTGCACGCGTTGAGTTGAGTTCCAGTCCAATCTCGACAGGCGGCGATGGAAAAGACAAACGCGGTCCCGTGATCATTCGACTTACTGATGGCGCCAGCATCGAAGCCGAGACAGCCTGGGAAACTAATGATGGAATCTGGTACCGGCGAAGTGGCATTGTGACTTTCTTAAATCCAAAGCAGGTGAAAGCGATCGAGCAAGTAACGAGCGCCACACCAGAACCATCCCCTTTGGCAACGTCCACACCCTGATCGAAGTGTGATCTCTTACCTTCCCAACAGCGGAATCTCATCGAAGCTTCGAATAACTTGATGCCATCCCGCCCCTTGCGCGGGATTCCCGGGTCTGACGCAAAGAAGCGTTTGCATACCGACGGCACTCGCCGCGTCTAATTCGGCGGCCAGATCAGAGATGAATAGAACCTCTCCTTCCGCTCGACGCAGAGCCGATTCGATCTGGCGATAACTACCAGTCGCAGTTTTCAATCCGGTCGTCGTATCGAAATACGAGTCAATCAAATGCTTAAGGTCGCCCAGTTCGGTGTGGGCGAAAAGAAGTTGTTGGGCGACAACACTGCCGGAAGAAAAAATACAGATTTTCAAACCCGCGTTACGCCAACGCACCAAAGCCGGCGCAACATCCGCAAACACAGGAGCCTTGAGAGTCCCATCGGTGTAACCCTGTCGCCAGATCTTTCCCTGCAATGATTTCAGACCAGTTGATTTCCTATCGCGCTCGATCAACCAATGAACGTAAGAAGCAATCGACTCGACTTGATCGTGCGTCGATTCGTCGATCAGCATGGGCGGCTTGAGGTCGTCCTCCATGTCGATGGCGTGTTCCTGCCGGAGTCTCGTGATATCGGCCTTTGTTTCAGCATCGCCGAAATGTGAGGCGAGATAATTCTTTACATGGGAAGACGCATACGGGAACAGAACTTCATGAACAAAGGCGATTGGAGTTATGGTGCCTTCGATGTCCAGCAAGATCGCGCGAACACGAGTGGGGTTGAGACCTGTAGACGTAGTCTTATCTGAACGGCCACTGAAAGTCATAGAGCGGCGTCTGTATCGCGCGCGAAATAGGTGGATCCAAAACACACCGGAAGAAAAGTCCGATCCGTTCCACTGTTCGTGTAGTTAGGTGTCCAACCGGCCACATCCTGAAACAAACGGATCGCCCTGATCCGCCGATCCGCGCAAAGGTTGAACCAATGCCAGGTGCCCCTGGGCACGCGAATCAGATCGCCGGCCTCAACTTCGATAGCAACTACAGGTTTGTTCAGCGGATGAATATGAAACAGTCCGTGGCCCGCTATGATGAATCGCACTTCGTCTTCGTCGTGCCAGTGTTCCCGATTGAATTTCGCAAGCATCGCGTCAACGCCGGGTGTTTCGGGGCTAACATCGATCAAATCGGCCGTGACGTAACCGCCGCGGCGGTTCAGTTCTTTGATTTCCTCTGCGTAAGCGCTGAGGATTTCGTCTGCCGGCGCATCATCGGCGATAGGATCTCTGAGTAACCACCGCTCGTATTCGATTCCGCAATTCGCCAGGTACGCGGCGATTGCTTCGCTATCGGTTAGCGTTAGGTTTTCACTTGGAACGCTTATTCGGGCCATGATCAAACCTCCATCACGCTACCTTGTTTTCTTAGCAGGAGCGTTCGGCCAGTGGTTTCGAGCAGGAACTCGAGAATTTCAACATGCCGTTTCGTCTCCGCCATATCGTTTCCCCAGCTATAGAGTCCATGCCGCCGAAGTAAAAAACCATGGGCCTCTCTGAATTGCCCGAGGGTCTCGCCGACTTTATCGGCGAGGGCCTTTATATCCTGGGAGTTTTCGACAATCGGCAGCAATTCCTGGTGCTGGTGGGTCGTGACCCCGGCCAGGCCCTTTAGCATTTCATAGCCTTCGATAACCAGAGCGCCGTCAGGAAAGTAGAGATCAGAGAGCAAGGTGCTCCAGATCGAATGAGTGTGAAAGACTGCCCCCGCGCCTCGTTCTTTAACGATGCGGACGTGCAAAAGGCTTTCGTCCGAGGGCTTCGCTCTGTGCTCGCTAACAATGCCGGCATTTTCATCGATCAAAAGAAACTCTCCAGCACTCAGTTCGCCCTTATCGACGCCGCTGGGGCTAATCGCTAAACGCAACGGTTCCCTTTCCACGACTGCACTGAGGTTGCCACTTGTGCCAAGCATCCAGCCCCGCGCGTGAAATGACCTGGCCGCTGCGACAAGACTCGAAGCTACCTGAACAAGACTAGCAGACATTGGAAAATAAAATGCCTGAATCCGACGACCTGCGCAAGTGCTTCGGGCCACGGATGGCTGGTCCGGAAATCAAGGTTTTGCTGGGAAATTCGCGCGACATTACAAATAGATCACGTACGCTTGCCGCCAAACATTCGGTGGGATCGACCCTTCGGTCGCGGTTGTCAGGAAGACGAAATAATTAGAATCAGAGTCAGGGCCGCCGGGATCCATCGTGCGCAGAATTGGCATCCAGTGATCCGCTTTGCTTTCGTAAGTCGGCTCGACCAGCGCCAGGCGCCGGAGACAACTGTATAGATGGCCCAGCCCTGAGCCGAAGGGGCCGCCCTCTTCATTAAGCATCAAGCGCACCAGCGCCCGCTCTTCAATAAAGTGCGTGATCAACGAAGCTGCCTGGGTGACACCGCGCTCGAACCTAATCCGAAAGTTCTCTTCATCGATATCCGGCGTCCAGTTGGTATCGAGTGTGATCGTGATCCGGCGCTCGTCTTCGGCAGTGAATTCCCGCACTGTTAGTCGCCCCGTTCGGGCGGTAGCTTTCCAGTTGATGTGGCGCAACTCGTCGCGCGGTTGATAGTCGCGGAGCGAAAAGAGATCGTGTCCCGCGCCGCGGCGAACCGAAGCCAGCTTGCCACCATACAGCGGCAGCAAGTGCAGTTCATCACCCATGGGCTCGGGCTTTGGATAAACCACGATGTCCACGTCGCGCGCGCCCAGGTGCCGGCGATGCCGAAAGAACCCAAACGGAAACCGGGTAGACAACTCGAATCCATTAATCAGTACGTGACCTCGCCGGTGAAAGACCTGTTCGATGGTTTCCTCGGCCGCGGCTCGGTGCGGAACATAAGTGAAATAGGCCAGGGCCCGTTTCTTGATTCCGGGCCGCGGGCCCTTTTGGCGTTGCTTTGAAATCCTGGGCGGAACAGACGCGCGTGATTCAACCAGAATCGAAAACGACGGCAACCAACGTTTGGTGTTGCGCAGCGTGACAATGACTTCGTTGGTATCACCGGCAAAAATGTGATCGGGAAAGCGAGCGGACACCGTCAGATCGCGCAGCGCAAGCCGCGCGGCAGCCCACGAGACAAATAACGTCGAGGTTAACAGCGAAAGGATCATGAACAAGAGATTGTTGCCGGTGTTCCATGCGGCCAGGCCGACTATCACGAGGATGACCATAAAGACAATTCCGCCCGTGGTGACTTCAAGGCTGAAACGGCGAAGCTCGGCGAATGCAGACTTGGTGAGCGGCGGAACGACCAGCAGCAGGATAAGGGCCACGAAAACCAGCGATACAATCGCGCCCGTGCGCGCGAGGCCGTAGTCTCCGAAGCTGCGCGCCAGCAGCGTCAGAATCGCCACGAGTAAACCGGCGAGGACGAGAATCGTACCGAGAATCGCGTTTCGCCAGCGGGAAAGAAAGGATGAAGGATGAAGGATGAAGGATGAAGGATCATTTGGCGATGAAGCATCGATGGGGGTTGACGGATTAGGAATTGAGGACGGCAACCGAAGTGGCTCTTCCCTTTTCATCCTTCATCCTTCCGCCTTCATCCTTGTCTACAACGGCACGCTGATCGTCTTCATGATCTCGCGCAGCACGCTTTCGGCTTCTTCACTGCGACGAAGTGATGAGGAATAGCGTGAACTGACGATTAGCCGATGCGCGAAAACCGGAATGACCAGGCGCTTGATGTCGTCCGGCAGACAGTAAGATCGCTCCTCGGTCAGCGCGAGCGCCTGAGCAGCGCGAAACAAAGAAAGGGTCCCGCGCGGGCTGGCGCCGAGATCCAGCATCTCGGAATCGCGCGTGGCGGAAACGATCCGCATCAAATAATCGACAATTGCATCATCGACGGAAACTTGTGAAACCGCGCGTTGCAATTCCAGGACGTCCTCGCCCGTCATCACCGGTTGCATGTGATCGAGCGGCTCTGAATGCTCGCGGTCGCGCAGGATCAGTTTCTCGTCTTCGACGCCGGGATAACCCATGCGCAGCCTCAGCATGAACCGATCCAGTTGCGACTCCGGCAAGGGATAGGTGCCGTGATGTTCGATTGGGTTTTGCGTGGCCACCACGAGAAACGGCTGCGGCAGCTGGTGGGTAACACCCTCGACAGTCACATGGCGCTCAGCCATCGCCTCGAGCAGGGCCGATTGGGTCTTTGGCGTGGTGCGATTGATCTCATCCGCCAGCACCACGTTGGCGAAGACCGGTCCCGGCCGCCATTCAAACAACCCGGTCGGCTGATCGTAAACCGATAGTCCAATGACATCGGAAGGCAGGAGATCGGAGGTGAATTGAATGCGCTGAAACGAACAATCCAGGGCGCGAGCCAGAGCATGCGCGAGGGTCGTCTTGCCCACACCCGGAACGTCTTCGATCAGGAGATGGCCACCTGCGAGAAGTGTCACAATCGCGAGCCGCACAGCTTCGGGCTTCCCGCGAATCACTCTTTCGATCGCGTTTTGGAGCGCCTCGATTCTCTCGGTCGCGCCTTCTACGGCTTCCTGACGATCGGCTGTGCGTAGCTGTCTCATGGCTTGTCCGGGCCTTGTCAGCCCCCTCATTCTACATGTTGCCGCAGGCCTTCGCCATGTGACCCTGTATCAAAGCTGTAGTAAGATTCGTAGCCGAAAGAGCGCTCGCGAGGCAATCCGCAGTTCCTTTTCGGAACCGATGATGTCCGGCCTCGTTATTCAAATAGAGGAAATACCATGAAAGACACCCGCCGAAATCAACACAATCAACTGGGCTTTACGCTCATCGAGTTAATGATCGTTATTGCCATCATTGGAATCCTGATTGGCGCAGCAGTAGTTGGCTTCAGAGCTGCGCAGAGAGCCGGCAATGAGGCGGCGACCATCCAGAACATGAAGACCATTGCCGCAGTTCAGATTCAGTCCTTTGCCACCTTCGATCAGCTAATCAAGGACAAACTGGTGAACGAGCGTTTTGCTGGAAACCCGCCAACGACCGACGGATACGTTTTTACGCTGAAAGTCGTACCGAAGACACCCAGCTCGCCTTCGTCCTACACGCTGAATGCAGATCCACAGAATGCTGGCGAAACCGGCACGAACCATTTCTATATAGATTCCAGCGACAGCAATATTCGCTTCAACAAGAATCAGCCGGCCGGTTCGAGCGATGTGCCGTTTGGTGGTTGATTCTTTCCGGCCGATCCATATTGCTCTTCCCCCGACATTTCGCTTACTGGAACCTGTATGCAAGTGGTCGTGCGGAAATTCCAGAGCGGACAATGCCGCCTCCTCTTGCTGCTGGCAACGGTAGTGGGTTTTCAGCTGGCTGTCTTAGCCGAGCAATTGCCTCTCAAGAGATACAGTACCTCCGACGGACTCATACGCGATTACATCAGCCGTATCGTCCTCGACTCGCACGGGTTTCTTTGGTTTTGTACGCCCGAGGGTCTGTCACGATTTGACGGCTATATATTTACAAACTATGGCGCCGAGGCTGGGTTGCCGGGCTCAGTCAGAGACTTGTTGCCGGCCCGAGACGGCACCTATTGGATTGCCACGGAATATGGTCTCTATCGGTTTGATGCTGAAGGCCAACCTGCCCCGGCGTCGAACAATCACTTATCTGTCTTCAAAAGCGTAGCCGCAGCGCGAGGGCCAAAGTTTGTCTTCTATGGGCCAGTCGATGGCCAGCGCGCGCGCAGCGTGAACACCGTCAAGCAGGACCGGTCAGGAGTGATCTGGTGCGGTACTGATGCAGGTCTGTATCGGTTGGATCAAAGGCAAGGAAGTTGGAGCTTCTCGTTTGTAGACGTCGGCCTGCCCATAAGCCGTCCGGACGACTCTGTGATATCAAGCATTCTTGAAGATCACCGGGGGTGGCTATGGATCGGCGCTGGTAGTGGTCTCTACCGACGAATGCCAGACGGTGGTGTCGAGCGCTACACGACGCAGCATGGATTGCCGTTCGACGATGTGCGGGCATTGCTGGAAGATCATGAGGGGCACCTTTGGGTAGGGACAACACTGGGATTGTGTCGGCTTCTGCCGGAATCGGATCGGCGCCGAGTTGTAATTGCCGACACTTACCAGACAAAGGATGGACTCGCGCACAATTGGATTACTTCTCTGTTACAAACGTCGGATGGCCGATTGTGGGTGGGAACTAATGGCGGATTAAGCGAGTTGGCCCCTGATGCAAAAGGCCGCGGTCAATTATTCCGAAGCTATACAAATGACCAGGGTTTGACCGCAAATGAAGTGCAGTCACTCGCTGAAGATGCCGATGGCGAGCTCTGGATTGGCACAGAGAGCGGCGGCGTAATGAAGGTGGCGCGGAATGGATTCGTAACCTATACCGAAGCTGAGGGTTTGCGCGACACGCGCATCGCTTCGATCTTTGAAGACAAGGCGGGCGAGTTGTGCGTGCTTAGCAGCCGGGCCGGAAAGCTTTTCATTCATCGCTTCGATGGCCGAGGGTTCGCGATTACTAAACCAGGTTCATCGGGTGAGATCAACTATGGTTGGGGTTGGAATCAGATTGCCTTCCAGGACAGCAGCGGTGAGTGGTGGGTGCCGTCGATCCAGGGCCTCTATCGCTTTCCGTCCACCAGCACGGTCGAACAATTGGGCCACATCCGCCCAAAAATAGTCTACACCGCTAAAAACGGGCTTTCCAATGAGGATATCTTCCGCCTTTATGAAGACTCGCGCGGTGATATTTGGATCTCCGCCGACGGTCCTAATCGGGATACGTTGACCAGGTGGGAAAGGGCTACGAATAGACTTCAACACTATGGCGAAGCCGACAGCCTGCCTGCGCTCAGTGCCCCAACGGCCTTTCGCGAGGATCGAAGCGGCAACCTTTGGATCGGTTTTTACGCAGGTGGCCTGGCGCGTTACCGCGGTGGGGTATTCAGATTTTTGTCCGCTCACGATGGAGTGCCGGAAGGGATGATTCGCGATCTCCATATTGATAAGAAGGGTAGGCTCTGGATAGCCACCAACCGAGGTGGCGTTGCTTGCCTTGACGATCCGCTGGCAGAGCAACCGCAATTTGTTACCTATACAACCGCTCAGGGACTCGCGAGTAACCAGGCGACTTGCTTGATCGAGGACCAACAAGGTCGCATCTATATCGGGACGGCGCAGGGCGTTGACCGGCTTGATCCCGCCAGCGG
>WNGK01005556.1_pt1 | contig 14074 bp, 12 predicted proteins | sample 5400601 | NCBI WGS metagenome assembly WNGK01 (sample SAMN13153376, study PRJNA577476) | soil metagenome | isolation source: 60 cm soil or saprolite under Garry oak tree replicate 1 | place: USA:California | collected 2016-06-15 | reverse complement strand
GTTGATCACGCCAAGCCGCTCGGCGAACAGCCGCGCGACGCGTGCCGGGTCACGCAACGGCTCGCCGGTACCGACCTCGATGCGGAAGACCTTTCCGTCGGTGCGGAACAAAGCAACTTGCAACAGCCGCGCGCCTTCGCCGCGTTGCTCCAGCACGGGCGCAAGCCGCGCCGCGAGCTTCTCGATGGTGCCGAGCACGTCACGTTCGAGGGCGATCGGATCGTTGAAGCGCTGCTCGACAATGGCGCTTGGGATCGGCAATCGCGGGGTGATCGGCTCGTCCTCGATGCCGAGCGCCTGATCGAGACGGCGCATGAGATTGTTAAAGCGTGCGGCGAGCGGCGCACGCGGGCGGTCGAGCACATCGGCAACGCGTTTCAGCCCGACCTGCGCGAGAGCCTCGATGACGTCGGGGGCGAGACGCAGGGCGGTGAGGGGGAGAGGGGAGAGTGTGTTTCGCTCGTCGCCGGACGTGACGCTTATCCCTCCCCTGAAAGGGGAGGGTGGCGCGTGCAACGAGCCGGGTGGGGTCACATCAAAAGAATTCCCCACCCGTCCGGCTTCGCCGGCCACCCTCCCCCGTTGGGGGAGGGATGCAAACCGCGCCACGCTCCATGCACATCCGACCGTACCGGCGACCGCGATGCGCGCCTGCAGGCCATGAGCGCCCAGCCGCCGCACGAGATCGGCCGCCAGCATTGTTTCACCGCCGAACAGATGCGCGCAGCCGCTCACATCTTCGGATAGCGCGCACGCGCATCCGCGAGCGGCATGCCGACGGCAAGGCCAAGCGCCGCCGCCGCATCGTTGACGGCGGAAAGCCTCAACGCACTCTTGACCGGAGCCGCGACGACGAGCGCCTCATCCGGTGCGTAGTGTTGCGCGATCCGGTCGGTCGGAAGCCGCCGCATCCACACCGACAGATAGCGCCGAGAAGGCGTGCTCATGATGATCCCAAATGAGAGTCCAGATGCCGCACGGACCGCGGCGATTGCGCGTCAGAGAGAGCGTGAAAGCGGTGCGGCCAAGTCCGCCGAACTCATCCGGCACGCTTGGTGCTGCCGCGATCTGCCAGCGCGTGCGCGCGACACTTGGGGCGTTGCTCGCCTTGTGACGCAACAGCAGCCCGATGCCGCCGCCGTCCCTGGCGGCAAGAGAAAGCCGCCGTGTCGCGGTCAGGTCCGGTGTATCGGCGAATTCCGCCACCACGGTCGCGAGCGCGCGGCATTTGAGCGCCTCTTCCATCGCGAACAGCGCATCGACTGGACGCGTCACATGCGCAACCAGCAGCCGGTCGCTGGAAAGCCCGAACTGGTCGAGCCCGGGGCCATAGAGCGCACCGGTTTCGAGATTGCCGAAATCGGTTGCGATCCAGAGCGTCTGCTTGTGCGGTTCGCGTGCGAGCGCCGCGAGAGCCAGTGCAAAGCCCGCGGCTGCGCCAAGATGTACCGGTGCCGCCGCGCTCACCTCATGCAGTGTCGCGCCTTGCAGGCCGCCGCCGAGCGCCGCATCGACCGCCCCGACACCGAGCGCGCGCGCGGGCATGTCCTCGCAAAACGTTTCCGCTTCCGCGATGGCGCGGCGCAGGCGGGACAGGTGTTGCTCCATCGGCTCGGCAGGGAGCATGGCGGGGACCAATGTTCATGATGTGTTCTATTGATTCCGCGTGCCGGCCCTGGAGTCAAGTGGAGCAGCAGGGTACCGTATTCTAGCTGCTTCCAATCCTCTTGTGCATAAAATTTAGCCGAATATAGATGCATTGTATGCAATACGCGGCGTGCATGCAGCGCCACCTGCCTCTCGCAACCCGCAAATTCTCTCGATTCCGGCAAACCAAACAAAGCCTTGGCGGCTGCGACCGCGCCTCACGTCCATCTGGCACGCCGCTTGAAGACTGTCTCGTCGGACCATCGGGGCCGATCGGGAGAGTTCTCAATGAAGCGTCGTGATTTTCTCAAGTCCGCGTCCGCGCTGGCCGCGAGCAGCGCCGTCACGGCGCCGGCCGTCTTTTCGGCGAACGCGCAATCGCGCAAGGAGACGTTGCTCCTCGTCACCGAGAACGGGCCGAACAATCTCGACATTCACGGTGTCGGCACCAACCGCCCCGGTTACGAGGCGTCATGGAATTGCTACGACCGCCTCATCAGCCATGAGACCAAGACGCTGCCCGACGGCGCGCTCTCCTATGACCGTGACAAGTTCAAGATGGAGCTCGCCGACGACATGAGCGTCGGCGACATGTCGGCGACATTCCGGCTCAAGAAGGGCGCCAAATTCCACGACGGCACGCCGGTCACCGCCAAGGACGTGAAGTGGTCGTTCGATCGCTCCGTCAGCGTCGGCGGTTTCCCGACTGTTCAGATGAAGGCCGGTTCGCTGGAGAAGACCGAGCAGTTCGTCGCGGTCGACGACACCACGTTCCGCGTCGACTTCATCAAGAAGGATCGCCTCACGCTGCCCGATCTCGCCGTGATCGTGCCCAGTGTGTACAACTCCGAACTGGTCAAGAAGAACGCGACCGAAAAAGATCCGTGGGGCCTCGAATACACCAAGAGCGCCACGCCCGGCAGTGGCGCCTACAAGGTGACGAGCTGGAAGCCCGGCGTCGAAACCGTCTACGAGCGCAATGACGCCTGGATCGGCGGCAAGCTGCCGCAGCTCAAGAAGGTGATCTGGCGCACCATCCCCTCGCAGGGCAACCGCCGCGCGCTGATGGAGCGCGGCGATGCCGACATCTCGTTCGACCTGTCGAGCAAGGATACGGCGGAGATGAAAAAGGACGGCAAGCTCGTCGTCATCTCCAACCCGATCGGCAACGGCATGTATTCGGTCGAGTTGAACGTGAAGAATCCGCCGTTCGACAACGAGAAGGTCCGCCAGGCGGTTGCCTACGCGCTGCCGTACCAGAAGATCATGGATGCGGCGATGTTCGGCCTCGCCAACCCGCTGTTCGGCGGACCATCCAACACCGTCAAGGACATCACCTGGCCGGCCAAGAGCGGTTACAGCGACGACATCGCCAAGGCCAAGGCGCTGATGGCCGAGAGCGGCGTGTCGAGTATCGACACCACGATCTCGTTCGATCTCGGCGCCGGCGACATTTGCGAGCCGATCTCGGTGCTGGTGCAGGAAGCGCTGGGGCAGATCGGCATCAAGACCACCATCAACAAGGTGCCCGGCGCCAACTGGCGCAGCGAGATGGCGAAGAAGTCGATGCCGCTGATGGTCAACTTCTTCTCAGGCTGGCTCGATTATCCGGAATACTTCTTCTTCTGGTGCTACTCGGGCCAGAACGCGATCTTCAACACGCCGAGCTACGTCAACAAGGACATGGACGTGCTGATCGACGGCGCGCGCGCGGCGGCCGCGGTCGGCGACAAGACGAAATACCAAGCCGATGTCGCGGGCTTCATCTCGAAGGCTTACAACGAAGTGCCGCGCATTCCGCTATTCCAGCCGTTCCTCAACGTCGCCACGCAGAAGAACATCTCCGGGTACGTTTACTGGTTCCACCGGCAGGTCGACTACCGCTCTCTTGTGAAAGCCTGAGCCGCACCACGCCGCCGGCGCGCGGCACCTGCGCATGCCGGTCCCACCGAGGGCGACGCCATGCTGATGACCATCGCGAAACGTCTGATGACGGTGATCCCGACCCTGATCGGTGTTGTGATCGTCACCTTCATGCTCACCCGCGTTCTGCCCGGCGATCCGGCGGTCTATTTCGCCGGACCCGCGGCGACGCCGCAATCGATCGCCGAAATTCGCAAGTCGCTCGGTCTCGACAAGTCGCTGCCCGAGCAGTTCGCCCGCTATGTCAACGATCTGGCGCATGGCAATTTCGGCAATTCGCTCTCCACCGGCCGGCCCGTGTCGACCGAGATCACGAGCCGCCTGCCGGCCTCCGCCGAGCTCACGCTGTTCGGCCTGATCCTGTCGATCGTTATCGCGGTGCCGCTCGGCATTTTGGCGGCCGTGAAGCAGGGTTCATGGATCGATCACCTGTGCAGAATTGTCGCGACCGCCGGCGTATCGCTGCCGGTGTTCTTCACCGGTCTGCTGCTGGTCTATCTGTTCTATTTCCGCCTTGGCTGGTCGCCCGCGCCGATCGGCCGGCTTGATGCGTTCGCGTCGGCACCGAAAGACATCACGGGCTTCTACATGATCGACAGCCTGCTGACCGGTGATTTCGAGACCTTGCGGGCGTCGTTCTCGCAACTGATCCTGCCGGCCTTTACGCTCGGCATCTTCTCGCTCGCGCCGATCGCCCGCATGACGCGCGCCTCGATGCTTGCGGTGCTCGCTTCCGAGTTCGTGCGCACCGCACGCGCCTCAGGCCTGAACGACCGCACCGTGATCCTGACCTATGCGTTCCGCAATGCCATGCTGCCGGTGGTCACCACGCTCGGCATGGTGTTCTCGTTCCTGCTCGGCGCCAACGTGCTGGTGGAGAAGGTCTTTGCCTGGCCCGGCATCGGCTCCTATGCGGTGGAAGCGCTGCTGCAATCGGACTTCGCGCCGGTGCAGGGCTTCGTGCTGACCATGGCGGTCCTCTACGTGGCGCTCAATCTCCTGATCGACATGATGTACGGCGTCATCGATCCGCGCGTGAGGCTTGAAGGATGACCGAAACCAGCCTGACCATCAGCCCGGCGCCCGCGGTTTCGCCCAAGCCGCCGAGCAACTCGATCTTCCAGCACATGCGTTATGTGATGGCGGACAACGCGGTGACGGGATTGTCCTTCGCGCTGTTCATGATCATCGCGCTCTGCGCGCTGATCGGGCCTTACGTCGTGCCGTATGATCCGCTGGCGAGCGATACGGCGGCGACCTTGCAGGCGCCCTCGCTGCGGCACTGGTTCGGCACCGACCTGCTCGGGCGCGACATCTTCAGCCGCGTGGTGGTCGCGACCCGGCTCGACTTCGTCATCGCGCTGGCGTCGGTGGCGTTGGTGTTCGTCATGGGCGGATTTGCCGGGATCGCGGCTGGCTTTTTCGGCGGATGGACTGACCGAATAGTGAGCCGGCTCGCCGACACCATCATGGCGTTTCCGCTGTTCGTGCTCGCGATGGGCATCGTGGCGGCGCTCGGCAACACCGTGACCAACATCGTGATCGCGACCGCAATTGTGAACTTTCCGCTCTACGTGCGCGTCGCGCGCGCCGAAGCCAATGTTCGGCGTGATGCCGGCTTCGTGCTGGCGGCGCGGCTGTCCGGCAACGGCGATCTGCGCATCCTGATCGGGCAGATCCTGCCGAACATCATGCCGATCATGATGGTGCAGGTGTCGCTGACCATGGGTTACGCCATCCTGAATGCCGCCGGCCTCTCGTTCATCGGCCTTGGCGTGAAGCCGCCGACGCCCGAGTGGGGCATCATGGTGGCGGAAGGCGCGACCAATATCATTTCCGGCGAATGGTGGATCGCGTTTTTTCCAGGATTGGCTCTGATGATCGCGGTGTTCTGCTTCAACCTGCTCGGCGACGGCCTGCGCGACATCGTCGACCCGCAGCGGAGAACGTGATGGACACGAACGAGCCACTTCGCCTCAACGCGCCGCCCGCGGTGCCGCTGCTCGATATCAGGGACCTGACCGTCGAATTCGCCACGCGCCGCGGTATCGTAAAGGCGGTCAAGAACATCAATATCGCAGTCGCCAAGGGTGAAACCCTTGCCATTGTCGGCGAGTCCGGCTCAGGCAAATCGGTGACGTCATTCGCCGTGATGCGGATTTTAGATCGCGCCGGTCGCATTGCCGAGGGCTCGGTGACGTTCTCCGGCGTCGACGTGCGCGCGGCAAGCGACGATCAGATGCGCAATCTGCGCGGGCGCGAAATGTCGATGATCTTCCAGAGCCCGCGACTGGCGCTCAATCCGATCCGCAAAGTGGGTGTGCAGATCGAGGACGTGTTGCGCCAGCACGCGCAGGCCGACAGCGCAAACCTTACCGACAAGGCGATCGAAATCCTCGAACAGGTACGCATTGCGCGCCCGCGCGAGCGCTATCACGCGTATCCGTTCGAACTCTCCGGCGGCATGTGCCAACGCGTCGTGATCGCGCTTGCACTCGCCTGTAAGCCGCAATTGCTGATCGCCGACGAGCCGACCACCGGCCTTGACGTTACCACCCAGAAAACCGTGATGGACCTCGTCACCGAACTGACGCGCGAGCGCGGCATGTCGACGATCCTGATCACGCATGACCTCGGGCTTGCTGCCGTGTATTGCGACCGTGTCGTCGTGATGGAGAAGGGCAACGTGGTTGAGACCGCGCAATCTTCATCCATCTTCAAGGCGCCGGCGCATCCTTACACGCGCAAGCTGATGCGCGCGACGCCGCGGCCGGGTGTGAGCTTGCGGGATCTGTTGCCGGAGGAATCGGGCAGCGTCGCGCCGGCCACGGCCTCGGCGACCGTCACGCGCCCTTCAAATGGCAAAGCCACTGCCACAGGAGAACCGCTGCTCGTCGTCGAAAAGCTCGTGAAGGAATATCCGCGCCAGGGCCTGACGAAATCGCTCTCCAAGCTGTTCCGCCGCGGTCCGACCGCGGAGCCGGAGATCTTTCGCGCCGTCGACGGCATCAGTTTCACGGTCAATCGCGGCGAGAGCGTCGGGCTGGTCGGCGAATCCGGCTGCGGCAAGTCGACGACGTCGATGATGGTGATGCGGCTGATCGACAAGACCGATGGCCTCATTCAATTCGGCGGCGACGATATCGGCGCGATGCCGGCCAAGCAGTTCGCGACCTTGCCGCTGCGCAAGCGAATCCAGATGGTCTTCCAGGACCCGACCGACAGCCTCAACCCGCGTTACACGGCGGCGCGCGCCATCGCCGATCCGATCCTGCGCCTCGGCGATGTTTCAGGACGCGACGCCGTGCGTGCGCGCTGCGAGGAACTGGCGACGCAAGTCGGGCTGCCGCTCGAATTTCTCGACCGTTTCCCGCACCAGCTCTCCGGCGGGCAGAAGGCGCGCGTCGGCATCGCGCGCGCGATCGCGTTGCATCCGGACCTGATCATCCTCGACGAGCCGACCGCGGCGCTCGATGTGTCGGTGCAGGCGGTGGTGCTCAATCTGCTGCAGGATCTGAAACAGTCGCTCGGCATGAGCTATCTGTTCGTCTCGCACGATCTCAATGTCGTTCGGTTGCTGTGTGATCGCGTGATCGTCATGCAGACGGGCAAGATCGTCGAGCAGGGACCGACCGAGCAGGTGCTGTTCGCGCCGCAAGCGCAGTATACGCGCGATTTGCTTGCGGCGATTCCGCATCCGCCGGTGTAAGATATCTTCATGCCCAAGACAGATCATCTCGACGCCTACATCGATTCCACCGCGGCCGCGCTTGGAATTCCGGTCGATCCCGCGTGGAAGCCCACCATACGCGCCAATCTCGACGTGACGTTCAAGCTCGCCGCATTGGTCGGTGAGAAGGAGTTGCCGGACGATGCCGAGCCCGCGCCGGTCTTCAAAGCCTGACATGGACACCGAATGGGCGTCCGCCGCCGAGATCGCGGCGGCAGTGACAGCGGGCCGGGTTTCGGCACTGAGCGTGACCGATGCCGCGCTCGCGCGCATCATGGAGCGCGATCCGGTGCTCAATTCGTTCACGGACGTGGTGGCGGATCGCGCGCGCAGGCGTGCAGTGGAAATCGACGCCGGCAAACAGAAAGGCCCGCTTGCCGGCGTGCCGTTTGCGGTGAAGAACCTGTTCGACGTCGCCGGCCTGCCGACGCGGGCCGGCTCAAAGATCAATCGCGAGCTTGCGCCCTCCGCGCACGACTCGCCGCTGATCGAACGGCTCGAGGCGGCTGGCGCCGTGCTGGTCGGCGCGCTCAACATGGGCGAATACGCCTATGACTTCACCGGCGAGAATGTGCATGACGGCAACGCGCACAATCCGCATGACACGAGCCGCATGACCGGCGGTTCGTCGAGCGGTTCGGGCGGCGCGGTCGCGGGCGGGCTGGTGCCGCTCTCGCTCGGCTCGGACACGAACGGCTCGATCCGTGTGCCGTCCTCGTTCTGCGGCCTGTTCGGCCTGAAGCCGACTTATGGACGATTGTCGCGCGCGCGCTCGTTCCCATTCGTCTCGAGCTTCGACCATCTCGGGCCGCTCGCCCGCTCGACGCGGGATCTCGCGCTTGCCTATGACGCGATGCAGGGATCCGACGCAGAGGACCCGGTCTGCGTCGACCGCCCGGTGGACCCGGCGACGCCGGGGCTGCAGCGCGGCGCGCAGGGCGTGCGCATCGCGGTCGCGGGCGGCTATTTTAAAAAAGGGATGTTCCCGGAGGCCTGCGTCGCGATGGATCGCGTCGCGGCCGCGCTCGGCGTCAACGCCGATATCGAAATCCCCGAAGCGCAGCGCGCGCGCGCCGCGGCTTACGTCATCACGACCTCCGAAGGCGCAAGCCTTCATCTCGACCGTCTGCGCATGCGTGCGAATGATTTCGATCCCGCGACGCGCGACCGGCTGATTGCGGGCGCCATGGTCCCGGCGGCTCTGGTGAACCGGGCACAGAAATTCCGCCGCTGGTACCGCGGCGAGATTCTAAAGCTATTCGAGAATGTCGACGCGATCCTCGCGCCCGCAACGCCGTGTACCGCGCCCATGCTTGGCCAGCAAACCTTCGTTATCAACGGCGTCGAATTGCCGGTAAGGCCGAACATCGGAATCTACACGCAGCCGATCTCGTTCATCGGCCTGCCTGTTGTCACCGTGCCGGTGCCGCTCTCGCCGATGCCGATCGCCGTGCAGGTGATCGCGGCGCCGTGGCGCGAAGACATCGCACTTCGTATAGCCTATACGCTGGAGCTGGCAGGCGTCTGCGCCGCGCCGCGTCCAAAATTCTAGGGGACCAGCATGGAGGTCGACCTGCCGGAGGTCGTCGCCGAAGTCAAAGTCGCATTCGACCGCTACGAGAAAGCGTTGACGTCGAACGACGTCGCGACGCTCGATGCGATCTTTCGTGACGGGCCGCAGACGATCCGCTATGGCGTCGGCGAAAATCTTTACGGCTTTAAGGAGATCGCGGCGTTTCGTGGCGCGCGGTCGCCGGTCGGGCTTGCGCGCACGATTTCGCGCACCGTCATCAGCACCTACGGCCGCGACTTCGCGACGGCGTCGACGCTATTCCATCGCGTCACCGTCCCCGGCAAGGTCGGGCGCCAGATGCAGACCTGGGTGCGCTTCCCGGACGGCTGGCACGTGGTCGCCGCGCACGTCAGCCTGATCGACGAAAAATCCGCATGAGCGTCACGCCTCTCCTGCGCGCGAGCGAGAGCGGGCGGCAGACGCTCGCCGAAACGCTGCGATTGCAGCTCGCCGACGAGATCGTGCGCGGCGTGTTGCAGCCCGGCACCGCGCTCGACGAGACCGAGCTGGCGCGCCGCTTCGCGGTGTCGCGCACGCCGGTGCGCGAGGCGATCCGGCTGCTCGCCGCAAGCGGGCTGGTCGAGACCACCGCGCATCGCGCCGCCTTCGTGGCGCGCCCGACGGCGGCGCAACTTACCGGCATGTTCGAGGTGATGGCGGAGCTTGAGGCTTTATGCGCGGGCCTTGCGGCCGAACGCATGACCGGCGCGGACCGGCGCGAGCTTGAGGATGCGCATGAGGAGTTGCGCGCGCTCATTCATTCGGGCGACCCGCAGCGTTATCACGAGGTCAACGAGGCGTTCCACGGCGTGGTGTATGCTGGTACGCACAACGATCATCTTGCCGAAATGACTTTGTCAACCCGGGTGCGTGTCTCGCCTTATCGCCGCGCGCAGTTCCGCAACTTGGGTCGGCTCGCGAAGTCGCATGTCGAGCATGACTGCGTGGTGGTGGCGATCCTGCGCGGCGACCGCGCGGGTGCAGCCGACGCGATGCGCGCGCATATCGTGACGGTGAGCGAGGAATACTGGGCCTATGCCGAGACCGTTTAGGTTTGCGCCATAAAGTTTCGCCAGCCGCCGAATTCCGAAATATCACGCGTACCGTTGGCGCCGTCGGACTCCGCAAGGAAGCCTTTCACGGTTCGCCCGTCGGCAAGCGTCAACGTGCCGATCGACAGCGGTGACGGGACCGCGGCGACGAAGCGGCCAAAGCCGACGGCGGGCAGCGCCCAGATTTCCAGCGCGATCGATGTGCCGCGTTGGGAGACGCGCAGCAGACCCGGCCGCGCGGGTGGCTTGCCGTTGAGCGCGTACAGCCGATAATCCGGTGCCGTTTCGGCACATTCGAGAAAGCGCCCGCCAAACGATTTCAGCTCACCGTTCAGCGCCATGCCCGACATATGCGCGCCGACCACCGCGATGGCGATTTCGCCGGCCTGCGCCACGATCGGCAACGGCGCGAGCGGCGGCTGAGTCTTTCCGGTCGCACCCATCGGCAAGCCGGTGTGGGCGTGGAACACCCGGCCGAGCGAGGCGAGCAGAGCGTCCTGCCCGCCCGGCGCCAGAATGGTGATGCCGAACGGAATGCCGTCGGGACGCATGCTCGCCGGAAGCGCAAGGCCTGAGAGATCGAGCAGGTTGACGAAGTTCGTATAGGTGCCGAGCCGGCTGTTGAGCTGGATCGGATCGGCCAGAACCTGATCGACCGTGTAGACCGTCGGCATTGTCGGCACGAGCAGCACGTCGATCTGGCGGAAGACATAATCGCGCACGCGGCGCAGGTCTTCGAGCTTGTAGAACGCCGCGAAGGCATCCGCCGCCGTCGGGCGCGCGCCATCGAGCGTGATTTCCCGCGTCACCGGATGCATCGACTCAGGGCTCGAAGCGATAAGTTTTCGCACCACGTGGTAGCGCTCCGCCACCCACGGGCCCTCGTACAGCAGCCGCGCGGTCTCGTAGAACGGCTCGATGTCGATCTCGGCGATGGCCGCGCCGAGCTTGGCGAAGCGCTCGATTGCAGCTTCGAATTGCGCTGCTGACACCTGGTCACCGAAGAACACACGCTCGCCCCTGATCGGCACGCCGATACGCAAATTTGGCGACGGCCCGAGCACGCCGGCCGGGCGATTGCGCGTATAAGGATCCGCGATATCCGGCCCTGCCATCGTGGCGAATGCGGTCCATGCGTCATCGACGGTCAGCGCGAACACCGACACGCAATCGAGCGTTCGGCAGGCCGGCACGACGCCGGCGGTCGAGACAACGCCGAGGCTGGGCTTGAGGCCAACGCAATTGCCAAGCCCGGCCGGCACGCGGCCCGAGCCAGCCGTGTCGGTGCCAAGCGCGAACGGCACCAGCCCGGCGGCCACCGCGATACCGGAGCCCGAGCTTGAGCCTCCAGGAATGAGCTTGGCGTCGAAAACATTGCGCGGCACGCCATAGGGCGAACGCACGCCGACCAGGCCGGTTGCGAACTGGTCGAGATTGGTCTTGCCGATGACGATCGCGCCCGCAGCGCGCAGCCGCGCCACCGAGGTCGCGTCGGATTTCGCCGTGTAGGCGAAAGCCGGGCATGCGGCCGTGGTCGGCATGCCGCCGACGTCGATGTTGTCCTTGACGGCAAACGGCATGCCGTAAAGCGGCATCGACGTGTCGCCCTTCGCGGCTAGCGCCTTGGCTTCGGCGATCGCGTCTTTCTCGTCGCGCAGCGCAATGAAGATCGCCGGGTCGTTGTGCTCGCGAATGCGAGCGTAGGTGCGCGCGATAGTCTCTTCGGGCGATGTGCCGGAGCGATGAGCCCGAAGAATATCCGCGATGGTGTATGACACGGCTAGTTCTCGCGCCTGATCGCGCTTTCGTGCCAATGGCGCAGCGCCAAGTGCGCGATCCAGCTTGTGAGGAAAAAGATCGCAATGCCGCTCAAGGATATCAGCAGCAACGCCGCGAACATGCGCGGAATTTGCAGCCGGTAGCCGGATTCAAGAATGCGATAAGCCAAGCCCGACGCGCTGCCGCCGGTGCCGGCGACGAACTCCGCCACCACCGCGCCGATCAGTGCGAGCCCGCCGGATATTTTCAGTCCGCCGAGAAAGTACGGCAGCGAGGCGGGCAGGCGCAGATAGCGCAACGTCTGCCAACGGCTCGCGCGATAAAGCTGGAACAGGTTGACGAGGTTATGGTCGGCCGAATTGAGCCCCATGATGGTGTTCGACAGGATCGGGAAGAACGCCACGATCCAGGCGCAGATCAGCAGCGACAGATTGATGTCACCGACCCAGATGATGATCAGCGGCGCAATCGAGACGACCGGCGTCACCTGCAGGATCACCGCATAGGGGAACAGCGATTTCTCCAGCCATTTCGACTGCGTGAAGATGATCGCGAGCGCGACGCCGACTGTGACGGCCGCGATCAGCGCCGCAAACGTGATGCGCAGCGTGATCAGTAGCGACTGCGAGAGCGTGCCCCAGTCGGCCCACAGTGTCTGCGCAATCGCGATCGGCCCGGGCAGGATGTAGACCGGGATATCCTTGATGCGGACGATCGCCTCCCACGCCACCAGCATCACGATGCCGATGACGATCGGCGCGATGATGCCGGGCCATGAACTAGCAGCGATCCCGAGAATGCGGCGCTCCTCGGCGAACACCGGCCGCGCCTCCGAGTCAGTGCCGTCATGCGGCGCGATGTTTGCGAGCGGCAGGTCGCTCATGCGGCGATCGCCTGTTTGAGCGTTTCGGATGCCACGCGGCAGAGATGCGCGTATTCGGCCGAGGTGCGGAACAACCCGTCGCGCGGGTAGGGGGCTTCGCTGCGCAGGTCGGCCATCACGCGGCCGGGCCGCGCCGCCATCACGACAATGCGCTGCGAGAGGTACACCGACTCGAACACCGAATGCGTGACGAACACGGCGGTGAATCTGTTCTGCCACCACAGCGCCAGCAGATCGTCGTTGAGCTTGTGGCGGGTGATCTCGTCAAGCGCGGCGAATGGTTCATCCATCAGCAAGATCTTCGGGCGGATCACCAGCGCGCGCGCGATCGAGACGCGCATCTTCATGCCGCCGGACAGTTCGCGCGGATAGGACTTCTCGAAGCCCTTCAGGCCGACCAGCGCCAGCATCTCGGCCGCGCGCGCCTCGGCATCGGCGACACCGGCGAGTGTCATCGGCAGCATCACGTTCTTGAGCGTGTTCGACCACGGCATCAGGGTCGGGTCCTGGAACACGAACCCTAAGTCCGGCTCCGGCACGCCGCTCGCCGAATGCGGCGCCGTCGGCCATTCGATCGCGCCGGCGCTTGGGCTTCCCAACCCCGCGATGATACGCAACAGCGTGGACTTGCCGCATCCGGACGGCCCGAGCAGGCTGACGAACTCGCCGTCGCGCAGGTCGAGGTCGACTCCGCGGATGGCGAGCGTGCCGTTCGCGAACTGTTTCGAGACATTATGGATCGAAACGAGCGGACGCGTTTGCATCGCGCCCGCCGCAACAATTGTCACGCGCCGACGCCCTTGTTCACGAACTCGAGGCTATACGCCTTCTTGTAATCGATGCCGGGCGGGAACGCGCCGGCCGCCGTCATCGTGTCGTAGAAGCGCTTCCAGCGCTCGTCGGTCATCGCGCCGACGCCGAGCTTCAAAGCGTCGCCCGACTTCACGATGCCGCGCTCGTTCATGACCTTGAGCGCATAGGCCATCTTGTCGTCGGTCATCTCGGGATTGTCTTTCTTGATCTGGGCATTCGCCGCCTCGATCGCCGGCCCGCCCTTCATGTACTCGGCCCAGCCCTCGAGCGAGGCGGTTATGAAGCGCTGCACCACGTCCTTTTTCTCCGTGGCCATCTTGGTCGAGATGTTGATGGTGGTCTGGTAATTGTCGAAGCCGGCGTCGGCGATGAGATGCACCACCGGCTGCACGCCGGCCTGCATGATCACGTAAGGCTCGGACGACAGGAAGCCCTGCTGCGAAAGCTGCTTGTCGGCGAGGAACGGCGCCATATTGAAGGTATAGGGCCGCGCCTGCTCGTCGGTGAAGCCGAATTTGGCTTTCAGGAATGGCCAGTAGCTGGTGCGCCCGCCGGCGCCGATCAGGATCGGTGCGCCCTTGAGGTCTTCGAACTTGTCGTGCCCGACGCCCGGATGCGAAATGATCACCTGCGGGTCCTTCTGGAAGATCGCCGCGATCACGAGGAACGGGATG
>WNGK01005014.1_pt1 | contig 14076 bp, 9 predicted proteins | sample 5400601 | NCBI WGS metagenome assembly WNGK01 (sample SAMN13153376, study PRJNA577476) | soil metagenome | isolation source: 60 cm soil or saprolite under Garry oak tree replicate 1 | place: USA:California | collected 2016-06-15 | reverse complement strand
CGAAGCTCGGCCCGGCGAAGTTCATCGGGACGCTGACGGCCTGGTAGATGAAGTACAGGAAGGTGTACGCGGCAAACGGCAATGCCGCCAGGTTGCGGATCTCGAACCAGGCCTGCGCGGCGATCACGCACATCGAGCTGGCGACGAGCGCGCCGGTGAGGAACGGCAGGGAACGCCAGGTGTAGGACCATTTCTCCTCGTCGGTCGGGGCTTCCGGCAGGACGAGCCCGTCCCGGCGGTGACGCCGCGGGGAGGCTGCTGTGGCGGTCAATGCTGCTTCCGGTGGTGGTGGGCGGCTGACTTGCTGCCTGACTTGGCCGTGCCGAGGATCCAGATCCTGAGGTATCCGCGAAAGCCGCCGGCGACGAAAGGCATGCGGGCTACCGGTACGTACCGCGTCGCCTGCGTGCGGGCGCTCCAGCCAGCGTTGGCGGCGCGGATGTCCTTGCGGATGGCGTCGTTCTGCCCGGGAGTGCTCGTGTCGTCCAGCGCGATGATCGAGAAAAAGCCGTGCCTGATCGCGTCTGCGTAAGCACTCGGGCCGCTCAGCCTGCCCTTTGCCGAATCAGGGTAGGAAAAGGTGACTGTTCCTATCTCATTCCGAAACCACAGGCCGGGGACGTAGTACTGCGGAATGCTGTTGCTCTCGAGTATGGGCCCGCGATTCGTCACGGCTGCCCGCCGGAGGTCGGCGGTAAATGCCGCCGAATTAGGCCAGGAATCAAATTCGCCGCTAGCCAGGGCCGTGCCGGCGAGCGCGCTCAGGACTGTCGCGGCCAGGCCGACGCGTGCCGCTGCGGCCACCTTCGTCGTCGGCACCACGTCCAGGAGGGAGGCCAGGGCGAACCCCGCGACGACGCAGCCGAACCAGGCGCCGAATCCGACGTGCTTGAACAAGCTCGTGATCGTGTGTATCCGGGCCTGCTCGGCCGGGACCAGGAACGCGGCGCCGGCCAGAGCGAAAATCAGGCAGCGCGTCGCCCAGCGCTGGGCCATGACGAAGACCACGGCCGTGCCGATCAGAGCCAGGACCATGACGCCGCCCGCCCACGTCGCGCTGACGTAGAGGACGCCCGCCGGGGCAACGTCTCCGCTTGACCTGGCCAGCGTCGTGGACATGACGCCGTGCCAGTAGGCATGCCCGCCGATCAGGACCGCGGCAGCGAGAATGGCGACCGTGGTCAGCAGCAGAACTGCCGCAGCCGCCAGCCCGAACCGGCGGCCGCGCTGGCGCCAGCCGAACGCCATCACGGCGGAAATGACGACCGGGTCGAACAGAGCGGCCGCGTACTTGGTCGCATCCGCTAGCGCGAGCGCGCTACCCGCCAGGACCAGCAGGGCAGTGCGGTGACGCGGCCTCAGGTCGGCAGCCCGGAACCCGAGGCAGGTCGCGAGCGCCAGCAGGGCAATTGCCATCGCATCGTAGGTCGCGAGCGCGCCGACGAACTGGGTGGCACCGAGGCCGGCGAACAGGCAGGCTGCGAACAGCGCCGACTGGCGGTCAAAGATCCGGCACGCGGCCAGGTAGAGCAGCGCCGTGGCCAGGAGCATGAACGCCAGCGAGAGCAGCCGCGCTCCGGCAAGCCCGCCGTAGGTATCAGCCAGCGCCCCTAGCGGCGGGTACACGACTGGAGCGCCGGAGAAATAGCTGGGGAATCCCGGCACCGGAGCGCCGTACAGCCAGTGCGACCACACCCGATGCCCGGCCCACAGGTACAAGGCCTCGTCCTGGAAAGCCGTGTTCGACCAGATCAGCCGCAGCGACAGCAGGGCCTGGCCGAGGAGAATCACCGGCAGCCACCAAGCCCGCCACATGTCTCGTCCTTGTCGCGGCATGTCCTGAGGGGGTGCCTGGGCAGTCTGCTCGGGGATGTATTCCGGCAGGATCGGCACCTGCGCCGACGCATCCGACCGAGCGATGGTGGTGAGCGGGCCGGGACCGGCGTACTGCTGACCGCGCTGACCGGCGTACTGCTGACCGGCGTACTGCTGACCGGGCTGACCGGCGTACTGCTGACGGGGCTGATTGGCGTACTGCTGACCGGCGTACTGCTGACCTGCGGACATCACACGGCTGCTGGTCGGAGCCGGCACTGGTGCAGGACCTCGTCCTGGAACGCGGTGTCGGACCACTCCAGCCGAAGCGCAAAGGCGACCTGAATGCCGCGGCACCGCCCGGGCCGGCCATTACCGCTGCCAGCGCGGCGGCAAGCCTGGCACTGAGGGGGATAGAACGCCAAACTGGCCTCCGTCGGGTTGAGCGGCGGGCAACGGGCAAGATGCTGACCGGGGAGGCGGCGCGGGCGGATACGCCGTCCGCGCCGCCTCCCCGGTCAGCTCGCCTGGGCCCGCCGGGTCGGCCGGGCTGGCGAACATTCCGCCACCGCATGCAGCTGCTCCCGGGCATCCGGAGGGAGCGCCATCCGGTCCGGAGCATGTCCAGCAGCGGCTCGTTCAGCTCGCGGGCGACCGGCCGGGGAGGAACCCAGGCATCTCACCGTACGAACCGCCAAACCCGCTCATTGCGTTACACCCCGCCGCGAAGCCGTGGGCAAGCGGGACGGTGCGGCGGCGGGCCAGCGAGCGGCCGCAGTCAACCGCCCGGTGACGAGCGATCGTGAACAGCCACCCCCGGGAACGCGTCAGCTTTCCGGAGTCAGGACACCGGACAAGGCGGCCATGGCCCGGGCCGTGTGCTTTGTCAGTGCATCCGGGCTGACCCCCATGGCCGAAGCCGCCTCTGCTTCCGGGAGATCCAGGTAGAACCTGAGCACGAGTGCCTCTCGCTGCCTGGGCGGCAGCGCGTCCAGGGCTGAGATCACCGCCGAGTGCGCCGGTCGCATGATCGGCCCATGCCCGGCGCCGGACGGCTGCGGCGCCCGGCCGGATTCGGTCAGGCCGGCCGTCACCCTGCGCCTGATCAACCGCGACCGGACCACCACGGACCGGCGCAAGTAGGACAGCGCCTTATCGCGGTCCCGCAGCCGGCGCGACGCGCCCCGCACGGCGACAAATGAGTCCTGCACTACCGCCTCCGCCGGGCCGGCATCGCCGACCAGCAGGGCTGCAAGCCGGACAAGCGAGCGGTACTGCGCGCCGTAGATCGCCGTGATCATCTGGTCGGCGTCCGGCTCGGCGTCAGCGGAGACCGGGCCCGCCCCGGCACCGCCCGCCCCGGCACCGCCCGCTTCGGCACCGCCCGCCTCGGTGCCGGCCGGCCCGGCGCTGTCCGTGAGCCCGGCACGCGCCGCAGCGGGCTCCGGCTCGGGTGCGGACAGGTCAGCATCGCGCACGGGGCCGCCGCCAGCGGCGCTGGTCTTCCCTGGCCCTCGCCGGCCCCGTCGGCGAGGGGTCAGCGGGATGGCCGCGCGCGCACCGTCGCGCGCACGGTCATGATCATCGCGCCGGAGAACGCCGGGCCTGCCCGGACAGCGCTGGCCGCAGGGACAACGCTAGCCGCAGGGACAACGCTAGCCGCAGGGACCATGGCCCCCCGCGCGCGGGGTATCCGCACCGTCCAGCCGGTTGCCGCACCCGCCCTGATGTTCTCGGGCCCCAGATAGCCCATGCGGCCGCGGCCGGCAAGTTCCGGTTTCTTCGTGCCGGGCCTCAGCCGCGTCCTGCAGGTCTGCGCTGGCTCGGCTGCTTGCATAGCCTCCAGCGTAGGAAGCTACTGTATAGTATGTCAAGATAATGGCAACAGGCAGCTGCCGGCAATGATATCAAGGCGAAGACTCGTAATAAAAAAGCTCTCTTAGCCCAGTAGCTGGCAGTCCATACTGAGGCAGCATGTCGAATTCTTCTGATCCCTTCCGACAGGACGTGAACATGGCAGCTGAGGACTGGGAGCGACTCGGCGACTACGTGATAGCGAGGCGCATCGCGCTCGGGATGCGAGACCGCCGCGCGCTTGCCGCCGCGACGGGCGTCACCGACCGTACCCTCGGAAAGCTCGAGAACGGCAGGCGCGTGTCCGCCAGTACCCTCGGCGCAGTCGAGAACCACCTGCGCTGGGCGCCCGGGTCATGCCGCCGGGTGCTGGCAGGCGGCGAGCCGGTCAGCCCGGCCTCGGCAGCCGCGAGCCAGCCGAAGTTTGACGACCCGACGCTGCAGCACATCGCCGAGACGCCGGGGCTGCCCCCGGACGTGGTGCGCGGGATGATCGCGCTTGCCCGCAACTGGCGTGAGCAGGAGGACGAACGCCGCGAGCAGCCGCGCTTGACCGGCTAGACATCTGCCGCGGCGGCGGCGCGCGGCCGGTTATGCCGTCCGTCACAGCGAGACGGGCGGCGCGCACGCGCGGATGACCAGGAGGGTGACGCACCCGCCCGGATTGCCGCCCGACGGGGACGGGGACGGGGAGGGAGACGGCGAAGGCGGAGACGGCGAAGGCGGCGGCGGTGACGGCGCAGGGGACCGTGACGGCGCGGGCGACGGGCTGGCGGGCGTGCGGGCAGGCTTCGGCCTGGCCGGGGCGGACGGCGTCGCGGCCGCTGGCCGGGCCTGGCCGCGACGACGCGCAGGCGCGCTCCGCGGCTGATGCGGCGACGCCGTGCTGTACACGGGCGGCCGGGCGGGCGCGGCAGAGACGTGCTGGTGCGGCACCGGCATAAGAAAGAGCGCGGCCGCCCCGCCGCCCGCCGCCAGTGCCGTCGCGGCTGCCGCCCATGCCGCCTGCTGCGCGCGCAGCGCGGTTGCGCCTCCGCGCAGCAACTGCCCTAGCGTCACGAGCAGGGCCACCCCGACCGGGGGGAGTCCGGTCCGCCATCCTGCGCGCCGCGCTGCGCGGATTACCTCCTGCACGGCCGCTCGCGCGCATTCCGCGTCAAGCGCGTCCGATAAGTAGATGATCAGGTCGCCGCGCCGATTCCGGTGGCCGATGGCCCTGAGGCCCTCCGGCATGCTGACCCGCTCAATGCGGATCACGAGACAGCCCCAGGCCGGGCCGCCAGGCGGCGGATCGCGGTCCACCACTCGCCAGGATCGCCGCCTTGGCCTGCGATCACGGCGATCACCTCGCAGCCGTCGACGGCGACGCGCACCGGGACGCCGCCGCGGCGCGGATCCGACGCGGCGGCCAGTAAGGATGCAGGCACGGGAGCAGCCGGCCCCGGAGCAGCCAGCCCGGGGAGCGCAGCAACAGGGCCGTCCAGCGATGCGCCGGCGGCCTCGGCGATCTTCTCGAAGAAGTCCACCCGCCGCTGCAGGTCAGCCTGAGCCTTCCTGGCCCCTGCGACCTCGGCCTCAAGCCGCCGCAGGCGGCGTCTTCGCTGCCACACTGCCTTCGCGGACCCCCCTCACGGCCTCCGCATCCGATTAACCCGGATTTGCACCCCTCAATGACACTCACGGATTCCGGAGTAGCTTACGCCCTTTCGCGCTGCCAACGATGGCCGTACCCGGCAGGCACCGGGCATCCCGCCTCGCCGGGCGGTTGAAGGCCGCCTGGCTGCGGTACATCACGCCCCGGAGGCAGCATGATCGAGACAGTGCGGGTGCCGGCGCCGAAGGCCGGGCCGTGCAGGTAAGCGCGGGCCAGTTCTTCCGCGTCGTGGACGTAGCCGGGGGCCAGGTGGGCGACCTGTTCGCGTTCACCGCAGCCGACCCGGGCGAGTTCGCGAGCGCCGCGCGGCGGTGCTCACCCGGAGTCTGGTGCCGTCGGCACGGGAGGCTGGCTGACCGCGGCGCCGAGCGTGTCCAGCACCTGCTGGCCGTACCTGGCCAGCTTGGCCTCGCCGACGCCGCTCACCACGGCGAGCTCGGCCAGGGTCGCCGGGGTCTGCGCGGCGATCTGGCGCAGCGTCGCGTCGTGGAAGATCACGTAGGCAGGCACGCCCTGCTCCTTGGCCGTCGCCGCGCGCCAGGCACGCAGCTGCTCGAAGACCGCCGCGGCAGCCGCGGGCAGCTCCGCAGCCGCTGCGCCAGCGGCCTTCGCCGTCCTGGCGGCCTTCGCGGCCCGCCCGGCGCGCTCGGGCTCGTGGCGCAGCATGACCTGGCGCCGCCCGCCAAGCACAGCACTGCTGGCGCTGGTCAGCGCCAGCGTGCCGTAATTCCCTTCGACCGCAAGCAGGCCCTGGGCCAGCAGCTGCCGCACCACGCCGCGCCACTCGGCCTCGCGCAGGTCGCCGCCGATGCCGAAGACGGTCAGGGACGCATGATCGTGCTCGATGACCTTGGCTGTCTTCTTGCCGAGCAGGATGTCGATCACCTGGCCCGCGCCGAACCGCTGGCGCCGCTCGCGATGCAGCCGGAACACCGCTGACAAGAGCTTCTGCGCCGGGATCGTGCCGTCCCAGGACTGCGGCGGCGACAGGCAGGTGTCACAGTTACCGCACGGGCCTGCTACCTCGCCGAAATAGCCAAGCAACTGCGCCCGGCGGCACTCGACGGTCTCGCAGAGGGCGAGCATCGCATCGAGGTGCGCGGCGAGGCGGCGGCGGTGCGCGCCGTCGCCCTCGGAGCCGTCGATCAGCCTGCGCTGCAGCACGACGTCCTGCAGGCCGTAGGCGAGCCAGGCCGTGGCAGGCAGGCCGTCGCGCCCAGCCCGGCCGGTTTCCTGGTAGTAGCCCTCGACGGACTTCGGCAGGTCAAGGTGCGCCACGAAGCGCACGTCAGGCTTGTCGATGCCCATGCCGAAAGCGATCGTGGCCACCATGATCAGGCCGTCCTCGCGCAGGAAGCGGGCCTGGTTGGCGGTGCGGGTGCGTGCGTCGAGGCCCGCGTGATAGGGCAGTGCGGTGATTCCGCTGCGGGCCAGCAGCTCGGCGGTCTTGTCGACCGAGGCCCGGGAGAGGCAGTAGACGATGCCCGCATGGCCGGCGTGCTCGCCGCGCACCAGCGCCAGCAGCTGCCGCCCCGGCTCGGCCTTCGGCTCGATCCGGTACCGGATGTTCGGGCGGTCGAAGCTCGCCACGAAATGCCGGGCTGCCTGCAGATTCAGCCGGGCAGCGATCTCGGCGCGGGTCGCCCTGGTGGCCGTCGCGGTCAGCGCGATCCTTGGCACCGCGGGCCATCGCTCGTGCAGCTGCGAAAGCGCGAGATAGTCGGGCCGGAAATCGTGCCCCCACTGGGACACGCAGTGCGCCTCGTCGATGGCGAACAGGGAAATCTTGCCGCGATCCAGCAGCCGCAGCGCCGACTCGGCGCGCAGCCGCTCCGGCGCCAGGTACAGCAGGTCCAGCTGGCCGGCCAGGAAGGCGGACTCGACCATTCTGCGCTGGCCCGGGTCCTGGGTGGAGTTGAGGAACCCGGCCCGCAGCCCGAGCGCGGTAAGGGCGTCTACCTGGTCCTGCATGAGGGCGATGAGCGGCGAGACGACCACGCCTGTGCCCGGCCGGATAAGGGCCGGAATCTGATAGCACAGCGACTTGCCGCCGCCGGTCGGCATGAGCACCAGCGCATCACCGCCGGCCATGACGTGCTCGATGACCTCCTGCTGCGCCGCGCGGAATGAGTCGTAGCCGAAGACCCGGCGCAGCGCCCCCAGCGCGTCAGCCGGTTCCTGGCCGGTTCCTGGAAAGGACACCGATTCCTGGCCGGTTCCTGGGAAGGACACCGGGCGATTCTATGTGCCGAGTCGGACGCTTCGGCAGTGGCCGGCTGCCGCAGTGACGTGACGGCCACCTGGCCGGCGGCCGCAGTGACGTGGCCGGCCACCTGGCCGGCGGCCGCAGTGATACGCCACGAGTCCGGTCAGTTCCGGCAGCGTCGTGTCCGTGCATCCCATCGGCACGTCGCGGGTCAGGCGGGCCGGTGGCCGGCGAAGAGGTTGCGCGGCGCGCTGGCCCCGGCGCCGGCCGCAGCGCCGGAAGCCGGCTCCCGGCCGAGGCCAGGCTCCGGACCGGGGCTAGGCGCCGGACCGGGGCCAGGCGCCGGACCGAGGCCAGGCGCCGGGTCGAAGCCGGCCTCGGCGAGCAGCCGGAGCCAGGCATGTCGGCTGAATGCGCCCAGCCGGTGCGCCTCGCGGACCACCTGGACCGTGCCGTCCGCGGCGCGCAGCACGAACTCGTACTCCACCTGAATCCAGGAATCGGCCGGATCCGGATCCCAGGCCCACTCGCGGAAACTGGCGTGCCGGCCCGCCGCGTCGCCGCTGCCGCCACCGCCGCTGCCTGCCTGGAAGGTCTCCGCGATGTGGTCGGGGACGAACACCGCGATCCCGCCGGGACGGCAGTGCGCGAAGGCCGTCGCCATCACCTGACCGAGTTCGGCTTCGGTGGTCATGTAGTCCACGGAGTCATGCACCAGGACTGCGTCGAAGGTCCGGCCGAGCCGGATCGTCCGCATGTCGCCCTGCTGGTGAGCGCATTCAGGGTTGAGCCGGCCGGATACCGCCAGCATCTCCGCGGACAGGTCGACAAGCGTCAGCGCCAGCCGGTCCTTAAGGTGCATGGCGACATGCCCGCCGCCGCTGCCCAGATCCAGCACCTCTCGCACGGGAATCCCCGCCGACCCGAGCACCGCCGCCACGCATGCGGCGTCCTGCGCATACTGATCCGGCGGCGAGATCAGCGGCCACCATCTGGCCAGATCCTGATACAGGCGGTACTCGCCCGTGCTGCCAGTCACGCCGACCATCCTCACCCGCCAGCTTCGCCCCCCGCCACTTCGCCCCCGCCGGCTTCGCCCCGCCAATCGCCCCCGGCAGCTTCGCCCCCGCTGGGCTTTCGCCCCGGCAGGGCTAAGCCGAGCCGGGCGCAGAGATAAGTAGTCTGCCCGATGCCGCGCACATGGCTTACGGCGAGTCTCGATAACGCGGGCGGCAACAGGTGGCCCGCATCGAGGAGGACCGATGCACCCCGACATCCTGCGGAGCCTGGCAGCCGAGCGGGTCAAGGATATGCGCAAGCAATCGACCGCGATGCGGCGCAGCAGGATAGCTCGCCGCAGTCAGCCTGCACCACGAGCCGGGGCCGTGCTGCTCAGCACCGTGGGCCGGCCCGTTCGGGACACGACAGGCGGGACGGCGGGCAGGCAGGCAAGCTGCCCGCCTGCCGCATGAGCCCGGCCGGGCTGACGCAGGTTTCCGCGCAACGGGCCAGCATGGCGGGGCGGCGGCAACTCGCCGCCGCCCCGGAATTGCCCTGCCGGAGCGACCCGGACCTGTTCTTTGCCGAGAAGCCGGAGGACGTACAGCGCGCAAAGGCGCTGTGCCGCCGGTGCCCGCTGCAGTCAGCCTGTCTTGCCGGAGCGCTGCAGCGCGGCGAGCCGTGCGGGGTCTGGGGTGGCGAACTGCTCCTGCGCGGCGTGGTTATCCCCGGCAAGCGGCCGCGCGGGCGGCCGCGGAAGACCAGCCTGGCCGCCTGAGACGACATCCTGCGGTAGCCGGCCGCACAACTCGACGATGATCATCGCGGAGTCCTGCGGCAACAGGCTAACGGTGTTCGCCATCGCGGCTGACGACAGCCTGGCGCAGCGGTTAAGTTCTGCCCGGCCCTGCCCGGGCAGAACTTAACCGCAGCAAGGCCACCCGGCCTGGCCCGGACGCGGCGGAAGCAGCCGGGCCGCAAAAGCGTTAGGACGCCGGGACCTTCCTGACCATGCTTGTCGTGTGCTGCCGCGTCCTGCCGCGCCCGTTACGGAGACTGCCGCCTTGACCTCCTCGCTCGCCCCGCTGCGAGCCCGCCTGCCCGGGCTGATGCTGCGCGACCAGCGCCGCCTGGGCCGCCGCGCCGGGCAGGCTGCCGCGCTGCGCGACACCGGTGCGCGCGAGCAGGCGCTCGGCCAGGTCAGCGCGGAACTGGCGGCGGCGGAAGCCCGGGTGGAGGCGCGCAGGCGCGCCGTGCCCGCGATCTCTTACCCTCCCGGGCTCCCGGTCAGCCAGCTGAAGGACGAGATCGCCGAGGTCATCAGGGATAACCAGGTAGTGATCATCGCGGGCGAGACCGGGTCAGGCAAGACCACGCAGCTGCCGAAGATCTGCCTGGAACTCGGCCGCGGCGTGACCGGCCAGATCGGCCACACCCAGCCCCGCCGGATCGCGGCCCGCAGCGTGGCGGAGCGGATCGCGGACGAGCTCGGCACCGAGCTCGGCACGGCAGTCGGCTACAAGGTGCGGTTCACCGACACCTCCGGCGACGACACGCTGGTCAAGCTGATGACCGACGGCATCCTGCTGGCCGAGCTGCAGCGCGACCGGCAGCTGCTGAGCTACGACACCCTGATCATCGACGAAGCGCACGAGCGCAGCCTGAACGTCGATTTCATCTTGGGATATTTGAAACGGCTGCTGCCCGGCCGGCCTGACCTGAAGGTCATCATCACCTCCGCGACAATCGACCCGGAACGATTCAGCATGCATTTCGCCGGAGGCGAATCGAAAAAGCAGAGCGCCGGAGGCGAATCGGGCAAGCACCCCGCCGGAGGCGAATCAGCCAAGCACCTCGCCGGAAGCGAATCAGGCAAGCACCCCGCCAGAGGCGAATCAGCCAAGCACCCCGCCGGAAGCGAATCAGGCAAGCACCCCGCCAGAGGCGAATCAGCCAAGCACCCCGCCGGAGGCGAATCAGCCAAGCACCCCGCCGGAGGCGAATCAGGCAAGTATCTCGGCACCGCGCCGGTGGTCGAGGTATCGGGCCGCACGTACCCGGTCGAAGTGCGATACCGGCCGCTGACTGACCCGGGAAATCCCGTTAAAGAACCAAAAGATCAGGTGCAGGGCATTGTCGAGGCCGTGGCGGAGCTGCAGGCCGATGGGCCTGGCGACATCCTCGTTTTCCTCAGCGGCGAGCGGGAGATCAGGGACGCGGCCGACGCCCTTGCTGACCGGGACGGGCTAGAGGTGCTGCCGCTTTATGCCCGGCTGTCAGCGGCCGAGCAGCACCGGGTCTTCCGGCCGCACCGGGGGCGGCGGGTGGTCTTGGCCACCAATGTCGCGGAGACCTCGCTGACCGTCCCTGGCATCAAGTACGTGATCGACCCGGGCACCGCGCGGATCTCCCGCTACAGCCAGCGGACGAAGGTCCAGCGGCTGCCGATCGAGCCGGTCTCGCAGGCCTCGGCGAACCAGCGCAAGGGCCGGTGCGGCCGCACGTCCGAGGGCGTGTGCATCCGGCTCTACAGCGAGGAGGACTTTGCCGCGCGGCCGGAATTCACCGACCCGGAGATTATCCGCACCAACCTGGCGTCGGTCATCCTGCAGATGGCGGCGCTCGACCTCGGCGAGGTCGCGGACTTCCCGTTCGTCGACCCGCCGGATTCCCGGAATGTCGCCGACGGGGTCCGCCTGCTGGAGGAGCTTGGCGCCATCTCGCCCGGCCGGGGCAGGCCCCGGCTGACCGACGTGGGACGGAAGCTTGCCCGGCTCCCGGTGGACCCGCGGCTCGGCCGGATGATCCTGGAGGCCGGCCGGAACGGATGTGCCCGCGAGGTGCTGATCATCACCGCGGCGCTGTCCATCACCGATCCCAGGGAGCGGCCAGCGGAGTCCCGCGAGGCGGCCGATGCCATGCACGCGCGGTTCGCCGAGCCGGGGTCCGATTTCCTCGCCTTCCTTACGCTGTGGGACTACCTGCGCGACCAGCAGCGCGAGCAGTCCTCATCCGCGTTCCGCCGGATGTGCCGCCGCGAGTACCTGCACTACCTGCGGGTGCGGGAGTGGCAGGACGTATACGGGCAGCTCCGGCAGGCGGCCAGGGACCTGGGCATCGTCTCCGGGCGGGACCGCGACTGGGCGGCGGACCCGGGCGGGCCGGCCGCGGGCAACCGGGCGGACCCGGGCAGGCCGGCCGCGGGCAAGACGGCCGGACCCGAGGGCCGCTTCCCGGCGGATGTCGCCGACCGGGTGCACATGTCGCTGCTGGCCGGCCTGCTCTCGCACGTCGGCATGCGAGACACCGACCAGAAGCCGAGCGGGAAAAACGGGAAGAGGCGGGCGCTGACCGAGTTCGCCGGGGCCCGGGGTGCCCGTTTCGCCATCTTCCCTGACTCCGTGCTCGCGAGAAAGCCGCCGCAGTGGGTGATCGCGGCCGAGCTGGTCGAGACGTCCCGGCTGTGGGCCAGGATCGCGGCGCGCATCGAGCCGGAATGGGCGGAGCCGCTGGCCGCTCACCTGGTCAGGCGCAGTTACAGCGAGCCGCACTGGGACGCCCGGCGCGGCGCGGCGATGGCAGCGGAGAAGGTAACGCTGTACGGGCTGCCGATCGTGGCGGCGCGGCAGGTCAATTACGGGCGCATCGACCCGGCGGCGGCGCGCGAGCTATTCATCCGCAGCGCCCTGGTCGAGGGCGACTGGGAAACCCGCCACCAGTTCTTCCATCACAACCGGCGCCTGCTCGATGACGCCGCGGACCTGGAGCGCAGGGCGCGCCGGCGCGGCATCGTCGCCGACGACGCGGACCTGTTCGAGTTCTACGACCGGCGGATCCCCGCGGACGTGACATCCGCCCGGCATTTCGACGCCTGGTGGAAACAGGCGCGGGCGGCCAACCAGGACCTGCTGACCTTCTCCCCCGCCGATCTCGTCGGCCCGGCCGCCGACGAGGTCCGCCCCGGGGATTATCCCGGCAGCTGGGGCGAGCTCCCGCTGTCCTACGAGTTCGCCCCCGGCGAGCCGGCCGACGGGGTGACCGTGGACATCCCCTTGACGACGCTCAACCAAGTGAACGGCGAGGAGTTCGGCTGGCAGGTGCCCGGACTGCGCGAGGAACTGGTGACCGAGCTGATCCGGTCACTGCCCAAGCAGCTGCGGAGAACCTTCGTGCCCGCCCCGGAGACAGCCCGCGCGGCCCTTGCCCGCCTGGATCCGGCGCAGGGCGACCTGCTGGACGCGCTCGCAGCCGAGCTCGGCCGCCTCGGCGGCGTGGCGATTCCGCGTTCGGCCTGGGACCTATCCCGGCTGCCAGCTCACCTGACGATGACGTTCCGGGTGGTCGACTCCGGTCAGGTGCTCGCGACCGGCAAGGACCTGGCCGCGATCCGGCAGCGACTGCGGCCCCGGCTGGAGGCGACGCTCACCGAGGCAGCCCGCGGCATCACCCGCTCCGGGCTGCGCGCATGGGACCTCGGCTCGCTGCCCAGGGTGTTCACCCGTGGGCAGGTCCGGGCTTACCCGGCGCTGGCAGACGCCGGCGATTCCGTAGACGTCCGGCTGTTCGACACCGAGGTGGCGGCTGCCGAGGCGATGTGGCTGGGCACCCGCCGCCTGCTGCTGCTGCAGGTTCCGTCCGGTGCGCGCTCCGTCGCCAGCCGGCTGCCGGTCAGCGCCAAGCTGGCGATGAGCCGACACCCGTACCCGAGTGCCGACGCGCTGCTGGCCGACTGCGCGGCGGCCGCGGCTGACCAGGTAATAGCCGGGGCTGGCGGGCCGGCCTGGGACGCCGCAGGCTTCGGGCGCCTGCTGGCGGCGGCGCAGTCGGGGCTGGCGGCGGGCACGGCCGACGTAGTCAGCGCCGTCGCGCGCGCCCTGGCGGCGGCGCACGAGGCCGAGGTCACGCTCGACCGAGCTGCAAGCCCGGCGCTGGCGCCGGCGTTCGCCGACATGCGCGCCCAGCTTTCCGCCCTGATCTATCCGGGGTTCATCACCGAGACCGGCTCCCGGCGGCTGCCCGACTTGGCCCGTTACCTGCGGGCGATCAGCCGGCGGCTGGAGAAGGCGCCGCTGGATCCCGGCCGGGACGCCGCACGGATGGAAATCGTGCACCGGGTGACCGGCGCCTATCAGCGGGCTATGAAGAATCTTCCGGCCGGAAGACGCCGGGGCGCGGACGCCGTGGCGGTGCGCTGGCTAATCGAGGAGCTGCGAGTGAGCCTCTTCGCCCAGGCGCTCGGCACTCCCGTCCCGGTCTCCGAGCAGCGGATCCAGGCGGCACTCGACCGCCTGCCCGGCTGACCCGGCCAGCCCACCCACGGGCGCGAGAGGTTCAGCAGGTCCGGGTCAGGGCGCGGCCAACAACGTGAATGGGACTCTACTGTCGTTGTTGCCGCAGCAGATTCCCATCCACTTCATTTGATACGGGGCCGCCCGGCGCAGTGCTGCCCGTTCTAGCTTCTGCTTCCTGGCGCCAGGCGCGGAAGCCACCCACTCGCGCACTGCCGCAGCCGCCGCCTGGTGCGTCTGGACCCCGGACCGCCCCGGCT
>WNGK01021793.1_pt1 | contig 14078 bp, 8 predicted proteins | sample 5400601 | NCBI WGS metagenome assembly WNGK01 (sample SAMN13153376, study PRJNA577476) | soil metagenome | isolation source: 60 cm soil or saprolite under Garry oak tree replicate 1 | place: USA:California | collected 2016-06-15 | reverse complement strand
GCTGACCAAATTGGATTGGAGTCACGGGAAGAGCCAGTTGTCGGGAAGTTATTTCTGGACGCGCTTCAACGAGCCGCCCGACGTTAATGCGGCGAAGACCAACATCCTGGCGGCGGATGGCAACGGAAACCGGGTGAAGGTCCGGAACCTTTCCCTGAACCATACTTATTCCTACACCCCCACGCTGTTGTTCAACACCTGGTTTGGGTGGGATGCGCAGACGGGGGGATCGCTTTCCGGGGCGCCCTTTGGCTTTCCGGACGCCGGCGTAAAGATCGCCGCTCCTACACCGCCCGAAATGTCGCTCAGCGTCGGAGGATACTTCGGCTTCGGCACGAACCACCTGGGTGATTTCAACCGTGGTGACTGGACTGTCCACGAGGACGTCACCGAGCCGCGAGGCTCGCATGAGCTGCACTTCGGGGGCGACGTGGTTCGCTTGAAAAACCACCTGGTGAACACCTTCACGATGTCCGGAGAGTTCGATTTCTCCGACCAACTGTCCGGCGACAACTTGACCGACTTCATTCTCGGACACGCTTCGCATTTCTTGCAAGGAGGCGGAGAGTTCAAGGACATGCACGGTGTGCTGTACAGCGCCTACGCCCAGGACAACTGGCGATTCAGCCCCAAGCTGACTCTGAACTTGGGTCTGCGCTGGGACCCCTACTGGCCATACATAGAGGAAAGAGGAAAGGTGGTCTGCTACGAGCCGGGGAAGAAATCCCAGCGCTACCCCAATGCGCCCGTAGGCATGCTTTTTGGCGGGTCCAACCACGACTCCGGTTGTCCGGCGGGGTTCGGTTCTTACAGCGACCTGGGCAACGTCGCTCCCCGTCTGGGATTTGCCTATAAACTGGACTCCCGGACGGTGGTGCGGGGCGGTGCGGGCTACTACTACGCCCCGCCCTCCACGGTGAGTTCGAATGGGTTTGTGGATACCGCGCCGTTCGCGCCGCGTTTTGACCAGAGGGGTGATATCAGCTTCGTGGATCCGTTCGGCAGCCTGGGCATTACCAATCCCTTCCCGCAACAATACGGGCCGACCGTGCCGGGTTCGGGGGCGACGTTCACGCTTCCCGTTTCCATTTACGGCACCTTTGAGCTCAATTACAAAGTGGCGCAGATCGCCAAGTGGGACCTGACCGTGGAACGCCAACTCGGTAACAACTGGGTTGCGCGCGCAGCCTACGCGGGAAATAAAGGGACCCACCTCTCGACGGCTGTGGACGGAGGCGCGAACGAGGCGAACCCCGCCCTGTACATCCCGGGAAATTCCACCGAAAATAATACTCAGGACCGGCGCATCAATCCGGAATTTGGTTCCGTGGGCTTTTACAGCTCGTTGTATAATTCGAATTATAATGCCCTGCAACTCGCCGTCGAAGACCGCGTCAGCCAGCGCCTGTCGGTGCTTGCCAATTACTCCTGGTCCAAAATGATTGACGATTTCGGGCCGTTCGGCGGGGAAAACACCGACCCCTTTAATCCCCGGCTGGACCGCGGCCTATCGAACGACGACGTAACCCAGGTTTTTCACCTTTCAGGGATGTGGGAAACGCCCAAGTGGGGAGTGGGCCGCGTGGCGGGAGGATTTCTGAACGCGTGGGAGCTGACTTCCATCGTCACCTGGCGCAGTGGATTCCCCTTTCAAATCTACGCTGGCTCCGACAATTCCTTCAGCGGCCTTGGCCTGGACAGAGCGGATTTTACTGGCACCAACATCAATCAGGCCAGGCTCAATCCCAACCGCCCCCATGGCCAACTGATCCAACAGTATTTCAACCCCGCCGTCTTCGCCACCAATGCGGTCGGCACGTTTGGTAGCAGCGGCAGGAACATCTTGCGCGGGCCGGGTCTTTTCAACACGGACTTTGGGCTGGTCAAGAATGTCCACCTGACCGAGCGCACGGCACTCCAGTTCCGCGCGGAATTCTTTAATTTCTTCAACAATGTCAACTTCAGTCAACCGGACAACAGTGTTGCGGATTCGACCATCGGACAAATCTTCTCTGCCGGGAATCCGCGCATTCTCCAGTTCGCCTTGAAGGTCTCCTTCTAGGCGGGTCTTTGCCGATGTGCTTGGGATGGTTGGTAGTCCTCGTGTTCTTCAGCCAGGGGACCACGGCGCCGACCGCTTCGCAACTGGACTCGGATGGCGCGGCTCTGCTGGCGCAGGGAAAGCTGTCGGAAGCGGAGGCGCAATTCCGACGGGCGCTCGCCATCGATCCCCGGGACGCCGAGTCCCTCAACAATCTCGGTGTCATTCTCCGGCGCCGCGGTCGCCCCGATGAAGCCGTCGCGTTCCTGCGCCGCGCTGTCGAGGTTCAGCCCAACGACGCCCTCCTTCACAGCAATTTAGCGCTGGCCTTGCGGGAAGCAGGGCGGTTGAACGAAGCCCTGGCGGAACTCGGCATAGCCAGCAGGCTGGCACCCAGGGATGCGGCCATTCACAGAAACTTGGGAATTCTTTTGGCGCAAGCGGGAAACGATTTACAAGCCGAAAGCGAGTTCACAAAATCGCTCGATCTCGACCCGCGAAGCCCTCAAACGCACCAAGAGCTCGGCCGGTTGCTGGCCCTGGAGAAACGCACGGACCAGGCCGAAAAGGAATACCTGGCCGCTCTCTCGATTGCGGACCTGCATTTTGAATTGGGCGAGCTGTATCAAAATAACCGGCGGTTCGGTCTCGCGGCCCACGAGTTTCGAAGCGCCGTCCATCTAGATCCGAAGAATGCCCAGTATTTCCAGGCTCTTGGCCATGTGTTACTAGCGGAAGACAAGCTGGGCGAGGCGGAAACCGAGCTACTACGTGCGATTCAATTGAATCCTTCGGCCGGCGAGCCGCACCGCGATTTGGGAGAGGTCTTTCAACGAAAAGGCGAATTCGATCGCGCCCTCGTCGAATTGCGCCGTGCGGCGGAACTGATGCCGACCGATAGTCGGTCTCATTACATGCTGGCGCGGGTTCTCGGCAAGCTCGGGAAGCAGGACGAGGCCGCCGGCGAAATGCGGCTGGCTCAGAAACTGACGCAGGCGGAAAAGAGCAGGCCCCTCTCGAAAGCCTTGAACAATGAAGGGACCAAGCTGCTCGAGGAGGGGAAGGTCGAGGAGGCCATCGAGAAGTTCCAGCAGGCTTTGCAGCTCAATCCTGGAGACAATCGGGCCCAATACAACTTGGCGGTGGCTTACGTGGTCGAGAATCATTTCGACCGGGCGGCAGAGCAGTTTCGCGCATACCTTCGGTCGGTCCCCGATGACCCCGACGCGAGCTATTACCTGGGATTGGCATTGCTCGGAAGCGGCCGGCCGACGGAGGCGGCGGGAAGCCTCGCCAAGGCGGTCGGCTTGCGGCCGGACGACGCCCCCGCGCACAACGCGTTTGGCGTCGCGCTCGCGAAAGCAAAAGAATTCGATCGCGCGGCGCAACAGTTCGAGGCGGCTCGGCACCTCCAGCCCGAGAAGTTAAAGTACGCGAAGAATCTTGCTTGCCTTGAACATCGCCTCGAGGGTTGCACGCTCGCGCCGTAAATCCCCAAGGCACGTGACGATTTCTAATGAATTCAACCGCCGCTCACCTCCAACGCGGAGCGAGACACCTTCGAGACGAAGCTCAACAGGAACAAGGAACATCGCACCAGTCAACACGACTGATCAGCGATGATCGGCCAAAGGAAGGGTGACGGATAAGTCGTCGATTCTGAGAAGAAATGAGGTTTTTGGCGACTCACAGTTGTTTTCGCGCACCATAGCCGGCTCGAGCAAGGAATTCCTCTCGCCGTGGTGTCCATTTCTGAATGGTAAGACATATACTTAAGGGACTCCAAGAGACAAGAAAGAATAGCCGCACGAACTCAACTATAGCCTTTATTTATTGGGTTAAATTGCTAACTGGCAGATTTGGTAGCGCTACCGGGAATCGAACCCGGGTTTTCAGATTGAGAATCTGACGTCCTAACCCCTAGACGATAGCGCCTTAAGAGCAGTGGCGAGTGACCAGTGGCAAGTGGCCAGCAAAAATACGTCCCTTGTCCGTGGTCCGTTGTCAGTCGCCGCCCACTATCGGGCCTCCCGCCGGTTCATAGATAGGATACAACACGAACGGAACCACGGACAATTGACTACGGACGTCTTTCGACAGACTTGCCACTTGCCACTAATCACTTTCCACTATTCTTTTCAGAACTTTGTGACCGAGGAAAAATTGAAGTCGCGGATTTTGAGGGGCGGGACGACCATATCGAATGACTCCTCGCCCGAGGTGCGCTCGGCCGTGCCAAGCATTTCGATCTGGCCGAGCATTTCGATGACGCTCTGGTTAAAGCGCAGGTTCCGGACCCCGTGGCGGATTTTGCCCTCTTCGATAAAAAACGTCCCATCGCGCGTCATGCCGGTAAGGATTTTTCGGTAGGGATCCACTTCACGGATGTACCAGAGGCGCGTCACCAGCAGGCCGTGCTCGGTCGAGGCCACCATCTCCTTGACGGTCGACTTGTTCCCTTCCATGACGATATTCATCGGCGCTTCGCCGTATTCGTTGGGAAGCGGGAAGCCGTGACCGGTGGGCTCCAAGCCTATCTTGCGGGCGCTCGAGCGTGAATAGACCAGATTTTTGGCGACACCCTTTTCAACTAGCGTGACGCGCTGGCGCGGCATGCCTTCGCCGTCGAAAGCGGCGCCGCTTTGGAGCGGGTGAAATACGTCGTCGCGCACCTCGACATTGTCTCCGAAAATCTTCTGCCCCAGCCGGTCCGTCAGGCAGCTCCGCTTTTCGTGGACGGCGAGGCCGCCGAAATCCCAGAAAAGGAATCCGAGCAAGTCGAGCACTGCCGCGGGCTCGAGGATCACGGTATGGCGGCCGGGCTGGATTTCTTTTGGCTCCATACTCCCCAGGGCCTTCCTCGCCGCCCGGTCGGCCAGGGCTTCGGCGTCGAGCTCGAGCGCCAACGGAGAAGTCCGCTTCGCCCATCCGGAGCTGGTCGGGCCGAGCATGGTCACGGAAAACTCCGAGAGCGTTTCTTCGTGGAAGGCGGCGAGCCCGCGCGAGTTGAACAGCCCGAAGGCAGAGGCGCCGCTCGAAAAAATTCCCGCCGCCGTGAGCTGGTCCTTTTCCGCGCGCCCGATCGCTACTTTTACGGTTTCGGCCCGCGCTTTGGGCGTTAGCTCCGCGGTCTCCCCGTAAAACCGGTTCACGGCGCGATGGGTCTGCGGCGCCGGCATGGGCAGCAAGTCGGGGTCGGGAGGCTGAGTGCGCGCGAGCTCGAGCGCCATTTCCGCGACCTGGCGGATGGAGGCGTCGTCAAACCGGTTCGTGCTCGCGCGGGCGGTGCGCTGGCCGGCGACGGCGCGCACGGAAAGGTAACTCCCGTCTTCCAGAACGTTTTGGTGGATGGTGTTATTGGCGAAGCGGGTGAGCGAATAAGACGTCGAGCCCATCATGGCCTCGGTTTCATCCGCCGTCGAATACTTGAGGACTTGCTTGAAAATCTCTTCTGCGCGCTCGCGTGTCAGGGGCATTGATTGATTGTGTGATTGAGTGATTTAGCGATTAAGTGATTGGGCGAGTCTGCCGGCCCACGCTGAGTCCGATCCTCGGCAATTCACTCAATCGCTCAATCACCCAATCGCCAAATTATTCCGAGTAGGCGACTCCCACCTTCACTTTGCGAAATCGGGCGGGTGAAGCGCCGTGGCCGGTGCCCATGGTCTGCATAGGCTGGCCCTTGCCGCAATTGGGCAAGCCCCAGAGCGTCCAGCTCTCGGGTCCGCAGATGGCGTCGCAGGAATTCCAGAACTCCGTGGTAATGCCGCCGTAGCTCGGGTTCTTGAGCATCCGCGTGCGCTTTCCGCCTTTGATTTCCCAGGCGATTTCCGTTCCGAACTGAAAGTTATACCGCCGGTCGTCAATGGACCAGCTCCGATTGGTCTCGAAATAAATTCCGTCTTGGGTGTCCGCGACCAAGTCGTCGAGCTTCCCGGCGCCTGGGAGCAGGCTGACGTTGGTCATGCGGATGAGCGGAATGCGGTTCCAACTCTCGGCGCGCATGGTGCCGTTCGAGCGGGTCTGGCCGACCGCAGCCGCGGTTTCGCGCGAAGTGAGATAGCCGACGAAGAGGCCTTGCTTGATGATCGGCGTCGCCTGCGCGGGCACGCCTTCGTCGTCAAAGGCGAACGTGCCCATGCCGGGGCCGTGCGCGGGCGTGGCGTCGGCGACGATGTTCACAATTTCGGAGGCGTATTTCAGCGTTCCCAGTTTCTCCAGCGTCAGGAAGCTCATGCCGGCGAAATTCGCCTCCGTCCCGAGCACGCGGTCCAGCTCGATCGGATGCCCGACCGATTCGTGCACTTGCAGGCCGACCTGCGAGCCGTCGAGGATGATGTCGGTGACGCCGGACGGGCACTGCGCGGCCTGGTGGAGCGCCACGGCTTCTTCGCCCACGCGCCGCGCGTTTTCGACCAGGTTCAATTCCTCCACCAGTTCGTAGCCTTTCGTCTGGTACTGCCCGCCGAACGAGTTTGGGTAGGAGCGCTTTTGGATTTCGCTTCCCGCAAACGAAATGGCGGCGTAGCCGGTGCCCGTCTGGGTCTTGAGCTGATAAATCTCCGAGCCGAGGCTCGAGACGAAGAGCTGCTCGATTCGGCGGAAGTCCATTTGCGCTTCGGCGAGCGTGACGCCCGGGACGCGGCGCAATTCCGCGTCCACTCTGAGCAGCAAATCGATCGCGGCGGAGACAGGCACCTTGAAGGGGTCAATGCGGCAGGGAGCCTTCCAGCGCGCCATGTACTTCTGTTCGGGCGCAAGCCGCACGTCTTCTTTCTTACAGAGCGCGCTTGCCCGCGCGATATCCGCCGCGCGCGCCGCGGCCTTGTCCACGCCCGCCGAGGTCAGCTCGTCGGTGGCGGCGAAGCCCCACGCGCCCTCGGCGATCACGCGCACGCCCAGGCCGTGGGATTCCGATTCCCGGACCTGCGCCGGCTGGCCGTTCTTAGTGGAAAGATACCGCTGGCGAACGTTTTCGACCCGCACTTCTGCGTAGGTGGCGCCGTTCGCCATCGCCGTATCCAAAGCGCGTTGGGCCAGATCTTTCATATTTAAATCTACCGGCGAAGGAGATGAACGGAAGATTGGGCCATTAATTTATCGCGCCATTGAGTGATTGTGTAATTGAGCGAATGAACGCCTCGCGTCTGGTCGAAAAACAAATAAATGCAATCAAACAATCACCCGATCACTCAATCGCTCAATCCCCTAGGTTCCTTCCGACCATGAAGCCAGGTAGTGCTCTTGATCGGGCGTCAGCTTGTCAATGACGATGCCCATCGCGTCGAGCTTCAGCCGCGCCACGGCATGGTCAATCTCAGGCGGGACCGAATAGACCTTCGCCTCGAGTTTCTTCGCGTTCTTCACGATGTACTCGACCGAGAGCGCTTGGTTGGCGAAGCTCATGTCCATGACCGCGGCGGGGTGGCCCTCGGCGGCGGCGAGGTTAATCAGCCGGCCTTCTCCCAGCAGATAAATGCGCCGGCCGTTTCCCATCGAGTATTCATCCACGTACTCGCGCGTGCGGCGTTTCCCGAACGACATTTTTTCCAATGCCGGGATGTCCACCTCCACATTGAAGTGGCCGGAATTGCAAATCACCGCGCCGTCCTTCATTACTTTCATGTGCTCGCTGGTGATAACTGACTTGTCGCCCGGGCCGCACCAGCCGTAGCCCGAAATAACCACGCGTAGCCCGGCGATCAAGAGGTTCGTCGCGCGGATGATGCCGTCCAGCGTGGACTGGCCCGTGCCGTAGCGGTTATCGAACAGGTGCTTGGTGTCGGCGTCGTTCACGGCGACGATGGGGAACTTCAGCACGCCCTGCTTGGCCATGCTGCGCAGCCGGATGACGCCCGTAGTGGTCTCTTCGGTCCCCCCAAGGATTTCCGGAATCTGCCCCTGGCACTTGGTCAGAACGGTCGTCACCAGGTCCGCCCCGTCGTCCAGAGTGATTTGCGGGTGGGACTCCAGCGCAGCGAGGATGTGGGAGTAGTAGGTGCTTTCGTCCTCGCCCTTGGTGGCAAAAACTGGAATGCCGGAATCGGCGACGAGCGAGGCGGCGACATCGTCTTGGGTGCTCAGGGGGTTCGAGGCGCAGACCGCTAGCTCAGCGCCGGCGTCGCGAAGCGCGATCGCCAAGTTCGCCGTCTCAGTCGTCACGTGCAGGCACGCCGCCACACGCACGCCCGCGAGCGGCCGCTCCTTGATGAAGCGCTTGCGGATGAGAGCCAAAACCGGCATCCACTGGTTGGCCCACTCGATGCGGGCCTTGCCTTTCGGCGCCAGGTTCAAGTCTTTGACATCGCATTCAATTCTCTTCGTAGTCGCCATCTAAACCCCCGCCTCCCCGCGCAGAGCCTCGGCCTTGTCCGCCCTCTCCCAAGTAAACCCCGGCTCGTTGCGGCCGAAGTGGCCGTAAGCCGCAGTGCGCCGGTAAATCGGGCGCCGCAAGTCGAGCGACTCGATAATCCCGCGCGGAGTAAGCTCAAAGTGTCTGCGCACCAGGCCCACCAAATCGAAATTCTCGTGTTTGGCGGTCCCGAAGGTTTCGACCATGACGGAAACCGGCTCCGCGATGCCAATCGCATAAGCGAGCTGGACCTCCACGCGCTCCGCCAAGCCCGCCGCCACCAGGTTCTTGGCAATGTAGCGCGCCATGTAGGTGGCCGAGCGATCCACCTTTGTCGGGTCCTTGCCGGAAAAGCATCCGCCACCGTGATGCGCTGAGCCGCCGTAGGTGTCCACGATAATCTTCCGGCCCGTCAGCCCGGAGTCGCCCACCGGCCCGCCGGTGACAAACCGGCCCGTGGGGTTGATATGGAATTTCGTCTGCGCGTCAAGCATGTGCGCCGGGATCACCGGCTTGATAACGCACTCCGTGATGCCTTCGCGCAGCTTCTCGATTGAGACCGAAGGCGAGTGTTGTGTCGAGACCACCACCGCGTCTACGCGCGCCGGCTGCGTGCCGTGGTATTCCACCGTGACCTGAGACTTCCCGTCGGGGCGGACGAAATCCAGGATCTTCTTACGCCGTACTTCCGCCAGGCGCCGGCAGAGCTTGTGCGCCATCATGATGGGGAAAGGCATCAGCTCGTCGGTCTCCGCGCAGGCGTAACCGAACATCAAGCCCTGGTCGCCCGCGCCGCCGGGCGAAACGCCCAGGTCAATGTCGGCGCTCTGGCGCGTCAGGTTGACGCACACCTGGCAGGTATCGGCAGTGAAGCCGCCGTCAGGGTCGGTGTACCCAATCTCGCGAATGGTCTGGCGGACGATTTCCTCGATCGCGGGCTTCGCGGTGGTCGTAATCTCGCCCATGACGTACACCGACCGGTCCTTGGCCATGGATTCGCATGCCACGCGTCCGTGCGCGTCCTCGGTCAGGACGGCATCGAGCACGGCATCGGAAATCTGATCGCAGAGCTTGTCGGGATGGCCCTCCGTCACCGATTCGGAGGTAAAAAGATAATGGCGCGTCGGGACGCTCAATCCGAGCCTCCTTTTGTGGCAGTTGTCTTGTAAGATTTTACTTTGAAGCGCAAACCGGGAAGGTAACACATCCGCACAATACCGTCAACGATTCCTAAAGGCGATTTTAGGGGCCGGGGAGTGGGTCAGTTTCCGGCGCCCCAGGTAATTTAATATCCTGGCCAATCTCGAAGTCTGCGGAGCGATTTCAATGATGCTGGCCTGCATTGAAGATCGTCCACGGTCCAGCGATCATATCGCGGAGCACTGGTTGTTGCCAAGAGTACTCCGGGTGTGCCTTGAGAAACGGCGCGGCAAGGAAGTTTTCACCGCACGGATGGCCGCGGCGGGCGACAAAGGTCATTCGCTTCGCCATTTCGCTGTCCATGGCTTTGCCCTGCACGGCGCCACCGGGATAGCTCGGCCCCCAATTCCATTCCGGGATGCCGCGCGGCGAAGCGTCGGTATGTCCGCAAAGCGTGTGCTCGTCAGCTTCGTCCTTCTTCAAATACGCGTCGTAGTGGTCGGAAAGAAATTGCTCGGCCCGACGGACTGTAATCTTCCCCTTATATTGCTTCATCAATTCTTCCCAGCGCGCCCGCCGGGCATTCGGAGAGCTGGCAGGATTCGAGGGGTTGAAGGTCGTGTCTTCTTTGATGACGCTCGGGTCGAGCGCGAAGTTCGAGCCCACGAAGTAGCCGTCCTTTGTCCGCCAGAGCTTGTGGGCTTTCAGGCCCAGCTCGAACTGCGCCACCTCGCCAGTCTTGTTGTCGGCCAGCAGCCAGTCATTCGCGTAGCCCCCGTTGTTCCCGTCGAGCATGATGCGGACGTAATCGTCAATGGAGTTCGCATATTGAAGCGCCTTGCGCGAACGCATGAACTCGGGCTTGCCGTTCGGGTCCCAGCCGACGAACTGGGTGATTGTGGTCTCCGTAATCATAATCCCCGCGGAGTTGACGCCGAAATCGTCGTCGCTGGTGATGACGCCCGGGAAGCCGTCCATCAGAATGCGGAAGCCCTTCTCAGGGACGATGTCGAAGATGATGCGCCAGCGCTCGCCTTCAAGGTAGCTCGTCCAGGCGTTGTGCGCGATGACGATGCGGCCGTCGCGCGTGAAAGACCCCGTGGCCACAAAGGCGCTGCAGTTCCCTGTAGGCACTATCTTCGGCGCGCCAGCCACTTTATGCTGAGCGTTGTACCAGGGAACGTAATAATCGGGTAGCTCTTCAAAAGCGTTCAGCGCCACCACGTCGTCGCGGTCGAGCCCGACACCGCGAGCCTTCAACCCCTCCACGATGCCGTCAATCTCTACCTGGTATTCCGGGTCCATCTTCGGCCACAGCATCTCGCGCGCCGCCTGGCGGAAGAACTCCCAGTCTTTCTGTGTCCCGAGCGTGTCGGTGAGCTTGACGGCCTCGAAAGCGTCTTGGATTTCGGGCGCAAGCAGGTAGCCGTGCTGGAAGCCGATTTGGGCGGGAGTGCCGGCAAGGTGCACGTAAATCCATTCGCCGCGCTCGAAGCGATACCCGCCGCCGAGGCGCGCGTCGCCCTTATCCGCCTTCTTGGTCAGCGTCGCCTTTTGAGCTACGCCTTCTGGCTTTGGCTTCCCTTCCCGAGCGCCAGCCAAGCCGCCGACCAGCCTGATTGCGCATAGGGCCCCGAAAATGACAATTCCAATTCCCAAGCGCCTATTCAAAGGATTCGCCTCCCCACCAAGCCCTTGCTGTTTGTTGGCAGCTCTCGCTCACGCGTGACGGCCTTTTTGTACCAGCGCTGTCCTCAGCGTCGCCATCGCCGGTGAGGACACCGGCGCTACAGCCATGGCTGTCAGCTTTCGCTCAGAATTTCTCCTGCGGCAGTGTAGCCGCTTTCGACCGCACCTTCAATCGTTGCGGGCAGGCCGGTATCCGTCCAGTCTCCCGCAAGGTAGAGCCCGCGAATGGGCGTGCGGGCCGTCGGGCGGGCGTCTGCGGATTCGACGGAAGGCGAAAATGTGGCGAGCCTTTCCTTGATGACAAGGGAGCGCAGAACCCCCGCACGTCGGCAAGAGGGAAAGAGGCGCGCCAAGTCTTCGATCGCCACGCTGAGCAATTCCTCTTTGGACCGGTCCACATGATTGTGCGCGCCACTCAGGACTAGCGAAACCAAGTGGCCGGATGAGCCGTCAATCCGGCTTCTATTGAAGAGCCATTGGACGGTGGTCCCGCGCAAGCCGACAAAATCCAGGTCGGTTACGGGGCGATCGATCCAAAGATAGATCGAAATAATGGGCGCTGGACGCAATATCCGGATTTTCGAGAAGCAGGGCTCGGCGCGAACCAGGTCCTCTGGCAAGAACTGAAGGAAGGCGTGCCAGGGGACGGCGCTCAAGACGGCTCGAGCTTCAATTCTCTCACCATCGGACAGCACAACCCCTTGCGAGACCCCCGCTCGGCCCGCGCCATCGCACCGAACGAGGAGGCTCGCGACGCTTCGCCCGACCTCGACGCGCCCGCCGCGCGCCGTAATGAAGTCCGAAGCGGCTTGTGTGTAGCACTCGCTCAGTCCCACGCGCGGTATTCCCAGGCAGGAATCCTCGGGCGACTGAAAAAGCGCCAGGCGCAGCACGCGCTCGAAAAGCGCCGCCGAGGCCCGGCGCGGGTCTTCGTTCATCGCGGCGATCGAGAGCAGGTCCCAGAAATTCCGGCGAAGGCGCTCGGACTGGCCGAGGCTTCGGAGCCATTCCTCAACGGTCAATCCGCGGCTTCCACTGCCGCCCGCTGCCCCGTCCGCCCCGCGAGACACGCGCGAACCGAGCAGCCGGCCGAGGCGCGCGACCTCGAGCTTTTCTCCGGATGAGAAACTATCCGAAGCGAACACGCCGAAGAGCAAGTGCCAAGGTGCTGGCCACCTCGGGCATTCGAGAGTTGTCACACCGCGCCCGGGCTCGACGAACGGGACGCGCAGGTCGGGCTGGAACACCACGCGGTCAAGCGTGCCGATGGCCGCCAGGAACCGGCGCGTCGCGTGGTAACAGCCCATCAACACGTGCTGCCCGTTATCCACCACCGAGCCGGTCGCCGGATCCACGAAGGAGCGCGCGCGCCCGCCAAGATAAGGTTTCTGCTCGAGGAGGCGCACGTGCCGCCCGGCCTCGGCCAGAGCTACGCCCGCCGCCAGCCCCGCAAAACCTCCGCCGATAATTACGACCTCATCCATTCTGGATTTTAGCAGGCTCTTGAAAAGGGCAGGAGGATGTCATTCCGAAGTCGGAGGTTCTTTGCCCGACTGAGGAATCTGCTTTGTTTTCCGGCGCGGAGTGCAAAAGTAGATTCCTCGCGGAGTTTACCCTGAGCAAACTAAGGGGATTCTTCGCTTCGCTCAGAAAGACAAGCGAAGGGCTCCGAATGACAGCTCCTGACCCCCTCTTCATCAGCCTTTTAGCGCCTCGATCGCCGCCTAATCATTGGCGAATGAAGAAATCGAAAATCATCAATCGGCAATCGAAAATACTATTTGTGCCATTCAGCGCCGCAGTAGACGGAGAGCGCCGTCCAGAACTTCATCGGGCGCGAAAGCTGGACTCTTTCGCGGAAGGCTCGCTGAGCGCCATTCTCGATTCGCCGCAACAGGCGCCAATAGATCGCGCCCATGATCTCGGCCGCGACTAGGGTGCGGCGGTCCTCGGAGGCGAGATTTGCGCGCGCCCGGTCAAAAAAGCTTCGCGCGCGGTTGCATTCAAACCGCAGGAGCTCGACGAACGAGTTCGTGGTGCGGCCCCCGGCAAGGTCCGCCGGAGACACGCCGAACCTGTCCAAATCTTCCTGCGGGACGTAAACCCGGCCGCGCCGAGCGTCCTCATGGAGGTCGCGCAGGATGTTGACCAGTTGCAGCGCCGTGCCCAGATTCAAGGCGTAGTCGCGCGAAGTGGGGCTGCGATACCCGAAGATTTCGATCGAGATGAGGCCGATGGTTCCGGCGACGCGATGGCAATAGACCTGAAGCTCTTCGAAGGTACGGTATGTGGCCGCCGAGCGGTCCATCCCGAGGTCCATCTCGAGGCCAAGAATGAGGTCATCGAATGGACGGCGAGGGATGCGAAAACGGCGGATGGCCCGAGCGAGCGCGGCGAATTCGCCGTCCACCGCGCATTCGCGGCCCTTCCGAGAGACTTCCGAATAGCAGCGGTCGAGGGCTTGGCGGTGAAGTGCGATTTCGCGCGCGGCCTCGTGGGGCGAGAGACCGCCATCGGCCAGGTCGTCTCCGCGCCGGGCGAAGGCATAGACGGCTTCGATCGCCTCGCGCTTTTCCCGCGGCAAGAAGAGGAAGGAGTAATAGAAATTCGTCACCAGAGCGTTCGTGAATCGCCGGTTCCCGGATGACAACCTCGCGCTCGAGACCACCATGGTTTCTTCGAGGAAGTTCCTCCCCGTGATTGTTCAATTAGCCCGCGTCTCGTGCGCGCGGGGAGATCGCTCGGTTTCGACTTGTGCGCCGCCGGGCAGGGGTTCGAGCGCCCGGCGGGCTCGCCAATACAGGCGCGCGAAGTCGAGCCGAGTGAGCTTCGGGCGCTGGTTGAAAACGTCAAAAT
>WNGK01017401.1_pt1 | contig 14079 bp, 10 predicted proteins | sample 5400601 | NCBI WGS metagenome assembly WNGK01 (sample SAMN13153376, study PRJNA577476) | soil metagenome | isolation source: 60 cm soil or saprolite under Garry oak tree replicate 1 | place: USA:California | collected 2016-06-15 | reverse complement strand
CGGGAGGCTCGGGGCGAGGGCGAGCGAGGCGTAGCGCGTGAGCCGGGAGAGCAGCTGGGTGGTCCCCCGGAGGATCTCGTCCACGTCGGCCAGCGCTTCGCCGAAGAAATGGACGATGGCCTTGCGTTCCGTCTCCCGCAGGCGGAGCCGGGCGGGCAGCATGTCGACGTAGTGGCGGTACCCCAGATCGGTGGGGACGCGCCCGGCCGACGTGTGCGGCTGGGCCAGATAGCCCATCTCCTCGAGCGCGGCGAGCTCGTTGCGAACCGTCGCGGAGCTGACCCCGAGGCCGCTCATGGCCGCGATCATCTCGCTCCCCACGGCCTCGCCGGTCCGGATGTAGCTCTGGACCAGGGCCCGGAGGATCGCCGCCTTCCGTTCGCTCAGCTCGGCGCGCGCAGCCATCTCCGTCCGCTCCCGGTTCACCTGTTAGCAGTCTAAACCATCGACTGCTAACCACCGGTCAGCCGGCCATGGCGATGACCAGGTCGTTCGCCAGGAGCATGCCGCGATCGGTGAGGGCGAACCGGCCCGCTCGCCGCTCCGCCAGCCCGCCGGCCAGCAAGCGTTCGGACTCGGCGGCGTCGAGCCATCCGGCCGGCACCCCGTCGGCCACGCGCAGGCCGAGGAGGAGGCGTTCGATGCGTCGCGCCTCCGGCCCCAGCCGCTCCTCTCCCCCGGTGGGGAGCCGGCCGGCGCCGACCTCCGCCAGGTACCGCGCCGGTGGACGGACGTTCCACCAGCGCCGCCGTCCGCGGAACGAATGGGCCCCGGCGCCCAGGCCCAGGTACGGGCGGCCCTGCCAGTACCCGAGGTTGTGGACGGACCGCCGGCCCGGCACGGCCCAGTTCGAGACCTCGTAGTGCTCGAAGCCCGCGGCGGCGAACGCCCCGCACGCGGTCTCGTACATGTCCGCCTGCAGGTCAGGGTCGGGCGCCGGGACCAGGCCGGCGGCGACCTTCCACCCCAGCGGGGTGGCCGGCTCGATCGTGAGCGCGTAGGCCGAGACGTGGTCGGGTTCGAGGGCCAGCGCTTCTTCCAGCGTGCGCCGCCACGACGCGAGCGTCTCCCCGTGCCCCCCGTAGATCAGGTCCACGTTCAGGGCGTCGAACCCGACCGCGCGCGCCGCGATGAACGCCGCCCGCACCGACGGCGGTCCGTGGATGCGTTCCAGGGCTCGCAGGACGTCGGGGTCGAAGGACTGCGCGCCGATCGAGAGGCGCGTGACCCCGCCCGCCCGGATCGCGGCCAGGGAGCGCTCGTCGACGGTGTCGGGGTTCGCCTCCACCGTGACCTCGGCGCCGTCGACGACGTCGAACGCGGCCCGAAGATGGTCAAGTAGCTTTACCAGGTCGGCCGGCGGAAGCGTCGTGGGCGTGCCGCCGCCGAAGAACACCGAGGCGAACGCCGCGCCGCGCCACCCGGGCGCGGCGAGGCGCGCTTCGGTGGCCAGGCCCTCGACGTACGGCGATCGGAGGTGGTCCAGTCCTTCGTACGTGTTGAAGTCGCAGTAGCCGCACCGCGTCAGGCAGAAGGGGACGTGCACGTACAGTCCGGCGGGTCCGGTCATCCCGGCTTCCCTCCGGCGGCCCGCTCGTCGACGCGGAGCGCGGCGATGAACGCTTCCTGCGGCACGTCGACGCGTCCCACCCGACGCATCCGCTTCTTCCCTTCCTTCTGCTTCTCGAGCAGCTTCCGCTTGCGGGTGATGTCGCCGCCGTAGCATTTCGCCAACACGTCCTTGCGCTTCGCCCGAACGGTCTCCCGCGCGATGATCCGGCTGCCGATCGCGGCCTGGATCGCCACCTCGAACAGCTGCCGCGGGATCAGCTCGCGGAGCCGGCCGGCCATCGACCTGCCGTAGGTGGTCGCCTTCTCCCGGTGGACCACCGAAGAGAACGCGTCGACCGGCTCCCCCTGCAGCAGGATGTCGACCCGCACCAGGTCCGCCGGCTCGTATCCCCAGTGGTCGTAGTCCAGCGAGGCGTAGCCGCGCGTCCGCGACTTCAGCTGGTCGAAGAAGTCGAAGATGATCTCGGCGAGCGGCAGGAGGTAGTGGATCTCGGCGCGCTCCGTGGAGAGGTATCGCATGTCGACGAGCGTCCCGCGGCGCAGCTCGCACAGTTCCATGACCGGACCGACGTACGTCTTCGGGGTGACGATCGTGGCCAGCTCCACGGGCTCCTCGGCGCGCTCGTAGTCGCCGGACGGCGGCATCTCGCTCGGGTTGTGGACGGTCGAGACCTCCTCGCCCTGGACGATCCGGAACTCGACGTTCGGCGCGGTGGCGATCAGTTCGAGCCCGAACTCGCGCTCCAGCCGTTCCTTGACGATCTCCATGTGCAGCAGGCCGAGGAACCCGCACCGGAAGCCGAACCCCAGCGCGAGCGAGGACTCGGGCTCGAACACCAGGGCGGCGTCGGACAGGCGGAGCTTGTCGAGCGCGTCGCGGAGCAGGCCGTAGTCCTCGCCTGCGGCCGGATACAGCCCGCTCCATACCATCGGCTTCGGCTCCTGATAGCCGTGGAGCGGCTCCGCGGCGGGCCTCGCCGCCAGCGTGATCGTGTCGCCGACCTTCGCCTGCCGGACGTCCTTCACGCCGGTGACCAGGTAGCCGACGTCGCCGGCCGTGAGGCTCGGGAGCACGGTGGGCTCCGGGGCGAACGCGCCGACCTCTTCGGCCTCCTGGGTCACCCCGGTCGACATGAACCGGATGCGCGAGCGGCCCACGATCTCACCGTCGGTGACCCGGAGGTAGGCCACGACCCCGCGGTACGGGTCGTAGCTCGAATCGAAGATCAGCGCCCGGAGCGGCGCGTCGGGGTCACCGGAAGGGGGAGGGATCCGATCGATCACGGCCCGGAGGAGGCCTTCCACGCCTTCCCCCGATTTCGCCGAGACCCGGAGCACGTCCTCGGGCGGACACGCGACCAGCTCGGACAGCTCCCGGACCGTCTCCTCGACGTCGGCCTGTGGGAGGTCGACCTTGTTGACGGCCGGGACGATGGTGAGCCCCGCGTCGCGGGCCAGGTGGAAGTTGGCGAGGGTCTGGGCCTCGATCCCCTGCGCCGCGTCGACCAGGAGGATGGCTCCCTCGCAGGCCGTCAAGCTCCGCGAGACCTCGTAGCTGAAGTCGACGTGGCCGGGGGTGTCGATGAGGTTCAATTCGAACACGTCGTCGTCCTGCGGGTACCGGAGGCGGACGGCCTGGGCCTTGATCGTGATCCCGCGTTCGCGCTCCAGGTCCATCCGATCGAGGTACTGCTCGCGCATCTGGCGTTCGGTGACGGCGTGCGTCAGCTCGAGCACCCGGTCGGCGAGCGTCGACTTGCCGTGGTCGATGTGCGCGACGATGCAGAAGTTGCGGATCAGCGACTGGTCCATCGAACGGTAAGCGTACCGGTCGCTCCGTCCGTGGAGCGCGATGCCGCGGGCGCCATCAGGAGGTCGAGGGGTGGCTGATACACTGGGCGGCCGTGGCCAACATCAAGTCGCAGATCAAGCGCAATCGCCAGAACGAAGCGGCCCGCACGCGGAACAAGGCCGTGCGCACGGCGCTGAAGACGGCGACCAGGAAGGTTCGGATCGAGGCCGAGTCGGGTGAACCCGACGAGGCCGGAGCGCTCTACCGCGACGCCGCGCGCGACCTGGACCGTGCCGCGTCGAAGGGAGTCATCCACAAGCGCACCGCGGCCCGGAAGAAGTCCCGGCTGGCCAGGCGCGTCGCCGCCGCGTCGGCCGCGTCCGTCGCGTCCGCGGAGTAACGGCCCGAACCGCCGGCCCCGGAGGAACGGCCCGAACCGCGCCTGCCGCTCCGGCGTCGATCCGGCTCAGCGGCTCGTTCGGATCTCCACCTCGAGCGCGGCTTCCGGCTTCCCCGCCATCGCCGCGACCAGCGTCGGGAGCACGACGTCGCCCGGCACGCCGCCCTTCAGCGCGCGATCCGCTTCCACGACCCGAGCGTGCAGCGAGCGGAGCTCCTCCTCGGTGAACCGGCCGGCCTGCTCGCGGTACCGGCGCAGCTGCCAGTCGAACCGGAGCCCGGCCGCCCTGGCCGCCTCGGCCGGCGGCATGCGCTCCGGCACGGCCCGGACCCGGATCAGATCGCGAACCCGCGCCGCGATCCCTCCGAGGATCACCAGCGCGTCCTGGCGGTCGGCGAGGAGCGAGCGGAGCACGACCAGCGCGTCCGCCAGCCGCCCTGCGAACGCCCGGTCGCACAGGTCCCACACCTGCTGTTCGCCGGGGCCCTGGAACTGCGCGTCCACCTCCGCCGGCCCGACGGTCCCCTCACCGAACGCGGTCGCCAGCTGTTCGACGGACTGGTCGAGGGACGCCGGATCGTCCCCCATCGCCCTGATCAGCGCGGTGGCGCCCTGGGACGTGAGCCGCACACCACGATCGCGGGCCCGGTCCAGGACCCAGGGGGCAAGGTCCTGCCTGCGCAGGGTGACCTGCCGGACCAGGCCGCCCGCCGCTTGGACGGCCTTCGCCAGCGGGGGAGCGTTCTTCCCACGCGTCACGGCCGTGAGGACGCACACGGCCTCGGGGGACGGGGCCGCGACGTAGGCCTGCAGCTCGCGGGCGCCCTGCTCGGGGAGCCCCTGGCAGCCGGTGACCAGGAGGGCTCGCCGGTCACCCCACAACGACGGCGTCGAAAGGTCCGAGGTCTCGCCGCCCTGCCACTGGCGAGCGTCGACCTCGACCGCCTTGACGCTGTGCGACCGGAGGAGCGCCAGCGCTGCTTCGCGGAGGAGGAACTCGTCCTCGCCCCAGAAGAACGCCGTGGCCGGCGCCTCAGCCATGGCTCGATCGTACTAGGAGCCTCCCCTCCTCGAAGGTGACGGTGACGTCACCGGCCCGGTCGGTCCGGTACACGCGCATGCCGTCGGCGGCCAGTTCCGCGAGGACGGCCGGGACGGGATGGCCATACCGGTTCGGCCCGACGCTGACCACCGCCATGCGCGCCCCCACGGCTCGGAAGAACTGGTCGAGCGACGTCGCGCCCCCGTGGTGAGGCACCTTGAGGACGAGGGCGTGCAGATGACCGGCCTCGTCCCGCAGCACCTCGGTCTGCGCCTGCTGCTCGGCGTCCCCCGCGAACATCACGGACGCCCCGCCGTCGGTCACCAGCAGCACCAGGGAGTCGTTGTTCGGATCCGAGCTCGAGCCCACCCAGCAGTGCTCCGGGCCGAGGACGTCCACGCGGACGTCGGCGACGGTGAGGACGTCGCCAGGGTGAGGATGCTGGAAGGGGTCGCCGGATGCGCGGACCGCGCGGAGGAACTCGGCGTAGAAGGGAGAGTCGCCGGGACACCCCGGGTCGATCACCAGCCCCACCGGGATCCGCGCGAGCACGGCCGGGAGGCCCGCCACGTGATCGGCGTGCGGGTGGGTGGCGACCATCAGGTCGAGGCGGTGGACCCCCAGCGCCGCCAGCTTGGTGGCGACCTGGCTCGGATCCGGCCCGCCGTCGATCAGGATCGCCGCTCCGCCCGGCGAACGGATCAATGCGGCGTCGCCCTGGCCCACCGAGAAGAAGGTGACGGTCAAGGCGCGCGGCGGGCCGGCCCCGAGCGCGCTGGACCACACCAGGACCGGGAGGGCCACGCCGACGGCGACCATCCCCCGCCGGGACAGCCCGCGCCCCGACCGCAGCCACCAGCCCGCTCCGGCCACGGCGGCGAAGGCGACCGCCAGCTGCGCGCCTCGGCCCGTGGCCGAGGTGATGGTGGGGAGCGGCGCGCGGGCCAGCCGCTCGGCTAGAGCCTCGAGGTACCCGAGGGGGACGAGCGCGAGCCGCGCGACCAGCACACCGAGCGGCGCCCATACCAGCCCGACGGCCGCTCCGACCAGGCCGAGGATCATCCCCGGACCGACCGCGGGGAAGGCCAGCAGGTTCGCGGCGATGGTGACGGTCGGCACGGCCCCGAAGTAGTACAGGAGGACGGGCGTCACGCCGGCCTGGGCGGCGAGGGTCGTCCCCGTGGCCAGGGCGAGGCTCCTGGGCAGCGACGCCAGCCGGTCGGCGATCGGCCCGGCCAGGACGGCCATGCCCGCCGTGGCGGCGACGGACATCTGGAAGCCCACGGCGTACACGAGGGTCGGGTTCATCGCCAGCAGCGCCAGCACCGCTCCCCCCATGAGCGCCGGCGGGCTCCGCGGCCGACCCAGGAAGATCCCGAGCATCGTCAACGTCGCCATGGCCGCGGCGCGCAGCACGGACGGCTCGGCTCGCGTGAGCAGGACGAAGAACCCCACGGCGAGGAGACCTACCGCGAAGCGGGTCCGCCGGCCGGCTCCCGTCGCCGCGACGAGCGCCAGGATCGGGGCGAGGAACATCGCCACGTTCTCCCCCGACACCGCCAGCAGGTGGGTGAGGCCCGTCGCACGGAACGTTTCGGCCACCCGTGGGTCCAGCCGCGAGGTGTCGCCGAGCGTGAGCCCCATGAGCAGCCCGGCTTCGCGCGGAGGGAACACCCGCCGGAGCGACGAGCGGAGCGCGCCCCGTACGGCGTCGGCGGCGCGGAGCAGCGGGTTCGTCGGGGGCCCCCGGAAGCGGATCTGGCTGGCGGAGAAGGCCCCCGCGAACCCCCGGTGACGGACGTAGTCGCCGAACGGACCCTTCGGTTGCTGGAGGAGCCCGGAGCCCGCCACCCGGTCGCCGGCCTGGAGAGGCGGCGGCCTGCCGCGGCCCTCACCCCACACGGGATCCCCCACGCGGACGGCGGCGGGCCATCCCGGCGTGGACGGGAACACGACCTCTACGTCGATGGGCGCCGACCAGCCCAGCGGGCCCGGCTTCGGGTCACCGGCCAGCGTGCCCCACACCTCCACCGATCGGCCGCTCAGGCGGACCAGCGGCGAATCGGCGAGGTGCGCTTCGCGGAGCCACGCCCACCCGGATCCCAGAAGGCCGAACGCGACGAGCACCGGACCGTAGCGACGGAGCCGCGCGGCCACCGCCGACCCGCCCGACACGCGCGGTCTTCCGCCGGCGGCCGATACGGGGAAGGCGAGCAGCCCGAGCCCCGCGAGCATCAGCAGCCCCGCGACCCACGGGGGCGAACCGGTGCCCGACGAACCCGCCGCGAGGATGCCGGCCCACAGGCCGGCGGCGGCGACCGCCGGGTCGACCGTCCGGAACGGCCCGTGCTGCTGCCGGAAATCCACGATCCGCTGCCCGATGACCTGCCCGATCCCCGGGAGCGACTCGAGCTGGTCGAGGGTGGCGGTGTTCACGTTCACCTTCGCCCCGGGCGAGCCGGGGCCCGAGGCGCCGCCGGAGGAACCGGTCGTGGTCCCGCTCGGCGGGCCGCGTCCGCCTCCCGCCCGTCCGACCACGATCTGCTCTGCGTCGGTAAGGAGCGCGGCGAGGTTGATGCTGGTGAGGTCGGCCCCGGCCAGCGCTCCGCCCGCTCGGCGGATCGCGTCGATCACCCGATCGCCCTGCTGGAGGGTGTACACCCCGGGATCCCGGACCCGGCCGGCCACGTCGACGACGACCTCGGCCGACGCGGGCGACAGGCTCGCCGAGGCCACCGGCGGGCCGGGTCGCGGTCCCGCCGATGCTTCCTGGATCTGCACGGCGGACGGGAGGGATCGCACGTACCAGAACACCGCGGCCGCGACGACGACGGCCGCCACCGCCGCGACCCCCACCTGCTCCTTCCGGTCCAGCCCGGCGAACCGCTCCCTCAGCCCTTCGGCCACCGCTCCCACCTCATGCCTCATATCGAACGGGCCCGACCGCCCACCATGGGACGACACGGCCAACGATCTTCGAGGAGGGAGAGCTTCGACCAGGACACGACCGGTCGAGCGGAACGAACATTAGCCCGCTTCGGCCCGCGCGTCAGTGAGATCGATCACGAACGGGGAACTTCGGAAGAACGTACGGGCCCGGACGCGGGGTCAGGCCGTGGTGACGACGTTCACCAGGAACGGCGCCACCTTCGGCGAGCCGAGGGCCAGCGCCCGGCATGCGTCCTCGTCGGCCGATGCCGGGACCTCCAGCCGGTCGCGGACCCGCCCGTCCACCTGCACCACGAGCGTCACCTTCTCCTCGTGCGCCAGGTCGGGGTCGAAGGCCGGCCACCCGGCCCGGAAGACGCTCTCGGCGTGGCCGAACGTCTCACGCCACAGCTCCTCGGCGATGTGCGGGGCGAGCGGCGACACCGTCCGCACCACGGCCTCCAGCGCCTCCCGCACGTCGGCCACCACCGCCTCCCGCGCGTCGGGCCCGTCCCCGCGACCCGTCTCCAGCGCACGACCCGCCTCGGTGGTCAGCGTCATCAGCTTGGACACGGCCACGTTGAACTTGAAGCGCTCGAAGTCCTGGGTGACGGCCCGGATCGTCCGGTGGGTCAGCCGGCGCAACGCGCCGTCACCCCGCGGGCGGGGCGCCGACCCGGCCGCGCCGTTCGCCAACCTCCACAGCTTCCGGAGCCAGCGATGCACCCCCTCCGGCGAGACCGTGGCCCAGTCCACGTCGTCCTCGACCGGCCCCGCGAACAGCATCGTCACCCGGATCGTGTCGGCGCCGAACCGTTCGATCATCGGCAGCGGTTCGACCACGTTCCCGCGGCTCTTCGACAGTGCCGCGCCCTCGTTGATCACCATGCCCTGGTTCAGCAGTCGGGTGAACGGTTCCGTGAACCCGACGTGCCCCAGATCGAACAGGACCTTCGTGACGAACCTCGAGTACAGCAGGTGCAGGATGGCGTGCTCGACCCCGCCCGTGTACTGGTCGACCGGCAGCCACCGGTCCACCCCTTCCCGGGAGAACGCGGCGTCGGGCGTCACGTCCGAGAACCGCAGGAAGTACCACGACGAGTCCACGAAGGTGTCCATGGTGTCGGTCTCGCGCCGCGCCTCGCCCCCGCACGAGGGGCACGCCGTCCGGACGAAGCCCTGGTGCCTCACCAGCGGCGACTCCCCATGCAGCGAGAGATCGACGTCGTCGGGCAGCAGGACCGGAAGTTCGTCCTCGGGGACGGCCACCTCGCCGCAGGACGGGCAATGGACGATCGGGATCGGCGCGCCCCAGTACCGCTGCCGGGAGATCAGCCAGTCGCGGAGCCGGTAGGACACCGCCGCCCGGCCCTTCCCTTCGGCCTCCAACCACGACGTCACCCGGCCGATCGAGTCCGGCGACGGGGTCCCGTCGAACGGCCCGGAGTTCACCATCACGCCCTGGTGCGGCCAGGCCTCGGTCATCGCGTCCGGGTCCAGCTCGACCCCTCCCGGGCTGATCACGATGCGGACCTCCAGCCCGTGCTCACGCGCGAAGTCGAAGTCCCGCTGGTCGTGCCCGGGGACGCCCATGACGGCGCCCGTGCCGTACTCCATCAGCACGTACGGCGCGACGAAGCACGGCACCTTCTCGCCGTTCACCGGGTTCACCGCGTGCACGCCGAGCGCGACGCCCTCCTTCGACTCCGCCTGGTCCTTCGGCCCCGCCTGCGCCCGCTGCATCCGGTCCTGCAGGTCCCGGACGGCGTCCGACGAGCCGCCCGCCGCCGCCAGCTTCCCGACGAGCGGGTGCTCGGGGGCGAACACGAAGAACGTCACGCCCCACAGCGTGTCCGGCCGGGTCGTGAACACCGTCACCCGGTCGCCCGACTCGGCCACCTCGAAGTCCACCTCGGCTCCCTCCGAGCGCCCGATCCAGTTCCGCTGTTGCGTGAGGACGCGCTCCGGCCACTCGGTCAGCTGCTCCATGTCGGCGAGCAGCCGGTCGGCGTAGTCGGTGATCTTGAAGAACCACTGCGTGAGGTCGCGCCGGACGACGGGCGTGTCGCAGCGTTCGCAGCGGCCGCCGATGACCTGCTCGTTCGCCAGGACCGTCTGGTCCTTCGGGCACCAGTTGACGGCGGCCGCCTTGCGGATCGCCAGGCCCTTGTGGAACAGCTGCAGGAACAGCCACTGGGTCCAGCGGTAGTACTCGGGATCGCACGTGTTGAACTGGCGCCGCCAGTCGAACGCGCAGCCGTAGCGGCGGAACGTGGAGCGCTGGTGGTCGATGTTCGCGTACGTCCACTCCTTCGGGTGGACGCCTCGCTTGATCGCGGCGTTCTCGGCCGGCAGCCCGAAGGCGTCCCAGCCGATCGGGTTCAGGACGTTCTTGCCCTGGAGGCGCTGGTAGTGGCCGATGGCCTCGCTGATGGCGAACGCCTCCGCGTGGCCCATGTGCAGGTCACCCGAAGGGTACGGGAACATCTGCAGGTTGTAGAAGCGCGGCCGGGGATCGCCCTCGTCCGCGGCCTGGAACAGCCCTTCCCGCTCCCAGGCGGCCTGCCATCTCGGTTCGATCGTCCCGGGGTCGTAGGTACGCGTCATCCCTGCCCTGGCTCCTGGTCGTGCTCGTGGGATGGTTCCGGCCCGAACCGGCTCCGACTGGCCACCCAGCCCTCCGACCGCTCCGCGGCGTCCGTCGGATCGGTCCGAAGGTCCGTTGGCGAGGCCCGAACCTTGCCTGTATCGTACCGCGGACGTGCCGGCCCCCACCCTTCCACCCCCTCCCCCACGATCCTCGATGAAGCCAGACGAGATCGCGCCGACCGACGACTCCGCCGAACACGAACGCGCGGCCGCCGCGCCGCCCGAGCACGCCTCGAGGGGCATCCGGACCCTGCACGTCGCCCGGCGCGTCCTCCTGTTCGCCGTGGCCATGTTCGTGTTCATCCTGGCGATCCAGCTGATGAAGACCGGGGCGAAGCCGCTCTCCGCACGGCTGTCCGAGGGCTTCTTCCCGTTCAACAACGCCGTCAGCACGCTCGGGGTGGGGATGGTGCTCGCCTACCTCACGCTGTCGGGCAAGCCGGTCGCCGTGCTGGCGCTGACGTTCTTCGCCACCGGGGGCATCAGCCGGCTGGAGGCGTTCACGATGCTCTCCGGCGGGCGTCTCGGAGCGGCCTTCATCGTGCTCCTGGTGGGGTTCCTGTACTCGCGGCGGGGCGACCACCGACGCGAGTCGCTCGGGATGGGCATCCTGGCCCTTTCGCTCACGGCGCTCGTGTACGTGCCCGGGATGATGATCGGCTACGGCGTCCTGAAGTCGGGAGCCCTGTCGCACATCGACCTGACCTCGGGCAACGTGAGCAGCGTGGTCGACCTGGTCTGGGGCCCGGTCGTGACGTGGTTCGGGAACGTGCTGCCGTCGCCGGCGCTGGTCGTCGTCGGCGTGCTGCTGATCATCGTGGCCATCAAGCTGCTCGACCGCGTGCTGCCCGAGATGGACGGCGAGCGCCAGGCCCGTTCGAACGGCTCCCGCCTCAAGCGGCCGTGGACGATGTTCCTGTTCGGCTCCGTGGTCACCCTGATCACGCAGTCGGTGTCGGTGTCGCTGACCGTCCTGGTCCCACTCGCGGCGAAGGGGTACGTGAAGCGGGGCGAGGCGATCCCCTACATCATGGGGGCGAACGTGACCACGCTCGCCGACACGCTCCTGTTCGCCATCGTTGTGGGGAACGTGGTCGGCATCCAGATCGTGCTCGCAGAGTTCATCGGCGTGCTGACCGTGACCGTGCTGTGTCTCCTGTTCCTCTACCAGCCGATCCAGCGGCTGGTGGTCGGCCTGGACGAGTGGGTGGTCTCGAGCCATCGGCGGCTCACGCTGTTCGTGGTCGGGCTGTTCGTGTTCCCGGGCCTGCTGATGCTGTCCGGCGTGTTCATCGGCCACCCGCTGGGCCACTGACGGCGGCCGCTACCCGTCGTGGTGGCCGTGGTGACCTTCGTCGTCGTGCTCGTCATGCTCGTCATGCTCGTCATGCTCCGGGTCCCCGGGAGCCCGACCGGGCCCCTCGCGAGCCCGCCGTCAACAGCCGGGTTCGCCCGGGTGACCGCAGCATCCCTTCACCGAGGCGATCGAGCGGTTGCGGGCCGCCAGGGAAAGCTTCTTCCAGAGCGGCCCCCGGTACGCGCGCCAGTTCCTGATGTAGTCCCTGACGTACTCCCTGGGGTCTCCCACGGCGTGAATCTACCCCAGCGGCCATCCGAGCTCGGCCCCCCGCGCCGAGACCGCCGGGCGGAGCGTGCGCCAGCCCTCGCCCAGCTCCGGGACGGTCCGGCCGTCCCCTTCGAACGCCAGCAGCGTCGGCCCGGACCCGGCCACGCAGACCGGCACGCCGTCGGAACGTAGGCGGTCGAACACGGCGGCCGCGCTGGGGGCGAGCGCCAGGCGGTGCGCCTGGTGCAGGCGATCCTCCAGGGCATCTCGTAGGAGGTCGGGCCGCGCGGTCAGGGAGACCACGGCGAGCGCAGCCCGTGACAGCTCGAACACCGCGTCGTCGAACGGGACCTCGGCCGGGAGCGCCCGCCGCGCCCGTTCCGTCGACACGTGCTCACCGTCGGGGACCAGCGCGACGGGCCGGAGGCCGGGCGCCGGCTGGAGCCGCTCGGCTCGCCAGCCGGCCTCCGTCCGGTAGGAGAGCGTGAGCCCACCGAGCAGGCAGGCCGCCACGTTGTCCCCGTGGCCTTCCAGCGCCACGGCGTCGTCCAGGAGCTCTTCGGCCGGCCGGGTCCGCCCGCGCAGGGCGTCCCCCAGCAGCAGCCCACCGACGACCGCGGTGGCGGACGACCCCAGGCCCCGCATGAACGGGACGCGGTTGACGCAGGCGAGCCGCAGCGAACCGGCGTCGACGCCGGCCGCCGAGAGCGCGCGCAGGACCAGGTTGGCGCCGGGGTCGGCGAGCTCCTCCGCGCCTTCGCCGTGGACCTCGACGCCCGGCTCCGCCTCGGTGTCGACCGTGAACCCGTTCCACAGATCCAGGGCCAGGGCCAGGCAGTCGAACCCCGGCCCCAGGTTCGCCACCGTGGCCGGGGCGCGCACCGAGACCCTCACGGCCGGTCCAGGCGAAGGTGCGCCGCGATCGCCGCCGCGTCGGGTGGAAGGACGGCGGCCGGCACTGCGTCGCTCGTTCCCCACGCCGGGTCCTTCAGCCCGTGACCGGTCAGGACGCAGACGGCGGTCGCGCCGGCCGGCACCCGCCCGGCGGACGAGAGCTTCGACAGGCCCGCCACCGATGCCGCCGACGCCGGCTCGACGAACAGGCCCTCCTCGCGCATGAGCCGCCGGTGGGATCGGAGGATCTCCCCGTCGCTCACCGACAGGATCTCGCCGCCCGATCCGCTCGCCGCGTCCACGGCGCCGGTCCACGAGGCGGGGTTGCCGATCCGGATCGCCGAGGCCACCGTCTCGGGCTCCTCCACGGGACGTCCCAGCACGATCGGCGCCGCCCCTTCCGCCTGGAACCCGAACAGGACCGGCGGGCGTTCGATCTCGCCCCCGGCGGCGTACTCGCGGTACCCCATCCAGTGGCTGGTGATGTTGCCGGCGTTCCCCACCGGGACCAGGTGCAGGTCCGGTGCCCGCCCCAGCGCGTCGCACACCTCGAACGCCAGCGTCTTCTGCCCTTCCAGGCGGAACGGGTTGACGGAGTTCACCAGGGCCACGGGGTACTCGTCGGCCAGGGCGCGGGTGACGGCGAGCGCCGCGTCGAAGTTCCCCTCCACCTCGACCACCCGGGCCCCGTGGGCGATCGTCTGGGCCATCTTCCCGGGGGCCACCTTGCCGTGGGGGACCACGACCACGCACGCCAGCCCCGCCTTCGCCGCGTAGGCCGCCGCCGAGGCGCTGGTGTTCCCCGTCGACGCGCAGATCACGGTCGTCCGGCCGTCCTCGACGGCCTTCGACACGGCGAGCGTCATCCCCCGGTCCTTGAACGAACCCGTGGGGTTGGTCCCCTCGAACTTCAGGAAGACCCGGCACCCGGTCTCCCGGGAGAGCCGATCGGAAAGGATCAGCGGGGTCCCGCCTTCCCCGAGCGTGACCAGGGGTGTCGCGTCGGTCACGGGCAGGCGGTCGCGATACTCGACGATCACGCCCCGCCACGGCGTCCGACCGGCGATGGTCGTCACGGCTCGGCCGCCTCCACCCGGATCAGCGACTCCACCGACCGGACGGCGCCCAGCTCGCGGAGCCGCGCCGCGCAGGCCCGCTGCGCCCGCTCGGGCGCGCGGTGGGTGATGACGACGAGCTGGGCCTCCTCGCCCTGGCCGTCCTGCCAGACCGACTTG
>WNGK01005013.1_pt1 | contig 14080 bp, 14 predicted proteins | sample 5400601 | NCBI WGS metagenome assembly WNGK01 (sample SAMN13153376, study PRJNA577476) | soil metagenome | isolation source: 60 cm soil or saprolite under Garry oak tree replicate 1 | place: USA:California | collected 2016-06-15 | reverse complement strand
CGAGCCCGGGGGGTACCGCAGAGCCAGCCCGCAGCAGCTTGGCAGCGGTGGCCATCGACGCGCCAGACGACGCCTGGGCGGTGGGCCAGTGGTCGCCTATAGAACATGTTCCGCCCTCGTACGGGCTGATCGAGCACTGGAACGGCGCTAAATGGGCCTTGGTGCCGGTTCTGAGTTCCGGCGGTCACGTCACTGACCTTGACCTGCTCGCGGTCGCGGCGATCTCTCCGACCGCGGCCTGGGCGATCGGCGAAGGCGTCGCTGGCGGACACTTCGTCACGGTCTTCATGGGCTGGAACGGCACCAGATGGCGGTACCTGCCCAGCCCGGCTGGCATGTCCGGCCCGGCAATGATCTCCGCCCGAGACATCTGGGTGGTGGGGGGCGAAAAGCATCGCACCCTGGCCGAGCACTGGGACGGTTCGAAGTGGACGATCGTGCCGACGCCGAACGCGTTCAAAGACCGGACCAGGAACAGCGGCCTGTTCGCCGTCAGCGGCTCGTCCAGCAGCAACGTCTGGGCCGTGGGCGAATATCAGTCCGGCGCGGACAGCCTAGACACGAGCACGCTGGTGGAGCACTGGGACGGCGCACGATGGCAACTGCAGCCGAGTCCGAACGGCCCCCCCGGCGCCCGGGGGGAACGTGACCTCAGTGCGGTCGCTGCCCTGAGCCGCTCCAGCGCCCTGGCCGTCGGAAGCTACGGCACCCCGATCAGGGCGGTCAGTTCCGGCTGGAGGTCCGGGTCGCGCAGCCCCTTTTGATCTCCGGCCGCGCGCGCCTGCCCTCACGCACCGTGGGGCCGCTGGCCCCGTCCCCGAAGCCGCCGACTTCTCCCACGGGGCAGGCCGACCGGATAAGCGGCGAGCCAGCGACATATCACTCCGGGAGCCCTTGACGTCAGGGACCAGGTAGCTAACCGGATAACCGGAGTTGGCTCCCTTCCGGCAGGGCTCGTCGCCGCGATGTCCTTGCAGAGAGTCGAGGCGCGTAGGCGTGAACTGCGGGATCAGGTCAGCGGATCACATGGTGGCTCGATGAAGTTCTGGATCAAGAGGATTGGTTTCTGGCCGCTGAGTGCCGCCGCTGCAGCTGCCTATATGGCAGAAAGCCCTGCCAGCAACGCCAGACGCCGGCCGATTTGGTCTGACAAGTTTCCGACGATCCCGCCGGGAACCTCCTCCGGGCGCCCCGTTTCGGCATCGGCGGACGCTGATTCCGACGGCGTTCAGCCATTGCAACAAGATCAGGCCCGCCGCACTCAGAAACGAAATTCTGAGCCGCCATCCGAAAGGATAATTACTGATTAATAGTAATACCCGTTCGATCCGTAGTTTTTCGTCATGCTTTAGCTGTGTCAAGCGCCGTGACGGCCGGCCCAGTGTGGGTACCGCGCAGATCTCCGCCGCTATGCGCGGACGACGGGCCCGGCGGCGGCGCTCGTGATGCGTGCAGATCAGGTTTTCCGGCGCTGTCTGGCAGACTACGGACTCATGGCCGACGCCTATAAGGCCCTCGCCGCCGACTACGACTGGCTGTTCGACGACGACGCGCTTGCGAGCGGGGGCGCGATAAACGAGCCTGCGATTGCACGCCTGCTGCGGCGGATCAGTCCCGCAAGTGCGGTGCTGGACGCGGCCTGCGGCACGGGCATCGATGCGGCGGCGCTCGCGCGCCGGGGCTTTACCGTGTGGGCGGCCGACGGAAGCGACGCGATGGCCGAGGGTGCGGCTGCCCGGTTTCGGTCCGATCGGTTGGCGATTCCGCTGTTGCGCAGTAAGTGGGCGGACCTTCCCGCGGCCACCGGTGAACGGTTTGACGTGGTGCTGTGTACCGGGAACGCGCTAGTGCACGCCACCGGCCGCGACGCGATGGTTCAGGCGCTTACCGGGCTGCGGCGGATGGCCCGGCCCGGGGGGCACGTGGTGGTTGATTCCCGTAACTGGGAGAAGCTCCATGCCGAGCGCCGGATCGTCCAGGTAGCAGACCGGGTGATGACTCGCGGGGGGCGAAGATGCCTGGCGCTTTATGCCTGGGAGGTACCGGATCGCCTTCGTGACGAGCACGTCGCCCATCTTGTGTTCGTCTTCGACAACGGCGGCCAGATTGAGTCGCACGAACACGTGGTCACGTTCCGTCCCTTTACGATCAGCGAATTGCGCGCACGGCTTGAACTCGCGGGCTTGCGGGAGGTTGATACCGACTTCGACGCTTCCGCAGACCGCTACGCCGTGGTCACAATTACGACCTAGACGAGCGTGCAGGCGAATGCTGTGCTCACCGTGATCGATGGCCAGCCGGCGTCCATGCCGGAGTCGTGCATGGTTCCGATGATGCTGGCTGGCGATGCACTCAGCGCGGACCAACCAGCTCCCCGAGGATCCGTAGCGGCGGACGAGGCAAAGACCCACACCCCAGGGTTCGGAACGGCAACCCGAACTGGTTGCTACGTGCGGCTGACGCCGCCAATACCTATGGAGTCAATAGGGATCCAGAGTATCGGCGTTCTGCGGATGCGCCCGGCGCGCATTGACCATCGCAGCCCTACGCCGCAGGGCTGGTTTCGTGGCCGCCTGGTGGATCAGCTGGCCGCCCGTGGACGATCGCCGCGGGTGCTATGCGGCCGGTATCGAGGTCGGTGACATGCTCGATCAGCGCCGCGACCAGGACCTGCGGCGCCTCCTCGGGCTGCCGGCCCGCCGATAACATCTGGGCACCGAGGTGGACCCCTAGCGCGCTCAACTCCGGCGCCTACCGACTGACCCCCAGTTGCCGCGCGCGGCAGGCAGGCGCCTGGTCTCGCTGTGGCGCGCCGATTGCGCAGACGGCCACGACAGCACACCTGGAACAGCCGTATTCACGGAAGCTCTCGCCATGCCCGGCCGACGTCCGGCGCCCAGCGGTCAGCCCTCGGCGAGCAGCCAGATCCGTTCCGCCTCCCATGGGCTGGCGGAAACGGTCTGTAAACCGTCGGCTCAGAAGGTGTTTCATGAGGTGCCCGGTCGGCCCGGACCAGGCTAAGCCGACGATATGCCGCACCGTTCGCTTTCGAAGCCTAACTAGGAACTAGAAAACCGCAGGCGACCTGGGGTTTTACCGGGTGGCAGGTGTTGGGTGCCGACGGCGACGATCTTCATTTCGGACGTAACGAGGCCGTCACTGTCACGGCGTCGAAGGCATAGTTTCGTCCCCGGGCCAACCGAGGGGCGGACAAGTGCGACCGCGGGGCTAAAGCGCCAGGCAGCAGCTGCGGCGCGGCTGCTTGATAGCGCTGCCTGCCGCCGAACGACATGAGGTCGCTGCCTGCCTCCGAGCAACTAGTCCGGGAGATGAGCTCGCCGATTGGGGGGTCAGGTAGAGGACTTCGCGGCGCCTGAGCTAACAGCCGATGATCACCTGCTCGGGCCGGCCGGGGCGCCGGTCACGATCCCTGAGCGCGGCGATTACGAGTGCCCGTACTGCCGGGGAGCGGTGCGGGACGTGCACCGGCTGCTTGACCGCTACCCGGGCGTGATCCGGTTTTTCGTGGCTTCCCGATCGCGCCATTGCACCCGCATGTAGAACAGGCCGCCGAGAGCGCCGATGCGGCAGCTGCCCAGGGGAAGTTCTGCGAGATGTACGAGCTCTTGCTGCGGCCCTCGTCCCGGCTCGACCTCGACTCTCTCCTCGGCTATGCCGAGCGCCTGGATCTTGCAATCGGCCGGTTCCCGCAACGAGGTCATCGGCAACGATCAAGCACGACGTGCAGGATGGCATCCGGAACGGCGTGCACGCCACACCCAAGTTCTACGTCGATGGTCAGCGCATCGACGGCAAGATTCCTCAGGAGGGTCTTGCCGATACGGTTTAGACCGCGGTGGCGGCCGCCTCCGGCGGGTAGCCGCCGCGGTGCCTCGGCGGAGTCAGCTGAGGCTGGCGAGCCCGCTCAGGTCGACGCACGTCATGCTAGGCCCGCGAATGAACATCATGACGACGCTGCCGCAGGTCCGGCAGCGAACAACGGTGCCCGGCGCGCGCCGGTACACCACCAGTTCAGCTACGGGCCGGACCGCGCCGCAGGTAATACAGGTGCTTGACGCGGCCGTCATCTCCGTGCCGAAGACGTCGAGCAGCAAGCCGCCGATCGCGTTTCCGTCCAGTGCCTCCACTACCGTCCTCCAGTCGCCCCGAACCGCTCGGTCCTGACTCGCTCGGGCTGATAGCCGAGTCCGACCAGCCCGGCAGCAGCCGTCTCGACGAAGCTGGTTGGCCCGCAGATAAAGGCGAGCGGGCCCGCTGCGGCAGGCCAGGCGATCTCCCCGAGTAGCGTCGCGTCGACCCGCCCCGTTCGGCCAGTCCAGCCGGGCCGTTGCTCGCGGGTGAGCGTGCAGGTCACTTCCACGCCGTCGGCAGGCTGATTCAGCTCGGAGGAGTAGATCACATCTGTCAGCGTGCGCGAAGAGTAGAGCAGGCGGGCCGGGACGGCGCTGCCGGTTCGCTGACGGTGACGCAGGATGGCACGGAGGGGAACGGCGCCCGATCCGCCCGCCACCAGCGTGAGCGGGGCACCGTCACCGGGCTCCCAGACGAAGTAGCCGCCGATCGGTCCGCGCACCTCCAGCGCGTCACCGGCCCGCAGTTCTTGCGTGAGGTAGGGGGAGACCTCGCCGTCATCGAGTCGCTCCACCGTGATGGCCACCGGCTCGCCCGGTGCCGAGGCGATCGAGTACTCGCGTTCAGCCTGATAGCCGTCGTCGGCGGTGAGCCGGACCTCCAGATGCTGGCCCGCGCGGTGGCCGGGCCACTCGGGCACGCCGAGCCCCAGCGTCCGCACCCGCGGCGTCTCCTCGGTCACTTGGTCGACAGTGGCGGCCTGCCAGGTCAGTCGCCGCCGTAGCGCTGTTCCCGCCATGGATCTCCGTAGTTGTGGTATCCGTAGGTTTCCCAGAAGCCGGGCACGTCACGATCCAGCAGCTCGAGCCGCCGGACCCACTTGGCGCTCTTCCAGAAGTACAGGTGCGGGACGAGCAGCCGTGCGGGGCCGCCGTGCTCGGCCTCGAGCGGTCTGCCGTCATAGCCGAAGGCGACCCATGCCTGGCCGCCGGTGACGTCTTTGAGCGGCAGGTTGGCCGTGTACCCGCCGTCGCAGTGAGCGAGCACGTACGTGCCCTGGTGATCGACCTGGCCGAGCAGCGTATCCACGGACACGCCTTCCCAGGCCGTGTCGAGCTTTGACCACCGCGTCACGCAGTGGATGTCGACGGTCACCGTCTCGGCAGGCAGCGCGCGGAACTCATCCCAGCCCCAGCTCTTCGGCGTGCTGGCACCATCGATCGAGAACGTCCAGTCCTGCAGCGCTGTTCGGGGTGTCGGGCCAGCTGACAGCACCGGGAAGTCGCCTGTCACATACTGGCCGGGCGGAACGCGGGTGGGATCGGCATCTGGCCGAGTGCGACGCTGGAAACCGCGCGAGACCGGGCTCATAGCCAGTCAGCTCCTCTCCTGCTGAGCCAGGATCTGAAGTTCAGGGCCAGGGCAAGCTCGGCATTGCCTGCCGGGCGTGGCGGGCATTTCGCGGCTAGGCCGACCCGCTGAGGACGTCCGCGTCGGCGTGGGCGTCGGCACCACCGCGCCATGGCCGCGTCGGAGCGGTCAGCTGAGCGGTCGCGTGCTGACGGCGGGACTCAGCCTCGGTGGCGAGCTTCGGCGGGTTCGCCCTCGTGGCGTACTGTGCCCAGAGTGAGGGCCGGTCAACCTGACGTGGGTAAGCCTGATCGTTCCCGGCACGAAGCTCCTGTAACTAGCTAATACCGATCAAATCCAGCAGATGGTCGCGGACCTTGCCGCTGGCCCACACGCCGAGGATGGCGGGGCAGTCCGGGGGCGAGACAAGAAGCGCTCGCAACTGGCTGAACCCGGGCGGCATCGTGAGAAGGAAAGGAGTGAGCGCAGCGAACAAGCCGGCGGCGGCGCCGGGCGGCGAGGCCGGGCTCGGCTATGCGAGCGGGCCGGGACCGTGGGTGCTGCTCGCGACCGTGCTGGGGTCGGCGATGAGCCACCGCCCTCACCGATCATGAGTGGACGGATTGTCGTAAGGCGAAATCTGGCACGGCCGCCAGCCGATGGCCGTTGACCGTTGCAGAGGAGCCGCACGGCAGCCAACGCTGGTTACCGGTGAAGGATGAACGGGTACGAAGCCTAGGTCGCGCATACAGGGAGGAGGGCAATGAGCTACGCGAGGCGGATGCTGGGCACCTACCCAGGCGACTTGCAGCTCCACGTCGATGCCGACGTCCTGGCGAGGGTTATCGATGCGGCGGGTGACTGCGCGCAGGCCTGCGGCACTGACAGCGACGCGGACCTCAGCGAGCCGCATCTGGCCGAGATGGTCTCGTGCATCCGGCTGTGCCAGAATTGCGCGGATGTGTGCACCGCTATCGCCGGGGTGCTGAGCCGGCCGGCGACGTGGGACGGCCGCGTTCTCAGGCCGTTGCTGGAGGCGTGCGCGGCGATCTGCCGCAGCTGCGGCGAGGAGTGCGAGCGGCATGCGCCCAGGCACGAGCACTGCCGGGTCTGCGCGGAGGCCTGCCGTCGCTGCGAACAGGCCTGCGATGAGCTCCTCAGCATCATGAAATAGGAGGCCCGGCCCGTTGCGGCTGGGTGGGACGGTGCAGTTCGCCGCCGGCGCCTCCGGGGAAGAGGGGCTGTCCAGCGGGACAACACACGGGGGGATGATTATGCCGAACGAACAGCCTGCCCAGATGCAGGCGCCCCAGAGCGGCCCGATGTCCCAACCTGGCATGGGTCCCCAGGCTGGCATGGGTCCCCAGGCTGGCATGGGTCCCCAGGCTGGCATGATGGCCCAGGGGGCGATGGCTGCCCAGCCGGGAATGGTGCCCCAGCCCGCGATGATGCAAGGCGGGCACCTGTATACGCAGACCAACGAGATCCGGAATTGCGTTATTCATTACTTCCGGGCTCCGGACGGGAAGATTACTGAGGTCGAGCGCGTCTTCACCGCCGGTGCCGGGTCAGGGACCTTCAAGCCGGTCAGCGGGCAGGAGAGCGCTCCGAACGCGTTCGAGGGCGCCAACAGCGTCATTCTGACGCCGGACCGGCGTTTCTTGTTCGCCACCAATGGCGGCGACAATTCGGTGTCAAGCTTCGCCGTGAACATAGACGGCAAGCTCTCCCTGCTGGACGCCAAGCGGACCGGCAATGTGGTGGCCGGCCGGAGCGGCACGGCCAAGGCGCTGGCCTACTCGCCCTCGCACCGGATGCTGTACGTCCTGCACGCGTTCGGTCCCGACCATCTGCGGCTGATGTCGGTCGATGACGACGGCCTGCTGACCTCGCGCCCGGAACGGTGCACGGTGAACACTGCCGACAAGCCCAACCGGGTGGCCACCATGGCATCGCTCAGCGCCGACGAGAGGTTCCTCGTCGTCGGTACCACGTTCGACGAGCCGGCGGCAGCCAACCCGGACGGCTCTCCGATTCTGTGGGTGCAGCGGAACGGCGCGCCGCACTCGATCGCCTCCAACTTGCCCGACCCCGATGGGCTGATCGTGTTCCCCGTCGGCGCTCACGGGACGCTCGGGACGGCGAAGTTCCAGGACGGCGGCGGCGGGTCTCCGTGGAACGTGCAGTTCCTGCGCTACCGCCCCGGCTACTTCGTGCTGGGGTACGCCGTCGGCGACGGCGTGGCCCTGGGCCGGATCGACGAGGACGGCAACCTGGAGATCGGCCCGATCACTCAGGTCGACACGAGCGGGGGCAAGCCCAGCGAACTGTGCTGGTGCGTGCTCACCCCGGATGACCGGCTGGTGTTCGCGGCCAACTTCGGCTACAGCTATGCGACGAGCTTCCGTATCGAGGGCAACGTGGTGTCGATCGCCAAGGACCCGGCGTGCCCGAAGGTGCCAGGCGACGGCACGTTCCGGGCGCTCAACGGCACGGTCAGCGGCGGGGCTTCCGACAACTGGATATGCCCGACCGGCGCCTTCTACTACCAGCTGTACCCGAATGCGTCGAAGCTGATCGGCTACGCCATCCACCCGGACGGGGCACTCGAGGAGATCACCAGCGCCGGCGTCCCGTACCAGAGCCCGCAGGGCCTGACCGGATTCTGACCCTGGGTCAGGTCCTGTCCTGGCAGCGTGCCGGGGGGAAAGGGAACGGCCATGCACCTGACGCCGCGCGAGGTCGACAAGCTGCTGATCTACATGATGGCCGAGGTGGCCCTGAAGCGGAAGCAGCAGGGACTCAAGCTCAACCACCCGGAGGCTGTCGCCGTGATCTCGGCCGCGGCGCTCGATGGCGCGCGGGCGGGCAAGAGCCTGGAGGAGGTGATGACGCTGGCCAGCAATGTCGTCACCAGCGCCGACGTGATGGAGGGGGTCGCGGACATGATCCCCCGGGTTCAGCTCGAGGCCGTCTTCGACGACGGGAGCCGGCTCGTCACCGTTCACTCGCCCATCCAGTGACCGGGCATTGCAAGGGAAAGGAGAGGCAGCATGAGCACTCCTGTCGGCGGCTACGTCCTCAGCGCCGCGCCGGTCGAGATCAACGCGGGCCGGCCCAGAGTGAGGCTGCCCGTGCGGAACACCGGTGACCGGCCCGTCCAGGTGGGGTCGCACTTCCACTTCTTCGAAGTGAACCGGGCCCTGGAGTTCGACAGGCTGCAGGCATTCGGCCGGCGGCTGGACATCGCGGCAGGCACCGCTCTGCGTTTCGAGCCCGGCGACCAGACAGAAGTCACGCTGGTGCCCTACGGCGGCAAGGTGCGGGTGCACGGCTTCAACAACCTCGTCGACGGGTGGGCGCCGCTGCGGGGCGCGTACCGGCCGCGCGCATCCCGGGCTGCCCGCCTTGCCGACGAGTACGGCTTCATGGCGGCCGGGCGGCCTCAATCAGCCCGGCCGGAAAGACGCGAGCGATGACCGAGATCTCGCGCCGGGAGTACGCCGGGCTGTTCGGCCCGACCGTCGGCGACAAGATACGCCTCGGCGACACCGGCCTGTACCTGGAGATTGAGCGGGACCTGCGGGTGTTCGGCGATGAGGCGCTGTATGGCGGCGGCAAGACGCTGCGCGACGGCATGGGCGTCAACAACCAGCTCACCAGTGCCGGCGGCGCGCTGGACCTGGTGATCACGAACGTGACCGTCGTCGACGCGATGCTCGGCGTGGTTAAAGCCGACATCGGGGTGAAGGACGGCCTGATCGCCGGCGTGGGCAAGGCCGGGAACTCGGGCACGATGGACGGGGTGACGCCCGGCCTGGACGTCGGCCCGGCCACCGACGCGATCTCCGGTGAGCAGCTGATCCTGACCGCCGGCGGCATCGACAGCCACGTCCACTACGTGGCGCCCCAGCAGGCGTACGCGGCGCTGAGCAACGGTGTCACGACGCTCTTCGGCGGCGGCCTGGGCCCCACCGACGGCGCGAACGGCACCACGGTCACCTCTGGTCCCTGGAATATCGAGATGATGCTGCGCGCGGCCGAGAGCCTGCCGGTGAATTTCGGGATCCTCGGCAAGGGCGCGGCAGGCGATGCCGCTCTCGTCGAGCAGGTCCTGGCCGGCGCCGCGGGTTTCAAGATCCACGAAGACTGGGGGGCCACGCCGGCGGTCATCCGTGCGACGCTATCCGTGGCCGACAGGATGGATGTGCAGGTGACCATCCACACGGACACGCTGAACGAGTCCGGCTTCGTCGAGGACACGATCGCGGCGTTCGACGGCCGCACGATTCACACCTTCCACAGCGAAGGCGCCGGCGGCGGGCACGCGCCGGACATCCTCAAGGTCACCGGCGAAGACAACGTGCTGCCCAGCTCGACCAACCCGACACTGCCGTTCGGCGTCAACACCCAGGCCGAGTTGTTCGACATGATCATGGTCGTGCACAACCTCAACCCGCGGGTTCCCTCGGACGTGGCATTCACCGAGAGCCGGGTACGAGCGGAGACCATCGCCGCCGAGAACGTGCTGCACGACCTGGGCGCGATATCGATGTTCTCCAGCGACTCGCAGGCAATGGGCCGAGTCGGCGAGAACTGGCTGCGGGCCATCCAGACCGCTGACAGGATGGCCGCGGCCCGCGGGAAGCTGCCGGAGGACGCTGCCGGGAACGACAACTTCCGCGTGCTCCGCTATGTTGCGAAGATCACGATCAACCCGGCCATCACCTCGGGAACCTCGCGTCTCATCGGCTCTGTCACGCCCGGCAAGCTGGCCGATCTGGTGCTGTGGGAGCCGGCGTTCTTCGGCGCGAAGCCGAAGCTGGTGATCAAGGGCGGGATGATCAACTGGTCGCTGATGGGTGACGTCAACGCGTCGGTGACCACGGCCGAACCGGTGTGCTACCGGCCGAGCTTCGGCTCCCTGGGCTCCGCTCTGGCCAAGACCTGCGTCAGCTTCGTCTCATCGGCCGCCTGCGAGGCCGGCGTCGCCGATCGCCTCGAACTCCGGCGGCAGGTCCGGCCGGTGGAACGTACCCGTACCATCACCAAGCGCGATCTGGTGCGCAACGACTCGCTGCCGGTCATCGACGTGGACCCGGAGACGTTCGCGGTGATGGCTGACGGCAGTCACGCAACCGTGCCGCCCGCCGAGTCGGTCAGCATGAACCGGCTCGTCTTCTTCAGCTAGTCATGGAGGCTCGCCACTGCCCCGGCACACCGGGCGCGCCGCTGCGGGTCTCCGATGTCCTTGGCCGGACGGGCGAAGGCGCCTGGCCCGCCAGGCTGCGCAGATCCCGGGTCGACGTGCTGCGCCTGGACCAGGCGGAAGCGCAGCGAAGCCGGCTCCGGAAGCGGACCGAAGGCGGGACCGACGTGGCTATCGCGCTGGAACGCGGCGCTCAGCTGCGTGACGGCGACGTGCTGGGCTGGGACGAGGCCAGCCGGACGGCCGTCGTCGCCCGCGTGGATCTCGCCGACGTGATGGTCATGGATCTCAGCGCGCTGCTCGAAGGGCCCGCCGAGATCCTGCTGGCCCGGTCCGTCGAAGTCGGGCATGCCCTCGGCAACCAGCACTGGCCAGCCCTCGTCAAAGGCGCCCGGGTGTACGTGCCGCTGACCGTTGCGCGCGAGGTCATGACGGCGGTCCTGAAGACTCATCAGTTTGACGGCGTCAGCTACAACTGCGCGCCCGGTGCCGAGGTGCTGCCTTATCTGGCGCCGCACGAGGCCCGGCTGCTGTTCGCCGGCGCGGCCGGACATTCACACCTCCCGGCCGGGCCCGGCGATGCGGAGCCAGGGTGACCGGCAGCAGGCGGGACGGCGCGCCGGGCATCAGCCGGCTGACGTCGGCGCTCCAGTTCGGCGACTCGATCCTGCCGACCGGGTCGTTCTCGTTCTCCAACGGGCTGGAATCGGCGGTTCAGCAGCACATCGTGCACGATCGGGCCACGCTGGCCGAGTTCACGCTGACCGCAGCGCGCCGGGCCGCGACCACCGACGGCATCGCGCTGCTGGAGGCGCACCGCGCCGCGCGTGCCTCGGACCTGGACCGGATCATGGCCGCCGACAGCGCCGTCTTTAACCGCAAGCTCGGAGAGGAGCCGCGGACGATGACAGTCCGGATGGGACGCAAGCTCGCTGAACTGGGCACCTTCGTCGCTTCCGCGCCGATGCTCGGCCGCTGGCTCGCCGAGGTGACCGCTCACCAGACGCCCGGCACGTACCCGGCCGGGCTGGGCGTCCTGTTCGCCGGGCTCGGCTCACCGGAAGAGGACGCGTTCGCGGTGCACCAGTACGGCGTCGCCGTAACCACGCTCAGCGCCTCGCTCCGGCTGATGCGCATCGAGCCGCGCGAGGTTCAAGCAATCTTGCGCCAGGTCAATGCCGGGAGCGAGGACGACTACCTGGCGGTCCGCGGCGCGTCACTGGCGGACATGGCCGGATTCGCGCCGATGGCAGACATCCTCGCCGCGATGCACGTCCGCGCGCACGTCCGCCTGTTCATGAACTGAGGTAGACAGATGCCCAAGACCATCCGGATCGGCGTCGGCGGACCGGTCGGCTCCGGCAAGACGGCGCTCATCGAGGCGCTGACCCCCCGGCTCTCGGCTCTCGGACTGCAGGTCCTCATCATCACCAACGACGTGGTGACCACCGAGGACGCCCGGCATGTCCGGCGTGCCCTGACGGGCGTGCTGGCCGAAGACAGGATCCGGGGCGTGGAGACCGGCGCCTGCCCGCATACCGCTGTGCGCGAGGACCCGAGCATGAACCTGGCCGCGGTGCAGGAGATGGAGGAGCGCTTCCCCGGCAGCGACCTGATCTTGATCGAGAGCGGCGGAGACAACCTTACCCTCACGTTCAGTCCCGCCCTGGTGGACTATTTCATCTACGTGATCGATGTGGCGGCCGGCGACAAGATACCCAGGAAGAACGGCCCCGGAATCACCCAGTCCGACATCCTGGTCATCAACAAGATCGATCTCGCGCCCTACGTCAACGCCAGCCTCCAGGTGATGGAGGCCGATTCCCGGCTCATGCGCGGCGACAGGCCGTTCATCTTCACGAACTGCGTCACCGGCGACGGAATCCCGGCCGTCATCGCCACCATCAGGCACAACGTGCTGTTCGACATGGCGCCCAACGGGAATCCCGGATTGCCGGCATGAGCATCCCCGGCGCCCGCGAGCTGGCCCGATACCAGGACGAGCCTGCCCAGATGCGCAGCGGCGCGCCGGGCCAGCACGGTGTCCTTCAGATGCGATTCGCCCGCCGCGGCGACCGCTCGGTGCTGGCGTACCTGCACCGGAAAGCCCCGCTGCTGGCACAGCAGGCGCTGTACTGGGATGAGCACCTGCCCGGACTGCCGTGCGTGTTCATGATCACAACCTCGGGGTGCGTGCTGCAGGGCGACCGGCTGGATGTCTCCGTATCCGTCGGCCCGGAGGCGATGGCGCACGTGACGACGCAGGCAGCCGCGAAAATCCATCAGACGGACGCCAACTTCGCCGCCCAGTCGATGCGGCTCGACGTCGCCGACCACGCCTACCTGGAAATGCTGCCCGGCCCGGTGATTCCGCACCGGCATGCCAGATTCTTCGCCAGCGCAACCGCAGCGGTCGCCGCCACCGGCACCTTGCTGATCTCCGAAATCGTGCTGCCGGGCCGCAAACATCACGGCAACGGGGAATCGTTCGAATACGACGTCTACTCCTCGGAGCTGACCATAACGCGCCCGGACGGCCGCGCCTTGTGCACCGAGAAGCTGGTGTGCCAGCCCTGGCGCGATCCGGTCCGCCGGGCCGGCGTGATGGGCGAGTTTGACGTGCTCGCGAACGTTATCCTAGCCGCGCCGCCACGGCTCGCCGAGGCAGTGCTGCAGCGTACCGACGCAGAAATCGACGCCAGCGCCGGGTACATGGCCGGGGCGAGCCGCCTTCCGAACGACGCCGGTCTGGCCTACAAGGTGCTGGGGAGGGAAACCGAACAGGTCAGGGCCAGGGTTCGCGAGTTCTGGAGAGTGGTACGGCATGAGGTGCTCGGCGCGCCGATACCCGAACCGCGCGCCTGGCTATGACGACCGCCACCATCACTCCCAGGGGTTCGTCGTGAGCCAGACCGGATAAGTCGGGCGCAGCGTAGTACCCGCCGACCCAGCACCCCGGCCAGGACCATAACCACGTGCGCAACGACAACAAGCCCGCCGGCATCGTCTCCCCACCCGAGTTGCCTCCCGCAGCGGGCAGGCGCCGAGTCTTACTGTGGCCCGCTCCGATGGCGTAGAAGGCCGCGACCGCACCCGCGGAGCGGCTGCATTCACGAGGGCCTCACCACGCCCGAACGACGTCCGGCACCCAGCCGTCAGCCCTCGGCGAGCAGCCAGATCCGTTCCGCGCCTAGCCCGGCTGATCGGCCGCGAACCCCCCCATCACACCTGGCCCGGTTATCCTTTCCCTGGAACGAGAGGAGGCGCTACGGATGACAGCGGAGCACGTACAAGGTGACGAGCCGCTGATTGCCATGCCCGCGCTGACCCTCGATGCGCTGCGGCAAGCGGTGGCGGCCGTCGTGCCCTCGCGACTGCCCGAGTTCTTCCAGGAAATCCAGGAGGCTTTCAGCCAGGCCGGCGACGAAG
>WNGK01020276.1_pt1 | contig 14081 bp, 13 predicted proteins | sample 5400601 | NCBI WGS metagenome assembly WNGK01 (sample SAMN13153376, study PRJNA577476) | soil metagenome | isolation source: 60 cm soil or saprolite under Garry oak tree replicate 1 | place: USA:California | collected 2016-06-15 | reverse complement strand
AGCTCGCCGAGCACGGGCAGAATGAAATGGTCCAGCGTCTGGCGCCACTGCTCCTAATGCCGCTTCGACTTCCACGAGCCCTCGAATCTTTTCATGTAATCTTCTGCGGCTCCGGCGAAGCTGCGAAATTTCGCCGTCTGGGCGCCCTGGATAGCTCGCTGATGTCGTCGATGCTCGATGGGGTCGATGCCGTCCTGCAGCCGCTGCCGGGCTTCCCGGGCCCTCTCGCGCGCCTGAGTTAGAGTCCACGTATGCACACTGCCCAGGCCCATGTAACGGCCCTTGAATCGGAATACCCAGCTCCGGGTAAGACCGTCCCTACCTTCGACAACACGCAGATAGAGCCCGCCGCCATCGGCATGCATGCCTGGCTTCGCATTGCGAACCTGTACCGGATTAAGCCGGTGAATCCCCCGCGTCATGTCCACGTCCCTGTCCACAAATCGATGCGCGATGGTGTGCTATGTTCTGCGCATGATTGCAACGGGCGAGAGCATGAAATGCCTGGAAATCCCCGGCTTGATGCATCACTCTGCTGAGCGCTGCATATGGGGCGTTGAGGAACGGAGCTCCCGGATTGCGCTGCGCTCCATCCGGGCTATAGATTCAATACCGATAGTCCTCGATCTGCAGCAGCGGGAACGCGCTGAGCACGTGCGGCGGATTGGCGGGCGCCGCCGCGCGCAGGTAGGAACGATCGAGCTCGGCGAAACTCGTCACGCCGAGCAGGCCGAGAGAGCGCTGCACCTCGTCCTCGATGAGCTCGAGCATGCGCACGATGCCGGCCTGCCCGGCCGCCGCGAGACCGTAACATTGCATGCGGCCGAGCCCGACGAGATCCGCGCCCAGGATCATCGCCTTGACGATATCGGTGCCGCGGCAGAACGCGCCGTCGATCATGATTTTCGCGCGGTCGCCAACCGCCTCGACGATCTCGGGCAGCACCTCCATCGAGCCGAGGCCGTGATCGAGCTGCCGGCCGCCGTGGTTCGACACGTAGATCCAGTCGACGTCGTGCTCGACCGCTCTTGCGGCGTCTTCGCGCGTGGCGATGCCCTTGAGCGCCAGCGGAATTTGGAAGTTCCGCTTGATGCGCTCGACCGTGCGCCAGTCGAGCGCCGCCTGGAACTCGCGGCCGGAAACACGGCGACGTCCCGCCGTGACGAAACGTTTGGCGAGATCGCGCTCGCGCCGGCTGTAGACCGCGGTATCGACGGTAAGGCAGAACGCCGAATAGCCGTTGGCGATCGCGCGGCGGACGTGGTCGTCGACGAAACCCTCGTCGCCGCGGACGTAGAGCTGATAGATGCGCAGCGCGTCGGGCGCGGCCTCGGCGACGGCTTCGAGCCCGGGCTCGCACACCGAGCTGAGCATATGGGCGACGCCGAACTCCTGCGCGGCCCGTGCCACGGTGGCGCCGCCGCCCTGATGAAAGACTTCGAGCGCGCCGACCGGCGCCAGCAGCAGCGGCAGCCGCAGCCTGCGCCCGAACCGCTCGACCGCCGCGTCGATCCGGCTCACGTCGCGCAGCACGCGCGGCCGGAACGCGAGCGAATCCAGCGCCATGCGGTTGCGCCGCAGCGTGGTCTCGCTCTCGGTGCCGCCGACGATGTAATCCCAGTCGTTCTGGTCGAGATTCTGGCGCGCCTTCTTGACGATCTCGTGCAGCGTCTGAAATTCGGGGCCCACGGTCGAACCGCGGATCGCCGCAGCGGATTCATTGGAGTAGATGTTGGGTTTCTGTTTTGGCGTTTCATTCATGGCGGATCGTGGTCCCTCGATTTGATCCCGTAGCCCGCATGGAGCGAAGCGGAATGCGGCTCCGGGCGCTGCATCCGGGCTACGGGCTATTTGTTGGACTCCGCGTCCTCCTCGTCCGGATAGGCCCAGCACAGCGCCGGCGGCAGCACGATGTCGACCTCGCTGTCGACCGCATAGCGCGCGCTGCTGCCGAGCTCGAGCGCCGCGAGCTTCCCGCCGAGCACGGCGAGGCTGTAGACCGTCTGCGCGCCCTCGTAGCGCTGCACCAGGACGCGCGCGGTGAAGCGGTTCGACCCCGGTTCGCCGTCGCCATCGCCGAACCGCACGTTCTCCGGGCGTACCGCGATCTTCACCGCGGCGCCGGCGACGACGCGCGGCGGCAGCCAGGCGAGGAAGCGATGGCCGGAGGGCGCCTCGATCGTGCCGAACTCGCCGTCGCGGTCGAGCACGCGGCCGGCGAGCAGATTGGAGGCGCCGGTGAATTGCGCGACGAACAGATCGGCGGGGCGGTTGTAGATCTCGGCCGGCGGCCCGATCTGCAGCAGCTTGCCGTCGCGCATCACGCCGACGCGGTCGCCGAGCACGGCGGCCTCGGCCTGATCGTGGGTGACGTAGAGCGCGGTGACGCCGGTCCGCTTGATGATGCGGCGCAGATCGTCGCGCAGCCGCAGCCGCAGATTGGCGTCCAGATTGCTCAGCGGCTCGTCGAGCAGCAGCAGCGCCGGCTCGTAGACGAGGCTGCGCGCGAGCGCGACGCGCTGCATCTGTCCGCCGGAGAGCGAGACCACGGGGCGCCGCGCGAAGTCGGAGAGCCCGACGAGCTTGAGAATCTCCGCGGTCCTGCGCTCGATCTCCGCGCGCGCGGCACGGCGCTGGCGCAGCGGATAGGCGACATTCTGCTCGACCGTCATGTGCGGCCACACCGCGTAGGACTGGAACACCATGCCGATGTTGCGCGCCCGCGGCGCCACCAGCACGCCCTCGTCGGGCGCCGACACGGTCGCGCCGGCGATGCGGATCTTCCCCGCGCTCGGATGCTCGAGGCCGGCGACGCAGCGCAGGGTCGTGGTCTTGCCGCAGCCGGAGGGGCCGAGCAGCGCGACGATCTCGCCGGCGCCCACGGAAAAGCTCACGTCGTCGACCGCGGGCGCGCCCGTGGCGAAGACTTTGCGCAAGCTTTCGACCCGCAGTTCCGCCGACATGGTGAGCCTTTGAATTTCGTCCCGCTCGATCACCTCCCCCGCAACGGGGGGAGGAGTATGCCGCTCGATCTCAGCTCACTGGCGGTAGCCGTAGATCTTGTTCCAGTCCTCCATCCAGGCGGCATGCAGCTTCTTGTACTGCTCGAAATTCGGCACCCACACCTTGACCACCTTTGGATCGTAGCCCTGCGGATAGGCCGGCGCTTGCTTGAGCGAGGTGAGATGGCCGAGCTCCTTGATCATGAAGGTCTGGCCCTCCTCCGACAGATTCCAGTTGAGGAACAGCTTCGCCGCGTTGGGATGCGCCGCGGTTTTCGGAATGCCGCTCGCGTATGGGTTGATCGGCACGCCCTCGGGCGGAAAGAAGATCTCGACCGGCGCCCCGTCGCGCTTCTTGGTCCAGATGATGTTGTAGAGCAGCGGCGCGATCGAGACCTCGCCGCGGATGAGCGAATCCGACAGCGGCGCGCCCGACGGGAACAGCACCGGCTTGGTCGCCGCCTGTTTGGGCCAATAATCCTCGCCCAGCACCTGCCGCTCGAACATGATCCGGGTCCAGGTGGTGCCGCCGGAGGGGCCGATCACCTGGCCGATCTGGCCGTTGCCGTATTCCGGCTTGGTGAGATCCATCCACGACTTCGGCGGGTTCTTCACCAGCTCGACGTTGTAGGCGATCGACCAGCCGAGCGTCGCGCGCGGCCAGAATTTCGGCGACACCAGCACGTCGGCGATGTAGTCGCCGGCATTGGGTGGCGCATAATCCGCGAACTGATTTTCGATCTCCAGCATCAGCCCGCGATCGGAATGATCGACGACGTCGGCGGCGAGCTTTCCGGCAGCGGCCTCGGTCTTCACCCGGGTGATGAGCTGACCGCCGGGCGCGCGCACCATCTCGACTTTCACGAACGGGAAGCGCTTGTTGAAGGCGGCGACGACCTGCCGCTCCACCTCGGCGAAATTGGCGGTGTAGTACACCAGCGTGCCTTCCTGCTTCGCCGCCTCGATCAGCTCCGGCGGCCCGAATGGATTCTTGGCGGGCCCCTGCGCCCCGGCGCGCCCCGCGACAGCCGCGGCCGCAAGACCGAGCGCGCCTTTCATCATTGCGCGTCGCGACGTGAGTTTATCAATCATTGTCTCCTCCCAGGCTGTCGTACCCGATTACTGGCACTACCGCACGCGGGCGATGCCGGTATCGGCGGCGCCCCGCGACAACCAGTGCGCAAATCCGATCAGCACCGCGAGCAGCGCCGTCTGCACCACGCTGAAGGCCGCCGTGATATTGATGTTCTGATTGTAGTAGTCGAGCAGCAGCACCGCCATGACCATGGTGCGGCTGCTGTAGAGGAACAGCGAGGAGCCGAGCTCCCGCACCGAGAGGATGAACAGCAGGGTCATGGCGGCGATCACGCCCGGACGCGCCAGCGGCAGCACGATCGACCGGATGGTGCCGAGCGTGCCCCGGCCGCACAGCCATGCGGCTTCCTCGAGCTCGCGGTGGATCTGCATCAGCGAGGTCGACAGCACCTTGACGGTGTCCGGCATGAAGCGGGCGATGAAGGCGAGCGCCAGGATCCAGATCGTGCCGTAGAGCCCGCCGGGAAGCCCGATCCAGGCCCACAGGTACGCGACGCCGATGACGAGCCCGGGGATGGCCACCGGCAGCGTGGCGATGAGATCGACTCCCCTGCGGCCCGGCGCGTTGGTGCGATTGACGGTGTAGCCGATCGCAAAGGCGAGCACGCCGCCGCCGACCGCGGTGATCAGCGCCACCTCCACGGTGTTGATGATCGACAGCATGGTCAGCGGATTGCCGAACAGGCTCTCGAAATGCTGCAGGCCGTATTGCTTGAGGTCGAACAGGCTCGCGGCGCCGCGGAAGAACAGGTACTTGCGGAATGCGGCGATGACGAGCGCCAGCGTCGGCAGCACCGCGACCACCAGCAGATAGAGGATGGCGAGCCCGAGCGTGAAAAAGCGCCAGCGGCCGAGGTCGAGCGCGCGCGGCCGAAACGCCTTGCCGGCGACCGTGGTGAAGCTCTTGCCCGACAGCACCATCTGCTGCACCACCACCAGAAGCCCCGTGGCCATCATCAGGATGATCGCGACTGCGGCCGCGGTGCTGTACAGCGGCGGCGACCAGGCGGTCAGGTTGAAGATGTAGGTGGTCAGCACGGAAATGTTGGCGGGCGCGCCGAGCACGGCCGGAATGCCGTAGATGCCCAGCATGACGATGAACGACAGCAGCATCGCGGCGATGATCGCCGGCGCGATCAGCGGAAAGGTGATGGTGCGCAAGGTGCCGAGCGCGCTCGCGCCGGAAATCTCGGCTGCCTCCTCGAGCGAAGGATCCATGTTGCGCAGCGCCGCCGAGGTGAACATGTAGACGTAGGGCGCGTAGTACATGCCGAACACGGCGATCAGCCCCGGCATGGAATAGAAATTGAGCCGCCAATCGACGCCGAGCCACGCCAGCATGGTGTTGATGAGCCCGGTGCGCGGCGAGCCGAGGATGGTCCAGGCGACGCCGGCGACGAGCGGCGGCACGAACAGCGGGACGAGCCCCGCGGTCGCGATCAGCGCCTTGCAGGGCGTGTTGGTGCGCACCACGATCCAGGCGAAGCCGAGCCCGACGACGACCGCGATCGCGGTGCCCCCGCCGCACACCAGAAGCGTGTTGACGAGCGCGAAATGCACGTTGGGGTTGGCCAGGACCTCGATGAAATTGTCGAGCGAGATGGCGGAGGGGTCAAATCCGTCGACCACCGGATTGGTGCCCGACAGTGCCCCGTAGAGCAGCATGAAGGTCGGATAGAGCACGAGGAACGCCAACAGCGCGAGCAGCAGGCCTGACCACAGCCAGCCGGCCACGCGGAACGAGACGAGCCGGCGGGCCGGACGGGCGGAGTCCGCGAGTGCAAACGATGTGGCCACCTGGTCTCCCGCTGGACGGGGTGTTCTTCTGATCCGGCGGACGCTACCCAAATCCCGGCAGCGCGCCAAGTTTTGGATCGGCGAGTGCGAGGACCTTGAACAATTCGCCCATGCCGCGCGGGCCCGCCTCGGTGAGCCGCGCGAGCGCCGCGTCGATCTCGGCAGCGCGGGCTCCCGCCGCGGTCTCGAGCATGGCGGCGCGGGTCTCGATGCCCAGCTCGCGCAGGAATTGGCGTTGCGTGACCGGGCCCAGCACGCGCGCGCCCGCCCGCATGGCGGCATTCCCGAGTGCTGCGAAATCGACGTGCGCCGAGAGATCGACCTCGCCCGGCCGCTCCAGGACATCCGCGAAAGAGTGAGATCCCACCGCTTGCAGCGTCTCGCCGAGCGCGCTTCCCGCATGGCCGTAATCGACGATCAACGCCGCCCCGCCGTGCTCCACCAGGCGGCCGGCGATGTCCGTGACGAGCGCGTCGGAGCGCCATTCGAAAATGGCGCCGATCGGCGCCGTGCCGAGATTTGCCGGCAGCATGGCCGGGAAATTCAGGATCGGATCGGGGTGGAGCGCAAGCACGAGCTTTTCGTCATCGCCGATGCCGACCATGCGCTCGTGCCAGCCGCTTTCCGCACGCACCACTTGGTGCACCGGAAGCGCGTCGAAGAACTCGTTGGCGATGACGATCAGCGGATCTTTCTCGGGCACGTCCGCGAGGCTCGCATGCCACGACACCGGGACCCCGCAATGCGCCAGCGCTGTTTGCTGTCGCTGCCGGAGCACGGGGCTCGTCTCCACCAGGTCGACGGCGAGCGCTTCGCGAAAATCCGGCGCGACCTTCACCGCCCGCAAAGCGTCGGCGATGAGCGTTCCGCGCCCGGGCCCGAGCTCGACCAGGCGAATGCGGCCGGGGCAGCCCATCTCGTTCCACGCCGCCGCCGCCCACAGTCCGATCAGCTCGCCGAACATCTGGGAAATCTCCGGCGCGGTGATGAAATCGCCGCGCGCGCCGAACGGGTCGCGCGCCGCGTAATAGCCGTGCACCGGATGGCCGAGCGCGAGCGCCATGAATTGCGCGACCGGGATCGGCCCATCGACCGCGATGATGCGGCGGATCTCGGCCTCGAGCGGGGTCATGCGAAAGTCGCTGCGCTCTTCACCCTCCCCTGGAGGGGGAGGGTCGGCAGCGAGCATGTTGCGAGCTGCCGGGGTGGGGTGAATCAGCTTCACCCCCACCCGGCTCGCGTCTGATGACGCTCCATAGCCGATGCTCCGCATCGGCGTTGTTCAAACGGCGGCTGAAGGGCCGCCTATGCCTCCCCCCTCCAGGGGGAGGTGAACGGAGGCTGCTGCATGTCCCGGGCATCAGCCTCACGCCGCAGCGGGGCGCCGGCGCAGCGCGACGAACAGGAAGCCGAGCCCGGCCAGGATCATCGGGACCGACAGCAGCATGCCCATGGTCAATCCGCCCCACAGGAAGCCGAGCTGCGGATCGGGCTCGCGGAAGAGTTCCGCGATGCACCGCACGATACCGTAACCGAGCGCGAACGCGCCGATGATCAGCCCCGGCCGGCGCAGCGCGCCGGCGCGGATCAGGATCGCCAGCACGGCGAACAGCACGAGGCCCTCGAGGCCCGCCTCGTAGAGCTGGCTCGGGTGGCGCGGCAGCGGGCCGCCGCCGGGAAACACCATCGCCCATGGCACCTCGCTCGGCCGACCCCACAATTCTCCGTTGATGAAATTGGCGATGCGGCCAAGAAACAGCCCGATCGGCCCGACCGCGCAGGTGAGATCGCCGAGCGACAAGATCGGGATGCCGCGGCCCCGCGCGAACAGGATGACCGCGAGCATGCAGCCGATGAACCCGCCGTGGAACGACATTCCGCCCTTCCACAATTGCGGGATCTCGATCGGATGCGCGATGAAATGCGGCAGATTGTAGAACAACACGTAACCAGTGCGGCCGCCGAGAATGATGCCGAGCGTCACCCACAGAACGAAATCGTCGAAATCCGCGGCGGTCAGCGGCGCCGGCCCGCCCCAGGCGGAGCGCGACTTGATGATGGCGCGGGCATAGAGCCAGCCGAGCAGGATGCCGGCGATATAGGCGAGCGCGTACCAGCGGATCGCGAACGGACCGAGTTCGACGATCACCGGGTTGGGCGCGGGAAACGGCAGTGCCAGGAGCGGCATGAGCATCTCGCGGGTTGCGGGCGGGTCTTTGGCGCGCAGCGGAGCGCCAAGTCAAGGTGGGGTCCGACATCGGGCACCTTGAGCGGGTTTTACGCGTTTCCCGAGTTGCCATGCCCCCATCGGTACTGCGAGAGCGAGGATGTTCCGGGTCTGGTTACAGAAGCTGAGAGCATCCAGGCTCTCGAAGCCAAGCTGCCGAACCTGATTCAAGATCTTCTCGAGAGCGAGGAAGACGGCGGGCCTACGATTGAGCTTCCCGTTCAAATCATCGCCGAGAGTTTCACGCGCGTGCAGGTGCGCTCGCGCGCCGGGGAATGAGCGGCGGCTACACGCCCGCCCTCAAGCAAATTCCGCTAAAGGCGGAGGGTCGTGTTGTCCGACGCGGCCGCGCAGACCATGAAATCTGGGAGAGCCCGATTTCCGGTCGCCGCTTCGCGGTGGACGCCATATCAAATCCCGACATACGGCAAATGCGGTCTTGAAACAGGCGGGACTGCCAAAGGCATTTTGAGTGAGCTGTAATTTGGTACATCTATTTGATTCTATTTGTTTATTTTCAACGTTGGCTGTGTATGTGTAAGAAACTGTGTAAGTTGACCGAATTTCGGCGTTCAAGCGCTTCTCCACGACTGCAATCCGGCAATTCATTTTTCAATCGCCAATGGCGCCGAGATGTCCCTGACAAACGGAATTGATGCCGCCCAGCCAACTTCCGCATTGGCACCGAAAGCGGAAGTCATCGATCCCAGCCGTTTCTTCCGAGAAGTGCCAACAACAGACCTCGGTGCCGCCACGATAACACTTAGAAAGCAGCTGCGTAGCCACTTTGAGGGCAGCAAATCGCGTCGGGGGACAGTTCGGTGCCGCATTTCCCGGAATCGTTCAATACACCGCGGATGTTCTGTTTCGTGACTTGTGGCTTCGCCCGGATCTTGCGCCGCACGACCGAAGCCCCGTAACTGTCAGCGCGCTCATTGCGAACGGACAAGGCGCGCAACTGGCCGCGCACTTGACTATCGGAATGAATAACGGCCTGACCGCGGCCGAGATTTCCGGGGCAATTACCCATTTGACCTTCTACGTCGGCTGGCCGAACGCCTTTTCGGCGCTTCCGGTGGCAAAGGACGTCTTCGAAAAACGTCCGAATTGACGGATTCTGAATCTACTCGCGGTTCAATAACCGCTTTTACTCAGGCTCGATAGCGCAGCGCATCAACCAGCAGAGCGAATGCCGCCGATGCTTGTCTGCGGCTAGGGTAGAACAGGTGGTACCCTGAATATGGAAGGCACCAGTCCTTGAGCACGCGTTTGAGACGAGCCTTGGCGAGATAGGGCTGCACCCAGTCTTCGGGCACATAGGCCAAGCCTATTCCGGCCAACGCGGCATTCAGCATTTGGGCGGTTGTATTGCAGGTCAGCTGGCCCTCGACGCGCACTCTCAGTTCTCGGCCGCCTTTTTCAAACTCCCAGGCATACAATCCGCCACTGGGTAGACGCAGAGTAATGCAGTTGTGGTTGATGAGGTCATGCGGTTTCTTCGGTCCTAGCCGACCCTTGAAATACGACGGTGCCCCCACGACCGCCATGCGCATGTCTGGCCCGATCCGTACGGCGATCATGTCTTTCGCCACTTGCTCACCGCTTCGCACGCCAGCGTCAAACCGTTGGGCCACGATATCAGTCAGGCCGTAGTCGATCACGATCTCGACCTTGATGTCCGGATATTCCCGCATCAGCTTCGCGAGTTTCGGCAGTAGGATCGCGTCGGCGGCGTATTCGGTTGCTGAGATCCGGATCGTACCAGCCGGCTTCTCGCGCAGTTCGGTAACAGCCTGAATCTCGGCTTCGATCTCTTTCAGGTGCGGGGCAATGTTGTGCAGCAGACGCTCGCCCGCTTCCGTCGGAGAGACGCTTCGGGTCGTTCGCGTCAACAACCGGACTCCCAAACGACTTTCGAGTTGTCTAATGGTGTGGCTGAGCGCCGATTGTGAGACGCCCAGTTTTGCCGCCGCCTTGGTGAAGCTGCGTTCCTGTCCCACAGCCATGAACGCCAGCATATCGTCTAGGTGTCCACGCTGCATTAATCGACTCCACTCATAAGTGCATGCGCATTTTACCACCTAATACTACGGGCCTGCACGCGTTAAATGAATGACGCGATGGGCGAATTCCTTCATCGAGAGCGAATTGGAATCGCATTTTCGCCCTCATTTCAGGAGGCGACGCAATGGAACGTGCGGAAGGACCAACGATCGCTGGTTCCGATTTCACGCGACGTGACCTCTTGGCCGCCGCCGCCGTGACGGGCGGCGCTCTCGTAGGAGCTGATTTCATGCCTGGAGCTGCACCGCCCGCCAATGCTCAGACGACTGCCGCGGAGTCGAGCTCGGCTAATGTAACCCTGCGGGTCAACGGCGCTGAGCACAGTCTCCCGCTCGATCCGCGGACCACGCTGCTCGATGCGTTGCGCGAGCACCTGCATCTGAATGGCTCAAAGAAGGGCTGCGGCCTTGGCCAATGCGGCGCCTGCACCGTGCTGATGGACGGCAAGCGCGTGAAATCGTGCCTTTCGCTTGCGGCCCTTGTGGAGGGGCGGGAGATCACGACGATCGAAGGCTTGGCGCAAGGCGACCAGCTTCACCCCTTGCAAGCCGCCTTCATCGAGCGCGATGCGTTCCAGTGCGGTTATTGCACCTCTGGGCAGATCATGGCGGGCGTCGCCTGTATCGCCGAGGGCCATGCAAGTTCGCCGCAGGAAATCCGCGAATGGATGAGCGGGAATATTTGTCGCTGCGGCGCCTATGACAACATCGTCGCGGCCATCCAGGACGCGGCGGGCGTGACCGGTCCGGCGCGGCGAGGTTGAGCCATGCACCCGTTCACACTCGAACGCCCGCGCGAACTTTCCACCGCCATCGCTTTCCGCGCCCAGGCCGGCCGCAACGACGCAACTGCCGAGTACATCGCCGGCGGCACCGACATGGTGCAGCTCCTCCAAGAGCACGTCCGCCGACCCGAGCGGCTGGTGAGTCTCGCGGGGCTTTTGGACAATCGTATCGAGGTCGGGCCAGGCGGCCTGAGGCTCGGTGCTGCCGCGACGATGGCGGATGTGGCTGCGCACCCTGCCATCGTCGAGCAGTTTCCCGTCATCTCCGAGGCGCTCTTGAACTCGGCGAGCCCGCAGGTGCGCAACCAGGCAACCATGGGCGGCAACCTCCTGCAACGCACCCGCTGTCCCTATTTCCGCGATGTGGGTTACGCCGCCTGCAACAAGCGTGCGCCGGGTTCCGGCTGCGCCGCGATCGGCGGTGAGAACCGCTGGCATGCCGTGCTCGGCACGACTGACAGCTGCATTGCGGCCCACGCGTCCGACCTCGCTGTTGCGCTCGTTGCCCTCGACGCAGCCGTCGAGGCGAGCGGGCCTCGGGGGCAGCGCACGATCCCGTTGGCCGAGTTTCACAGGCTGCCCGGCGACACTCCGCATATTGAGACAGTTCTGGAGCCGGGCGAAGTGATCGCCGCGATCACCGTGCCGGCCAGTCCGGCGGCGCGACGCTCGCATTACCTCAAGGTGCGCGACCGCGCCTCGTTCGAGTTCGCCGTCGTGTCAGCCGCAGTCGCGGTCGATCTGGACGGCGCCCGCATTCGGCGGGCGCATGTCGCTCTCGGCGGCGTTGGAACCAAGACCATGGCGCGTCCCGCGGGTCGAAGCGGCCCTGGCGGGTACGAATCTTGAACCGGCGGCGCTTCGACGCACGGCAGCGCTCGCGGCCGAGGGTGCGCAAGGGCGCGGCGCAAACGACTTCAAGATTGAGCTGATGCAGCGCGTAATCGTGCGTGCCGTCGAAATCGCGGGAGTCCGCACATGACCACCACATTCATTGGACAACCCGTCAGTCGAGTCGATGGCCGCCAGAAGGTCACCGGCGGAGCCACCTACACCGCCGAGTTCAACCAGCCTGGCCAGGCGCATGGCGCCGTCGTGCGGAGCGCGGTTGCGAACGGACGCATCTCTTCCATTGACACCGCGGCGGCTGAACGAGCGCCCGGCGTCCTAGTCGTGCTCACGCATGTCAACGCGCCGCGGCTCGCGTATCGACCTCACAAAGGCGCCGTCGATCGTGATGTCGGTGAGCGACTGCATGTGCTCCAAGACGACCGCGTCAGCCATCAAGGCCAGCCGATTGCTCTCGTGATCGCCGAGACCCTAGAACAGGCGACCCATGCGGCGACGCTGGTCCGCGTCACCTACGCGAGCGAAGTCGGGACCACCGACGTCACCCGCGTTGGGCCGGTTCCGCTGACTCAGCAGAAGAGCGATCAGGGCGAGACCAAGCCATCCGAAACACAACGCGGCGATCCCGAAGCGGCGCTCGGCGCCGCCGAGGTTCGGATTGACCAGACCTATGTGATCCCGCGCGAGAACCACAATCCAATTGAGATGCACGCCACGATCGCGGCCTGGGATGGCAATCGCCTGACGCTCTGGGACAAGACGCAGTGGGTCTACAACGTGGCTGACGAGATTGCCGCTGTGTTCGGGATTTCGGCAGAGAACATCCGCGTCATCTCGCCATTCGTCGGCGGCGCGTTCGGCTCAGGGCTGCGGGCCTGGCCGCATGTCACGCTAGCGGCGCTCGGTGCCCGCGTCGCCAGGCGCCCGGTCAAGCTGATGCTGTCGCGGCGCGAAATGTACTATGGCACCGGCTACCGCCCGCATACGGTCCAGCGCGTCGGCGTCGGTGCATCCCGAAACGGCCGCCTCGCGGCCATTGTGCACGACGCTTACCAGGAGACATCGACTTACGAGGAGTATTCGGAGTCGCTCGTCAACGCGACCCGCTTCCTACATTCCTGCCCGAACGTGTACACGCGGCATCGCATCGTGCGCATGAACGTGCACACGCCCACCTACATGCGCGCCCCTGGCGAGGCAAGCGGCGTCTTCGCGCTCGAATCCGCGATGGACGAACTCTCGGTAGCGCTCAACGTCGATCCGGTCGAGCTCCGACTGCGCAATGAGCCTGAGCAGGACGAATTCAAGAGGCTGCCCTTTTCGAGCCGCACGGCAAGGCCGTGGAGTGGCTGGAGCACGTCACCGATGTACAGTATGGCGCCGGAACGGGCGCGTCGTCGCGCAACTCTCGGCAACAGTAATTCACGCCAGAAGCCCAGAAATATGAGGCTTACGAATGCTGAATTCATTCCTGAGAGCTTTCGTCGTCGCACTAGGATTAATTGGACCGACAATGGCACAAGAGCGCATCGTGATTTCCTCTGATTGGGGCAAGGTCAATGCCGAGCTGGTCGACAACAAAGCGTCCCAGTCGCTGATCCAGATGTTGCCGCTCACAATCGAAATGCGCGATCACCTACGTCAGGAAAAAACCGGCGACCTGCCTTCGCCGTTGCCCGGCGTCGAGCGGCAACTCGACTTCTCGACCGGGACACTGGGACTCTGGAACTCAGATCACTTTGTCATCTACTACCGCAACGGACGCGTGCCTCAGCCGGGGATCATTTTGCTCGGGCGAGTGACCGGTGACGTTTCGATTTTTGATCGGCCGGGTCCAGTAACCGTCCGAATAGAACGGATCAGATAAGGTCCCTTGGCCGGCGGCTCATGGCGCCCAGCTGCGCGATAAACCGGTCTGGTCACGCGGCCACGAGGCACCCCCTAGCCCTCGCCTTCGGCAGCACGATGGCTTCGATTTTGGACCGGTGGCATTGGGCAAGATGGCGCCCGGACCGTGGGCGATCCTAGGCGCAGTAACGGACGCCTTCCGTCTTGCTCGGGAGGCAGCCCAGAGGGTGCAATCTAACCGGGCGAATCCAGTGACCGTATGACTTCCGCTAATGGGATGGTCCGGCCGTGCTCCGGCCCCACCAGCGAGAGAAGCTGGCAAGGGGCGCCAAGACAAGGAGCACGCCATGCCCAGCAAGCTCAATATAGCGATCGCCTCGGTGATCGGTATCGACATCGGCAAGAACTCGTTCCA
>WNGK01011539.1_pt1 | contig 14082 bp, 17 predicted proteins | sample 5400601 | NCBI WGS metagenome assembly WNGK01 (sample SAMN13153376, study PRJNA577476) | soil metagenome | isolation source: 60 cm soil or saprolite under Garry oak tree replicate 1 | place: USA:California | collected 2016-06-15 | reverse complement strand
AAAGATGTCGATCATGCCTATGGCGACCTCGTTGTTTATCGCGGAATGCAATATCATGCCGAGCGCGGTCAACGCACCGTGCTTGTCGGCCCGAATGGCGCGGGGAAATCGACTCTTCTCAAGTTGCTGAGCGGGGTGTTGCCCGTGCAGCATGGCGTGCGCGAACTCGGACATAATGTGCGCACAGGTTATTTCTCACAGAACCGAATCGACGTCCTCAACGCGGGCCATACCGTTCTTGACAGCGCACGCGACATGCCCAATCCCGTGTCCGAACAAACCGCGCGCACTGTGCTCGGTTCTTTTTTGTTTCGCGGGGACGATGTTTTTAAGACCGTCGCAGTTTTGAGCGGTGGCGAAAAGTCGCGGCTGGCCCTTGTCAGGCTATTGCTCGATCCGCCGAACCTTCTGCTCATGGACGAGCCCACGACGCATCTTGATGTCGGCTCGATCGATGCCCTCATCGGCGCGCTCAAGCAATATCACGGGACGCTCATCTTTATTAGTCACGACGTTCATTTTATCCGCGCTATCGCTACAAGCGTCCTGCACGTAACCGCGGGTGCGAACGGCACGGGTGGTAAACTGACATTCTACCCCGGCGATTATGATTACTACCTAGACAAATCAAAAGCCACGTCGGCGCGGACGGCCCTGACCGCGAGCCCCGATGCGTCAGAGGTCAACGGTGTCGCCACGGCGACTAACTCCGGCGTGGCGAACGGCAGAAAGCAAACCGGCTCGAGTTTAAGAAAACAAAAGGCGCAAAAGCGCTTGGAAGCGGAATCGCGTAACGCGATTGCCAAAGCGCGGCGCGAAAAAGAAAAGCGGGTGCACGAACTCGAGACGAAAATCGCGGCATTGGAAGGACAACAGAAAGAACTAGCCGCGGCGCTGGAAGATCCAGCGGCTTACACACCGGGTGGTCGCGCCACCGCGATCAATCGCGATCTCTCCGCTTTGACCCACGATCTTGCCCGCCTGACGGCGGAATGGGAAAGCGTCACCGCCACGGTGAGCGCTCCCTGACGACGGGAAAAAGTTGTTCTATGCGAATGGCCGGTATCGGGTTGGTCTTATTTTCTCTAGCGCGCGTTCATGGAGCGGAGTTGTTGAATGCGGATTTTGAAACTCTCAAGAGCCGGCTGGTTGGTCCGCGTTTGTCCGAGGGCTCCGGCGCGACAAAACGGTCGGTCGTACCACGCGACGTTTGAAGCCGTCGCTCACGGCCATGCTATCCTGGAACGCAATTCGGGGTTTATCGCCGTTTATTATCCCGATGGTGTTCATTCGCTGCTGATGACGTTGTACACGCGCGACGGGAACCAGCCGCGCTTGCGCGCGAAAGGGTTTGGAGAAAATCCCGCGTCGATCACATTCGTGTTTCAGGACATCACCAATTGGAAAAAAGGGACGGAACATATCAATGGTCTCGAGCTCTTTTTTAAAGATCGCGATCACCTGAGCAAAAAGTGGGAGACGCTGAATCCAGACGGAACGAAAACGCATTTCGAATTCGAACTGACCCGGAAAAGCGTAGAGAAAACTCGTGAATGAAAGCTGCGAAGGATTTGGAGACGGTCGCAATCAGGCGTGAGGTTCGACCTGTTGTTGTACATGGTGGACCAAGGCTACAGCAGCAATTAGGACGACGGCAGCGATTACCTGGTGCAGCTGAAGACTGGCATGGAAGAAACCCCAGGTGATGCATACGGCAGCGAGTGTTTGCATCATTTCGAAATAGCCTGCCGTGGATGCACGCGTGAGGTGCAAGCCTTGAAAATAAATTAGGAGCGGAATTCCGCCCGAGACCGACGCGAGTAGAATCAGCCAAACAATTGCCTTCGTAGGATGCGCGTGCGCGGCAACCGGCCAGAGCGCCGCGCCGTTCAGTTTGCCGTAGGCGAGGAGAATCAGTGTCATGCAGGTGAGCCCAACGACGATGCGCATGCTGGAGGCGACTCGAAGGGACATACCGACCATCACGCCGCGCCCAGCAACAGTTGACAGTCCCCAGAACAGCGCACAGATCAGTGCGTAGCCGGTGCCGAGGTTAAGGCCGGCCTGCTGGAATGAGACTGCGATCATGGTTGGATGCGCAACAGAGACGAGCACACCAGCAATCATAGCAATGCCAGCGTAGAAAAAGAATTGCCGCGCAAGCCGGTCACCAAAAAGCAGGAACGCGCCGATAGTCGATATAACGGGCTGTATATTCAGGATTACATTCACCACGGTCGGGTTCCCGTATTTCAACGCCAAGGTGAAAAAGACTGTGCCAACCGCCGAGCCCGCGAACCCGGAGAAAAGCAGGAAGGCCCACGTGCGCGCGTGGATTTTTGGAATCTCGTACAAATGCGAGATCAAGATTGGCAGGAACATCATGAGGATGAGCACATGCTCCCAGAAGACGATCACTTTTGCGTCGAAAATCTCATTGAGCGGAATACGCCACGCGCTTTCTGTGCCCCAAAGCGCGGCGCCCAAGCCGACGAGCCACGGGCCATAAGCTGCGCTGCGCGTGTTGCGGTTCTGCATTTCCGAATGCGGTAACGTCGGCAGGTTGTCGCGTCAATACGCTGCGCAGATCGAATCGACACGCAAAATGGATTAAAGAAGGATTGACTCCACAACTTATAGTGTGGTAATTAGCCGCTTAACACTATGCGTTGCCCCAAGTGCGGGTCTCGTGATGACAAGGTCATCGATTCCCGTCAGTCGCGGGATGCTTCGAGCATCCGCCGCCGCCGCGAATGTCTAAAGTGTAAATATCGTTTCACTACTTATGAGGAGATCGAACGCTCTGACCTCCGTGTGGTGAAGCGTAATAGAACACATGAACCGTTCGACCGCCGCAAACTTGCTGCCAGCATCGCCAAGGCGTTTGAAAAACGGTCCACCAGTCTTCTTACCCTCGAAGATATGGTCGAGGAGATTGTGCATGAGCTGGAAACCGGTGGACGCGAAGTAATGTCTTCGGTAATTGGCGCCAAAGTGCTCGAAAAACTTCGGGCGCTCGATGAAGTCGCCTATTTGCGTTACGCGTCGGTATATCAACGATTTGAGGATGTCGATCAATTTGTAGATGCCATTCATACGCTGGGCCGTCGCATAAAGCCTAATGCGCTCCAGCGGGAATTATTTCCGCCTGAGACAGCACAGAAGTCGACGCAAGGATCACGCAACTTGCCGATCACCAAGAATCATGGTCGCGTTTAAGGAAGAATTTCCATATCTCCGCACAAACTCAGGGCAACTCTTCGAGTTCAGCCGCGATTGGCTGCACGCTGCGATCACGCGGGCCGCTGATGAAGCCGGCTATCCCAGTTGGTGGCTCACGGATCACGTTACGGAAAGCATTGCCTTTTACCTGCACCTGCGAAACGACGAAAACGTCGTCGCCTTTAACCAGTTATCGCAGACTGTGCGGTACGTCCTGAAAGTGATCGGCTACAAGGAGATCGTGCCACATTTTGCGCCCTCGCCGCCGCCTATTTCCGTTTCGTTACTGGACATCGCGTACCTTGCCGGTACTGGTTATGAACTCGCGTTTTTTGATCTTTTGGAAAAACGAATCAACGCCTTGGTTGCAACCGGCGCCGATAATCTCGAGCTTTGCTCTCTTCAATCTTGCGTGAAGCACCTTCGCGGTGTCAAAACGTGGACGCGCGCCTGCGACGCGCTGCGCGAGGAAATTGTCTGTTTCGTCCGCGAAAGGCTAACACCGGCGACTGATTTTGCGCGACTGAATTGCTCCGTGCATTGAAAGTTTTGCGAGATACACCGAGACGGTTCCAGCTTTCGGGTTTGAATCAGCGTCAGATTGCGCAGATTTACCTGGACGGACTGATACTCCACCTCTGAAACATCATGACCATTTTCGAAAAAATCATCGCAAGACAAATCCCGGCGAAAATTATTTGGGAGGATGACGACGCGATCGCTTTTCATGACGTCAACCCACAGGCGCCGGTGCATGTGCTGATTGTGCCAAAAAGGGTGGTGGCGCGTTTGACGGATGCGAAGGACGATGACCGCGCGCTGCTCGGCAAATTGCTTCTGGTCGCCCGCGACATTGCGAAAAAGCTTGAGTTATCGAATGGTTATCGCGTCGTGATCAACTGCGGATCCGACGCAGGTGAAAGCGTGCCGCATTTGCACGTCCATTTGCTTGGGAAACGTGCGCTAGCCTGGCCGCCGGGTTAACAGCGCTAGTCGCCCACAAACGCCCAGTCGATTCCAATAATACGCTTGTCCGCGAAGCGTTTCAGCGACTTGGGAAAAACGAGGTAAGTCGCACCTTTTCTGCCTTTGAAGTCAACGACTCCGAAATCCGTCCCGCTCTCGCTTTTTTGAATTGTCATGACCCGACTGTTTCTTATTTGCGCCTGAAGGTGACGATCGGCAGCCGGCTTTTGCCACAGAGTATAAACCTGCGGCCTGCCGCATTTTTCGACCACTTGCGAAAAGCGCGCCGTTTTGACTTTAAGCAGTTTCATAACTCATGGGACAAGCGGGTGCCTCCTTCGAGTTCACTCGGGCCGTCTTTACTCGCGCCGCACCGGGCAAAAGTCCGCCAGAGAACTACGGCAAGGAGGATCAGACTACCGTTGCTGCATTCCTGCCCTGGCGGGATTTGTCAGTCCTCAATCCATAGCCCCTGACGGAAAGCAAATTTTCTCGCAAGAATTGCAACGCGCAACTCCGAAGTCCGAAGTCTTTCGCGGCCGTTACCGTCGCCGGATTTTGGCGAGTACTAGAACAAGACTAACGAGCTTAGCCGAAGGGCAGATTTGCCTTCACTCGAGCAACGTCGGTATGGTCGACGCGGGCCGCTTTGCTTAACCGCCGCTTACGCTTCGCGGTCTTGGCCGAAAGTAAATGACGTCGCGCAGAGTGCGCTCGCAACACTTTGCCGCGCGCTGTGATTTTAAAGCGTTTCGCGACTGACTTGCGTGTTTTGCTTCGCGCAATTGGCTTCGGCATGGGAGGCAAAAGATAATTCGTGCGGGCGCAATAACAAATTGTTTTGTTTGTAGGGCGTCGCGTTCACGGCAAAACCGCGCGTCATTATTGTCGGTGCAGGATTTGGCGGACTCGAGGCAGCCAAAAAGCTTGCCTGCAAGAATATGCGCGTCACGGTCATCGACCGCACGAATTACTATCTCTTTCAACCGCTGCTCTATCAGGTCGCGACTGCCGCACTTTCACCTGCCGATATTGCCGCGCCCATCCGCGCAGTCCTGAGCAAATGCAGCAACATAGAGGTGATCCTTGCGGAAGTTGAAGCCGTGGACATCGAGGCCAAAAAAGTGAAAACCGTCGATTCGGAAATCGATTACGACTATCTGATTCTCGCCACCGGCGCACGACATTCCTACTTTGGACATAACGAGTGGGAAAAACTTGCTCCGGGGTTGAAAAGTCTCGAGGACGCGGTTGAGCTGCGCCGCCGGATTCTGTTGGCATTCGAATATGCAGAAAAAAGCACAGATGAAGCGGCGCGCAGGGCTGCGATGAATTTTGTCATCATCGGCGGTGGACCGACCGGTGTTGAAATGGCCGGCGCGATCGCAGAAATTTCCCGACACACCCTCGCCAAGGACTTTCGTCACATAAATCCATCCGAAGCGCGTGTCATTCTAATAGAAGGCGACACGCGTCTGCTGGCTGCTTATCCAGAGGATTTATCGGAGAGTGCACGAAAACAGTTGGTGGACCTTGGCGTGGAAGTGCGGACAAGCACGCGGGCGACAAATCTTACTGAAGCTGGTGTGCAGGTTGGCAACGAATTTATCCCATGCCGCGTGAAAATTTGGGCCGCTGGCAACAATGCGTCATTTGTTGGCAAGACTCTCGACGCCCCCCTTGACCGCGTCGGTCGCGTTATTGTGAACGACGATCTCACTGTTCCCGGACACCCCGAAATCCAGGTGATCGGTGATTTGGCGAATTTCTCGCATCAAACTGGAGAACCCTTGCCAGGAATCTCGCCGGTCGCGATGCAACAGGGACGACACGCCGCGCGCAATGTACTCGCAATGATACAAGGGGGTAAACCACGACGCTTCCGTTATTGGGACAAGGGAACAATGGCGACGATTGGCCGGAACAAAGCAGTCGCGGATCTAAAGTTCATGCACTTGAAAGGTCGACTCGCCTGGCTGGCGTGGTTATTTGTACACATCGTTTTCCTGGTGGGATTCCGCAATCGCTTGCTGGTCTTCATTCAATGGGCGTGGGCGTATTTTACCTTCGACAAAGGCGCACGGTTGATCACGCGCAATTTCCAATCGGAACAAAGACCGCCGGCGTAATGGATTGCCAAACGCCAATTGCCAATTGCCAATTACTTGCCGCCGCGTACCGCAGATTTGCGCGATGCTGCAAAAATAGCCGTTACCTCCCGCGCTTCCTGTTGCAACTCCGTCAATCGATTCGCGGGCAAAAGGTTATCTTCAGAGATCAGCTCGAGCCAAAACTGGACTTCATCAGCTTCTTCTTCGGCAACGCCGATCTTTGCAATAAATTCCGCGCGCGAACGGGCTTTGCACGCTGCTCTGTAATTTGCGGCAGCAGAGGTTCCCGCACGTGCAATTTGATCCGAGAGCACTCTGCCTTTCAGACCACGCGGAAGTTTATCTGCCAAATTCAGGACGCGCAGAGCGAACTTTTTCGTGCGGGCTTTCAGTTCTTCAGGATTCATACGTGAATCATTCCAAACAAAGCAGGGGCGCAAAAGCTCCAATTGGCAATTGGCAATTGGCAATTGGCAATCCACCAAAGATCACGGTTCGTAACCTTCAGCGAAAGGTCCCAGTCGATGTTGCTGAGCTCCAAGGATTCACGGTGAAAGTCCTACGTCGCTGCTTGCAGCTCCGAAAGCGGGAACGAACCGAGCTGAGCAAATTGCGGAACATTTTTGTCTGGCTCATTTCCGATCGTCGGATATCGGGCTTACATCGACAGTTTCTCGGCCAAAGCGGTCCGACTGACGTGCTGACGTTTCAACATGGTGAAATTTTTCTCAGCGCTGAAACGGCCAGGCGACACGCTCGTGTGTTTGGAAATCCGCTCGCGCGCGAGATCCAGCTGTACATCGTCCATGGGCTTTTACACTTGCACGGATTCGACGATCGAACCTCAGCCGAGGCGCGCAAAATGAAGAGCGCGCAAGAAAAAATCCTGAGCGACTGTAGCGGCGCTCTGTGAGCGCCGAAAACGCAGTGCAATCTCCTATAATCTGCAAACCCTGACCGGCGGTCATAGACCGCCACTACAGTTTGAACTGAGAGAGCTGTATGTTAGCCTCTTAACATGAGTTGCGGGCCGTCGCAGGACAACCGGGGCGTCACGCAAATCGAAGGAACTAGAAAGCTCAGCACGGCGTGGAACGAGAAGGCCGGGACCATAACAACCGCCGAGCCCACAATCGAAAAAGAAGCGCGTTCGGAAGAAGATCTCGATGTTCCCTGGCAGGTCGTGGTCCACAACGATCCTGTGAATTTAATGAGTTATGTGACCATGGTTTTCCAACGGGTCTTCGGCTATCCGCGCGAGAAAGCAGAGAGACACATGTTGGAAGTGCATCACAAGGGCCGATCGGTCTTGTGGAGCGGCATGCGCGAGCGAGCCGAACTTTATGTGCAACAACTGCACGGTTATCTTCTGCTCGCCACTCTCGAGAAGGTGTACTGAAATGGAAATTTGCAGGCGCAAGAACCAGATCGAACTCTCCGAGCTGGACCCGTTCCTGGCGGAATTGCTTCGGCAGATTCCTGCCAGCGCAGACCCGGGCGGGGTACCCGCTGCCGACGAACGCCTCTTCAGTCCTCCGACATATGAAAAAGAAGCGGAGATTTGTGCGGAGTGGAAGTTGTATGTGCAACCCGAGCTGCGGCGTCTTTTTCAGACGGCGACGCAGACCGTGGCTGCTGATCTGGAGCAATTAAACGGCAACGAGAAAAGCTTCGTACACCGCACGCTGCGGATTCCCTCCAAACACGCTCACGCCTGGTTGAGCGCGCTTAATCAGGCGCGCCTCGTGATAGCCGCGAAAAACAACTTCACCGAAACTGAGCTGAACGACCATTTTCGCTCGCCCATCGGATCGCGCCGGGATCTGAGTCTCTTTCAGGTAAACTTCTACGGTTTTCTGCAGGAATTCATTCTGCGCGAGCTGGAAAGCTAGGCACGCGACAGTCGCTGCGGGTTTATTCAGATCAATGCGCGCTTAAGCAAAGGTTGCGCATCGTCCCGCTTGGATAGTGCTCCGTCGCCAGCCCCAGGCTCGCGCTACCTTTTACGCTCAGTCATCGACGCCTTCGCCACGATTCTATGGATTTTCGACAACGACGCTCGGCTGGCTGCTCATCTCGACCTGGGCAGTCACTTTTTGCAAACCGGACGTGAGCGCCGCGTTTTGTTTTTTCTGTTATCGCTCGAATGAAAAAGGATGAAGCGAAAGCGCGGGCCGCGTTCGCGGTTGCGCGCCGAGCAGGTGAAAGTCGTCCAAGCTCAACCAGATTTCGGGCCGGCATGGTGCGTGCTTGGTTTGATCGACGCCGCTCTAGGACGGAAAGAAGATGCGCTGCAAGAAGGGCGCCGCGCAGTCGAGCTTCTACCCGTCGAGAAAGATGCGTTCCGGGGCAATGCCCTGATAAAATATCTGGCAATGATCGCAGCGTGGGTTGGCGATGACGATCTAGCGTGCGAACAGCTAGCTATTGCCGTTCGCACCCCGAGCACTACCGGCTATGGGGAACTAAAGCTGGAGCCGTGGTGGGACCCATTGCGCGGCGATCCGCGCTTCGAAAAAATCGTCGCCTCCCTCGCGCCCGGAGACAAACTAACCGCGAACGGCTTTTAAGTTTCCTTCTTTGCTTTCACCATCGCCATCAGCCGTTCTTTGATGTTGGCAGAGGCTTTTGCCGGACGCAGACTGAGCGCGAAAGCTTCATGTAACGCGTAGCATTTCGTGATGAAGTCTTCGCCTTTTCTCCCGAATTTCTTGCGGGCGTTCTCGAATTCCTCCAATTCGTCCGCCTCGAGCGCACCGATAACGTAGAGCCGTGCCTGATTCTCGAACTCGTTAAAGTTCATCTCTCAGCTCCTTGAGACCGTCATAGATTTTTTTGAGGCCAAGTTCAAGCCTAGTTTTTACGGTGCCTAACGGTGTATTCGTTTTAGCGGCGATTTCGCGCTGGCTCATACCTCTGAAAAATGCCAGATCAATTGCCTGCTGCTGGGGCGGTGGCAGGCTCTTAATGACGTTGCGAATGAGACGGCGCGTATCGCTGAGCACAATTTCCTCTTCAGTGGCGTTATGCACCCACGCGTCAGGCTGCTGTTCGGTTTCGTTTTGCAGGCGTTCCTCTGCACGCGCATAAGCCTGCTTCTTGCGCAAACCATCGATCGCGCGCCGGCGCGCCAGCGTGACCATCCAGCCGAGCGGTTTACCCTTTTGAGCAGAAAAGTTTTTGGCCTGGTTCCAGATCTCCATGAAAATTTCCTGCAGGAGATCATCGGCTTCCGCTTCGTTGTGAATCACCCTCAGGATAAGCGCCTTTAAGATTCCGTTGTATCGATCGTAGAGCTGAGACAGCGCATCGGGATCGCCGGTTTGGATTGCCTTCATCAGATCGAAATCACTCGGGGCTCCGGGTTCTAGCTGCGGCAGAACAGAGCGCGGGCGCGCTCTGGGTCTTGCCAGGTGCACGCGTTTCTTCGGCTTGGGACGCGTGGAAGCAACTAGCTTGGAAGGTTTCATGTACAATCAGGAACCGCAGGGATTAGAAACAAATCGAGCGCAGGATGGCAATCGGGTGTCTTAAACTGCGCAGCCGACTTCGTCCATCAGTTTTGCGAGCACGAAATCGATTGATTGCGCGCAGCGTTTTGTGCGTCAAGAGTTAACCGCATGGCACAGGGACTGAATGACACATCTATCGATCCGCTTTGGTACAAGGATGCGATCATCTACGAGCTGCACGTAAAGACCTTTTGCGATAGCGATGGCGACGGGATGGGCGATTTTCGCGGGCTGATTGAAAAGCTCGATTATCTACAAGAGCTGGGGGTCACCGCAATCTGGCTTCTGCCATTCTATCCGTCCCCTCTGCGCGATGACGGCTACGACATCGCCGATTATTTTGACGTCAACCCGAATTTCGGCACGCTTGATGATTTCCGCGCGCTCCTGGACGCCGCACATCAGCGCAACTTGCGCGTCATCACGGAACTCGTCATTAATCATACTTCCGATCAAAACCCGTGGTTTCAAAAGTCGCGACGCGCTGTCGCGGCAGCAGCCGGCAGGATCAACGAGGCCGGTCATAGTGACGACCCTGTCTACAAGGATTTCTATGTCTGGAGCAACACCCCGGAGAAATACAAAGATGCGCGAATCATCTTTAAAGACTTCGAAACATCTAACTGGGCGTGGGACCCGGTTGCAAAAGCGTACTACTGGCACCGCTTTTATTCACACCAGCCAGATCTGAATTTTGATAATCCAGCCGTGCACGCTGCCGTGGAGAAGGTGTGCGATTTCTGGCTTTCGCTCGGCGTAGATGGCCTTCGCCTCGACGCTGTCCCGTATTTGTACGAACGCGAAGACACCAACTGCGAGAATCTGGCTGAGACGCACGACTTTCTCCGCAAGCTGCGGGCGCATGTCGACGCGAAATTTCCGAATAGGATGCTGCTTTCAGAGGCTAACCAATGGCCGGAGGACGCGGCCGCTTATTTCGGTAAAGGCGACGAGTCGCACATGAGTTTCCATTTTCCGCTAATGCCACGGATGTTCATGGCGTTGCAGATGGAAGATCGCTTTCCGATTATCGATATACTGGACCAGACTCCCGCGATCCCCGAGAACTGCCAGTGGGCAATGTTTTTGCGCAACCATGACGAGCTCACACTCGAAATGGTCACCGATGAAGAGCGAGACTACATGTATCGGGTTTACGCTACCGATCCGCATGCGCGAATTAATCTTGGCATTCGCCGCCGGCTCGCCCCGCTGCTTGCAAACAGTCGCCGCAAAATCGAGCTGCTAAACACGCTACTCCTCTCGATGCCGGGCACGCCCATTATCTACTACGGGGACGAGATCGGCATGGGCGATAACTTTTATCTGGGCGATCGCAATGGCTGCCGCACGCCAATGCAGTGGAGCCCGGACCGCAACGCGGGATTTTCAAGAGCGAATCCGCAGCAGCTTTATCTGCCGGTTACGATCGATCCTGAATATCACTACGAAGCCATTAACGTCGAGAACCAGCAGAAAAATCTCTCCTCCTTGCTCTGGTGGACTCGCCGGGTCATCGCCATGCGAAAAAATTTCAAGGCATTCTCGCGTGGTTCTCTTGAATTTCTCTACCCTGAGAATGCGAAAGTTCTGGCGTTCCTTCGCCGTTGGGAAAACGAGACTATAGTGGTGGTGGCAAATCTTTCGCGGTTCGCACAATCGGCGGAGTTAGATCTGTCGCGCTTCGCGGGCTGCGTGCCTATGGAAGTTTTTAGCCGCAATCTCTTTCGGCGAATCACAAAATCGCGCTATGTCATCACGCTCGGCCCGCACGCCTATTACTGGTTCGCGCTGCAAGCGCCGACCGAGGCTCGCCGTGCGTTGAAGAAACGCATTGTGCCGACACTGAAAGCGCCGGCACAGCTGGATACCCTGCTTCACGATAGTCAGCGAGAACAGCTGGAGCGTGAAATCCTGCCCGCATATATCCGCAACTGCCGCTGGTTCGGTTCGAAGGCGCGCACTTTTCGCGATCTGAAAGTGACCGAGCAGCTTCCTATTTCCGCGGACCCGCATGGCGCGCAACTCTGGTTCATTGAGATTAGCTATCTGGATGCTCCTACGGAAATCTATGCGATCCCGGTAAAGATCGCGTCGCACGATGCAGTGCGCTCAATTTCCCAGAACGCGCAGCATGCGATTATAGCGCGCTTCGCAGGCAATGATGGAGCGGTTCTCTTCGACGCGATCTGGGACGCAACTTTTCGCTCACAATTATTCGAAGCGATCGCACGCCGCCAGGCGTTGAAGGCGCGGGCTGGCGATTTTGTCGGCGTCACCGCCAGCGGATTCGAGGCAGATCAAGCCCTTACCTCCAGTGATTCACACGTGGTCAGCGGAGAGCAGAGCAATTCGTCGATGCTCTTTGATAACAAATTTTTCCTTAAACTTTATCGTAAGATCGAGGATGGTCTAAATCCCGATGTCGAAATCAATCGGTTCCTGACAGAACAGACGAAGTTTCCAAATGTGCCAGGATTCGTCGGCGCAATTGAATATCGCCGGCCAAAAGCAGAACCAACCGTCGTCTGCTTGTTACAACGCGCTGCTACAAATGAAGGCGACGTTTGGACGCGCACGGTGGATTCGGTGGGTCGCTTTTATGAGCGGGTGCTGGAGCGCAAAGCCGATCTTCAGAATGAAAGCGCGCCTCCGGGTGCGCTGCTGGATGAGCTGATCGGTGGCGTTTATCCTGAAAAAGTAAAGCTGTTTGGACAACGCACCGGCGAATTGCATCTCGCGCTGACATCGTCCCCGGATGATCCTGCGTTCCTGCCTGAGCCGTTCAACGCCATGGCGCAGCGTTCTGTTTACCAGACGATGCGCACAACGTTGCGACGAACGTTTGATCTTCTGGAAAAGAAATTGTCCGCCCTTTCCCGAGCCTTTCGAAATGAAGCGAAGGCTGTGCTCGCCGCTGAGCAGGAAATACTCGCGCGCGAAAAGCGACTGCTGGATCGCCGCACAAAAGCCGCGAAAATTCGGATTCACGGCGACTATCATCTCGGGCAGTTGCTCTACACTGGAAAGGATTTTGTCATTCTCGATTTCGAAGGTGAACCGGCGCGTCCCCTGAGCGACCGGAAGCTGAAACGCTCTGCATTGCGTGACGTCGCGGGGATGATGCGCTCGTTCCAGTATGCCGCCTACAGCGCGCTATGGCAGCCAGCCATGCGCGAAGAAGATGTGCCCTTCCTGGAACGTTGGGCCGACCTCTGGTATCGCCAGATGAGCAGCGTGTTTCTGCAAAGCTATTTAAAGACGACCACCGGAGCAATTTTCGTCCCGAAAAACAGCGACGACTTTCAAATCATGCTGGAAGCCTACTTGCTCGACAAAGCCGTATATGAGATCGGCTATGAGCTAAACCATCGCCCTACCTGGGTCGTCATCCCCATCCGCGGCATCAAACACATTTTGCAAACGGCGTGAATTTTCGGCCAAAGATAAACACGAATGAAATGTAGATAAGATTCTGCTTCTTTAATCCGTGAAAATCTGTGGCAATCTGTGGCTCTAAAGTTATCTGGAGAAAAATGATGAACGAACATCTCGATAAAATTGATAATGACATCGCGGCGAAGCACCTGTTGAAACATCCGTTTTATCTCGCGTGGACGCGCAGTGAGTTGAGCAAGGAAGCACTCGCCGATTACGCGCGGCAGTACTATCATCATGTTGCAGCATTTCCGACATATCTCTCCGCCGTGCACGCGAAGTGCGAGGAGCAAGACACACGAAAACAATTGCTGAATAACTTGGTCGATGAGGAAGCCGGGTCGCCGAATCATCCCGAGCTTTGGCTCCAATTCGCCAACGGCCTCGGCGTCTCTCAGAGCGATGCCAAAAACGCAGAAAAATGGCCAGAAACAAAGAAGCTGATCGAAACGTTCCGATCAATTTGCGCCGACGGGTCGACAGCCGAAGGTCTCGCAGCTCTCTACGCGTATGAAAGCCAGATTCCAGCGATCTGTGAATCCAAAATCGACGGACTGAAGAAGCACTACCGCTTCACCAATTCGCAACATTACCAATACTTCACCGTCCATCTGGAGGCGGACCGTGAACATTCTACTGCCGAGCGAAAAATGCTTGACTCGTATGTCGATAAACAAAACTTCGAATTCGTAAAAAGATCGGTGAATCGCGTGCTCGATGCCCTCTGGGAAATGCTTTCCGGCGTTTGCCGGCGCCACGCGATCGCGTGTTGACGGTGCTTACCGCAGCAAGCACACCGCTACACCATTTAACGCGGTCGCAGAACGAGAAAC
>WNGK01008390.1_pt1 | contig 14082 bp, 12 predicted proteins | sample 5400601 | NCBI WGS metagenome assembly WNGK01 (sample SAMN13153376, study PRJNA577476) | soil metagenome | isolation source: 60 cm soil or saprolite under Garry oak tree replicate 1 | place: USA:California | collected 2016-06-15 | reverse complement strand
CAATCCAACCTTTGCTTCCAATGACATAGAGCGAGAACGCGGTGTAATCCTTGAAGAAATCAAGATCGACGAGGACAACCCCGACGTCCTCGTCCACGAGCTCTTTACCCAGAATTTCTGGAAAGACCACCCCCTCGGTAAGCCGATCCTCGGAACCTCAGTCACCGTCGGAAAGCTCGACCAAAACAAGCTTTTGGATTTCCACGCGGGCAGTTTCCACGCCGGTAACATGGTCTTTTCCGCAGCCGGAAACCTTGACCACGATCAGTTCGTCCAGGCGGTGGCGGAAAAGTTCTCTCCCCTGTTGAGCGGCCAGCCTCTCACGGAACTGCCGGCGCCCCAATCGAGCGCCCGCATCCTGCTGAAGAATAAAAAGGCCCTCGAACAGGTGCAGATCTGCCTTGGCGTGCCTGCTCCACCGATTACCGACGAAAACCGCTACGCCACGCTGATCCTCAATACGGTGCTGGGCGGCGGCATGAGCTCGCGACTCTTCCAGACCATTCGCGAAGAGCGCGGCATGGCCTACTCGGTCTTTTCCGACCTCAGTCCTTACCGCGATACGGGAACTCTCTGCGTGTACGCCGGCACCTCTGCCGGAAAGGCTCTCGAGACCATTGACCTGATCCTGGCCGAGTTCCGCAATCTGAAAGAAGTTGAGCTGGGTCAGGAAGAGCTCACCCGCGCCAAGGACCAGCTCAAAGGCAACATCCTGATGGGTTTGGAAAGTTCCAACTCCCGCATGGCCAATCTCGCGCGCCAGGAGATCTACTTCGGCCAGTTCTTCACTGCCGAAGAGATCACCACCCGCATCGACGCCGTCGACGCTCCGCAGGTACAAGCGATGGCTCAGCGCCTGTTTATCCCCGACCGCGTCGCCGTCACGCTCCTCGGCCGCCTCGACGGCATCAAGCTCAATCACGCCCGCCTGGTGTGTTGAGTGCAGCCCCAGCCATTAGCCATCAGCTTCTAGCTCCATCTGTTTTTTCCGGAGGACGCACAGGACAGCTAGAGGCTAGAAGCTAGGGGCTAGAAGCTGTCTTTCCGAGCGTGTTAAGTGCGGCCCCTAGCCATTAGCTTCCAGCTTCAGCTCCATCTGTTTTTCCGGAGGACGCACAGGACTAGAGGCTAGAAGCTAGCGGCTAGAAGCTGTCTTTCCGAGCGTCCCATTTCCCTCCTGCGTCCATACGTTGTAGCATTTTGTCGGAAGGGCCGCTGGGGCGGCTGTTCCACGAGGGCTCTTGAATCCATGAAACGCACGAGTTTTCACAGTCACGGACGCCGAGGCGCCCATCGCCCAATTCAGCCCAACGGCTTCACGCTGATGGAATTGCTGATCGTGATGGCGATTATCGCCATCCTCATGCTTATCGCCATTCCCACCGTGGGCAGCTTGACCAAGCGGGCCAATGACCTCTCGGCCATTCAGTCCATCCGCGCTATCTCGCAGGCCCAGCTTCAGTACGAGTCCACCTATCCATCCAATGGATTTGCCTGCTCGCTCACGGCGCTCGGCGGCGATCCCAAGTCCGGCGCGCCTTCACCCACCGGGGCCCAGATGCTGCAAGGCGATCTCTCCACCGGCGTGAAATCGGGCTACGCCTTCAGCATCACCAACTGCACCAAGGTCAACCTGAACGGCACCGACCGCATCACCGGTTATGAAGTCACAGCCGTTCCGCTGACCGTCGGCAAAACCGGCGATCGCGGTTTCTGCAGCGACCAGTTCGGGACCATCAAGGCCGACCCGGCCGGTGGTACAAACTGCACCCAGTCCATCCAATAAAGCGGGACTGGTCAAACTAAGCAACGGCCCAATCCCATCGGCTGTAGCACTGTAGCAGGGCATGACTGCAAAGCCTGTGGAAAAACTCATCAGGCACGCCGCACTGTATCAGGGCATGACTTCAAAGCTTACGGAAAAACTGATCAGGCACGCTGCACTGTAACAAACAAGGCATGACTTCAAAGCTTGTGGAAAAGCTCATCAGGCACGCCGCACTGTAACAGTGCACGACTTTAGTCGTGCCGCAAACCCCATGAAAACAGCGTGGGCTTTAGCCCCTGAGGGAAATGCTTGAGTTTCCAAAAAGTTGATCAGCATTCACACGGCGGCCGCTCTCAAATGGCCGCCGTTCTGCTTTTCCTCCTCGTCTCCACAATTCAACTTTCTGCCCAGCAAGTCCCCTCGGCGCACGACCTGGCCCAGAAAGTCGATCGCCACTACAACACGCTTCGCTCCCTAAAGGCAGGCTTCACCGAGAGCTACGAAGGCCTGGGAATGCGCCGCACCGAGAGCGGCACACTCCTGTTGCTCAAGCCCGGCCGCATGAAATGGGACTACACCTCTCCCGCAGGTAAGCTCTTCATCCTCGACGGCAAATATGCGTGGTTTTACACCCAGGGCGACCCTCACGTGCAGCGCATTCCAGCCAAGCAGCTCGACGACCTGCGCTCACCCCTGCGCTTCCTGCTAGGCCACACCGAACTCGAGAAGGAGCTGAATCATCTCGTGCTTGCACCCGCGCCCAACGGCCGCTTCACGCTGACTGGCCAGCCCAAGGGCCAGGAGAAGCGCATACCTCGTCTCACCCTCACCACCATTTCAGATGGAACCATCACCGGCATCGAAATTGAAGAAATCGATGGCGCACTCACCCGCTTCACCTTCACCGCGGAGGAGCCCAACGTCCCCCTTCCACCTGGCGCTTTCCACTTCACGCCGCCGGCCGGCATTCCGGTAGTCGACGCTCTGCCGCCGGTCTAAGCTGAGATCGCCCTACTCGTACCTCAAAGCCTCGATCGGATCCAGATTGGCAGCGCGAATCGCCGGAATCATTCCGCTGATCAACCCGGTGACGATCAAAATCCCGCTCGAAACAATCACCGACGCGGGCGAAATAATCAGGCGGATATCCGCGGCCTCCGCATGCAGCGCCAGTTCACTGTAGAACGGGATCCGTCCCACCAGCACTGAAACCAGGAACGCGAGCACGATCCCGCCCCCGCCTCCGATGCCTGTGATGACGAGCGCCTCGGCCAGAAACTGAATGAGGATGTGCCGCTTCTGTGCGCCCAGCGCCTTCTCCACTCCGATCTCACGCGTGCGCTGCTGCACTGCCACCAGCATGATATTCATCAGCCCGATGCCCGCGATGCCAAGGGTGAGCGCACCCACCAGCGAAAGCAAAATCTGCAGGGCCAACGAAAGAATACTGAACTGGTGCAGTTGCGTCATCAGGTTCGCAACATGGATCGCGTCGTGATCCGACGGCCGAAAATGATGCGCGGCGGCAAGAGTATCGCGCATACTCTTTTCCACCATCTGATAGTCGCCCTGGTAGTTGAACCAGATGCCGTCGAGATACTTCGTGTCTTTCAGGTCGCTCATGGTGCTGAACGGCACATAGATCTGGCGATTGCGATCGTTTCCCTCGCCGCCTTCCTGCATCTTCGGCGCCATCACGCCAACGACTGTGAACAGGACCCCATTCAGCCGGACGGATTCACCCAGTGCCCACCCTCCCGAGAAGAGCTTGGCCTTCGCTTCAGAGCCTATGACGCACACGTGCGCGCGCTGCTGCTCTTCGGCCCCGTTAAAGAAACGGCCTTCCTCCGTGTCCAGCTTCCAGATATCCTGAAACGACGTCCGCACCCCATTAACCGTCCACGTATAGGTGTGGAGATCGTTCTGTACAGTCACATCCTTGCGCACCTGCGGGGAAACATGCAGGATTCCCGGAACACTGCTCTCCAGCCGCTCCACATCGTCCAGGGTGAACTTGATCCACACACCCGATTTTTCGCCGCCCGCCTGCTCGCTGGTGCGCCCGGCAAAGGTGCCGATGACATTGGTGCCCCACTCGGCAAAGATGGCCTCGATGGCCCGGCTGAACCCGGCGCCGTACGCAAGCAACAGCACCACCGTGGCAATGCCCCACGCCATGCCGATCATGGTGATCGTCGTCCGGCGGCGGTTATACGCCATCGCCTCCCAGGATTGTCCAAGAATGTCACTCAGCATCGCGATCTCCTCAAATCAGCCGCTAGCCTCTAGCCGCTAGCTTCTAGCTAAAAGACCCCAAGCTACTAGCCCCAAGCCGCTTTTTCATTCCTTCGCTAGATCGACATCGCACCCCTGCATCACCGCAGCTAGAAGCTAGTAGCTAGCAGCTGCTCTTTCACTCTCTTCTCAGCGCCTCAACCGGATCCAGTTTCGCAGCCTTGCTTGCCGGGTAGAGCCCCGCGGCAATCCCGCTGAGCACTAACGATCCCATAGCCACCGCTGCGGACCAAGGCACAAGCCGCGGCGGGTCCCATCCCGGCATCTTGCCCGTCAGCAGGGACTGCAGCACCGCCATCAGCGCTGCCGAGCCCGCAATGCCAATCACTCCGCTCACTCCCGTCAGCAGCAGCCCCTCCCAGAAGAACTGCGCCAGGATGCTGTTCTTCGTGGCTCCCAGGGCCTTGCGCAGCCCGATCTCCGGCGTCCGCTCCGTCACTGAAACCAGCATGATATTGATGATCCCCACAGCCCCCAGCGCCAGGGTCACGATTCCAACCCCACCCAGAAAGATATCCATGGCGGTAAAGATTGCGCCGATCATCTTTTCTTCAGTGATGGTGTCGAATTCGTCAAAGGCTTCTTTGAGAGACGGATCGAACCCATGCCGCTCCGCAATCACGCGATGCACCGCAGCCACTGCCGCGGTCACATTGCCGCGGTCGGCCGGCTGATATTGGATCGAAGTCAATGCATCGCGCGGAATGTTCTCGCCCTTCAAAGCGAAAATTTCCTGCATGGTGCTGATAGGGACGTAAACCTTCTGGTCGTCGAAATCGTTGTTCCCCCGGCTTATCTTCCCTACCCTGCCAATGACCTTAAAGGCGGTCCCGTTGATAGTGATCGTCTCGTCCAGAAACGGGTGCCCGGGAAACAGCAGCGAGCATGCCTTCCATCCCAACACAACCACGCGGCGGCGTTCGTTCATGTCCGCATCGCTCAAAAACCGTCCGGAGTCCATCGGTATGAAGCGCACTACCGTGTAGTTCGGCTCCGTGCCGATCACGTGGCTCGACGTGTTGCTCCACTGGCTCACTTCATATAGATCGGAGCGGTGCAGTTCATCGGTGACGGCGCGAAGCTGAGGTAGTTGGCGCAAAGCCTCTTCATCGCTCAGCGTCAGCTTGTAAGGGCGCATCCCCGTGTGCTGGTTGGCGACAGCGGGAATGGTGGAGTTGAACATCATCACCAGGTCATTGCCCAATGTGGCAAGATTGCGATGCTGCCCAGACCGGAAGCCCTCGCCCAGCCCCACCAGCACCAGCAGCGACCCCACGCCCCAGGCGATCCCGAACATGGTAAGAAAGCTGCGCAGCTTGTTGGCGCCTATCGCACGAAAAACCTGTCCGAGTGTATCCGAGAAGCTTTGCATGGCGGTTCAACCCGCTGCACCGGTTTTATGACCCGCGGCATTGCGGACCCCGAACGGTGAGCGCCTGCAAACCAATACGCGAGCAGAGCTGGAGAGGTTCCCGAACACAAAACCTGTTTTCGGGGAAAACGGCTTAAGCTCATTGTGCGAGCATTTGAAATCGGTACCTAAAAAGGCGCGACCGAAGCCGCGCCTTTTCACTATTTGACTGATGTTTGCCTTTGAATTGTGCTCAATTACCCGTTGCCGGAGTGGCCACCAGATTCAGCGGCTCCGTGAGCGTGAACAACAGCGTTGTCCCCGGTTCCAGCGTAGCTTGCGGATGATCGACCAGCAGGTGAACCGTGACCGCACCGGCACCGATAATCGTCCCGGCCAGAGCGCCTACAGGACCGCCAAGCACCGCACCCGTTACAGCGCCTGCTCCCACCGCGCCGCCGTACTCGATGCCGTCTTTCTTGAGCCGCGAATCGGCCCGGACCACGCCCTCTTCGCCCATCCGGGCATGTGCGCCCGGCGTCCCCGAAACCTGCGCATCAATGCGGTACTTCGTGCCATCGGGCAGCGTCACCGTTTCGGGACGCAGGCGCATCGAACCATGCCCGCCCGTGCGACCGCTGGAAACGTCGACAACTCGTCCCTCAATTTCAGCACCCGCCGGAATCAGGACCTGTCCGTTCTGAAGCACATCGCTAGCCACGCGGCTGCGGAACACATCGCCCTTCTCGCTGTCAGACGTCGAAAGCCGCGTCAGCAACCGCACCCGAATCCGTGCGCCCTCGGCCAGCACTCCCGGCGGCAGCGGGCCGGGGTGAACTATATCTCCGTCGGGATCGGCGGTGTTCCGAGTCGATAACGCTGGTCGAACCTCGGAGGATGCAGCGGGCTCCGGCGCCACCTGCACAATTCCCGCATCGGTGCCATCCGAGCTCTCGGGCTCGCGATAGTTGCCCTCTGAATTAGCCGGCGTGGGTTGCGACGGCGCATATGTTGGCTGACTATTCTGCTGCACGTTCTGCGGCGGATTCTCCTGAGTGCCCGGTGCGGCAGGAGCGGGTTGCGCCTCCAGAGGCTTGCCCGCCCGTGGCTTGGGCTGGGGCTGCGCTTGAACCGAGGTTTCAATGGTGTTGTCCGCGGGGGGATTGGAGGTCCCCTCATAGGGGGTGGATGGGCTGGCCTGCTGCGCGCTGAGCGCTGCAGAGGCTAATGCGAAGAGGGCGCACGTCAAGATAGGCCGGTTCATCCGGGAACTCCTTTTGGGCGGGCAAAATACGCCTTCATGTATTAGACCCCGCCAGCGGCGGGAAGTCGCTGCAGAGCGCACGGGGACTCGCCTCCGGCACTTACCCACTTCCATCAAGGCTATCGCTCCTTCCGGCCCGTCTACACGCTGAAGGCGTAGCAGGTGCCTTCAGCGGCACGAATCAGCAAAGGTACTCCTCCGTGCATCGTTCGTGCTAAGAGCGGCTTAGCCGCATGTGACCGTCGCCACAGGGTAACGGAGGGCCCGGTTTGTTAGAATCCCTACGGAACAACAACACTTTTTGCGTGTGGGACGGAGAGTAGATGCGAAACGTGCAAGAGCTTCTGACAACGATTCAGAATGCCGCCGGTGAAGAGCTTGCCGTGGATCGTCGTCCCCAACTGAATGACCGGCTGCTGCATCGCATTGCGAGGACAGATATGACTGAAATTGTTGCTATTCGTGCGCGCGAGGTTTTGGATTCGCGCGGTAACCCCACGGTCGAAGCTGACGTAGTTCTTGAGAGCGGCGCGCTGGGACGCGCCATTGTGCCTTCGGGCGCTTCGACCGGTGAACATGAGGCCGTGGAGTTGCGTGACGGCGACAAGACCCACTACATGGGCAAAGGCGTGCTCCAGGCCGTTGAAAACGTTGAGACCGTGATCGCGCCTGAATTGGAAGGCATGGACGCCTCCAACCAGCGGCTGCTTGACGCCACCATGATCGCCCTTGACGGCACCGCCAACAAAAGCAAGCTGGGCGCCAATGCCATCCTCGCGGTGTCAATGGCCGCCTGCCGCGCAGTTGCGCAGACGTTGGAGATCCCCCTCTATCGCTATCTCGGCGGCGTCAACTCCAGCATCCTGCCCACACCCATGTTGAACGTGCTCAACGGCGGCGCACATGCCGACAGCAACGTCGATTTTCAGGAATTCATGATCATGCCCGTAGGCGCTGAGCGCTTCTCCGATGCGCTGCGCTGGTCCGCTGAAACCTTCCACACCCTCAAGGGCGTGCTCAAGAAGAAGGGCTACAACACCGCGGTTGGCGACGAAGGCGGCTTTGCTCCTTCGCTCAAGTCCAACAGCGAAGCAGTCGAACTGATCCTCCAGGCTATCGAGGCCGCCGGCTACAAGCCCGGCGAGCAGATCGCCATCGCGCTCGACCCCGCATCAAGCGAATTCTACGACAAGGAAAAGAAGAAATACGTCTTCAAGAAGAGCGACAAGCGCGAGCTGTCGAGCGAAGAGATGGTGAGCTTCTGGGACAACTGGAGCCGCCAGTACCCGATCGTTTCGATTGAAGACGGTTTGGCCGAGGACGATTGGGAAGGCTGGAAGCTGATGACGGACAAGATGGGCAGCCGCATCCAGCTCGTGGGCGACGATCTGTTCGTCACCAACACCAAGCGCCTGCAGCGTGGCATTGAAGAGGGCGTGGCCAACTCGATCCTCATCAAGGTCAACCAGATTGGCACCATCACCGAGACCCTCGAAGCCATCGACCTCGGCCGCCGTTACGGCTACACCGCCGTCATGTCGCACCGCTCCGGCGAAAGCGAAGATACGTTCATCGCCGATCTCGCTGTCGCCACCGGCGTGGGCCAGATCAAGACCGGCTCCGTCAGCCGCACCGACCGCATCGCCAAGTACAACCAGTTGCTCCGCATCGAAGAGGAACTGGGACAAGGCGCAGCGTTCCTCGGCCTCGAGAGCCTCAACTACAACGACTAATTCCGTCGGTCATAGATCGACGAAATGGAGTGCCCCAGGTCTCAATTTTGAGACCTGGGATTTCTCCGCCGTCCATCCACCCAGGTTGTCATCCTGAGCGCAGCGCAGTGAAGTCCAAGGACCTGCTTTTCGCTCAATTCGAGCACCCTAATTCCTCCTAAGAGAATCCTCAAGGAAAACCACCTGTGTCGATCTTCAAGCGTCCTCTCGTTCTGACCATCCTTGACGGATGGGGTTATCGCGCTGAAACTGCCAACAACGCCATCGCGCTTGCCCGCAAGCCCACGTACGACAAGCTGCTTCGCGAGTTTCCCAACACGCTGATTCATGCGTCCAATCACTTCGTCGGACTGCCTGACGGACAAATGGGAAACAGCGAAGTCGGCCATCTGAACATCGGCGCTGGCCGCATCGTGCAAATGGATATCACGCGCATCGACGCGCAGATCGTGTCGGGAGAGTTCCAGAAGAATTCCTCGATTGTGCAGGCCATGCAGCGCGCTCGCGACGGCGGACGCCAACTGCATCTCTTCGGCTTGGTCTCCGATGGCGGAGTTCACTCCCAGCAAGAGCATCTCCATGCCCTCCTCCGCACCGCACGCGAATACGGCCTGACGCGCGTCTTCGTGCACGCCTTCATGGACGGCCGCGACACCGGCCCCACCTCAGGTGCGGGCTACATTGCCAAGCTTGAACAAAAAATGCGCGAATATAGCGTCGGCAAGATCGCGTCCATCAACGGCCGCTACTACGCCATGGACCGCGACAAGCGCTGGGAGCGCGAGCGCAAGGCCTTTGACGCCATGGTCACCGGCAAGGCAGAAGGCGGCGCACACGCCGATCCCGTCGCCCGCATCAAGGAGAACTACAACAACGGCATCACCGACGAGTTCCTTATTCCGTTTGTCGTTGTCGATGCTGCCGGCAAGCCGGTGGGGCAGATTCGCGACGAGGACGTCTGCATCAACTTCAACTTTCGCGCCGATCGCGCGCGCCAGATCACACGCGTTCTCACCCGCGAGAGCGGCATCAACAAGCAGGGCGGCCGCAATCTCGAAGGCTCCGAAGCCCTCGATCTCGAAATTCCGCGCAACGAAATTCCCAAGGGTCTGCACTACCTGTGCATGACCCAGTACGACAAGCTCTACGAATTGCCGCTCGTTATTCCGCCGGAATCGATGGACAACATCCTGGCCAACATTCTCTCCGCGCACCAGTTGCGCAACCTGCGCGTCGCGGAGACCGAGAAGTTCGCGCACGTGACATACTTCTTCAACGGCGGCATCGAAGTTCCCTTCCCTGGAGAAGAGCGTGTCATGATTCCTTCGCTCAAGGTAGCCACCTATGACCTCGCGCCCGAGATGAAGGCCGAAGCCATCGGCGACACCATCGTGAAGGCAATCAATGACACTGCTTTTGATTTGGTGGTCGCTAACTTCGCAAACGCTGACATGGTGGGCCATTCCGGCCAGCTCGAACCGACCATCAAGGCAATCGAAGCAGTCGACGCGCAATTGGGCCGCATCTACAAGGCGATCAAGGAAAAGAACGGTAGCTGGCTCATCACAGCCGATCATGGCAATGCCGAAATGATGGTCGACCCCGTCACCGGCGGTCCCCACACCGCGCACACCACTAACCCGGTGCCCATGGTCTACATCAGCGAAGAGGCCGAGCACTTCCGCTTGCGCACCGACGGCTCGCTCCGCGATATCTCGCCAACCCTATTGAATCTGCTCAGCCTCCATCTACCCAAGCAGATGACCGGCGGCGATCTCCGCGTGCCTATCACAAAGTAAGTCCTTCCACTAATCAACCATAAAGGCGAAGTTGCAGCAGGCTTCGCCTTTTATCGCTTCTCGGTGATCGGCGCCGACAACGGCTTGCAGTAGATCTCCCCCGTCCACCCGTTGCCGTAGTAGTGTTCCTGCCGCCCCTCGTTCACATAGCCATTCCGCCGGTAAAGACCGATCGCAACATCGTTGCGCGCGTCCACATGCAGCCAGATCTCCGTCGCTCCCGCTGCTCGCGCCGAGCCCTCGATACGATTCAGCAGTTCCACCCCAACGCCGCGTCGTCGGTACCCCGCCGCAACTTTCCATCTTCTTCAGCAATCCACGTAGCAGTAGTAGCTGCGTTGACAAGCCGCTGCATGTACCGCCGCCCAAAACGCTCGGGCGATTGAAAGCACTCTTCCTCGATCGCGTAGAGCCGCTCAAAATCATCGGGCTGAAAGAGGCGATAATCCACAAGATCGCTCCGGATCATTTGCAAAAGACGAAGCCATCCCCGAAAGGATGGCTTCGCTGGAACCCAGTCGAGCGGGCAGACTAGACCTTCGCTTGAATCCCGGCAATCACATCAAAGAAACGCTGATCGAGGCGCCGATTGGTCGCGATCGCTTCCTTGATGGTGATATCGGTGATTTCGGTGCCCTTGAGCACTGCGATCCGGCCCCACTTCTTCTCATGCACCATATCGATTGCGTGCAACCCGTAGCGCTGTCCCAGCAGTCGGTCATAAGCCGTGGGAACGCCTCCGCGCTGCGTATGTCCAAGGTTCACGCTGCGGGTTTCAAAACCGGTCTTCTTCTCAATCAACTCGGCCAGTGCTTCGCCGATCCCCGATAGGCGCGCATGACCAAACGAGTCCACTTCCTTCGAACCGATCACCTGGCCCACTTCAGGTAGATGACAGCCCTCGGCAACCACCACGACTCCGTAATGCTTGCCATTATCGTAGTTGTACTTGAGCAGGGCGCAAACGTGGTCGATGTCGATGTCCTTCTCAGGCACCAGGATGACGTGCGCTCCGCCGGCCACACCGGAGGCATAGGCAATCCAGCCGGCATCGCGGCCCATCACTTCCACCACCACAACCCGGTTGTGCGAGTCAGCCGTAGTATGAATGCGATCGATCGCTTCCGTCGCAATCGTCACGGCAGTGTCGTACCCAAACGTGGCGTCGGTGCCGTTAATGTCATTGTCGATTGTCTTGGGAACGCCCACGCTGGGCACGCCGTTCTCACTAAGGAAGAGAGTCACCGATTGCGTGTCGTCGCCGCCCAATGCGATCAGCGCATCAATCTTGTTGGCCTTGAGCACTTCCTGCACCTTCTCGATGCCGCCCGGAATCTTCTTCACGTTGGTGCGCGAGGAGTGCAGGATCGTTCCGCCCTTGAGCTGGATGCCGTCGGTGTTCTCCAGTGTCAAGTGAATCCAGTTGTTATCCAGAACGCCGCGCCAGCCGTTCAAAAAGCCGATGAATTCATCGCCGTACGCGTTGATGCCCTTCTTCACAGCCGCGTAGATCACAGCATTCAAACCAGGGCAATCGCCGCCGCCGGTCAATAAAGCAACTCGCATCGAAACCTCTCCTCGTCAAATGGTTGCGGCAAACTCGCCGCGGGGGAACAAACCCCGAACTCCGCGCCGCGTCCCCGGGAGAATTGCCCGGTCTCGACGCCTTACCCAGTGTACTCTGCTGTTGTAAAGAACAATCGTGACCACGCTCACGGCTCTAAAATTTATGACACTTTCGCCCTGCTAACACCAGCCCTCATAATGGTTCAATACTTATGCCCGGAACCGGAACCTTTTTGCTGCTCGCATTCGCCAGCCTGGTCGTAGTGATCTTGCTGGTGCTGCTGCAGCTTACCCGTTTGGGTTTTATCGTTCGCAGCACCATCCCCGATCGTCCCCGACGGCGCATGTTCATTGCTTCCGTCTCCTTCCTGGTCACCTTCGTCGGCGTGCGCATCCTGGTCAGGCTCATCACACACAACGTCGGCCCATTTCAGTGGGTCGTCGTCAGGGGCCACCACATCCACCACCTGGTCTGGGGAATCCTGATTCTTCTGCTCGTTGGTTACGGCTGGCTGCTTGACCTGGGTCGATCGCATTCTCCGCTTTCCATCTTCTTCAGCCGGCTCATGTCGGTCACCTACGGCGTCGGAGCCGCGCTCACGCTCGACGAATTCGCGCTATGGCTCAACCTCGAGCCCGACGCCTACTGGAACCGCGCCGGCCGGCTCAGCATCGATGCGGTCATTCTCTTCGGCAGCGTTTTGGCAGTGGGCGCATGGGGCGCCCCTTTCTTTCGCGGACTTCACAGCCTGTGGGACAAGCGTTCCTCATTCAGCAAGGGAGTCCCCTATAGTGAGCTACCACGCGGCTGTCGGCCACCAGTTCCGCTCGCGTCTTCGCGTCGATGCCATGTTGGCGAGCCCATTCCTCCAGGGCCGCGAAGTTCGGTGAGATCAGGGCCGAAATAAACTTGTGCTTGTCGCCCACCAGCGCTGCCTGCGCCACCAGCAGGTTGGTCTTGAGCTTGTTCTCAATGGGCTGCGGCGCAACCAGTTTGCCGCCTGAAGTCTTCAGCAGTTCCTTCTTGCGGTCCGTAATGTAGAGAAATCCGTCCTCGTCCAGGTGGGCGATGTCGCCGGTTCGAAACCAGCCTTCCTCATCGAAGCACTCAGCATTCGCCGCAGGTTTGTGCCAATATCCTGAGAACACCGCCGGACCACGAACCAGCAGTTCCCCGTCTTCCGCACATTTCAGTTCCACGTTGGGCAGCGGGCGTCCCACTGCGCCCATGCGATGGCTCACCGGCGAGTTCAGCGCAATCACTGGTGAGGTCTCCGTCAGACCGTATCCCTCCCAGACCGCTATTCCCACGGAGGCAAACCATCGCGCTGTGTCGATTCCCAGCGGAGCCCCACCGGAAACAAACACTCTCACGCGGCCGCCAAAGGCTTCGTGAACCTTGCTGTAGACCAGCTTCTTGGCCAGTTTCCACGCCGGGGACGAAGGCTGTCCGCCGCCATACACCACATCGCGATGATGCGCACCCAATGCAACCGCGCCAGCCAGCAGCCGCTTCTTGATCGGCGACAGGGCCGCCCGCCGCTCCACTTCCTGGCGAATCTTCTCGTAAACCCGGGGAACCCCCACAATCACCGTGGGCCTGATCTCACGCATCGCCTGCGGCAATCTGTCAAACTGCGAACAGTAGGCTACCTGTGCTCCATAGCGATCGCATCAATGCGTCAAACACAGCATCGCGTTCGCCGCCGCGTACGTCCGCACCCTCCAGCAAATGACTGAAGGCGATCGCTCCTACCGGCGGATTCGCGGAGTCCATAATTAAAATCCGTTCGAGTTGCGTCTGGTCTCGCACCGCGTTCAGCTTGTCGAACTGCTGACGCGTGGAGACGACCGCAATCCTGCATCCCGCGTCCTGCACCAGCACACTCATCTGTTCGCCCGTGAGGGTCGGATAGATGGGAACGTTGACGGACCCAATCGCCAAAGTGGCAAAATCGGTAACCGCCCACTCCCAGCGATTTTCGCCAATCAGCGCGATGCGGTCGCCCTTTTGAATGCCCCAACTCAGCAGGGCCCCTCCCAGGGCACGAACGCGCTGGTACATCTGGTCAGAAGAGATCGGCTGCCATTGGCCAAACTCGTCCTGCCACAACACTGCGCGCGGATTGGATGCCGCGGCAATGCGGCCAAACAAGTCATTGATGGTGTTGATCGGGGCGGTCGATGTCATCGGATCCAATTGGGACGGCGGTTCTTTATAGACAAACCATTCGAGAGTTTATCAGCTTGATGCGACGCCTGTTCAGGGCTCGCAAGGCAAGGAGTCCAAAAAAAACTGCCCAAAC
>WNGK01017234.1_pt1 | contig 14083 bp, 8 predicted proteins | sample 5400601 | NCBI WGS metagenome assembly WNGK01 (sample SAMN13153376, study PRJNA577476) | soil metagenome | isolation source: 60 cm soil or saprolite under Garry oak tree replicate 1 | place: USA:California | collected 2016-06-15 | reverse complement strand
CGATATCGGTTTTGACCGTTCGATCAACCCTTACCGGGGCTGCGAGCATGGCTGCGTCTATTGCTTTGCGCGGCCCACCCACGCCTTTCTCGGCCTGTCGCCGGGGCTCGACTTCGAATCCAAGCTGTTCGCCAAGCCCGACGCGCCGGCGCTTTTGGAAAAGGAACTGGCGGCGCAGGATTACGAACCGCGCATGATCGCGATCGGTACCAACACCGATCCCTATCAGCCGATCGAACGCGAGCGGAAGATCATGCGCGGCATTCTCGAAGTGCTGGAGCGCGCCTCACACCCTGTCGGCATCGTCACCAAGTCGGCGCTGGTGACGCGTGACATCGACATTCTGTCGCGGATGGCAAAACGCAATCTCGCCAAGGTGGCGCTGTCAGTCACGACGCTCGATCCGAAACTCGCGCGCACCATGGAGCCGCGGGCCTCGACGCCAACGCGGCGGCTCGAAGCGCTGCGGCAACTGTCCGAAGCCGGAATTCCGGCTACGGTGATGGTGGCGCCGGTGATCCCCGCGCTGAACGATTCCGAGATCGAGCGCATTCTCGATGCGGCGGCGCATGCCGGCGTCAAGGAAGCGAGCTACGTGCTGCTGCGGTTGCCGCTGGAGGTGCGCGACCTGTTCCGCGAATGGCTGATGGCGAATTACCCCGATCGCTATCGCCACGTCTTCACCATGATCCGCGACATGCGCGGCGGTCGCGATTATGACTCGCAGTGGGGGACACGGATGAAGGGCACCGGGCCGATGGCCTGGATGATCGGACGCCGGTTCGAGATTGCCTGCGAGAAGCTCGGGCTCAACAAGCGGCGTTCGAAGCTGACCACCGACCATTTCGCGCGGCCAAAGCGCAGCGGGCAGCAGTTGAGCCTGTTTTAGAGCCGCAGGGAGGAGCCGTTATGAATCAAGAAATGCCCGCACCCGTCGCGCGGCTGACCATGATTACGCTCGGCGTCAGCAACATGCGCGCCAGTATCGCCTTTTACGAAGCGCTTGGTTTCACGCGAAAATTTCGCGCCACCGGCGAGACTGTTGCGTTCTTCGAGACCGGCGGTACGGCAATCGGGCTTTTCCCGTGGGATCAACTCGCGCAGGACGTGACGCTGCCGGAGCATCCGCGTCCGCAGGCCTTTCGCGGGGTAACGCTGGCCTGGAATTGCCGCACCATGGATGAGGTCGATGCGGTGCTGAGATTTGCGGTCGCGAAAGGTGCGTCGCTGCTGAAACCCGCGCATAAGACCGATTACGGCGGCTACTCCGGATATTTTGCCGATCCCGACGGTCATCCCTGGGAAGCCGTGGTCGCACCCGGCATCGAGGTGGGTGAAGACCGGCGCATTCATTTGCCGGATTGAACCGGGACGCTAGATTCTTGATTTGACGCGTTTTCTTGACGCGAACCGGTCTCCACCCCGGATCAAGTCCGGGGCAGGCTTTCACTTGAAAACGCGCCAGTGCGCGGCGGACGGCAAAGCAGCCGCTACGAAACGCGGGAGCTCGCAGCCGCCTGCCTGTTGAGAGCGGTGAAATTCCGGGGCCGGCGGGAGTTCCCGGTTGCGTCGCCGGGTTCGCTTGCGCACCATCCCCGCATGATTCGCGATAAATCCGGGAAAGATCCCGCCAGGCTGCCAAAAGGCGTGATTGCGGTCGCGCCGCCGAGTTTTCGCCGCGAGCGCGCGCTGATCAAGCGTGGCGTCTGGCCGGTGGCCGGCTGCGACGAGGCCGGGCGCGGTCCGCTGGCCGGTCCGGTGGTGGCCGCGGCGGTGGTGCTCGATCCCAAGCGGATCCCCAAAGGCATCGACGATTCCAAGCGGCTGACGCCGGAGCGCCGCGAGGAACTGTTCGAGGAAATTTGCGCCACCGCGTCGTTCGCGGTGGCCTTCGCATCGCCGGCGCGGATCGATCGCGACAATATCCTGCGGGCGTCACTTTGGGCGCTGGCGCGCGCGGTGCATGCGCTGCCGGACCTGCCGAAACACGTGTTCGTCGACGGCCGCGACCGGCTCGATACGTCCTGCGATTGCGAAGCGGTGATCGGCGGCGACGGTTTGGTTCTCTCGATCGCGGCGGCCTCGATCATCGCCAAAGTCGCGCGCGACCGGTTGATGTGCAAGCTGGCGGAGGATTGCCCAGGTTATGGCTTCGAGTCGCACAAGGGCTATGCCGTGCCGGAGCATCTTGAGGCGCTGAACCGGCTCGGACCCACGGTGCATCATCGCCGCTTGTTTGCGCCGGTCGCGGCGGCACGTGAGCAGCACGAAGCCATCGCGGTCGCGGGCCGCCTGGGGCAGACCCAGATACAGACCAGCGTCGAGGTCTCGGCCGAGGTCTGACAGCGCACAATGTTGCGCGCGTCAGCCGAGCGATCTGTTGGCCTCAGGCCGCCTTGAGTGTTGCACGCAGAATTTCCATCAGGTCCGGTATTTTGAGCGGCTTGGTCAAGACATGGTGGAAGCCGGCCAGCTCCATGTTGTGCATGTTGGAAGGCATGGCATCGGCCGTCAGTGCGACAACGGGAATGTGCGAGGTTCGGTCGTCATTGCGCAGACCCCTCAAAACGTCGAAACCCTTGCCGTCGGGCAGGTGAATATCGGTAATGACAAGGTCGGGCCGCAGCGAGCGGGCTATCTTGAGCCCTTCCTCGACCGTTTGCGCATCGATGAAGCGCGTATGGCTCAAATCTTCGATGATGGCGCGCATCAGCTCGACATTCGGAATCTTGTCTTCAATGTAGAGAATCTTGCATCGAGTGTCCGCTGCCGTGGCGAACAGCGAGGGTACGCGAGCCATCTTCGCCGCGGTCTCGTTGGCCACCGGCAGCTCGACCCAGAACTTGCTGCCTTGGCCGACAAAGCTTTCGAAGCCGATCTTGCCGTCCATCGCCTGCACCAGCCGGCGACTGATCGTCAGCCCGATGCCGCTGCCTTCTTGCTGGGTGAGTTCGACGCCAAGTCGATTGAAAGGCTCGAAAATTTCACGCTGGCGCTCGGCAGGAATTCCCTTTCCGGTATCCCGGACGATGAAGCGCACGACGTCGTCATAGGGAAGCGCGGTCAGCAACACCGATCCGCCCTCGACATTGTATTTGATCGCATTGCTTCCAAGGTTCAACAGAACCTGAATCAGGCGCCCGCGGTCGGCGACGATCGAGGGCAGATTGGCGGAGGTGTCCACCGTAAGGAGTATTCCTCTCTTCCTGGCCGAGACCTCCAGCGTGCGGCTCACTTCAGCCATGACTTCCAGACAATCCAGAACTTCGCAGTTCACGTTGACGTGGCCGGATTCAAAACTCGCCATGTCGAGGACGTCATCGATGATTTTTCCCAATTGGGTGCTCGCTTCCATGATGTTCTCCGTATAGCGAATCCGCTTTTCGGGGGCGAGCGTATCTCCGGACCGACCTAGCAGTTGGGCGAAGCCCGAGATGGCAAGCAGCGGGGTCCGCAACTCGTGGCTCATCGATGCAAGGAACTCCGACTTGGCGCGGCTGGTTCTGTCGGCGATTTGCTTGGCCAGAACCATTTCTTGCGTCGCCAATTCGCCTTGCTCGCGTTCCACCACGCTCTCCCTGATTATTTGGGAGGCCTTCATCAGCGCCTGACCAATGTCGTTCACTTCGACGATTTCGTTATCCGGAATTGACACTAATTCCGGCGTTCCGAGCGCAAGGGCCGGGATGCGAAGGGATCGGACCGAGCGATTGATTCGGACGCTGATGATTCTCGCCATCCCGATGCTCAATGCGAGCAGCGCGAGGGTTACGGCGGCGTTGAAGCCCATGGATCGCCACAGATTTTCCCTCAAAGCGGTCTTCGGGATGCCGATGCCGATAGCCCAGCCCGACCGCGGCGACCGGTTGAAGGCGCTCAACATAGGAACGCCCTCAAGCGAGTTGACCTCGATGACGCCCTCGCTGACCTCGGCTGACGTTCGCAGGAAGCTGGCGGACCCTTTTCCGCCGACGTATTGTTCCGGCTTGTGCGTGCGTGCCGCGATCGTGCCGTTGCTATCGTAAATCGCCGTGATCCAGTCGGGCGGAAGATTTTGCCGGCGCAGAATATCGCCAAGACGATCGGCAAAGATGCCCATTGCCAGCGAGTAGATGACCTTCCCGTTGGAGAATACCGGCACTTCCAGGGTGATCGCGGATTGCCCGATATCGGGAGCAGCGAAAAAATCGGAAATGACAGGTTCACCGGTGTCGAACACCCGCTGCAGTTTGGCGGAGAGCGGCAACTGAGGCAGCGGATCTCCAAATGGCTTGAGCGTATTGAGCCGCTGCTGACCGGTGGAGTCGGTGACCACGATGTAGTTGCCGCCCATGTTCGGCAATGCCTCGCTCGCCTTCCGGTAGAAACCGAAGAGATCGCCGGAAGCCAGACGCTGCGACGACGCGAGCACCTGCAACGCCGACTGGAGCCCGAACAACTCGGCATCGATCGCCTGCATCAGCGCACGCGCTGTCGCGGTCGTGTTGCGTTCGAGGATCGTCCGCTGCTGCTGATAGGAAATGGTGAACAGGAACACAGATCCCAGCGCCGCCGGCAGAACGCAGCCGATGACCAGACATGTGAGCCAAAAGCGAATGGTTCTCTGATGCAAGTGACATTCCTTGTGCGGCCTTAATCACGGGCCCCGCTATGAGAGATGACGCACGGCAAGACCACGCAGATGAACCGGACTACGGCGGAGTCATCCCACCTCGTGGCGATGATCAGCCGAGGTCGCGCAACGCACTATCCGACGCTTACTGTGAAAATTACTGGCCGCTACAGGGCCGTCGACGGGCTGGCTCAGCCGCATCGCAAGCCCTCGACGCATCTTCCGCAAATCGATCGGCTCATGCGAACTGTGAAACGCGGGAAACGCAATGTCAATTGCTCGAACGATTCATCGGCAGTCCGCGCTTGTTCCCGCAGTTGCACAACTGGCACACGACGATCGTTTACGCCGGCGAGCAGAAAGACGTCGTGCGCGAACGCGATCGGACAGCATCGTGAAAAATTCGGCAGAGCGGAAGTGAAGCGCGGTGTGGCGAAGTCGGCGCCCGGATGCCGCGCGTTCGCCGCTGAACGAAGCTGTCTCGCCAAATGTCATAGCTAAAGTGTCTCGCCAAGTGTCATGGCTAAGGTGTTTGGCTCTCAGAGAGAAAGCTGACTTGCGGCAATCACGATCTTGCTCCGATTGCAGCTCATGTCGTGCCTGCTGGACGGGAGCATCACGATGCATGATGCCGAGCGGAGGCGCCTTGCGCGTTGACGAGGGATCAATCTGTTGCCTCAGCGGCTCACGCGCTTTATCACCGTGTTCGAGATCGAACACGCCGACTTGGGCATTTCGGACGTTTCATGCGCTTTACCTCCCTGGTCATCGAACTGATCCGCGCCCGGCCGCGGCTGGTGGTCTGGATTGTGGTGCTGTTTCAGGCGGCGTTGTGGCTGATCCTGCCGGTGCTGCTGTATCGAAGCCCTCCCGGCGACCTTGCGACCGTTCTCGCGTATGGCCGGGAATACCAGGTGGGAACCGTTCTCGGCCCGCCGCTGGCGTTCTGGCTCGGCGATATCGCGTTTCGCGCCGCGGGCAATCATATGTTCGGCGTCTATCTGCTGGCGCAGCTTTGCGCGATCGCGACGTTCTGGACGCTCTATCTGTTGGCGCGCGCCATTGTCGGCGGACAACAGGCGGTGCTCGCGGTCCTGCTGACGATGACGGTCACCGCATTCAGTTCGCCCGGTGTCGAGTTCGGGCCCCTGGTGCTTGCGCGGCCGCTCTGGGCGCTGCTGCTTTTGCATTCCTGGCAAATCATGGGGCAGGGCCGTCGCAACGCGTGGTTCGCATGGTCGATCGAAGCCGGACTCCTGCTGCTGACAATCCCTGCCGCGATCGGCCTGCTGATGCTGGTCACCGGATTTGCGCTGGCGACCGAGCGCGGACGGCGCACGCTGATGTCGTTCGATCCGTTGTTCGCGCTGCTGGTGATCGTCGTGCTGGCGCTGCCGTATCTCATTTGGCTGATGCGCGCCGACACCCTGGCGCTGCCGCCATGGCCGGCGATCGCGGATTTGGGCGACAGGGCGCTGCACTGGGCCGGACTGCTCGGTGGCTTGCTGTTGGCGATTTCCGGCATCGTGCTGCTGGTGGTGATTAACTCGGGCTGGTTCGGCCGCAACCCGGAAGATGCGCCGATCATCTTTCGGCCGCCGGTCGATCCGCTGGCGCGGGATTTCGTTTATTTCTTCGCCGTTGCCCCCGCGCTCGCGGGAAGTCTGATCTCCGGCCTGTTTGGTCTCGATCGTGTCGCGGGCGGGGGCATCGTGTTATTGATGTCGGGACTGGCGGCGATCGTGGCGACCGGCGACCTCGTTCATCTGCGGCGTCAGCAAGTGCTGCGTCTGGTCTGGGCGGCTGCCGTCATCGCCCCTGCGATCGCGGTGACCTTGACGACGCTATTGCTGCCCTGGACCGGTGGCGAGGTAGCGACGTCGCTGCCCGCAACCGCGATCGCGCATTTTTTTGGCGACAGCTTCGAGCGGCGGACCAATCACCCGCTGCGCGCGGTGACAGGCGACGCGCAGCTTGCGACCCTGATCTCGCTGGATGCCGGCCGTCCGCATCTGCTGCTAGACGCGGCACCGGAACGAACGCCCTGGCTGACATGGGCGAAATTCACTGAAACCGGCGGCGTCGTGGTCTGGCGCGCATCCGATACGGTCGGCACGCCGCCGGCCGACATCGCGCAACGATTTCCCGGCCTGGTGCCGGAAGTGCCGCGGGCGTTCGAGTGGCCGGTGACCGGGCGGCAGCCGCTGCTGCGGGCCTCATCCTTCGAGACGCGGCGAAGACGCCGCTCCTCAGGAAGAGGAAGCCTTTCCCTGCTCCAATGCCTTGGCGATCGCGCGCAAATCCTGCCACGCCATGCGCTTGTAGGACGGCGAGCGCAGCAAATAAGCCGGATGGAACGTGGCAAGCGCGCGGATCATCCGCGTGCCGGTGTCATAGTCGACCCAGCGCCCACGGGTTTTCATGATGCCCTCGTGCGTCGACAGCAGGGTCTGGGTCGAGGGATTGCCGAGCGTGACCAGCACATCCGGGTTCACCAGTTCGATTTGCCGCTGGATGAACGGCAGGCAGATTTGCGTCTCCTGCGGCGTCGGCGTGCGGTTGCCCGGCGGCCGCCATGGAATGACATTGGCGATGTAGGCGCTGGAGCGGTCGAGCCCGATCGCCGATATCATCCGGTCCAGCAACTTGCCGGAACGGCCGACGAACGGCAGCCCCTCGATGTCTTCCTCGCGTCCGGGCGCCTCGCCGACGAACATGATGCGCGCCTGCGGGTTGCCGTCGGCGAATACCAGGCGTGTGGCGGTGGATTTCAGCGCGCAGCCATCGAAATTCTCCAGCAGGGCGCGCAGCACCTCGAGCGAAGGCGCGGTTCGCGCCGCTTCCCGTGCCGAAACGATCGCCGCTTCAGGCGCAGGCGTTGTCTCGCCGCGCGCGGCCGGGATCGTGGCAGGGATCGGCCTCACCGGTTTGGGCGGTGCCGTCTCGCGGGACCCGGAGACGGGGGTGGAGATGGGGATAATGTCAGGATCGGACAGCCGGTTGACCGGCTCGTCGGTCAGCGCACAGTCGACCCCGGCCTCCAGATAAAAGGCGAGCAATTGATGGACGCTGGGGGCGGGATCAGGCGTCATGGCGCGATGTCTTGGGCATCCGGTCATTCTAGAGCGTATCGCGCCGCAACGATACGCCCGGCCGCGCATTTCAATGGTTGTTCTTCACGCAAAAATCGGAAACAAACGTCCTTTCTCAACCCGGCTGAGATCAGATCATGAGCACCGAAGAATTGCCGCCGCGCGAATCGATGGAATTCGACGTCGTGATCGTCGGCGCCGGGCCGTCCGGCCTCGCCGCCGCGATCCGGCTGAAGCAGCTTAATGCCGATCTGACGGTCGTCGTGGTGGAGAAGGGATCGGAAGTCGGCGCCCACATCTTGTCGGGCGCGGTGATCGATCCGGTGTCGCTCGACAAGTTGCTTCCGGACTGGCGCGCCGACGCCGACTGTCCGCTGAAGACGCAGGTCAAGGTCGACAAGTTCTATTGGATGACCGCCGGCACCGCTATTCCGCTGCCAGCAATCGCGATGCCGCCGCTGATGAACAATCATCATTGCTATATCGGCTCGCTCGGCAATGTGTGCCGCTGGCTTGCGCGCAAGGCCGAGGCGCTCGGCGTCGAGATCTACCCGGGCTTCGCCGCGACCGAGGTGCTTTACGATGAAAAAGGCGCGGTGCGCGGCATCGCCACCGGCGACATGGGCGTCGCCAAGGATGGCTCGCACAAGTCGTCATATACGCGCGGTATGGAACTGCTCGGCAAATACACGCTGTTCGCCGAAGGCGCGCGCGGCAGCCTGACCAAGCAATTGAGCGCGAAATTCTCCCTTGACGCCAGCAGCGAGCCGCCGAAATTCGGCATCGGCCTCAAGGAGGTCTGGCAGATCGATCCCGCCAAGCATCAAAAAGGTCTGATCCAGCACTCGTTCGGCTGGCCGTTGAACAACTCCACCGGCGGTGGCTCCTTCCTGTATCACTACGACGACAATCTGGTGGCGGTCGGTTTTGTCGTGCATCTCAATTACGACGATCCGTATCTGTCGCCGTTCGATGAATTCCAGCGCTTCAAGACCCATCCCGCGATCCGCACCCTGTTCGAAGGCGGCAAGCGGCTCGCCTATGGCGCGCGCGCCATCACCGAGGGCGGATATCAGTCGGTGCCGCGCCTGAGCTTCACGGGCGGTGCGCTGATCGGGTGCGCGGCGGGTTTTGTGAACGTGCCGCGCATCAAGGGCGTCCATAATGCGATGGGCAGCGGCATGCTGGCTGCCGAACACCTCAACGCCGCCCTCGGATCGGGGCGCGCCAACGACGAACTGGTCGAATACGAGAATGCGTGGCGCGATTCGCCCGTAGGCAAGGATCTGTACCGGGTCCGCAACGTCAAACCGCTGTGGTCGAAGTTCGGCACCATCGTCGGCGTGGCACTCGGCGGTATCGACATGTGGTGCAACACGCTCGGTTTCTCGCTGTTTGGAACCCAGTCGCATGCCAAGCCCGACCGCAAGACGCTCGATCCGGCAAAAGCTCATGCGCCGATCGCAGCCCCGAAGCCGGACGGCAAGCTCACCTTCGACAAATTGTCGTCGGTGTTCCTTTCCAACACCAACCACGAAGAAGACCAGCCGGTCCATCTCAAGGTCGCCGACATGAGCCTGCAGAAGACTTCCGAACACGATGTCTATGCCGGTCCGTCCAATCGTTATTGCCCGGCCGGCGTCTATGAATGGGTCGAGGAGACGACCGGGCCGCGCTTCGTCATCAACGCGCAGAATTGCGTCCACTGCAAAACCTGCGACGTCAAGGATCCAAACGACAACATCACCTGGGTTCCGCCCGAGGGCGGTGGCGGACCCAATTATGAGGCGATGTGACCACGATTGCGTGAGCCTGGATCCGCGAATGCGGCCCCCGGCCACGATACCGCCACACTGAAAGCGTTTTCAGCTAATGTCCTGAATCCGCAGTTCGCTGCCGCCGGTTGCACCGTCTGGAGCTACCGGCGGATTCAAAAGGACATTGAAAATCCATAGTTTTGGTCCGGTTTTGGTTCAGAAAGTTCTCGTCACGGACCCGGTGCGAAGGGGAGAAGAATTTCTGAACCAAGACCACGCCAGCTGGCTGAAATCGGCGGCAATCCGGCCTCTGCTGCCAATCGATTCGCCACGCCGTATCCTTGCGGTTGAGCGCCAAACGCGGCATTGTCTGATGGCTTGGTCTGATGGCTTGATGCCGCCGGTTGAGTTCGCGTTCGAGACTGCGCGTAAGATCCTGCCGTAAATTCCTGGAGCTAGGCGAACCCTGATGTTTTCCATTCGTTTCAATCGCTGGATAGTCGCCGCCTTCGCCGTCACCGCGCTGGCAATACCTTGCTCGCTTTCGGCGCAGACGCCCGATCATCCGGCCGACAACTCGGCGCAATTTCCCTCCAACCGCGATTTGAAATCGCTGACGATGTCGGGCAGCTATCTGGCCGCCCGCCACGCCAGCGTGGAGCGGGACGCCAACTCGGCGGCGGCGTTCTACCGGTCGGCGCTTCGCACCGATCCGAAGAACAACGAGTTGCTCGATCGCGCGTTCATTTCATCGCTGGCGGATGGCGACATTGACGAGGCCGTCAAGCTCGCCGACCGCATTCTGACGATCGACAAATCCAATCGCGTTGCGCGGCTGGTCGTCGGCGTACGCGATCTGAAACAGAAGAAATATGCCGCCGCGCAGCTCAACATCAATCAGTCGATTCGCGGGCCGATCACGGATCTGGTGGCGACGCTGCTGTCGGGCTGGGCCAGTTACGGTGCCGGCGATACCAAAACGGCCATTACCAATATCGACAAGCTGACGGGTCCGGAATGGTATCCGATCTTCAAGGATTTGCACGCCGGTATGATCCTTGAACTTGGCGGCAAGGAAAAGGACGCCGGCGCGCGTCTTGAGCGGGCCTATAAACTCGACGATTCCATGCTGCGCGTAGCGGACGCTTATGCGCGCTGGCAGTCGCGCAACAAGGATGCGGCGGCGGCAACGGCCATCTACGAGGCGTTCGACAAGAAGCTCGCGCGACATCCGCTGGTATTGGAAGGCCTGCGCGAATCCCGCACCGGCAAGAAGCTGACGCCGCTGGTGGATTCGGCGCAGACCGGCGCTGCCGAGGCGCTTTACGGCATCGGCGCGACGCTGACGCGCCGTGGCGGCGAGGATCTCGCGCTGGTCTATTTGCAGCTCTCGCTGTACCTCGCGCCCAATCATTCGCTGGCGCTATTGTCGCTGGCCGATCTCTATGAGTCGGTGAAGAAGCCGGCGATGGCGATCAAGGTCTACGAGCGCATGCCGGCGAGTTCGCCGCTGAAGCGCAATGCGCAGATCCAACTCGCGACCAATCTGGACGCTGCCGATCGCAGCGATGAAGCGATCAAGATTCTGAAAGGCGTCACCGCGGAGGATGGCAAGGATATCGAAGCCGTCATGGCGCTCGGCAATATCGAGCGCGGTCGCAAGAAGTTCGCCGACTGCGTCCAGACCTACTCGCAGGGCATCGATGTATTGCCGCAGGGCAATGACAAGGCCAACTGGATTTACTACTATTATCGCGGCATCTGCGAGGAGCGCTCCAAACAGTGGAGCAAGGCCGAGACGGATATGCGCAAGGCGCTCGAACTTCAGCCCGAGCAACCGCATGTGCTGAACTATCTCGGCTATTCGTGGATCGATCAGGGCATCAATCTCGACGAAGGCATGAAGATGATCAAGCGCGCCGTCGATCAGCGCCCTGACGACGGCTACATCGTGGACTCGCTGGGCTGGGCCTATTACCGCATCGGCAATTACGAGGACGCGGTGAAAAATCTCGAGCGCGCAATCGATCTCAAGCCTGAAGACCCGACCATCAACGACCATCTTGGCGACGCCTATTGGCGCATCGGCCGCACGCTGGAAGCAAAATTCCAGTGGGCTCACGCCCGTGACCTGAAGCCGGAGCCGGAGGAATTGCCGAAGATCGAGGCCAAGATGGAAAACGGGTTGCCCGAGGATACCTCCTCGTCCGCGGCCTCCGCGGACAAGAAGAAAGAAGACGGCAAGGGCGGCTGAGGGCGGCTGATCGAAGGGCTGATCGCCGATGCCGGCGTTGATTGAGGAGGGGCGTGCCAAGGTCAACCTGACCCTTCGGGTCATGGGGCGCCGCGTCGATGGCTATCATGATCTGGAAAGCGTGGTTGCGTTCGCCGATTGTGCCGACCGGCTTAGCCTGACGCCAGGATCCAAACTCAATCTCACGACCACCGGACCGCTTGCGCGGTACTGTGGCGAGACCTCCGACAACCTCGTGTTCAAGGCTGCGCAATTGCTTGGCGAACGGGTGCCGGATCTGCGGCTTGGCGATTTCATCCTCGACAAGGTGCTGCCGGTCGCCGCGGGTATCGGCGGCGGCTCGGCCGATGCCGCCGCGGCGCTGCGGTTGCTGGCGCAGGCGAACGGTCTTGCCGTCGACGACGCGCGCCTGGTCGAGGTCGCGCAATTGACCGGCGCCGACGTGCCGGTCTGTCTTGCCTCGCACGCCTGCGTCATGACCGGCGTCGGTGAAACCTTGCTGCCGCTGAGCCTGCCGAAGTTGCCATGCGTGATGGTCAATCCGCGGGTTCCGGTCGCGACCAGCGATGTGTTCAAGGCGATGGGCTTGCGAAATGGCGAGTTGTTGGTGGGCGCCACCGATGTGATGCGGGCAACGGCCTGGCCGGAAGAGGGCGCCTCGATCGAGGACTGGGTTGAAGCCCTTGCCGCCGGCTCCAACGACCTGGAAGCTCCGGCAACGCGCATTCAGCCTGTCATCGGCGCGGTGCTTGCAGCACTCAGCGCCGCAAATGGGGCATGGCTGGCGCGGATGTCGGGGTCGGGCGCGACCTGTTTTGCGATCTTTGAGAACACCCCCGAGGCGCAGCGCGCATCGCAGAAAATTCAACTCGACCACCCGCAATGGTGGGTGCATGCGGGGGTGCTGAGTTAGGGCGTGAACTCATAACTGACCACTGAATTTTTGACACCGCCGCCAAAAGTCAGGCCGCGAGTGAGGTGTCCGCGGCAACGCCCAGCATCAAATTGAGGTTCTGTACGGCGGCGCCCGAGGCTCCCTTGCCGAGATTGTCGTAGACGGCGACCAGGACGGCCTGCGCCGTCTGGTCATTGGCGAAGACGTGCAGGCGCATGCGGTTGGTATCGTTGTAAAGTTCGGGGTTGAGTCCGGATGTGTCCGCCAGCGCCGCGACTTCGACGAAGCTGTCCGAAATCGCCGCGTAATGATCGGCGATGGCGGCATGAAGTTGAGCGCCGGTCGGAACCTTCGAGAGCGTCGACAATTGCAACGGCACGGTGACGATCATGCCTTGCCGGAAGTTGCCGACCGCCGGAGTGAACAGGGGCGTCTTCGCGAGCCTGGAATAGGTCTGCAACTCGGGCAAATGCTTGTGCTGGAGCGACAGGCCATAGAGTGAGAACGCGTTGGCACTCTCACCCTCCTGCTCATAATCTGCGATCATCGATCGGCCGCCGCCGGAATAGCCGGAAATGCCGTAAGCGATCACCGGAAAATCGGCTGGGATCAACCCGGCGCTGATCAACGGCCGCAGCGTTGCAATGCCGCCCTGTGGCCAGCACCCGGGGTTGCTTACCCGCATGGCACCGGCAATCTTCTTCGACTGATCCCTGTCCATCTCGGCAAAGCCATAGGTCCAGCCATCGGCGACGCGATATGCCGTCGAAGCGTCGATCACTTTGGTCGTATCGTTCTCGATAAGGCTCACGCTTTCCTTTGCTGCCTCATCAGGCAGGCAGAGGATCGCCACATCAGCGGCGTTGAGGAGGCGTTTGCGCTCATGCGGATCCTTGCGCTTATCGGGGGCGATCGAAAGTATTTCAAAGTCGCGCCGCCCGGCGAGCCGGTCACGGAGCTGCAACCCCGTCGTCCCAGCTTCGCCGTCGATGAATATCTTTGCGGCCATCTCTTCGCTTCCATCCGATGGTTGAGTGCGCGTGGTATATTAGGTGCGGCCGCAGCTCGTTGCAATCTTCCGCCTGCGCGCCAGGCAGTCCTAGCTGGTCGCAGGCCTAGTGGGATCGCGCCAGGCAGAAAGCCACCACCTGCTCGAGCGCGGTCTTCATCGGCGAAGCCGGGAACAGCGCCAGCGCATCGACCGCCATCGCGCCGTAATGCTGGGCGCGGTTGATGGTGTCCTCAAGCGCACGGTGTTTGGTCATCAGGCCGATGGCGTGATCGAGGTCGCCATCGCCGATCTCGCCACGCTCCAGCGAGTTGACCCAGAAGGCGCGCTCGCCGTCGTTGCCGCGGCGGAATGCCAACACTACCGGCAGCGTGATCTTGCCCTCGCGGAAGTCGTCGCCGATGTTCTTGCCGAGTTTGGCGGCCTTGCCGCCATAGTCCAGCACGTCGTCCACCAGTTGAAAC
>WNGK01005012.1_pt1 | contig 14083 bp, 14 predicted proteins | sample 5400601 | NCBI WGS metagenome assembly WNGK01 (sample SAMN13153376, study PRJNA577476) | soil metagenome | isolation source: 60 cm soil or saprolite under Garry oak tree replicate 1 | place: USA:California | collected 2016-06-15 | reverse complement strand
GCAATTGTATAGCTACCCAGTTTGCCAGCCGTGAACGTGTCACCGGTATTCCCTTTGATCTTGCCTTCAATCAACAGGGCCGCGACATAATAGGCCAGGTAGCCCAGGCTGGCGGGGTTCCACAACTCAAAGCCCTTGATCGTGCCATCTTTCACGTACTGGCGCAGTTGATTCGGCGTACCAAGACCTGTCAGCGCCACCTGACCGCCTTTCTTCACCGACTCGAGCGCGCGAGCCGCGGCAGCGATACCCACCGTGGTGGGAGAAATGATCCCTTTGAGATTTGGGAACTGCTGCAGCAGGGCTAGCGTCAGGTTAAAGCTAGTCGTGTCATCGTCGTTCCCATAAGCGATCTTCACCAATTTCATATTTGGGTACTTCGTTGACAGCTCATCCTTCATGAAGCCAATCCAGGCGTTCTGGTTCGCGGCCGTGCTGGCTGCTGAGAGAATGGCAATCTGGCCAGTGCTATTGATTTGCTGCGCCAGCAAATCCACCTCGCTGCGGCCAATCTGCTCACTATTGGCCTGGTTGACAAACACGTTGCGTGCATCGGGTGCCACATCGGCGTCATAACTCACGACCTTGATCCCCTGCGCCATCGCCTGTTTCAGGGACGGCGCGACGGCATTGGGATCATCGCCCGAGATGACGATGGCACCGGCATGCTGCTGGGTGAGGCTCGTGATGAAAGGCACCTGTGCAGCGGCGTTGGCCGAGGACGGGCCGACCTGTTTGAATTGTCCACTTAGAGCCATAGCAGCCTCCTTGCCCCCCGAGGCCGCGGTGTCGAAATACGGGTTGTTGATCTGCTTGGGCACAAATACGATGTTGAGGTTACTCCCTGTACCAGTCGTAGGAGTAGCTCCTGTGGTGCCGGAAGTGCCCCCGCAGGCCGCCAGCAGCAACAGTACAAAAACCAGAGAACCGAGTCCGAGTGTTTGGAACAGCTTCTTCACTGCCTTCTCCTTTACACTTGCATTGAACTTCCCGCGGCAAGACGTCGGCGGGCTAGAACGACCTGAATGCGCCGGGCAAGGTTGGGACCCAGCACAGAGAGGACCAGCAATAAGCCAATGGCGAGACTCTGAATATCCCCACTGATATTCAGCAGGTTTAACACGTCCTGTAAAACAGCGACAATGAAAATGGCCAGCACCACGCCCAACAACGAGCCACGACCCCCAAAGATGTTGACGCCGCCCAGCAAGACAACCGTCACGACAGCCAGTTCAAACCCCAGCGCATTGTCTGGTCGAGCGCTGGAAAAGCGCGCGGTAAAAATCACTCCGGCCAGCGCCGCGATCACACCAGAGAGAATGAACAGCACGAGTTTCACCCGGCTCACGCTGATCCCGGAAAACCGCGCTGCCTCTTTGTTATTGCCCATGGCGTAGAGTTGCCTGCCCAACCGGCTAAAATGCAACACTACCACAAAAATTACCACCAGAATGGCAAAGATCAGACCCGACCAGGGAATCTCTGTGCCTGGGATAGTGCCAAATCCCAGATTGGTAAAAGAGGAAGGAAAGTCGCTGACCGCCTGATCACCCAGGACGACATAGGCCAGACCGCGATAGAGGGCTAGAGCGCCAATCGTTACTACCAGCGAGGGCAAAGCGAGCTTTGTGACGAGTAAGCCGTTGAGACAGCCCGCAACAAGTCCAACCAGCAGTGCCACTCCTATGGCAAGCCATATAGGATGTCCGCTCTCCCAGAAAAGGCCCAGAACGACGCTGGTCAGACCCAGCACCGAAGCGACCGACAGATCAATCTCGCCAGCGATGATAATCAGTGTCATCGGTAGAGCCATGATGGCTATTTCCATGATGTTACTGGTGAGCGCATAGAAATTAAAGCCGCTCAGGAAATAGGGTGAGAGAACACTGCCGGCCACAACACCGCTCAGGAGCAGTAGCACAAGCAGAGCCTCCCAGGAAATCAAGAGCGATCGTAGGGGCCGAATTATCGTATCCTTCATACTTTCTTCCTCCTGGAGAGCAAGGTTCGCTGCACCCAGCGGGTAATAAAGGCATCAAGTACCACAGCAACGATAATAGCCGCGCCATAGAGCGCCTGCAGCCAGAACTGGGAAATGTTCAGGATGTTTAACGCATTTTGCAACGTGCCCAGCACAATCGCACCCAGCACCGCACCCAGAATGGTGCCCGAGCCACCAAAGATATTGACTCCACCTACAACGACCGCGGCAATGACCTGCAATTCCAGACCTGTGGCATCGGTCGCGTCCACGGTGGCAAAGCGCGCGCCCCAGAGCACTCCTGCTAGCCCGCAGAGCAATCCAGACGCTGCGAAAGCCGCGAAAACAAGCCAATCCCGGCGAATACCAATTATGCTAGCCGCTTCGGGATTGCTGCCTACTGCGTAAAGCTGGCGTCCGCTCTGTGAGGCATGCAGAAAATAACCGACGATGACTGCTATGACCGCGGCAATGAGAATCAGGGCCGGAATACCAAAGATCCGGGTCGTTGCCAGTGCCAGGTAGCTGGCCGGCACATCAGAGGCATTGACCTGAGAGGTAGTATTGGCCGCGACAATAAAAACCAGGGCCCGGTAAACGTAAAGGGTACCCAGCGTGGCCACAATCGCCGGGACACGCCCGAACGAGACGATCAGTCCATTGACAATTCCCAGAACCAGCCCCAGAGCACAGCCCAGTAGAATGCCCAGCAGCAGATTGCTATCGGGCAGCTGCTTGAAGAAATAAGCCGTGACGAAGGCGGTGATACCTACCATTGAACCCACTGACAGATCCACGTTGCGCGTCAACACCACCAGTGTCTCTCCCACAGCAACGATCGCAAGAATGGCGACTGAGAGCAAAATCTGCTCGAAATTGTCGATGCGCAGAAAGCGCGGTGCCTGAATGCCGACGATGAGAACAATGAAAAGCAAGACAATCAGAAGACCCAGTTCACGTACCCGGCTGACCTGGCCAGGCAGACGCGCCTGGCTCACCCGGCTGCGCTGCTTCGCGGGCTCCACTTCTTGACCCGTGGTGGTCATACCATCACCTTTCCTGTCCTGTGGCGGCGAACATTACCCGCTCCTGAGTCGCTTCGGAGCGCGCGAATGTGCCGGTAACATGTCCCTCGTGCAGAACAATAACCTGGTCGGCCATGGCGAGCACCTCTGGGAGCTCGCTGGAGATCAAAATAATCGCCAGGCCCCTGGCGGCCAGATCCGAAATAATGCGGTGAACTTCGGCCTTGGCCCCAACATCGATACCGCGCGTTGGCTCATCCAGGATCAGCACCGACGGGTTGGTCGCCAGCCATTTGCTCAGGACCACTTTCTGCTGATTCCCGCCAGAAAGGGCATTGACTAACTGCTCCACGCCCTCGGAACGGATGTGCAGCTGGCTGGAATACTCACCCGCGATCTTCTGTTCCCGGCGCGGATCAAGCAGTCCCAGGCGCGAAACCTGTTGCAGGATAGGCAGGGTGATGTTGGCGGCAATACTGAAGTTCATGACCAGCCCATACTGGTGGCGATCTTCAGGCACATAGGCAATGCCGTTATCCATCGCGTGCTGTGGCGAGCGGATATGCACCTTCTTGCCTTTGAGCCAGATCTCTCCACTCTCCGCCCGGTCAATACCAAAGAGCACCCGCGCCACCTCTGTGCGTCCGGCCCCTACCAGGCCCGCGAAACCGAGAATCTCGCCGCGGCGAAGCTGGAAGCCCACATCGGCAAAAACTCCAGGCCGCGTGAGATGGCGTACCTCCAGCACCACTTCCTCGATCACAGCCTCACTCTTGGGGAAAAGGTTGGAGAGTTCACGTCCAACCATGTGCTTGATGATCTCTTCGGTATTCATCCCGCTGACCGGGGCAGTAATGATATGTTTGCCATCGCGGAAGACCGTCAGGCGATCGGCGATCCTAAAAACTTCTTCCAGGCGGTGGCTGACGAAGAGCACAGCTACGCCGCGCTCACGCAGTTGCTTCACAATGGCGAATAATTCTTCGACCTCGTGCGCCGAGAGGGCCGCAGTCGGCTCATCCAGCACCAGAACGCGCGCTTGCAAGGAGAGAGCTTTGGCGATCTCTACCAGTTGTTGTTCAGCAACGGCGAGTCCTAGTACCGGTGTATGGGAACTGAGTGAAACATCCAGGGATGCGAGCAGTTGATCGACCTCGCGATACATGCGCTTCCAATCAACGCGCCCGAAGCGATCACGAGGGTGACGGCCCATGAAGACATTCTCAGCAACATCCAGGTCGGGGAAAAGCATCGGTTCCTGGTAGACAACAGCGATGCCCAGGGTCTGGGCCTGTGTAGGCGAGCGTAGTTCTACCACCTCGCTGCCAACCCTTACTACCCCCGCGTCCGGCCGGTGGATCCCTGCCAGGATTTTTACCAGCGTGCTTTTGCCCGCGCCATTCTCGCCTACCAATGCATGCACTTCGCCAGGGAACAGACTAAAGTCCACTCCCCGCAGGGCCTGCACACCGCCAAAATGTTTGGCAATCCCACTGAGTTCAACGATGGGTTCAGGAGGATTCGTCACTTGCTTTGCCCTCCTCGTGGAGAAACTTGACGGGCTAGATCCTGTACAGTACAATTACTGATGAATTGAATCGTTTCAATCGTTTTAGAAAAAAATAGGCTGCGTTGCCAGGAGGGAAACGATCAAAAATAGGCCTCGCATTCGAGTAGTATATCCGACTTCCTCCTGACATGCGCAAAGATAATTGCGAATTGAAACGTTTCAATAAGTGCAAGTATAAATACAAATTATCACATTGTCAAGAGGTATGCCCAAACCTCAATTGAGGAGATGAGGAAGCTTGCGCGAATGAGTCCAATATCAGGTATCCGAGAAGTGGCGAAGCGTGCGGGCGTTTCGCTTGGAACCGTGTCGAACGTGCTCAACCGGCCCGAAATCGTTGCACTGGAGACGCGGCAAAGGGTGCAGCAGGCCATCGATGAAATCGGCTTCGTACGCAACGGGTCAGCGCGCCAGTTACGCGCCGGCACCAGTCAGCACATCGGCCTGGTTGTGCTCGATGTGGCCAATCCTTTTTTCACCGAGGTCGCGCGCGGCGTTGAGGACCTGGCCAACCAGGCCGGCTATGTCGTTATTCTGTGTAACTCCGACGACTCCGTAGAAAAGGAAAGCCACTACCTGCACGTCCTCGAGGAGCAGCGTACTCAAGGGGTCCTGATTACTCCGGTGCAGAGCGATGCCAGTTACCTGCAGCGATTTCGACAGCGTGGTATCGCTGTCGTTTTACTGGATCGACCGAGCAGGATCAAGGAACTTTGCTCGGTCGCTGTAGATGATGTGCGAGGGGGCGAACTTGCCGCCGCTCATCTTCTTGAAAAGGGACACGAGCGCATCGGGTTTGTGCATGGTCCACCCAGTATCCGCCAGATTGCCGACCGGCGGCGCGGAGTGATACGGGCGGTGAAAACGGCTGGCCTTGATCCGAATCGCACTATTGTTGATATCACCACTCATGCGCAAAGTGCCAGAGCAGGTGAGGAGTGCATCGAGAAACTACTAAGCGCCAGGACAAGGCCGACCGCTGTTTTTTGTGCGAATGATCTCCTGGCGCTTGGGCTGATGCGCGGTTTGATCAAGCGCGGGATCTCCATCCCTGGGGATATGGCTCTGGTAGGCTACGACGATGTCGAGTTCGCGAGTGTCCTTGCGACGCCGCTCACATCAATTCGGCAACCAAAATACGAACTCGGCCGCGCAGCCGCTGAGCTTCTTTTCGACGAGGCAAATAATCCCACCGCTCACCAGCACAAGCACGTTATGTACCAGCCTGAACTGATCGTGAGAGAATCAAGCCGCCCTTAGCTGAGTGACACTCCAAGGAGATCTTCATGCAACATACTCTCCCGCTGCCGCCAGGGGAATTGCGATCTGCTTCTCATCTGCTTGACTTGCCGAAAGTGGATCTGCACATCCACTGCAAGGAAGATGAGGTCCCTTCAAAGACCAGTGAAGTCCGGCAGTTCGTAACGTTTGCTGTAACGCTTACGAGACGCTCATAAGATAAGATGCCAGACAGGAAAGCTGTGTCTGCATGATGCGGGCAGTTCTTCATGCAGAAAGGATCTCGCGATGGCCCATCGAAAGACCTCACCAGTGAAGATCAACCGAACACCAGAATCTGTTACAGTCGAACAACGCTGGCTCAGGCTTGCACAGGTGGGAGGGATTGTGCTGGCGACCTGCTCCATTGGGCTTTTTCTTGCCAGCATGCCCTTTGTGGTTCAGCATTTGCACCAACTCTGCACCAGCAGCGGCTGTGCCGTCGATCAACTTACCCCGGAGTACACGCTCTCGTAAATCTTCTGAATAAGCTTTCATCAACTCTCGCTTCTTTCTCCTCTTGCTTCTGGCTAAGAGATATGTTCCCGATAGCTGGTTCTCAACTCAATTGAAGATATGCATTCTTCAGGTATTCGACTCGATCTCTTGGCGCTTCGCTGTCATTCCAAAATGGACAGGTATGGAAGGTCACTATCGCCTCCAGATCTTTGGCTTCAACCGTGGCAAATGTGCGCATGACGAGATCATGTAAAGATGTGTTCATACAACATTCCTTCCTTTGTGTTGCAATAAGCTGTGTCATGATAGATCGTTACCGTTCATCGAACTATATACGATCTATCGCATTGTGTTAAACCCTTTTTGTGGTGAGTTCAGGGTCGTTGCAAAGTTTCTTTTGCCCCAGAGGAATACAGCAGCCTCAACCGTGAAACATCCCTTTCATGAATGGAGGCTGCTTTCTCACCGGTCAATGAACGGCCAGCTTGAGTGCCACAGCAGTCAAGAAGAACGCAAATGCCAGGACCGCCGCCCAGACCCCAACACTATGGAAGCGCTCCGCGCGATTGACTAACTCCTTCCAATTCTTGGGTGGCGCGCTGAGCTGCCAGTCAGCGGTGGCACTGTTGATAGGGACGGTGCCGACAACCCTGATCATGATCCAGATGCACACGGCGAGCACTGCCGCACACCGAAACCAAAAGCCGGGTGTGCCAGCATTGAGAACCGTGAGGGCAATCCCCAACACTGCCGTTGGCGCAAAGAAGGCGGGCACCAGCACTTTCAACCTCATTATCAGCGCTTGACGAAGCTGGAGCTGCGAATGTTCGTCCAGCACCTCGGAGGGCCCACGCAAACCGTAGTGGATCACGAACTCGATGCCAGCCAACATGCCGGCGAAGAATAGATTCACGAAGTCAAGGATAGTAGCGGGTGTCATGTTTCTTTTTCCTTTCATTGCTCAGTTACTTGCGTGCCAATGACGCTGGAAGGGGGCAATATCCCGGCCTTCTTTCGTTCCTTGTCAGATCCGCTCTTCACCTTCATTCCCAGGAGGAAAAGAGAGAAAAGCAGGTGATGCTCAGATTGACCGCATTTGAGAACGTGAACTCGGGAGGTAGTAGCCAGGGAGATATGTTATGAAAGCTCCCATAAACACGAGTACCAGCACATCGCGCCCGAACTGATCTGATGAGCGAGAGGGTACGGCCTACTCCACCGCGTGGTCAGCTTTAGGCTTGTAGGCGCATTCGCCAGCACGTCAATACCCCTCTTGTACGCCAGTACAAACAACCTGTCCTCCGCTCATGTAGTCCTCCCTTTTCAGCATTGCTTGCCTCTTGCGAGGAGGTGAAAACTTACTCCTTCGTGCCTTCGCCGCTACACACTCCATCGTTTGACAGCAGACGGAAGCGATCGCCCAGCCCTGGCCCGACCTCGGCGGCGTTGGTAATGAGCTGTTGGAGTTGGAGCAGGAAACGATCCAGCTCGCTCTCAGAGAAGCCACGTTTCAGGCTTTGCTCGAAGTGCTCCACCGAGGAAACCAGCGTGTGTGAGATGTCTCTGCCCTCATCGGTGAGATAGACTTTGACCACACGGCGGTCCTCACGATCATGTCGCCGCTCCACCAGCCCACTCTGCTCCAGCCGTGTAATAATACCTGTCGCCGCCGGAGCATCCACGCCACGCTTTTGACTCATGGTCCCGATGGTCATGCCATCCTGCACGAGCAGGAGCGATAAGGCGCCCCACTGTGGCGGTGTGATGACATACGGCTTTCCACGCTCTTCGCAGTGCGCACGCAGCACTTCGGCGTAGGCATACACAACACAGCGTTCTGTGTAGAAGAGCAAGTAACTGAGACGACCGCGATTATCAGCAAGAGGTAAATCCATATATCTCCTTTTCGTGTTAATATCTTACATTGCCAAATGTTTACATGTTAAGTATCGGCATGTGTGAAGCATAAACGATATATCGTCTTGTGTCAAGGCTTTGGCAGGCGAATTTTTGTAGGCGTGCTCAAAAGCAGGGAAATAGCTCCTTATCACTATCAAATGAGCACTCAAGTGCAAACTTCCCCCAGTTCTAAGGCATAGAAACAAAGAGCTTTTTCGATTATACTGGTGCGCAACGATGCAGCAAGAGTACGAGGAGAAGGAATTATGCCCAGATCAGTGAAAGTTTCTGCTTTGCTTACCTTTGGGTTGGCCATCCTGCTCTTTCCTTTCTTCGAGGTCTGTAAACACGCTCCAGCTTTGTCGCTGGTGAATGCTTTTGCAGAAGATCCCTATGATGCCGTGGGGTCCTTTGGGGTACAACTTGCACCGTTTCTCTCACTGCTCGCAGTGCTCCGCGCTTTTCGCCCCTACCCATCTGAGAAGACGCGAGACCGCCAGAAGGCGCTGTTTGCACGAGCAGCATATTGCTCGTGTTTAGCCGTAGCGGTGACGTTGGTTGCGGATACGATCGCCATGATCCGTCATCCTTCGCTCTGGCTAGGAGTAGCGGAGGGATATGTGTTGGCGGCATTGCTCGGGGGAATGGTTCTCCTCACGGCGCTGGTGCTCTGGTCTATTTCCCGCGTCACTCGCCCGTTCCCTTTGCGCTCTCCCTTGCAGAGATGGACCAAAGCAAGCGCTTTTTCTCTCGCGGGTATCCTCATCCTTGCTCTCTATCCAGAGGAGTTGCGTCAGAGTATACCGGGAGCACTCTTGACGATTGCTGTGGGTGCACTCTTCTTGTTTGGCCTGGTTTGGGCAGTGGGCACGGCCATTGCGCCAGATCTGGACACGCCTTTCGAGGATGTTATAGATGATCTGGTGGCAGCCTATCAGTGGGAAAAAGTGCACACCGACCCCTCGGACCCCTCGCTTGCGCTTGATAGCGTGTTGGAAAAGCTGCTTACTCTGTCCCTGGTGCGCTCAGTCTTCCGCTGGCTTAATCCACGAAAGCATCCCTGGAATATAGCTATTTTGCTCGGGGTTTTCATGGGCATCGCCCTGCTTCGCTTAGAAATGAGCGGTGAGGGAGGCTCACCTCAGATCGGGAAATTGGCTATGGTCGCTGCCGTTTTCATCGGTGCAGAGTGCGGGGGAGTGTTGCTGGGGTATGCGTTGTTGGCGAAGCCTTTAGGGCTTTTTCGACCAGATGCTTGCCCCTGACTAGCAGCAGGTGAGGACGTGGTTTCTGCTGCGCGCCTGGAATAAAGATGGACAGTGGGCGTAATGCTCTTTCACCTCTTCATCTTCCCTCAGAGGAACCAGGAGGATCGACTCTCCAGGGAGCCCTATGTTTTCCGCCGCGTTCAGATGGACGCAGCCAGAGCGAGACATGTGCAGGCTGCATCGTCTCCTGCACCACGCCAACCAGCCGCTCGCTCAGTTCTGGCAGGTTGATCTCACTGCGTAGGCCGGCGCTGAAACGCGCAATGACGCGACCAGCGTTGTACTTCTGACGATAGAAACGCCGGTCAATCGTGTGCTGGAGACCACGGCGCAAGGGATGGAAGAGCGCGGCGATGACCAGGGTCGAACCGACGAGGACTAACTGAGACCCGGCCACCTGCGCGCTGAACATCGCGAGCACAAACTGCGAGCCAAATACCAGCCCCGCATAGACCAGGGCCAGGATAGCAGTGAGCGATGTATAGACCAGCGTGCGCCTGATGAAAATATCGATATCGAAAGCGTTGGCATACACGACCGCCATCAAGAAGCCGGTGATATTGATGCCACAGCCAAAGAAGCCGCCGAAAGTGACCAGGACGAGGACGAACGAGCCCGCCGGGATGACAGCTAAGACAAGATTGAACAGGATTAAAGCTGAGATGAAGATGCTCCAGCTTACAATTAACCACTTAGTCGCGGCTCGCTCCTTGGCGTTCAAGAGACGGCGATAACGATAGATCAAGACACCCAGAATAATGGGAAAGCTGGTAATGCCGACCACATTGTTGAAGACAATGAAGATGGGATTGGTGATGAAGAAAGCAATCCCTCCCTCAACAACCTGGAAAATGAAATACCCCAGCACCCAACGAGAGCCAAATTGGCCATTGGGAAACGTTAAGAGCGCGTACATGCCCAGGATACCCATCCCTAGACCGATCAAAAGTTGCGATGGTATATACAGAACAGGATAGACGGTGGCAAGGGCTGGATAGTCCACACCCTCATAGGCGGAAAAGCCGATGAGAAAACAGCTCACCCCCAGCGGCACCCACTGGCCAGGCTTCTTGAAAACAATGAGCAACGCTATTCCCACACAGACAAGGATGTAGATCGCCTGAATCGTCATGAAAAGATAGGCATAGAAAGCGATGGAGAAGCCATGACGCTCAAGGGCATGCACATTCTGCAGCGTGAGGCCGCACATATTGACATCGGAACAGACTTTATGCAAATATGCGTAGCCCAACGGGAAACCCATGGTATGACCAAGCAGGATGAGCAGCGTATAGACGAGAAAGCCAAACAGCATGAGCCGTGCTGCACGCGAAGGTGAAGGCCTGTTCGATGCTTCCTGCACGGGGGCATCGAGAGCAACCGTCATACTTATCTCCTATTGAACGCCAGGTAGCTGACAATCATGTTCTGAGAGCCGGCCAGATTGTGGCCGAGTCTACCTGAGTCTCATTTTAGCATATCAACGAATACTGCCATTGGATATGGTGGATAATTTGATCAGCTCCCTGCGAAGTCATTTTCGGCTATTTTGCAACACAACCAAAATCAGAGCGTTTGTGCTATCATTGGGAGACGAGTGAGGCCGGGACACAGCAGAGGCGGCGTGTTTGCCGAACCGCTGCGTATCAACGAAAGCGGAGTATGAAAATGATTATCTTTGACCAGGACAGAGCATCCGACTCGCCTTTTGTCGAACGGGTCTGGCGCTGCCATAGTGAGGGCGCGGCCCCTTTTCTCTCTATTGCCGCGAGCCGCTGCGAGCTGGTCGTAAGCAGACTTGGGGGCAAGGTCACCATGACGGTGCGCGGGCCAGAGACCAGAGCCACACCGCAGGGAGACTGTCCTGGGGACGGGGAGTGGCTTGGCATCCTCTTGAAGCTGGGCACGTTTCTGCCGCAGCTACCCACCCGAACGCTGGTGGATGCAGACGTGAACCTGCCCGCCGTTTCGAGAAACTCCTTCTGGCTCTTTGGCTCGATCTTCCAACTTCCTGACTATGACAATGCCGACACGTTTGTTGACTGGCTGGTGCGTAAGGACCTGCTGGCGCGTGATCCGGTCGTCGATGCCGCCTTACAGGGTCACCTGCAAGACCGCTCATTGAGCACCATCCAGCGCCGTTTCTTGCGGGCGACCGGGCTAACGCAGAGTTCGGCTCGTCAAATCGAACGCGCCCGCTACGCCACGCACCTCTTACAGCAAGGCGTCTCGATCCTCGACACCGTTGTGGAGGCGGGCTATTTCGATCAGCCGCACCTGACCCGATCGCTCTCGTACCTCATCGGACAAACACCCGCCCAGATCCGAGAGCAAAGCCGGCCCGAGCAGATGCCGTTTTTATACAAGACAACGCCCTTTGAATGAGTCATACTACCTCCATCTGATACACCACAAAAGGAGAAGGAGAACATCATGAGAAAAATCATTGTTACCATGTGGATGACCCTTGATGGCTTCATTGCCGGCCCCAACAATGAAATGGATTGGGTGATCGTCGATGAAGAAATGGGCACCTATGAGGATGATGCGGTGAGCGCGGCGGACACACTGTTACTAGGACGAGTCACGTATCAAAGTTTTGCTGGTTCCTGGCCTTACGTGCCTGACAACCCCGCAGCCTCGGAGGGCGAGAAAGCCTATGCACGCAAGTTGAATTCGATGCGCAAAATTGTCTTTTCCAGGACGCTCCCCGGTGTAGAGTGGAACAATTCGACCCTGCTGAAAGAGGTTCTACCGGAAGAAATTCAAAAACTGAAACAAGAGCCTGGCCGAGATATGCTGATCTACGGGAGCGCCAGCATCGTACGAACCCTCACCAATCAGGGATTGATCGATGAATATCAACTCTTAGTCCACCCGGTAGTGTTAGGGAGCGGTAAACCCCTCTTTCAAGACATCAAGGACAGGCATCCTCTGAAACTGGTCAAAACGAAGACCTTTCCTTCCGGGGTGGTTGGACTGTACTACCAACCTGACAACCAATAATCTCAAGAGGGAAATCATCATGGCACAGGGCACGGACGAAGAGGGCCGCTACGCAGACGTTCACGGTCTGAAGATGTATTACGAAATCCACGGGGAGGGCCACCCGCTGGTCCTGCTCCACGGCGCTTTCTCGGCCACCGGCACCTCGTTCGGAAAGCTTCTGCCGCATCTGGCAAGAGAACGGCAGGTCATCGCCGTCGAGATGCAGGGCCACGGGCACACTGCCGACATCGATCGTCCACTGCGCTACGAGCAGTTGGCTGACGACATCGCTGCTCTGCTCACACAGATCGGGATCGAAAAGGCTGATCTCTTCGGATGGAGCCTGGGAGCGGGCGTTGCCTTACAGGCCGCCATCCGGCACCCGGAGGTAGTGCGCAAGCTGGTGCTCGCCTCCGTCACCTACAATAGTGGCGGACTCTATCCTGAACTCCTGGCGGGAATCGAAAACTCGAAGCCCGAGGACCTGGCCGGGACCCCATTCTACAAGGAATACATCAGGATCGCACCGAATCCGCAGGATTTTCCCCGGCTCTTCGCCAAGCTGCGGCAACTGGACGGCGAGATCCAGGACTGGCCGGTCGAGGTCATTCGTGCCATCAAAGCGCCCACCTTACTCATCACCGGGGATTCGGACATCATCCGTCCCGAGCACACGGTCGAGTTGTTTCGCCTGCTTGGCGGTGGCGTGGTTGGCGATCTCGTTGGCCTCCCACGCTCCCAGCTCGCGGTGCTTCCCGGTACCACCCACGTGATGCTCATGGACCGTGTCGAGTGGCTGCTTTCGATGATGACAACGTTCCTTGATGCACTCATGGCGGATGAGAAATGATCTGCTCCGAAACCTTAAACGCTCACAACGTTTCATTCCCGCGTTGTCAAGCAACAGACGGCTCATCGGAAACGTGAGTGAAACGCTCTCCACGTTTCCCATGAGCGGATAGCACTTATTGAAATTGAGCCGTTGCTACCTTTCGCTATCAAACAGGACAACACAACATCTCAAGCCCCTTGACAGGCGGCTTGAGATGTTGTGTAACGTGTGAAAGTGCCGAAGGGGGGAGACGAACGAACAGGGTTTCTAGATGCTCTCACGGTGTTTTGTTGTGTTCCCCTTTCTCGTGGTTGTCCATCAAGTACTCCTACTTATCCTGGTTGTGTTCCGGTGTCGCTACATGTGCTGCTACATGCTTTTTAACGGTTGTGTGCTTTATGGCATTGCTACATGAGTGCCTGGTTTTCAAGGTGCACTCTTCAAGTGGTCTTGATGGGGGAAGTCGAAAACCCTCTCAAGTCTGCACCTGAAGCATCAGTCTGAAGGAACGCATCCTTCACATTTTGTACATCCAGGCTACAGGGGGCTTGACGTGTTTGGATACTCCCAAAAACCTGAAGGAGTAAAAAGCAGTCCTGTTTACCAGAGTAGGAGAGCATTTCATAACTTATGAAAAAGGGGTAAACTGATCCAAAACAAGGATGGCCCCCTCGCGATGGAGCGTGGCAGGCGCGCCTAACACTTGCCGTTATCGCACCACCACTCTGCGATGTTGTAGGTATCAGTAAAGGGCCCTGGCTGGTAGTTGTGCGTGCCCTTGTG
>WNGK01026731.1_pt1 | contig 14089 bp, 14 predicted proteins | sample 5400601 | NCBI WGS metagenome assembly WNGK01 (sample SAMN13153376, study PRJNA577476) | soil metagenome | isolation source: 60 cm soil or saprolite under Garry oak tree replicate 1 | place: USA:California | collected 2016-06-15 | reverse complement strand
TTCGCCTTGGTCCCGACTATGGATTTGCCGGGTTCCGCTACTTGCTCAATGAACCGGGTTTTTTCCTCATTCCCAGGCTTGGCACCACCACCATCACCAGCATGGTCACGGCGCTGGTGGTCTCGTTGGGGCTCTGGTGCGGGGGATGGTGGATCAAGTAGCCCTCTATTCCTTGCCCAATCCAACGCCTCACCCTCACCCAATTGATTCCGAAATTGAATGAGTTCCAGTAGGCTGTTTGATTGCCGTCGCGTGCTGGTTTTGGGATCAATGCCGGTAATCCACGATCCCCTTCGTCCTTCAATATGGATCAGGATGTCGCCATATTGGATCAGACTGTCATCGGGGGAATGTAGGTCCGGGTCACGTCCAAACACCGCTCGACACACTTTCACGACTTGGTTGTTTAGTTGTTTGACAAGCTCATCAGATTTTGGTAGACTCATACATAGAAATGACCGCCCTTTCCAGCGGTTGCCCCTTGGAAGTATTCCTTGGGTGCGGGTTGAATCGGCAGGGCTTTCCACATTCCCCTTCCGAACTTCTGCTTCGTCACTTTCGGGGTCGCTCTTACAAACAAATAGGAGCGACCCTTTCCTTTATTAGTTATTCAATCATACCACAATTTCGTCAGATAACCAAACAAAATAAAACCCTTGGGCCTCGGGGCTGTTTCTCTCTGTGTCCAGCCCCACCCCCGCCCAAGTCGCACACCGCCACGGCTAATGGGTGTTCTTTAGATTTCGGCCGGACGAGCCAAGGGTGAGAAGCAAATCATCATCCGTAATGAGCCGGTCCTTGTGCTCTGCCTTGATGCCCGGGTCACCTGTCACATCTTGAAAAAAAACCTCACCGCCTGGGTTGACCCCAAGTTTCCAGGCGTGTCTCACAATCTCAACCGCCGAGCATTCGCCATTGCTTTCGTCCATGTCAAAAATCGCCACGCCCAAGAAACGCTTATCGCTGGCGGCATCGGGATCGTGAAAGCTTAACCAAAAGGTCGTCATTCAAGCCGCCTCCCCTTCATCATCATGCCACGCTTCATGTGCGGTATGGAGAGCATCGAGCAAGTATTCGGTATAGCGCAGAAGACGGTAGCTATATCCACATTGGTAAGCCGTTTTATCCGAGCCTTCCTCTTTCTCGTCCCAAATATCCTGTGCCTTCCCGATCTCTGCCTGGAGTTCCGACATACAGGTTACCACTTTATCCATTGCACTCTTCAGTTTCTCGTCCATATTCATTTCCCTGTTGCTGTGGTGTCGGGGGGGGGATTGATCAAAACGGCCCGACCAATCCCCCCCTATTTGCTCTGCGCCTGTCAGTAACAAGCGTCGGCATTAGGATGTTTCTTCTTGAACTCGATTACCTTTTCCAGCCGATCATCCTCCTCTTGATACCAGCACACATAACACTCGAAGCAGATGGTTCCCAGATAATCAGTGGGGCCATTTTCATCTTCGTCGTAGACCAGTTGGTACTTGCCCGTGATCGCCGCGCCACAACAGACGCAAGCAGTTTTCTCGACGAGGCTGTTCTCTCCAACTACGGTCTCAACCATTTGCGCAGCCATATTTGTCGTTGCTCCCTGTCTGCGGGGCGGGGAAGCTATCAAGGTCGCGCTCGAAGAACCAAAACAGCGCCTTGAACAAGAATCCCCGCCCCGACAATGGAAATAGTGTAACTCAATATAAATACAATGTCAAGGGGAGTCTTGGTGAGCAAAGGGTTGACAAAGCAATTCAAGTAGGATTTGCCCGCACAACTATGTTTCTAATAATTTGGTTGGGAATTGGTGGATGAGGTGGAATGGAGCAGATTGTTGGCACTCAGACTCCGGCAAAAGAACTCAGCAATTTGGCGGTGGTCCTCGACTATCCCATCACTCTTGATTCTATTTGCCAGCCAGGAACAAATCAAAACATTGTCGCGAACGTAGCGCCGGGCGTTGTCGATCCGGTCAATGGTTGCGGAATTATCATCTGCCCGCTGCTTTCCATTCCCGCCATAGTGCAGTTGGATTCCGAGGATGGGGCAGTGAGTAGGCAGGTGATCAAAATCGGCCTCGGTAATATCAAACGGGGTTCCTGATTTCTTCGCCCGTTGTCTGCAAAACCGGAGTAGCTCGCGTAATGGAAAACGGGCCCGATAGCTTTTCCGCCGGGCTTAAGGCGCTGTTTGTCGGCCTTGCTCCACTTTGGCATTACCGCGCCCCCAACCGTCGCCGCAACCGAGATACGTCCTCCCAATACCAGACCCGCCTTAGCCTCCCTGGAACCGGCACACCCAAATCGGTCAGGGCCTTCGCGGCGGTAACATCATCATCAGTAGCGAGAATGGCCTGAATGCTCTCGCCCGCCCGTTCTCGCTGTTGTTTGGCTTTTTTCTCCCCCGCCGCCTTGCCGCCCCGCCAACAATTCCCGGACTCTCTTGCGGGTTTGACTGACGTAATTTCTTTTCAAATGGCCTCTGTCCCGGGCTTTTCCACGCGGCACGACCATGATCAACGCCCGATCCCCAAATGTCGCGTGTATCCTGGGGTGGCGTCGGTTGCTTATTATTTTGATGGACGAAGCCTTGAGTCCGTGTAATTCGGCTGCGACTATTTCATGAACAAACATCGCTGCTTTCCCCCTCCCACCAAACATAATAACACAATTCGCGGCGACTTCCAACTACTCCGCCGCCTTATCCCACGCTTTCATCACCTGGTTCCCATGATTATCCCACTTCTCTCCTGGTGAACGTCGAGCAAACAAATAGGCATAGCGAGGAGCCGGGCAGAGCTTTTCCACCATCGTAAAGAACTCAGCAGGCTTCTCGGAATGCCTGCCTCCCGGTGTCATCAATAGTGTCGTCTGGTTTGTCAGATAAACGGTTGGCTTTCCCCGCACCGCCATCAGCACATGCTCGGTCTGTCCGCGTAACCAGTCCCCGGTGCCAATGTGGTTCTTTGCCCAGGTCAGCATTGTCTTGTATTCGAAACCCCAGGCATCCAGCACCTTGAAGGCATTTGGCAGATGGAGGTTGGTCGTCCACAGCCAAAGAATGCAGTCCTCGTGCGCAATGGAACTGACCGGGAGCGCACATATTTCTTCGACCGACGCCAATGGATATTCACACGCCCCCCGATTGGATGGATCATACCTACGCAGATAATAGGGCCAGGGCGGATCAACCACGATGACCCGGTACGGCCCGCGATTTGGAAGAGGCGGCGATTCCTTGCGGATGGTCTCGGCTTGTCTCAGTACCTTGAGCTTGCGGAACACACCATCCACCCGCCCAGTCTGATCCATATCCTCTTTGAGCTTGCCGTATTTCCCGGGATCGGCTTTGGCAGCATCAACTACGGCCGCAATCTTCTTGACCTGTCTCCCGGATACTCCTGCGAAAGCACCAACCTTGTCTCGGGTCTGTCCGGCATCACTTGTGGAAATTTTCCTGGAGTGTTTGCCCGGGGCTGTTCCGCCGTGTTCCCGTTGCCGTTGCTTTGCCGCGGCCTTCTCCAACGGTTCGATCTCCCGGCGGATGGCATCGATCTCACTCGGCAGGAAGTTCTTGTGATGTGCATTCTCGGCAAACTCACCCCGCACGATCTCATCCAGGTTGACGATGGTGAGACCGGAATTTCGCTCTAGCCAAGTTTGTCTACAAGCCGCAATCCGACGTGCTCCCGCGATCAGAATTTATCGGGGCAGATGACGATTGGATGCATCAGGCCCACGACATCGATGCTTGCGGCCAGACCGTTTACATTGCCAAGATCGTGCCGGTGCCGGTTCCCGATCTTGATGGCGGCGGGGGTCTGGTCCCGGTTCGTTACGTTCAACATGGCGCGGCTCAATTCGAATCAAACAGCGTGAGTGCGGCGGGGAACCAACTCCACGATGACGGTCATTCGGTTGCTGGGATCGGAATTGTCAGGGGCCGCCCTTACAATCACCACGGTCCCAACAACCACAAAAATTCGCCGGAACCGCTCCACATCATCGCCAAAATACATGAACAGGGAACCGCGCTTTGGACAACCTCCCTCCCCGGTGATCGCATGATTGAACTTGATCCGGGATGAGGAAAAGCACATCGCGGAGCAAGCCCTGAGTGCCCGGTGGAACCATTTTGCGGAAGAGTCGGCGTTCACCAGCAAGATCGCCTCGGGCACATCACCGACTTCATGGTGTTCGATCAGTCTGTCCACGAACGGAGTCGGGTTGGAGTATGGTGGATTCAAAAACACCCGACCGCGCCATGGTTGTTGAAGGCCATCGTCTTCCTTGGTGTAGTAGCGTTTTGCCTGGACGGTTGCTTGGGCCTCGATGCAGCTTGCCGGGTCCAAATCGATGACGCCGCCAAACACGTCTCGCACCACTTCGACATATTCAGAGGGCGTGTACCATTCGTCGCCGTGGCCGTTGTGTCCTGCCTTACCTTCTCGCGGTTCAGAATCCGGTCGTAGGTTCGGCAGCACAAGACCGAACTCCGCAAATCGCCGCTGGAACTTCTCAACATCAGACCCAAAGAAAAAGATGCCGAGATTATGCTTGTTGTTCTGCACCTTGCCGGTCTGGTGGGTAAAGCGCAAACGGTCCCGGGAGAAGCACACCGAGGAACAGGCTTCGAGGGCGTCCTGCAGCCACGCCGAGGGCAGAATATTCACCAACAGGATGGCCTCGCTCACCCGCCCGCTCGCTACTTCCGCAATGAGCTTATTCACGAAATGAATGTTCAAGGGATGGGAAAACGGCGGATTCAACCAGACACGGCCAGCCCATTCCTGTTTCAGTCCATCATCGGCAATCGAGTAAAAACGCTTGGCCCGGACGGTTGCTTGGGCCTCGATACAGGATGCCGGATCAAGGTCGATGGTGCCGAGAACGTCCCTAACCGCATCCATGATTTCGACGGGCGTAAACCACTCATCGTCATAGCGGTCGGGCGAGTAGGATGTGCTCCTGACCGTTCGCTGCGTAATGTCCTCGGCATAGGTTTCAAATTCGGATTCGCCCATCCCCGCGAGCTTTTGCCATTGAGCGGACTGCTTCTTGCTGATCCCCATTTCGGCCAGTGTCGGGGTGTCGTCGTTTTCAGGCGGTTCCATGACGATACCGCCTGAAACATCTCTCCCATGTGCCTGTCCCCGTGACCCCTTCGCCTTGTCCATCCCCGCCAACAGTTCCCCGGCCCGGCGCTCTGCACGTAGCCTGATCTTTGTAGCGTATTCGATCAGTTCCGTATCCTTGGCTTGTCGCGCATAGACCTGCAACGCCATCGCTTTGTCGCGGATGACCTTGACCTCATCGACCCTGGCGCATTCCTCCAGGGCGCTTCGGGCTTTTTCGTATCGGGTGAGAGCGGAACCGTGCATCACTCCGCCGCCTCCCGCATCGCCTCCACCACCCCATCATCCGGCGTGAGTTCCTCCATGATCGCGCCGAGTCGAGATTCTGCGATCCGGCAATAGTTCTCGGAGATATCGATACCAATCGCCCGTCGTCCCAATACAGCCGCAACGCCCGGAATTGTCCCGCTTCCACAGAACGGATCAACAATCAGGTCACCGGGATTGGTCGTGATGAGGATGATGCGCCTTGCCAACTCAACTGGTATTGGGCAGGGATGATCGAATTCTTTACCGACATTTTTGACTTGGTCGATCTCCCACCAGTCGCCTTCCTCAATGAGCTTCTTCACCCTTCCATCAGTCGGGTTCTTGTAGGGTTGGCCGAGTTTGGTGAAATCCGGCTTGCAGTTCCACCATGTAACGAGTCGGTGCTGTTTGGCAGTGTCGCTGTTATAAACCCACGTCACGACCTCTTGGCAATCACCACCAAGCACACCACCGCCGAGTAGATTGATCGTTTGTTCAGGATAGTGGATGATGACGCATGGATGCCCTTTAAATACCTCGATCAGCATATCCCGGTATTTGTCTTCGGGCATGTTGTCATCGTAGCCGTCGTAGCGAATGCCCTGATTGAAGGGGGGTTCGGCCATTCGGAAATGACGTTCGGTGATCGTTGGCAGGATATCGAGGCAGTTACCGTGGATTATCTCCATCCGGTTTGCGAGGGGGCCTGAAACCGGGATGGGGACGAGCTTCGGTCTATTCCGCTGCTTGATCCTGCGTACTTCATCCAGGACCGCATTGAGACCTTCCGGCAAAAACGAATTCAAGTTCGTTTTTGTGGCCTCGTCGGCGGTATCGATGGCCTCAGCCGCTTGCATGTAGCGTTGGAGCCGCCTCACACGATCCCGGCCGTTGCGAGGGGGGAAATTCCTTTCGAGCCAGTTCACCCATTCGCCGTGTGGAATCGTGCCATCCCGTTTGCCCTGCTCTTTCCGGGCATTCAGCTTCCGGCCGATTTCGAGATAGGCGGCCGTGCCCTTGGCTGTTTCGGCATCGGCGGCTTCCAGATCGCTCTTAATCGCAGCGACGAAGGCAGCATCGGTTGAAGGAGGGGCAGGCACTATTATTGGCTCCTGGCGTTCCCGATCATTTAATGCAGGGGGCTTCGCGTTTTTCTTCAAACAATCAGACCGCCGCCGCTGGAGAGAATTATGGGTGGGAGCGGGGATGTGTTTGAGCGAGATCACTTGTCCTTCACGGTGATTATGCTGCTTGCTTTCGATGAACGCAGCGTGTCGAGCAGTGTGTCGAGGACGATGAGCTTGAGCTGTGTCGCGAACTTCTCCGGGCAATTCGGGATGACTTGGTGGATGGCCTCCATAATCTTTTCCATAGTGGCGATCTCGCCCGGCGCCGTCGCCCCCATGGCCGCGAGGCGAGCTATGACCTCGGGCTCGAAATGTTTCAGCACGGCTCGATAGGCGTCCTTGGCGATATCGCTCTCGCGACGGCGCCGGCGGTCGGCGGTGCTGAATGTCCTGAGCACCTCAATCGCCAAGCCGACGTTGGAGTGTAGTTCGCGGTGCTTGGCCTGCTGCGCCTCGGGGAGGTCGGCGACATAAGCAAGGTCCTGTCCACGCATTCGCCGCGACCGGCACGTGTCCGAGCACGTCAAGGCGTCCCATCGTTCCGGCCGGAACACGGTCCCGCACACCCGGCAAGGGCGGGAGCGCCGCAGTGCGGCCATGGTTCGGGTTGGGTAAGCGTCTTTCATAGTTCCGACGTATAGCCTATTTCTGCGGTCCGTGGCAAGCCAGCTATTTATCCTTCGACCAACGTATATCTCATTTTCGCGATCCGTGGCAGGTCTTGACTACGCCGCTTCCCCGTGCCCATACTCTCCCCCGCAGCCGACACTTTTTCGTCGGCGGCCGGTGCATTTGGGCGCCTGGACGATGACCAAGACCGACACCCCCACCCACGGCAACCACGACGACCGCAAACAGCACGGTGCCGCTGGCAAGGCTCGCGGCAAGGCTCGCGCCCATTGCGATCGCCGCGCCGAATATACGGTGTTGGCGACCGACGCCGGCAATGCCCTGCCGGCCACGCGCGCCTCGAGCGCCGATGGCAACGGCCTGCCGGCCACCATCAGGCCCGAACAGCAGCGTGTCGATCGCGCCGCGGCCGCGGCTAAACCCGCCAAGCCGGCCAAGTCGTCCAAGCCCCGCAAGCCGGCCAAGCCCAAGCGAGCGCGCCGCCCGAAACGACGGAAGGCGACCGGCAAGAGCAAGAGCCGCGTGCGCGCCCGCAAGCCCAAGCCATCTCGCAAGCCCCCCATTCCCAAATTCCCGCATTCCCTGCCGGGGCCGACCGACGAGCCGACGATCCCCGCCGCGGAGCAGATTGAGCACGAGCTGACCGACAAGCCGACCACAGAGCAGGCCGAGCGCGAGCAGGTCGGCGGCGAGCATAAGGACGAGCAGCAGCAGCCCAAGGACGATGAGCCGAAGCATAAAGACGGTGACGAGCCGAAGCGGAAGGACGACGAGCCGACCGATGCGAAGAAGCCGCGGTGGACCGCACAGCAGATAGCCGAGGAAGAAACCTGTCGAGGGCATGCGTATGATCAATGGGCGCAGCAGATCATCGCGAAGCACGCCGATGCAGTCCGGGAAAATATCGGCAGTGCTTGGCCGCCGGCCAATCCCGAACTGCATGAGGCAATCGCCAGGGCTCCCGATGAAGTCGCCCGACTAGCCGAGAAGGAAGCGACGAAGCGGGGATATTCCCTCAAGGCCGCCGACGTTAAGCGCGACCATCCGCGCGCTCTGTGGAGAATCCTGAAGCACTACTGGCCCCGTTATCAGCGCAATCGATCGCCCGGGCAGTATGAGGCTTTCGTCGAGGAAACTGTTGAGCACTTCCAGGGCGAGTTCCTGCGCCAGGAGCAGTTTCGCAAGTTGGATGACCTTGACGATGAGGAAGAGCGCCACGAACGCGACGTTTGGAAGACGCTGGACAAGGTGGTCGAGAAGGCGGCTCGCGAATTCCACCTGGACACGGCCACGATCTGGGATGACCTGATCGAAGGCTTCCGAAACCATCCGAAGCTCGCGGAAATCGTTGATGACGTTCCCGGCACGGTCATCGCCGAGATTGGTGATGAGTTCCGCGTAACGTCGGACCCGTATTCGGTGTGGGCACGGTTCGGAGCACGACCCGGACAAGCCCCCGGAAGGATCGTCTTCACCTGGGCGCGCATATTCAAGGTCGCGCTGATCCCGGTGAGGCATTCCACGGACCTCGATGATAAACGCCCGTGGCATCATTTCCGGTTGTCCAAGAAGCAGGGCAGCCGGGTGATCAAGAGCGAGGTCGTGATCCCGGGCGAGCTGGTCGTGAAGGGCTCGGCACCCGGCGCCGCCATCAAGTACGCGGAGTACGGCGCGAAAATCTTGCGGTTCCTGGACTGGGAGCCGACGCGGGTGGTGGGCAAGCGCCTGCCCGGGATCGGCTGGCATAAGACGACGGACGATGACCGCGATTTCCTGCTCCGGCCTGATCGCGCGGTACTGCCATCATCGGCGCGCGCACCTGTCCCCGTCGATCACGAAAACGTCGATCCGAAAATCGTGTACGAACTCGAAAGCCAAGCCGCGGATGGCTGGCGCGGAGACATGAAGGGCGGCAGTGCCGAGGGCTGGCGCCACCACGCCGCCCGCCACGCCAAGGACAGCAACGCGGTGTTCGGCGTCGGCGTCCTGCTCGCCGCGCTGCTGCTGAAATGGGTGACCGAATGGGCGCGCATCTACAATAAGTGGGGCCCCCAGAAGATCGGTAAATCGGCGGCGGACCAGATCGTGCAGTCATTCGTCGGGAAACCCTACCGACCCGGCGCCGGCCCCGGTACGTTCGGCTTCAGCCTGAACGCCACGGCGAACAAGGTGATTGAGCGCGCCTTGCTGCGAAGCGATTTCGGCCTAATCCTCGACGAACACGGCATGCTCGCCCCGAAGGATTTCGCGGACTTGGCCTATAAGCTTGTGTCAGGCGAGGAGAAAGGACGACATGGCCGAGCAGACCAGAGCTTCAACACTCCGGTCCTGATGAACGGCGAGCGGTCCTTTCTGCAACTCATGTCGGACGCGGGCCTGAATGTCATGCCGGGGCAGCTTGCGCGGCTTCTCGATATCCCGGCACAGGTTCGACGGGGCGGCGTCGCGTTCGAGTCAATGGCCGACCGCGATCAAGTCAATCAGGAGAGCAAACAAATTTACGCCTGGACCATGCAGAATTACGGATATCCCGGCCTCGAATGGCAGCAACACGTCGTCGATCTCCAGGCCGGCCGGATCAGGGACGAGAGCGATCGCGGGATGGAACGCTGGCGCGCGATCCCCGAAGTGCAGAGGGTGGCCGTACCGCCCGACTATGGCAGCGTGATCGGCGGCTTTGCGCTTCCCGCGGCTGCGCTCGAAATGGCCCGAGAGGCCAAGGTGCTGCCGTCGACCTGGACGCGTGAGACAAATGACGCCTGCGTGCTCGCATGCATGGAGAGATGGGCGGACGCGCAGATAACGCAAGAACGCCAACTGCGCGAGAAGATCGTGACGGGTCTCCGGGAAGGGCTCTTCACCTTCATGCGCAAGACCGCGGGTGGGCTTGTCGGCGCGCGGCCCTCCGATGCAGCCGATCTCGCCGGGGACTGGAAGGCGCAGATCGAAGCTGGCGAACGCTGGGGCTTCGTCAAGATCGATGACAGGCACCCCCGCATCTGTATCGCCCTGGACGCCTTCGAGGACCTGTGCGGTGGTCGGTTGCAGGCGCTCGAGATGGCGAACCGCTTCCTGGAGCGGGGCTGGCTTGAGCGCGACGGCGATCGCCTCACCAAGAACGAGATGATCCGGGATGGCAGAACGCATCGCTGCTACGTGCTGCGCGACGCCTTCCTGCTCGACGACGCGGCACTGCTCGCCCAGACGGTTGCCTAGGGAATTTGGGAATTCGGGAATTTACCCCCCAGAGAGAGGAGAAGTCTATGAGCGACAAGAGGAATCTGGTCAATACCGGCGCCGGCGCCGGCAAGGCGCTCACCAAGGATACCGGGCCGGCCGTGCATCCAGCCGATCGGCAGTTCGAGGCGGTCTTGAAGGGGAAGGCAGCGCGAGCACGCCGGCTGGACGGTCCACCGCGGGTCGTCATCGCGCTCGACGCCACGACCTCCATGGGCGAATACCTGCCCGAGCGCAAGCTGATGATCGAGGCTGCGCGCGCCATCGCCTATCCGATGTTCGAAAAAATCGGCCCGGGGGGTTTGGCGCAGGTCGTGTTTTTCCGCGGCGCCGACGAAATGCAAGCCACGCAATGGCTCTCCAACCCTGAGGTCGTCGCGCGGGCGATAGCGAAAGTCGAGCACAAGGGTGGGTGGACGCAACATAATCGCACGCTCGCTCATGTGATCCGCGAGGCCGAAAAGCACCCCATCGATGAGGTGGTGGTGATCTCGGACGCATTCGAACAGCGCCGCGAGCACCGTCCCAATGGTGACATTCTGGATGATGCCATCGATCAGGCCGCGCAGCTTCGTGCTCTCGGGGTCAATCTCTCGATCGGCTACAAGGGCACGGTTCCAGGCGGTTGCCCGTTGGATCGCGCCGGGCCGAGTGCCGAGGAGGCTTTTTACAGGATCGCCAAGGCCAACGGCGGCTCGTGCTTCGTCTTCAATCCGAAGAAGGCCGGAGCAGCGGCCAAGCGTTTCGGCGAGATCGCGGCACATGCCGCGCTCAAGGTAAAGGGCGACACGGCCGGCGCCCAGGTCATGCTTGAGCACCTTCAGAGCGTACCCTTCGATATGGGCGCCGTTGAGGTTGACGACGTGGTGCCGATCCGCAAGTGCGAACAACATGAGTGAGAAGAGGTGCGAGCAACATCACTATCACCGAGCCCCGAGCAACATCACCATCACCGAGCCCGACGAGAACTCCATTACCGTGATCATCGCGAACGTGCGGGAATTCGTGGGCTAATTTTCAGTGGTTTGCGCAAAGTGGCCGAGCAATCTATTCCCCTTCCTTGCACTGAGGATACATTTTGTATACAATAGTCCGATGCCCAAGAACCCCGCCGCGAAGCCATCATCCGTGATCCGCCATCTCCGGTTTCCACCCGAAATGTGGGCGGCCATTCAGAAGGCGGCCAAGCAGGAGATGTGCAACCCCTCACAACTTATTCGCCGGGCGGTCTTAACTGAGCTTCGCAGAATTGGCGTCATGACAACAACGATGACGAAGAAGTAATTGATAATGATCCGCAGCCAGTCAAATTTACATGCGGCACCTACGAGCGATGATTTGGATGTCGCAAGGACCATCGCTGCTGCCCAATCCTCGCGCCTTATCCTTAATGCCTTCGCGGCCGTATTCCTGGCTGACGGCGGAGACCCAACCCAGTGCCCAACGCCGAAACAGGCTCGGCATCACGGAAGCACTGAGACTGGCCGTGTCCGCCGACTTTCGATCAAACGACTCGTCAAGGACCTGAGAGCAACCGGGGAACGTGTGGTGATTGAACAAGGGAAAAACGGAACGACCAGGGTCTTATGCGGCGAAGAGAACAATAAAGCGCCGGACAATTACTGGGATGAGAAACTGAAATGACCAAGATCAGACTCAAGTACATCAATGCCTATAAAGACCGCCACGGAAAAATGCGTTGGTACTACCGGCGCCGAGGCAAGAAGGTCGCATTGCCGGGTCTGCCTGGATCGACGGAGTTCATGGCAGCGTACCAATCAGCACTATCATCAAGCTCGACACCCTCGGAAATTGGCGCAGGCAGAACTAGGCCGGGCACTGTTGCTGCTGTTGTCGCCGGATATTTTGCGAGCCGGGCCTTCCGTGACGACCTTGCCGAACGCACGAAACAGGATCGTCGTCGTGCTCTGGAAAAATTTCGAGAAGATTTTGGGGACGGACCGATTGCATCACTCCGTCGCGCCCATATCGAAAAAATAATGGAGCAGCAATCTTCCCCAGCCAAGGCACTACACTTCCTCATCGACATTCGTGAATTGATGCGCTTTGCGGTGCGGATGGGATTGCGGAACGATGATCCGACACAAGACATCAAGCGGCCGAAGCTCAAGGGCGATGGGCTCTATGCTTGGACGGATGAAGATATTGCCAAGTTCGAGGTCGCGCATCCAATCGGAACACGGGCGCGGCTGGCAATGGCTCTCGGATTGTATCTCGGGCAAAGGCGGAGTGATGTCATTCGTATGGGTTGGCAGCACGTTCGTGGCGACGGTGTCATTGTGATTCGACAGCAAAAGACTGGAACGCCTTTACTCATTCCGATACATCCAAAACTCCAGACGGTTTTGGATTCTGTACCTCGGGACCGTCTCACATTCGTACTGACGCAATATAACAAACCATTCGGCCCGAGTCCCTTTTCTGACTGGTTTCATACCGAATGCCAAAAGGCCGGATTACCCAAGGCGGCGTCATTTCATGGATTGCGAAAGGCCGCAGCCCGACGCCTCGCTGAGGCTGGATGTAGTGCCTCGGTCATCGCCAGCATCACCGGTCACAAGAGCTTACGTGAGGTGGCAAGATATACGGCCGAGGCGGATCAACTGCGGCTGGCCAAGATGGGGATCGAGACCGTTTCGTGAACAGAAGTTGACCTAACCTCCTGACCACCCGGGGATGATGTCATTGATTCTACTAGGCTATTACCGTCCAGTCCGGACGACCAAAGCCGGACATTGCAGCGCGCCATCGAGCAAACGGCGGCAGCCCGGGTGCCGTTGATGCTCCCGCCCGGGGTCTACCGCGCCGGCGACCTTACGCTCCCGACTGGCACCCGGCTCATCGGCTGCCCGGGCGCGACCCGGCTGCTGTTCACCGAAGGCGCCTCGCTGCTCTCGGCCAAGGATGCCGATCATGTGACGCTCACCGGCCTCATCCTCGACGGGGGGACGCGGCCGCTCGCGGGCCGCGGCCTCGTGCATTTCGCCGGCGGGCGCGGCATCAAGATCGAACATTGCGAAATGGTCGGCTCCGGCGGCGACGGCATCGCGCTCGAGCGCATCGAAGGCGAGGTCACGCGCAACACGATCGTCGGCGTCGCGGGGGCCGCCATCTTCTCGCTCGACGCTTGCGGCTTGGTCATCAGCGGCAACAGCATCCGCGATGCCGGCAACAACGGCATTGTGGTCTCGCGCTCGCAGGAGGGCGACGACGGCACGCTGGTGATCGACAATCGTATCGAGGATGTCGCCGCGCGCAGCGGCGCCTCCGGCCAGAACGGCAATGCCATCAACGTATTCCGCGCCGGCAACGTGATCGTGCGCGGCAACCGGGTCAGGAACGCCGCGTTCTCCGCCGTGCGCGGCCGTGCCGCCTCGAACCTGCAGGTGATCGGCAATTCCTGCCACGATCTCAAGGCGGTCGCGCTGTATGCCGAATTCGATTTTCAGGGTGCATTGATCGCCAACAACATCGTCGATGGCGCGATGGTCGGGGTGTCGGTCGCGAATTTCGACCGCGGCGGACGGCTGGCGGTGGTGCAGGGCAATCTGCTCCGCAATCTGGTGGCGGCCGGGCCCGCCGGCGCCGACCCGGACGACGGCGCCGGGATCGGCATCGCGGTCGAGGCGGACAGCGCCGTCACCGGCAATGTCATCGAGAACGCGCCGTTCGCCGGAATCCATCTCGGCTCGGGCCCGTATCT
>WNGK01008663.1_pt1 | contig 14090 bp, 8 predicted proteins | sample 5400601 | NCBI WGS metagenome assembly WNGK01 (sample SAMN13153376, study PRJNA577476) | soil metagenome | isolation source: 60 cm soil or saprolite under Garry oak tree replicate 1 | place: USA:California | collected 2016-06-15 | reverse complement strand
AAACTGGGTACCGGCACATCGCTCCAATTCTTCCAGCACATCGGAGGGTGCCCGCGCAGCCTGATAGGGATGCTGACTGCGCATACTATCGTAGGCCTCCGCCAGCGCAATCATCCGCGCCTCCAAGGGAATCTCCTCGCCTGACAACCCATCAGGAGTACCACTGCCATCCCAGCGTTCGTGGTGGTAGCGAATGGCTGGTGCTAGGTCGCTGAGCCAGGGGCTGGCTTCCACGATGGTAGCCCCTAGTTCGGCGTGTTGGTGCAACAACTGCCACTCCTGAGTCGAGAAGTGCTGCCGCGGTTGCTGGAGCAGCCGATCAGGCATGGCAATCTTGCCAATATCATGCAAGAACGCAGAGGTTGCCGCATGCAAGGCCCGCTCTTTGTCGAACTGGAGCACCTTGGTCATACCGGCCACCAGGTCGCTAACTTTGCGTGCGTGCGTGCGCGAGCCCGGCTCGCGCCAGTCCAGTACCTCCATCAAGGAGTAGATCAGTCCCAATTGTTTTGCCCGCGTCTGCTGCCTAGTGTCGCGCCCATCGAGAGCGGTCAGTTCCTGCCGCTCCAACTCGTGTGCCGTGGCTGCTTTGAGGACGGCATCGTTGTTAGCCCGTGCCGCCTCAGCAGCGGTGCGTACCTGATTGCGCCCCAGACGCTTAGCCCAGTACATGGCTTGATCGGCTTGCTCTCGCACCTCGTTCGCCGTGGCTCCGTCGGTGGGATAGCTTGCCACCCCAATGCTCACGGTCACCGCGATCCCGCCCTCTACCTCCCGCTTCGCCAGGGGTAAGGCTGCGATGGCACTGCGCAGGCGTTCAGCAACGCCGCGGGCATCTTGCCCGTCAGTTTCCGGGAGGAGCACCAGAAACTCTTCTCCGCCAAAGCGACCCACGGTATCTCCCGCTCGTAGCCCGCTCCTGGCACGCTCGCCCAGTTCTCGCAACACCACGTCGCCCGTGGCATGCCCATAGGTATCGTTGACCCGTTTGAAGCGGTCGCCGTCAAAGAATAGCAGGGACAGAGGGTACCCGAAGCGGCGGGCCCGTTCGCACTCCTGCTCCAATATAGCCTGCAGCGCACGATGGTTGGGAAGGTTTGTCACTGTATCAGTGGTTGCCAGTGTTGCCAGGCGCGCATTGGCTTGATTGAGGGCTTCATGCTTGTGCTGCAGGGCTTGGTGTAGACGTTTGAGCTCCTCCCCTTTTGCCAATTCATCGCGTTGGTAGCGGGTCTCCTCCAACAAGCCCACTATCGCATCCAAGGTGGTGTTCACGGCTTGGGAGACCAGGGCGATCTCGTCGCGTCCCTCCACGGCCACCCTGGCGGCAAACTGTCCGCGCTCGACCGACTCGACGACTGTCCGAAATTGCTGCAAGCGTCGCACCAGTGTACTAGAGATTAGCCAACCGACGATAGCGATTCCTAGCAGCAGGGTGAGTGCAGATAGACCCATCCCCAGCAACAATTGGTTTTCCTCGACCATGGTGGCATCGTGGATGGCAGGCACTAGCGCCCCTGTGAACTGGATCAGGATCAGCAGAGAGGTCATTGCCCCCGCATATGTCTGCTCCGCCTGCGTCGCCTCCAATGTGCGTGCCTTGCTCAGATTGTCACGAGCAATTGCCTCAAACACCAGGGTCAGTGAGTCGTGATAGGCTTGCCAGGTTCCTTGGGCCTCAGCGGAGTGCTTGTCCTGCTCAGCGATCTGATCCCCATGTCCGGCCTCTCCCAGTAACCTGGACAGGTTGGGATAGTGGCTCAAGACATCGTCGTGCAAATAAGCGTTGAGCGTAGTATCGTAGTTCGCCACGAGGTACTGGGTCGTTGTCCGGTCTTCCCGAAGTGTCTCTAGCCTCGTCTGGGATTTGCTTGCATCGCTGAGTGCTCCCAAAAGGTTGGTATGAATCTGTTGTAGGGTGCTCACGGCAGAGGTCAGGGATGTATAGCTATGCACCAGGCGCTCATTGAAGGTGGAGACGTTCGTCAGGAGCTGGTAGCTCTGGCGTCCAATGCTTCCTAGTGAGAGAAAGACCACCAGGAGCGGAATCAGGAAACTTAGGGCTAGCCGTCTCCCGATCGACATCCCCAGCAGAAATTGGCGGCCCTGGCGAGTGGCCATGGTAGGAACTCTAAGTCTAGAGTGCGATGACGTTGGACTGTTCATAGACATTCTTCCTCCACTTAAGCACGAGGAATGGCAGATAGCGTCCTTGTCCTATCTTCACTTGGTGGCTACACAGCCGCTTGGACGGCTGTGGTCAGCGACCTGCACACGTATTACTTGAGAAAATAACAGGTCTACCAAACGTATCGACACTCGGGGGGGGGTTCTTGAGCGAAGCGAGTCGAAGAGGGTCTCTGGGAGGGAAAAGTGATGCCTCCCAGCAATTGGGGTGCCGGGTCTAGTACTCTAGGAATCCATAACCAGCACGAAGCCTTCCATGGGAATGGGGTATTCTGATGCCATAGGCAGTGCCTGAACCCGATGCGTCAGGGGATCGACCTGATCATGGTTGCGACAGTAGTAATAGTAGAGACCGGGGGTGTTGAAGAGCACTGTGACCGCTTCACCGCCACGGACATCATCAGTCCCGGCAATACGGTATAGACCAATGTCGACGGGATTGATGGGTTTCTGCCAGCCCGCGACCAGTCCCACAAAATGGGGATCCTCGTCGAAGTTGTGCCAAGTCACGCCACCATGGTCGCCGAGTGCCAGAAATTCGTTGGTAAAATCGTCGTGTCCAGCAGGAATAGCATTGGTGGCCGCCGTCGGACGATCGCTGATCGGGCCCTGGACCCAGATCACGCCGTCCATAGCCAATGGAAAATGCGGCGTGCCAGGCTGTGCCGCGACACGTGCCAGGGTGCTGTTCCAGGCACTCATAGTGGGGTCATAGTAGTGATATAAGCCTGCCTGGCCGAAAGTGAACTGAACCTGTCGACCAGCCTGAACGCGAAACGAGAACATTTGCTGATTAAGAAAACGACTCTGTAGTGCCGTAGTGGCGACTACATGTGCGACACTATCATCGTTGTGCCAGGTCACAGTGCTATGGAGTGGGACGACGAGGAGAAAAGGCATAAATAGATCCTGGGCTTTTGGGATGGTGATAGTCGTGAGGGAAGGAGAAGTCTTCGCCTGAGTACGACTGAGGCTGGAAGTGATCAAAGTGTGGTGTGCCCAACTGGTATACCCAACGATGAGTCCGAGCACGACACTACTGAGTACAATGGCTATGACGAGTTTGAGACGCGAGAATAGCTTGAACACGAACCCTCCTTCAACAGACACACAGCTTCTTCATCCAGTATAGGAGACTCTCCAAGCTTGTACAAAAAAGTGAGGGTGGGGGCATTTTTTTGCAAAGCATGATGACCGCAAGGGTCATCACTACTATACACGGCTGCCTCGGCCTGCGGAGCCGTCGTGTATAGTAGTGATGACCCTTGCGGTCATCATGGCGTGGGGGGGCTTCATGGTGGGGGGCTTCGCAAAAAAGTGAACCGCACCCAAAAGTGAAATAGAACTTGCGTGAGTAATGTAATATAAAGAGGATACGCACTGATAAAAGTGTTTGTTTGGAAGAGTATGTGAAGTTAGCTTTATCTGATAGGTACATAAATGTCATGGTTACTTTGAAATCAAGAGAACAAATTGCCCAGTTGCGTAAGGCGGGTCGCCTCGTAGCCGAGACCTATGAGGTGCTGCGCCCACATCTGGTACCTGGGGTGACGACCGCACAAATCGACAAAATTGCTGAGGAGTATATTCGTGGCAGGGGAGCTATTCCATCCTATAAGGGCTATGGAGCGCGTCCAGCTACCAAGGGATATCCGGCTATTCCGCCATTTCCTGCGACGATCTGCACGGCAGTGAATAATGTGATCTGTCATGGCATTCCCAGCAAGAAGGAGCGGCTACTGGATGGCGATATTGTGGGTATCGATATTGGTGTCCACTACAATGGCTGGGTTGGCGATTCCTGTGTGACGTTTGCGATAGGCGAGATCGATAGTGAGTCACAGCGCTTGTTGGATGTGGCAAAGCGTTGTATGGAGATTGGCATTGAGCAGGCACGCCCTGGTAACACCTTGAACGATGTTGGGGCGGCGATTCAGGAGTATGCAGAGGCACACGGCTATTCAACGGTGCGCGAGTACACAGGGCATGGCGTGGGACGTTCGCTCCATGAGGAGCCATATGTATTCCACTTTGGGCAAAAAGGTCCCAGTCTCACACTGCGTCCAGGTATGGTGTTTACGGTTGAGCCAATGATTAACCAGGGGACAGCCCAGACAAAGGTGAAGTCTGATCGCTGGACAGTGTGTACGGCTGATGGCAAGCGTTCGGCACAATTCGAACACACCATTGCGATTACGGATGGCGAACCGGAGATATTGACGGCGTTGTAGTGCCAGGTTAAAGAGAAGAGACAAGCCCATTAGCACAAGTCAGAACTTGCGCTAATGGGCTTGTCTCTTCTCTTTTAATGGGTTTTTGTCGGTGTGGGAGTCACCCCTGGCGTCAGAGTAGGCGTGGGAGTTGTCCCCGGCGTGGGAGTAGGCGACGGAGTAGGCGACGGCGTAGCCTTTGGAGTAGGCGACGGCGTAGCCTTTGGAGTAGCCGTCGGGGTAGGCGTGGGACTAGGTACCGCCGTCGGGGTAATGGTCGAGTAGTTAGCTACGTAGAGAGTGACAGGCTGGCCCACGGAAATTGTTGAGCCACTGGAAGGATCTACTTTTGTTACTGTATTAGGGCCCTTGGTTGGGTCTATACCTGCTGATTGAATGTCATAAGCCATACCGGCGTTGGTAAGAATCTGCACGGCTCCACTGAGGGTATTGCCAACGAGGTTGGGTGGCACGACCACAGTTTTTGTTTCGGGGCCGAACTTGACTTGGATGGCTGAGCCTTTAAGTGCGTATGCAGGTGGGGTTGGGGTTGGATACTGGCTGATAACAATACCAGCCGTACTCTCACCGACAATTTTTAGCGTAAAACCTACTGCCGATGCTTTAGCAGTGGCAGCTTGATATCTTAAACCGAGCAAGTCAGGTACTTGAACCTCCTGTGCATTGGTTTGTGCCGTGACAGTTGGGGTAGAAACACCGATGCCAGGGATAGAAATAAAATGCAGTTCGGCGGCCAGATAGATGCTAAAACCGAGCAAGAGCAGGGTGGCTAAGAGAATCAAGACAGTGATGACGGTGGCGAAGCGCGAGTCACGTGGCTCATTAGGTACAGCGGAGCGCGGCATGGTACCACGCTGATACTGGCCGAGGGGAGCATGGTCGTCAGCATTATTATTATATGTCGGTGCAAATTGACCGGCCAGCACAAGTGGCTCCGGCTCACGCTGTGTATTGTTGTTTGGATTGCTAGAAGGTGGGGGAGCCCCAAGTATATTATTGGGAGACGAAGTTGAAGGGCGCGGTGTGCCGGGGATGCCACTACCGGCATGTTGGGTGTAGTTCTGTACCACAGTCGGGGCCTGGGTCAGACTTGCAACTGTTGGGCCACTTATCCCATCATCCGTTCCACTGTCGCCCAGTAATTCCAGGGCGTGAGCCAAAGTGCTGCCGTCGCGATAACGCATCTCCGGCACTTTTTCGAGACAGCGTAAAATAATCTCTTCCAGAGGAGGTGGGATCTTAGGATTAAACTGGCTAGGTGGTATAGGTAAGTCCTGGATATGCTGCATGGCGACGGCGACGGGCGTATCTCCATCGAAAGGAGTGCGTCCTGTGAGCATCTCGTACATCACAATGCCCAGGGCATACACATCAGCGGCAGGGCTGACGATCTCGCCTTGAGCCTGTTCGGGAGCGTAGTATTGAACAGTACCCAGGGTCATACCGGTGGTGGTGAGACGTTCAGCGTTGATATCTTTATAGACACTGGCAATCCCGAAGTCGGTGAGCTTGATGGTGCCGTCACGGCCAACCAGGACGTTTTGTGGTTTAACGTCGCGGTGAACGATGCCTCGCCGGTGCGCCGCTCCTAATCCCAGAGCGACATCGTGAGCAATGATGATGGCGCGATCAATAGCCAGCATACCCCGCGAGCGTAAATAGCGGCGCAGGTCGGTTCCCTCGACGAGTTCCATGACAATGAAGTAGTTGCCTTCGGTTTGACCGTAGTCATAAACCTGGACAATGTTGGGGTGCTGGAGTGACGATGCCGCTTTCGCCTCACGCTGGAAACGTGTGACAAACTTCGGATCGGTACTGTATACCTCACGCAGCACTTTGATGGCAACCACACGCTCCATCCGCAAATCCTGACCACGATAAATCGTAGCCATCCCACCATGACCGATACGGTCCTGTAATTTGTATCGCTCTCCTAAGACTTCGGTTTGCATAGCTCTCGTTGGAGCGCAACTGCTGAATTGCGCCCTTTCTCCATGTGGACGCAAGCACTGTTCTGCGCCCTTCTAACCTGTTTCAACATCCACCTATTGTAACGTATTCTCCGCAGGAATGGAACACCCTTCACCAGTATGGTTGCCTCTAAGATTTTTGTAAAGGCCCCCACCTTATGATGACGGCCCCACCTCATGATGACCGCAAGGGTCATCACTACTATACACGTCTTCACAGGCCCAGGTATTTATATCTGGACGCCTAAGATGCGCTCATCACCCATACGCCGCGTTATTTTAAGCGCATCCATATGTTCCAGGAGGGGTAGAATATACTTGCGGGTCGCGCCGAGTACATCTCTAGCCTCTGCTACCGTCATTGTACCATGTGTATGTAGATACTGAACCAATCTGGCTACTGCCTCATCATAGGTTTTGTGCAGGAAAAGTACGCCATCGCCTAATTTGACAAGCTGACCTTGCTCAATCAGAGCATTGAGTACCTCAACCCCAACCTGTGCCTCAGCCTCGGCCCGTCCCGGTGGGGTATAAGGGCTCTCACGGAAGTGTTGGAGGAGCCGGGCCACCTGTTGCTGTTGGGCCTGCGTGAAGCGTGGCTCAAAATGCGGGAGGCGGATGAAGCCACCGCTGGTAGCTTCTGCCACAACTCCTTCGGACAGTAAGACCGGAAATATCTCCATGGCCAATTTAGGCGAGAAGCCCAGGCGCGTACGCCATTCCTCTTTGGAAAGGCCACTACGCAACGGGTGCTGCCGATGCTGTTCATCAAGCAAGCGCGTTGTTTCCTCAACCAGAGCATCCCAGACGGATTGCGCGAACCACAGGGTTCCTACTTTGCGTACCCTTCTTTCTATTAACAACGTCTCCAATGTCTGCTGCGTCACATCATGAGACAGATTACTCTGTTTGACGATTTCTGCGAGCTCGTATCCAATTAAACCCCTGCCAGAGTGAGATTTGGATGCGAAGGCTTTGGATGTATCGGGTGAAGGTGTCGATTTCGATGTGATCGAGCCTCGCGTAGGGGCGGGGGCGGCTGTGGAAGCGGGGTTGGGGCCCTGGTGGCCGCCCGTTCCCGGAAAACGTCTATCCAGAGCTGCCAGGACAAGTTCTTCCGGTGTACCTTGAGCCAGCGTGGTGAGATGATTGAGCACAGCATCCTGGAAGCGGCGATGATAGCGCGGCTGCGTATCGACGACTTCGCCACCACCAATGGTGGTACTCGGCGAAGGGATACGCAGGATGAAGCGGTCACGCCGGGCAAGGACGGCGGGTTGACTCAGGCGCAGTTGGACCCATGCGCTCCGACCGGGCTGTAGCTCTTCGACGTCGAGTAGACGCACTTTGGCAGGTATCTCCTGTGAGCCACTGTAGAAATCGACCAGCGTATTATGTGTTAGTGGGCGTGGCGCATCGGCCAGGAGGGTGATGTGGGCATCAACAAGCTGGGTGGCATGTAGTTGTGCGGGCGAGGCAACGACGTCTCCACGTGCCAAGTCGCTACGGGCAACATTGGCAAGGTTGATAGCAACACGACTACCCGGCTGGGCCGTGTCTACGCTATGCTGATGAGTTTGTAAGCTGCGGATGCGTGTGCGTTGCCCCTGTGGCAGTATCTCAACTTCCTGGCCGATTTTGAAGCTGCCGTCGAGCAGGGTGCCGGTGACAATGGTGCCAAAGCCGGTCAGACTAAAGACACGGTCACTGGGCAGGCGAGGACGAGCGATATTCTGTCGTTCCTGTGACTCATCCAGCATCTCTTCCAGTGCAGCAAGTAGTTTGGGTAAACCCTGACGCGTATGGGCTGAAACAGCAAGAATGGGTGCCTGCGCTAAAGTAGTTGGCTTCAGGACCTCGGTGATCTCTTCACGGACAAGTTCGAGCCATTCCTCGTCTACCAGATCGGCTTTCGTGAGGGCGACGATACCACGCTGTACGCGCAACAGGTCGAGGATGGCGAGATGCTCGCGAGTCTGGGGCATAACCCCTTCGTCGGCAGCGATGACAAGCAGTGCGGCATCAATGCCCCCGACGCCGGCCAGCATATTCTTGATAAAGCTTTCGTGCCCCGGCACATCAACGATACTGACCTCGCGTCCATGGGGCAACGTGAGCCAGGCGAAGCCGAGATCGATGGTCATACCGCGCTCTTTCTCTTCAGCCAGGCGATCGGGATCAATGCCGGTGAGGGCTTTGACAAGGGTTGATTTGCCGTGGTCTACATGTCCGGCGGTACCTATACAGCTCATGGGTGATTGCTCGTAAAAAATTGGGTGATATTATGGTCACATGTTGATGGCTCATAGTATACACTAGTGGAAGCACTCATGCTAGCCCTTAGGGGACTTCCGCAGATAAGTTGACCATTATAGAAAAGAAGCTCGTCACGGTGAACGAGCTTCTTTCCTCAAAAGAATGATGGTAGCGGCGACAGGAATCGAACCTGTGACACAGGGCTTATGAGTCCCTTGCTCTACCGACTGAGCTACGCCGCCTTGTAACTAGCTTGACAACACTAGAATATCATATATGTCAAGAGGCCATAGCACCTCCCAAAAACACCGCTTGACGACTACCCTTTAATATGATATCCTTATCCCCGTCAACAAGGGCAACTAGCTCAATGGCAGAGCAAGCGACTCTTAATCGCTAGGTTCAGGGTTCAAGTCCCTGGTTGCCCACCTCGAAGATAGCACCTCTTTACGAAGAGGTGCTATTACTTTTTTCCCGCCACTTGATTTTTCCCCGTAAATTGGGTATCATATAAACAAAGATTTATCAAATCTTTGTTTATACAAAAAAAACGCATTACTGTCGAGTCAGGACAAACAGCACATGAACGATTGGCGTGAGTTGAAAATCATGGTCAAGGCATTGGGGGGGGTGGCTCGTCTCACCATTGTCTATTATCTGGCACATCATCAGGAAGTGACCGTAACCGAGTTGACGGAAATGTTGGGACTGAGCCAGCCTCTCGTCTCATGGCACCTGCGTAAATTGCGCCGGGCCGGTTTTATTCACACTCAACGTACTGGAAGGCAGGTCTATTGTTCTCTGGATATAGACCGTTACCAACAGTGCCTTCAACGCCTGCAAACGCTGATCGATCCCACCTTTCATGTCGAGTCGTTCCCTGTCGGCGAAGCACTGGTGGAAATAGAAGCAACTGCAGAGGATTAGGTAGCTATTTGTGCATCACTAGTCCACTTATGGCGTCCACCTTACACAACTTTTAGCATCATTTTAACACACCTTTAGGGTGTGTTGGCTTCACATTTAACATGGCTATGCTAATGTTAGACTGAAGCTCAAAGGTATAGCTGACTTCAAAGCGAGTAAAAGGGAGATGAAAACATTCCCTTATATTAAGAACAAACTGAAAACACTATCATTTGAGGAGCGACATGATCACGAGCGAACACGATATGATGAAGAATAGCCTTGAAAGAGCCTGTGCAGGTACTGCGATGCTTCACAGACGCAAACAAATGACCCGGCGGCAGGCCCATGTTGCCGGTAAGCTGGGCCAAGCCGACTTGCATATGCATAGTACCTACAGCGATGGCGTGGCAACGCTTGAGCAAATCCTTCATTATGTTGAGCATCGTACCAGCCTGGATGTCATCGCCCTGACCGATCATGATATCATCGAAGGCTCGTTGCGCATGCGTGACCTCTGGGCCAAAGGCAACTATCGCTTTGACTTTATCGTTGGCGAAGAGGTTAGCACCAAAGAAGGCCATATGTTGGCTCTCTTTATTGAGAAGCGCATCCAGCCGGGTCTGAGCATAGAACGCTCTATTGACCTGGTGCATGAACAGGGTGGCCTGGCAATCGTTGCTCATCCCATGAACCGCATCTTCCGCCATAGCTGCCAACGTGAGGTACTCGACCGCATTTACGCAAATAAAGATGTCCAGCTGGATGGTATCGAAACCTGGAATGCCAGCTTCTGCGGCATCGGTGCCAATCGTATTGCTATGCGTGCTAACCGCGAAATTTACCAGTGGCCGGAAGTCGGTAATAGTGACGCACATACCCTCGGAGCTATCGGACGTGGCTGCACCTGGTTCGAAGGCAAAAACGCTCAGGATGTCCGTCTCACCATCGAATCCGGTCTCAGTGCGCGCCTCGCCCGCCATCACATGGGTAAAGATGGGAAAATCGCTCGTAAGCTCCGTGCCGCTTAATACCCCGTTAAGACAATATAATCTCTCTTTCCTTTCCCTAAAATACAGCAAACACAAGAGCTTGTGAGAAATACCGCTCCACAAGCTCTTATATTTTTTGCGTAGAAGCTCTCTTTCTCCGGGAAAGGTTAAACGTTTAGTCCATCTTCTCTCCTAATGCGTAGAAGCTAAAGACAAGCATCTCTTGTATATCCTCAAAAAAGGGGCTAGTACTCATAGAGTGAAATGTGATACAATAAGCATATGTTTAGCAGACGCATACAGCAACGAGCGCGGCACTTAGTTATGCTGCTTATACGACCATTAGCACGACTGGGTGTCACTCCGAATACGTTGACCGTCATAGGATTGCTGCTCAGTATTGTGACAGCGGTAGTGATTGCTCAGGGGTCCCTGTTTGCGGGAGGATTGCTGGTGCTGTTTGCTGGAATCTTTGACATGTTCGATGGAGCAATGGCGCGAGTTCGCAACATCGCCTCGACCTTTGGCGCATTCTTCGACTCGACGCTTGACCGCTATTCGGAAAGCATTATCCTATTGGGCTTGCTCTTCTATACGTTGCAACGACCAGGCCTACACGATGCAATTTGGCCTTTTGCATATGAGCAGCTCTGGATGATTACTGCCATTTACATTGCTGTGGTTGGCTCGTTAATGGTGAGCTATACAAAGGCCCGTGCTGAAGGGTTGGGGTTAGAGTGCAAGACTGGATTACTTGCTCGCCCCGAACGTGTCATCATACTGGCTCTCGGTCTCCTATCCGGTCTCGGTATCTGGGCAGTGACTCTACTGGCGATCTTTTCACAGATCACTGCTGTCGAGCGCATTATCTATGTTTGGCGCATTACTGCCCAAACTGTACCAACGAATGCAGGGGCTCCTCAGATGGAGACCCAGGTTGCACAGAACGAGCATAACAATCATACCTATGCCTCTGATGGGCTTACGAAAGTAAAGGCGAAGGATATGAACCAGAGCCAACCAGTATCACCAACGGTAGGGACAAAAGAGGTTACTGAACCTGCTGTTCTCCCTACGCCCACCGCTATTCCGCCGTTGAATGGTGGCGTGCAACAAGAGTAAAGCTAACGGCGTAGATGGACAAACAAACAAAAACGGACCGGTTTACACACAATAGCGTAGTAAGTGAAACAAACAGCCCGAGGATAAGATAAAGAGAGGGGAGGGCGTTACGAGGAAGGCGATACGCCTATGGCTTCTTGTTCGCCCATGTATAGCTAGCGCAACGCGGATCGGCACCACAGGTGTTTGTTTCCTTTGCCCGAACACCCGTTGCCTCCAACAGAATACACCAGGTACCAGGAACGTACAGGCGCAGCCTCACCATAGGATGATGCGCCCTGACCATCTTGCATATTCTCTCTCTGGCGATCACCTGCGCTCCGGTCCATACTACTGAGACTGGAGATCTTAGTGACAACAAACAATACTCATTTCGAGCAGAGCGACGTTCAAACAACGGTCGTTGGGTATGTACCTGTCTCCGAAACTGCAATGGAGACCAGTACCACTCCTTCGTCTGAGACTGTGACGCCTCTCCCAGAGGCACAAACGCAGACAGATGAACCTGTCGAAGTCTCGCTATTGGAGACTCAGCGCGAACCTGCGCCAGACATGCCAGCTGATGAGCCTGTCGAAGCAACTCTGCTGGAAACGCAGCGCGAGCCCGCCCCCGTACAGGAAAGCTCACCAGAAACTTCTTCCGCAATTTCATCCACTGCGGCTGAGCCTGAAGTGGCAGAGAGAGAAATGGGGCAACAATCTAGCCCTGAAGCGACGTTTGTAGCTGAACAGGAGCAGATTGCACCTGGCGTAACTGCTGTAGATACCCAGGCTGAAACTGAGCCTGTGACAGCAGAACCCGAAGCGGTACCGCCTCCAGAGCAAGTACCCTCACTTGTCTTTGCCCAGGAAACACCCCAACAGACAGAAGAAGTGCGCCCCTTTACTGACTTTATTGCGGAATTTCGTCAGTCCGAGGCCCGTTTCAATGCTTCGGTGCAGACCTACCACACAGAATCTTTTACAAACATCATCGAAGATACGGATATTGAGGACACATCAGACATAATAACAGAACCTGTACAAGTTACAAAGCACTCCTGCGATCATAGAGGCTGCCACAGCTGAAACATCGACCCCGAATGAACCTGCAACACCGCCAATACGTCCCATATCGCCACTGTTGCGTCCTGCATCGCGTCTCCGTTTGCCGCGCCATGGAGTAACCCGTCATCGTGAAGAGCAATCTGTGGAGAAGATGATCCCGGCACAGCCTGAGCCGTCCAAGGAAGAGGCCAAGATTGAGCCACCTCCGGTAGAGTCAACGCCAGCTGATCTACCACGTCCGGCACGCCGTTATCGCTTTGACCGCCCAGCTACCACGGCCACCTCAAGCACAAACGAAACAACGGCTTCGGCACCGGTCTCCACTCCGCACCAGTCGGTACAGCCACGCACAGAGCCTACGCGAGCGGAAAGTACACAGACATCAACCGAACGAGAAGTACAGTCATCTCAATCACCGCAGACAAAAGCACCTGCCGAGCAACAGCAGCCTACTGTTAAGCAGCCTGTAGCCAAGGAAGCTACCGAGGGAGAAAGCACAGCTACCACCACAGCCCCTGAACATGGACGTCGTCGCCATGGGCAGAAAGGCAAAGAGCACACTACAGCGGCCCAACCAGTGGCAGCCGCTTCAACGGACGAAACCGCAGAGGTCGCTGCTGAGCCTGCCACCCCTGCAACAGAAGAGGTGGCCGCAGAGGATCTCCCACCGTTGGAATACTCTGAGCTGCAGAAAGCCAACTCCCGTCGTCGCCGTCGCCGCCATACGCCTACTAGCAGTACACCGGTGGCAGCTAAACCGAACACGCCAGATACGCCCATTGTGCCTGCGATTCCAACGGTTGCTCCTGGCGTTGTGGTGCCACGCACATCGGCTCCCCCGTACACCATCACCTCCGGCTACACGGTCAGCCAGATGAATCAGGATGGGGCTGGTCCCTTCATGGGTCCCGATCCCACGCCTGCACCTGGCAGCATCGCTGCACAGAATGTGCGCACTATTCGTACCGATGTCCAGCGTACGCCCGCATATCCGGTGCGCACGACCGAGGCTACCTCTGCCTCAGTACACCAACTTGCCAATATCGTTTCACAGGCTATTCAGACACAAACCGATCGTATGGTAGCAGAGTTGCGCAGTGCTAACCAGTCACCTACCAACATCTCCGTCTCTATGCCGCCGTTCCCATCCAACGAGCGGGTAGGGGTCTTTGTCGATGTCGCCAACCTGCTCTACTCGGCCCGTACTCTGCGTATCACCGTGGACTTTGGCAAACTGCTGGACTTCCTGCGTGGTAATCGTCGTCTTGTGCGAGCACACGCCTACTGTCCCACCAGCCCTCAGCCCGGCGATGAGCAGATGTTCTTACAGGCGGTCAAGGGACTGGGTTATCGTATTACTACCAAGAATTACAAAACGT
>WNGK01013890.1_pt1 | contig 14091 bp, 9 predicted proteins | sample 5400601 | NCBI WGS metagenome assembly WNGK01 (sample SAMN13153376, study PRJNA577476) | soil metagenome | isolation source: 60 cm soil or saprolite under Garry oak tree replicate 1 | place: USA:California | collected 2016-06-15 | reverse complement strand
GCAATGCTCCACGAATGACCATCTCAACCGGTTCGAACTCGATCATGGCTTCTTCAGCGCGATGGAATGTACTCCACACATCGATATATCCTGTGCTAAGCACCCATTGCAAACCGGCAGACGATTCGCTCAGTTTTTTGGTAAGAGCGTTATACCCATCCCGCGCTTCTTTCAGCGCTACCTGCTGGTAGAGAGGCCATTTTTTATTGTGATGCTGCGACTCTATAACATCAAGCTGCGCTTTCAGCTGGCTCATGCTGTTGATGAGGGTATCGTAACCGCGATTGTTGACCCCTTTGGCAGTGGTAAAGTGATAAAAGAAAATGGAGGCAACCAGCCACAGCCCAAGGGTCACAAGCGCGCCATAGACAATAGGATGCCAGCCAGATAAAGGCTCTGAGAAGAGGGAAACAGGCGGAGCAAAGTAGAAGCCCGCCGTCAACGCAGAGGCAATAAGAGGAATGTGCGCAGCCGTGCCTACCAGCGCCGCCCCATAGACTTTCATCCCTGTGCGCACGTGGGCAAAAATCCCCTGTTTCAAGCCGGACCGTTGAGAATTTACATGTATCTCTTCAGCAATATCAATACGCTCGGTAAGTGAACCATTGGTGTTAGACGTGATCATTTCAGAATGACCAGGTAGCGCATCTTCCATAAGACTTCCCCAGTTTCACTTGTACTACCTTGCATCCTACGTAGGGGCCCGATACGTTCCTTTCAGCCTGCCTGAGCCGTAGGCTAGAGACGCAGTCTCGTTGGCAGGCTGGCTATCAAAAGGTTCGCCATATCGTGCCCGCGTTGGCAGGATGGCTTTCAAGGTACTACCTTTCGAGCCTGCTGACTGCGAAGCAGTAGACGCGCAGCGTCGTTGCAGGCTCGCATTTCAAGCTACTAAAAAACGAAGGTGAGACGATTCGCGCTACAGGAGAACTTGTAATAAAGTATACATTACTTTCGCTCATTTTTACGCAACAAAAGCGCAGGTGATCTTTTTCTATAAGACGATGCAGCAGGTGATTTTTCGCGTAGCATCTTTTCAGCGAGAGTATGATAAAATATCCCCATTATGCACAACCTCTGGGCAGAAGATATCAACCACGAAATAGCTGAAAAAAGCGGCGCATCCGCGGGACGCGTGGAAAAGCAGACAGCTTCGCATCCCACGGAACAGGCGGTTTTGTCCGCGTTGCGCTCCTGGCTGCTCTCAGATTACATCGCGCCCTACTGCCGCTCCCTGGCCGCTACCCGCATTTTTCGCCGTTGTTATTTGATTGATGCTCTTGGTGGAACACGTAAGACAGGCAAGGACGTAGGGACGCGATTTATCGCGTCCACCTCTTCAGCTGAAGCACTTACACTCAACATCTTTGACGACCTCACAGAAGGTGCATTGTCTGAAAAACCACAGAAGCAAGCCCATTCACTCACAATTCCGCCCATCCTCCAACCCATCGTTTCACTTGCTCAAGAGCTTGCGGGGGAAAGCAAGCCCATCACGCTTCAGGGGATGATACTTGAAGGCGGAAAGAACAAGGCAAAATCGGCGGATAGGCCCTTTGCCTTACCAAAAGCAAGCGCGCTCCTAAGCGCGAACTGGCGAGAGATCGCGCCCGCCCTGCTCCCGGCAATCGAACAATTCGCCGCAATCTTCCTGCTCAATCCGATCTCGCCCACTTCCCAGCAGCACGAGGTCCCATTCTTTACCTATGATGACCTCGTCCCTTTCTACCAACGAACTGCGCCAACCGAGCTGTGCCTGCTCATCGCGCATAAACACATTGAAAATCGCCTGCTTCCAGCGCTGCGCACACCCCCAGGAGCAGCCGCCTTCACCTCCCTACTGCGAAGTGATCGCTGGAAGACCTTGCTGGCAAAGGATGATGACATCGCAAAAACCATAAACAACGTAATCGACCTGTTCCAGGCAGCAATGCAGCCGCATTTTCTCGCAGTGCAGCGCATCGCTTTCCCCATGCTGCTTGGCCCCGCCAGCATAGAAGACACACCCTATACTCTCCTCTTCGCCACGCGCCGCCAGGACAGCCTCATATGCATGAATGATGCCGTGTGCAGCTATCGCCGCCGCATGGAAGAACAGAGCCATCGAGGCCTCCTCAACGAAGCCTGGTTTCGCGAGCAGCAGCGCGCCCGTCACGAAGCCGCGGTACAGCACTTGAGAGAAGACACCCTGCGCCGGGGACGCGCCCAATCTCCTCGTCGCTGGCCCGACCTGCGCCACCAACTACTCAAGGCCCACTTCGGACAATGGCTGCAGCGCGATTACGATGAAATCATCCTCAACCTCCTGCAATCCGGAGAACTCCGCTGTGACTGGAAACATCCAATGAGGACACCTTGTTATGGTCAGAAAAAAAGAAGCGTTACTAGGGGGAAACGCCAGGTATGGGGATGCCCAGCGTTTTAGTAACACCTCTTAAAGTAGGAACGTTCTACCTGGATGATTGGTGGCATAAAATCGAGAGGAAATTGCACTGCTCGCTCACAATAGTGAATTTCCCCCTATCATATCGTTCAATCAACGAGTATAATAATCAAAAAAATACTTCCTTATTAGAAAACTGAGAGACAAAGCATATGCCACGAAAGAACAAAACACCCGGAAAAAATACACCCGATCCATTTGAAGACTCATACCAGCCAGTAATACTCAACAACGGCGATACCGAACTCGAACAGGCTGAAAGGTCCAGATTTATCTCGCCCGCATCCTCGCAATCGGTGGATGGCTCTTTTAATGATGGAGAGCGACATCACGAAGCTGGTAAGCGCGATGTCGAAATGTACATACGCACCTACAACACCCTCATGCGAAGTTCGGGCGAGATCAGCCTCAAAGCCCTCGTGCAGGCCCATTACAACATCGACTCCAGCCTGCATCCCGACTCAAGATCACCCTATCCAGACATGTCCGCTTTCATCTACAGTGTCCTGCGCCTGCCGGCCTCCATCATACACTGCAACCTCGTCTTATTGGGTCAATCCGAAGACGTATTCCTCCAACAGGGCTTCCACGTCGATAGCTGGCAAGCCGTCACGGCCTCCGCGCGCCGCCGCAAATGGTTTTACGATGGCAACAACACTCTTGCCGCCTACGTCGCCAGCGTCAGCGACACCGACGACATCGTCCCCATACTCGTCGCCTTCCAGATCGAATGGAACAAAATGCACTACCTGCTCAACGTAGATCCCACCACCATGCAAATACTGGAGACTCGCATGGATCGCACCTCCCCAGTCTTCACCGAGATGCGCAAAGTCCTGCGCGAGCGCCTGCATATCGCCGTAGACGACTGGGAACGCCTCGAACTCATCTGGGGCGATCGCCTTGAAGAAAACCTCCTCACCATCGGCAGGCAGCGCAAAAGCTTCGCCCTGCGCTTCCTCGGCGGCTCCCACGTAGGCTACGTCCGTGCCACCCGCCAGTGGTGGGCTCCACTTGAAAACCTCCTCAACACCCTCGGCTTGCAGGATCGACCCGTCTACTTCGTCTCCAGCAACACCCACAGCCTCGTCAACCTCATGTCAGGTACTCTCCTGCGCCGCGACGCCGAACTCACCAGCTTCGCACTTTCCGGCGAAGATCCCTACCTGGCCGACGAATGCCGCAAACTGCAACAGGGCATCGTACCCGGCAACTGGCAAAACTTCCTCTACTTCGTCTCTCGTGCATGGATGCGTACACCAGCGGGCAAAGAATTCATGCGCATCCGCGCGACCGAAGAGCAGGAGCGCGGCATCTGGTACATCGGCGCCCGCCATGGCCTTGAGATCGACGCTCAGGTCTTTGAACTTGCCAAACTGCGTCATATGGAGGTCGACCCCCGCTGTCGCATGCCCGGCATGGACAAACTGGCAAGAAGCAAAGCCATCATTCTCAACATCGACTACCCACTCGGCATGGCCGCCTACCGCATGATGCGCGAAATCATGGAAAACCTCACCTACATGCGCGGCATCTATATCCTCGGCAAAGCCGCCACGCTCAACGGCAGCATCGGCGACGTCATGATCTCCAACGTCGTGCTTGACGAACACAGTCAGAACACCTACTGGCTCGACAACTGCTTCACCGCCCAGGACGTACAGCCCTCCCTCATCTACGGCTCCGTTCTCGACAACCAGAAAGCCGTCTCAGCCAAAGGCACCTACCTCCAAAACCGCCAGTACCTCGACTTCTATTACCGTGCCAACTACACCGTCGTAGAAATGGAGAGCGGCCCTTACCTCAACGCTGTCTACGAAGACCAGTACCTGACGCGCTATCCGGTGGGAGAAAACATCAACTTCGCCCGTCTGCCCTACGAACTCGGCATCCTCCACTACGGCTCCGACACCCCCTACACCCGCGGCAAAAACCTCGGCGCCGGTAGCCTCTCCTACTTTGGCATGGACTCCACCTACGCCAACGCCATCGCCATCCTCCGCCGCATCTTCGAAAACGAGATTCGCCTTGTTCAAGAACAATCAACCCGCCCCCTTGAGGAAATCATGCAGGAGGAAACAAAGGTCTCGTAGGGACGCGATTTATCGCGTCCTCCAGGGCGATTTGCGATGCCTGAGGATGCAATAAATCGCGTCTCTACGACGCCAGGGATTGCTCCGTCAAATCGACCTGCATGCCCTCCAGGGTTGATTGCATCAAATAGCGGGTCACCGCGTCAACACTCCCCGTTTGCCTATAGACCGCGATCTGGCGGTCCGCCCCCGTTCCGCGCGGGTCATCCAGCAGCATACGCAGGTAATGAATCTCGCGTCGACTGCCCAGGTCGTCGAGTACATCATCCACAAAATCCAGCAGTTCGCTAATCGCATCGCGCATACGCACGCGGCGACCGCGTATAAAATCTACCAACTCTGCATCCAGACCGTAGCGCATGGCGCGCCACTTGTTCTCCTCAATCAAGTAGCGCGGTAAAATATGCATCGTCATACCGCGTTTATGCAGCCATGCCAGCTTCGCTACCAGCGCCTGGCACAGCGCCGCCAGCGCCAGCGTATCCTCCATCGTTGCTGGCATATCGAAGATGCGGAACTCAACCGTGTCGAAGAATGGATGCGGGCGAATATCCCACCAGATCTTCTTCCCATTATCAATCACGCCTGCCACAATCAGCGACTGCACATAGGCATCGAAATCAGCCCAGGAGCTATAGAACTCCGGTACGCCGCTGCGCGGAAATGGCCGCCACACTACCGAACGATACGACTTGATGCCTGTAAAACGCCCACACCAGAACGGCGAATTCGTCGAAAGCGCCAATAGCTGGGGCAGCCAGTTTCGCAGTGAATTGATCAGGCTCATCGCAATGTCATGGTTTTCAACCCCCACGTGCACATGCAGCCCGAAAATCAGAATGGAACGTGCCACATCTTGTAGCTCCTCTTCTAATTCCAGGTAGCGTTCGTTGGGCATCGAAAGCTGCTCCATCCAGGAACCGCTGGGGTGAGTACCCGCGCTAATCAGCGTCAACCCCTCCTGGTCGGCAAGTTGCAGCAGCATTGCGCGCAGGTGCTGCAGTTCCAACCGAGCGGCCAGGATGTTAGGGCAAACGTCGGTGACGATTTCGACCGTAGATTGCAGCATTTCAGCCTTCATCTTATCACCAAACAGTGCCACCCCTTTTTCCAACATCGTCAAAATATGCGAGGACAACTGACCTGTATGACGATCTACCAGTTGAAATTCTTCTTCGATACCAAGGGTAAAACGCGAAGACATGCAAAGGCTCCTTCTCCAGAAAATGGAATGAGGAATAAACGTTGCAGGGCTATCAAAAACAGACTACAAGGGGCCGCATTCCAGAAGGCATGTTTCCATCGAAGACCATCGTCATCAGTTGAGGCATGCACGAGCATCTAAACTTCCTTAGTGGTACAAGCCTTGCTGCCTGGCATCGTCGCCATACAAGCTGCATTACAAACCAATCGCGCCCGCGGGTGATAAGCGTCGTTGCTTCTTTACCGTGCAAGGAGTAACTCTACATGACATAATAATACACCTGGGAATCATAGCGTACACAAGAAGTATGCGATTTGTCAAGGGAATGAGCGGAAAAACGCGTTTACATTATTTCGCCTTCTTGACCATCGGCAGCACAAACAGCTGGTCAGCAATCAAATCGCCTGAGAAGTTGTAGGGTTTGACGCCTGCAAGCGCGCTCGTATCGATACTAATCTGCACCGTCGGCACATATCCCCCCTGTTTTTGCACCAGCACCGCGTACTGAGATTGTCCTACCACATGTTTCACTGCTCCCGGCACATACCATGCAAGCGAAATGGTTGAGATGCAGTTCTTGGGCGTCACCGTCAATCCACCCCACATCGCGCGTCCAGGCAGATCGCTGGACATTTCAGTCGGCGCGCCCAGGCTATCAATAGGCCAGTTGGTAAAGCCCTTTCCAGGTATGTAGCCCTTTTGCCCAAGTGAATAGTCTCCATTGGGACAATAACGCGCAGAGCTAAAGAAAGAATTCCCGAATTGGCTGCACCCTGAAGATGGAGCGTCTCCATTCCCTGTTGATGATCCTGGAGAAGCTGGTATGCATAAAGCTGTGCCCGTATCAAATCCATCTCCGGAGATAAACTGCGCGTTAGCCGGAGCATAGACGCGGATATAGTCGGCATACGTGCTGTAGCCATACACAGGCCCGCTTTGCTTATAGTCAAGTGTAATGGTCAGGTTATGGGTCGCGCCGCCCTGCGCATCCAGCACGATGTTATCCTGTTCCGTCGTATGCACATACTGGCTTGCCTTACTGATGCTGATGTTTGCCTGCACCACCATAAAGCCATCCTGTTTCGTAAAGGTATCCATCGCCCCGCTATATCCATGCGAGAGTAACCAACCTTCAGCCTGTGGATCGGCGAAGTACAGTTCCAGGTCTCGCGATGAAATATCTTTCACCGCACCCTGTGCGACCTTGATCAGCGTTTTCACCGGCAGGTGGCGCAGTCGATCAAGTAGAATTTTGCCCAGTAATGTCGTAAAAGTCTTACGCGTGGCCGCGTTGCTCGTGCCGCTCTTCTGTTTCTGCAGCGCAATCGCCGAGGAGTTCTGCTGGTAGTAATGCAGTCGCTCCTCCAGGTTCTGGGCGGTAATCGTCTCGTTATACTGCGGCACGCGCATTGGCCCGATGATACTCAGGATGTGTTCAATCACCACCGGCGTGAAAGAAATATCGCCATCAACCGGCCCACCGCCCTCATCCTGGAAGACTTGCATCCCCAGCCGCGCGCTGGTAGGATAGTCACCGGACAAATTGGCGTCGCGCAGCCCCCAGAAGCCAAAATTCATCCAGCTCCTGTACTCTGGCGGAGCAGATCGGCCCAATTCCACACCGTTTCCGGCATAGTCGAGTTCCGTCACATCCCGCAGCGACAGGGGAGCCATACGCCCATCTTTTATATCTAATATGCCGTACTGCCCGGTAAAGCCGCCGCTGGGACGCAGTTCGGCGCGGTCCAGCGTCTGAAGAAGGAAGCGCCGTTCGTGTCCAACACCCAGCAGCCACGCCACTATGCCAATCAACCCCTGCCCCTGCTCAATAGCATTTTGCGCCGTCGGTAAGAGCGTGAGCACCGAGCCAAGTTGCTTTTTCTGCGCATCGCTGATCGGGAGCTGCTCCAGCGACACCTGGCTCATCTGCGCGCGTATATCGCCAATGTAATAAAGAGCATGCGCCAGCGCCCCCTCGATATTCGAAATATCCGCCGTCGTGATCAGCGGCTTCGTAGAGCCAGTCTCCAGAGGCGAACCATGCAGGATGGTAGCCCCCAACATCGCAACATTGATCAATTCACCGCCCATCTTTGATGCATCGATCCCCACCTGTATCAAGCGCTCCGCCATGCCTAGCTTCCCGCTATATGAGGGCGCGAATTGCAAGATCGCATTCTGCACCTCTGGACGATTAATCAATGACTGCAACTGCAAAAAATCGCCTTCCCCACTGCTCAATTCCGCTCCCGCCCGTTGCAACTGCTGCACATTGAGTACCGCCGCAGGATCGCTTTTTGCCACAGCCAGCAAACTTTTTACATTCATCAAATGATCCACCCCATCCAATGCCATCCCCCGAATGGACGTATAGGCGCCATAGGCAACGATGCCCGCCCCAATAGGTATGAGCACTGCAAGCAGTGTGGACGCCGCCACCACAATGCTCACTACAATCCTCAGGCCGCGCCGTTTCCGTTTCATCGCCCCCCGCAGCACCCACCGCCTGCGTATCGAGCGTTGGAAGACGGTCATCTTTTTGCTAGTGATTCTCGCATATTTCCTGGACCATAAAGCCTCCTCCCCACCCGTAGGGGCGAGGGCGGCGGACGCGGGGCGGGGAGGGCCTTTATGGTCGCCCGCGTCCTGTTCCTCTTGCTCACCTCTTGTGGACCCAATCCCATCCTCATCGGCGGGCGACCATAAAGGCCCTCCCAACCCCTCATCATCCGCCCTCGCCCCTACAGATGCTGTTGGGCGCACCTCCTTCTCGGGGTCGCCCTCAATATGATCCCAGGCACCTGGCGCCAACGCGCGAAAACCCCAGGGCGCACCATCTTCGTGAAGCATCGCGCACCGCTTCGCCAGCTGCTCTATCATCTCGACAGAAAGATCGTAGCGCCGCGCAATTGTATCAACAACATCCCCTGTAGGTACATGATCTATCGCGTCCTTATACGCTTTGATCGCAGCTTTATAAAGAAAATAGCGTCTTTTGGCTTTCTTACTTGCTCTGGAAATATCCCCCTCTTTCCAAGAGGCCATATCTTGCGTATGTGTATCTGCTGGAGAAATCTCCGTCTGTACGCCGGACAAAGCGCACCTCCATGATTCGTTTATAAAAATTATTTCCCCCTTCTAGAATAGGAGACGCAGCAAGCGAGTGTTAAGTTGCAAATATATCTATTTATCCTGTCTCCCTTTCAACCTCTACCCCGCTGGCCGAGGCTCTTGCTGTTGATTTATCCTCCCTCCAACAGGTCAAGTTGTCAGGAATAAACGGCAGTGCTCTTGGCTATGTTGCGCATCTGGAAATTGGGGTACATGACCACTACATCCCTGTACCGGTGGTCTTCTCGTTTGAGTTTTCCCCTGTTGGGTTTGGCGGCATTATTGGGCAAGTTGGCTTCTTTGACGCATTCAAAATTCAGTTTGACCGAGCAATTAAAGAAGTTCATCTCATAGTACCCACATTTCGCAGTATTGATGAGCTAATAGAATATCTTGAGGAGGAGAATAGCGAGCAAAAGATGCAATCGCTCATATTCGAAAAAGTGCTTCTCGAAACTGCGGAATGTGGGCTCCCTGCATGCTATAATACAGCCAACTTTCACTAATGATAGATCAGATGAAGGATGGACGTATGTCAGAAGCACCCAGGCAGGAGATTAAACTCTTCTACTGCTATGCACGCGAGGACAAGGCCCTCCGCGTTGAACTAGGACAACATTTCAATCGGTTAAAAAGCGATTACCAATTGATTGACTGGTATGATCGTGAGATCCTGCCAGGAGAAGAATGGGAGCAGTCCGTCGATGAACATCTTACTACCGCTGATCTCATTCTCTTACTCATCAGTCCTTACTTTATGAATTCTGGCTACAGTCGTGGTCAGGAAGTGCAACGCGCCTTAGCAGGGCACCAGGCAGGAACCTGCCGTGTGATCCCCATTCTGCTGCGTCCTACCCACTGGGAAGACGCTCCTTTTAGCAGCTTGCAATTCCTGCCAACGAACGCAAGACCTGTTACACGATGGTCTGATCAGGATATGGCCTTTCAAGACGTGGCGATGGGAATCAGCCGGGCCATCAAAGACCCACTCCCCTCCTTCAAAACCAAAATGGAATGGCTTGAAGAGGGAAACAGGCTTTCTGATCTCAAGCGATACGAGGAAGCTTTGGCTGCTTACGAACAGGCCATCCGGCTCGACCCCGATGATGCCACTGCCTACAACAACAAAAGCGCCGCTCTCATCAAACTCAAGCGATACGAGGAGGCACTTATAGCCTTAGAGCAAGCCATCCGGCTCGACCCCAAAAATGCTGTTGGCTACACCGAAAAAGGCGCTGCCCTCGACCAACTTGGGCGATACGAGGAGGCACTTATAGCCCTGGTGCAGGCTGTACAGCTTGACCCCAACAATACCCTTGCCCATAAAAGAAGGGGCGCTGTCCTCAACAAACTCGGACGGTACGAGGAAGCTTTGGCTGCTTACGAGCAGGCCATCCGGCTCGACCCTGATGATGTCACCGCTTACACCGACAAAGCTGCTGTCCTCAACAAACTCAAGCGGTACGAGGAGGCACTTATAACCTTGGAACAGGCCATCCGGCTCGATGCCCGTGCCTACACCGACAAAGGCGCTATTCTCAACCAATTTGGGCGGTACGAGGAGGCGCTCATAGCCTTGGAACAGGCTATTCGGCTCGACCCCAATGATGTTTTTGCCTACAACAACAAGGGCCATGCTCTCAGTGGACTCGGGCGGTACGAGGAGGCGCTCATAGCCTTGGAACAGGCTATTCGGCTCGACCCCAATTTCGCTGCCGCCTACAACAACAAAGGCCATACTCTCAACCAACTTGGGCGGTACGAGGAGGCGCTCATAGCCTTGGAGCAGGTCATCCGACTCGACCCCGACAATGCCCTTGCTTACAACAACAAGGGTCATGCTCTCAACCAACTCGGGCGGTACGAGGAAGCACTCTCGATCTTGGAGCAGGCTATTCGGCTCGACCCCAACTTTGCTGCTGCCTACAACAACAAAGGTGCTGCTCTCATTGGACTCGGGCGATACGAGGAGGCACTCATAGCCTTGGAACAGGCCATCCGACTCGACCCCGACGATGCTGTTGCCTACAACAACAAAGGCATCGCTCTCAACCAACTCGGGCGATACGAGGAGGCGAGGCAGGCCTATGCTATAGCACGCCAACTTGGGTATGGAATCAGGTAACTGCTGAATGTGAAAAAGGTATTCAGGGTATCTCCCTTTCAACCTCCACCCTACTTGCAACGTACATGATATGCTAGGATATAGATTGGAAAGGGATACCAATGAGTCGTAAAACCCCTAGAGTCAATAGATTTTCGCAGGCCATTCGCTTTCTGCGCGTCTCGCGATTACTTTTGTGGACAATATGGATCATCTACCGCGAACGTCGGCGCGTGATCCGCGCTCGTCAGCGTGGCAACTACGAGGTACAGCCTAACATTGAAGTGCTGGTCCAGGTGCTGGTGGCTTTTCGCCATACAGCCGTCAAGCTTGGCGTCCTGATGATCAAACTGGGGCAATTCCTCAGTTCACGTGCCGATCTCCTGCCGGAAGAGGCCATCACCGTCATCGCATCCTTGCAGGACGAGGTGCCTCCCGCCTCCTTCAGTCACGTGGTTTCGGTGATTGAGTCCGAACTGGGCAAGCCTGTCGAGCATTTGTTCAGCGTCCTGGAGCGCAAAGCTACCGCCGCCGCCTCACTTGGCCAGGTGCATAAGGCTATACTCGCCTCCAATGGCGCAGAAGTCGCCGTCAAAGTGCAGCGCCCCAATATCGAACAACTCGTGCGCAGCGATCTGAGTACTATCAAATTCGTCATCTGGGTCATCAACCGCCTGGTTGATACCCGTGAGTTCATCGACCTCATGGGCATCTACCGCGAATTTAAGCGCACCATTTACGAAGAGATCGATTATATTACAGAGGCAGCCAACGCTAAACGCTTCAAAGAAATGTTCAAGGACGACCCGACCATCTACATTCCGAGCGTGTACGACGAATACACATCACGCCGCGTACTCGTACTGGAATGGATCGATGGCATCAAAATCAACGACTATGCCGCCCTCGAAAAAGATGGCATCAACCGTCTTGAAGTTGCCAAACGCACAGTTCAGACCTACTTCTACCAGTTTTTTGATGCCGGTTTCTTCCATGCCGACCCGCACCCGGGCAATATCTTCGTGAAAAAAGGCCCGCCCGGCGTCGGCCCCATTATCGAATTCGTCGATTTCGGCATGGTTGGCAGCCTGAGCAAAAGCATGAAGAAAGCGCTGAAAGATCTCTTTCTCAGCTTTGTTTTGCGCGACGCGAAAGCACTGGTCGACGCCCTCTCGCGCCTGGGTTTCATCGGGGAAGGCGCGAATCTTGCCGCCCTCGAGCGCGGTTTATCCATCATGCTCGATCAATATTACGGCATGACGCTGGGCCAGGCACGCGAACTCGACATCCCCGAAGTAACAGCCGACGCTGGCAGACTACTCTACGGACAGCCTTTCCAGATTCCCGCCCAGTTCGCCTTCACTGGCCGCGCCATCAGCACGCTGGTAGGAGTATCTACAGGACTCGCGCCGGAGTTCAACTTCATCGATGTCGCTACCCCCTACGCCCGAAAATTCCTGGGCCTGGACGCCGCGGGCGCGAGCCAGACCTTTCAAGACATCCTGACCCAGTTGCTAGAGTCGGGTCGCATTCTCCTGAAACTGCCGCGCCAGTTGGAACAGATCATGACCAAACTGGATACCGGCCAGATCGAGGTCAAAGCCGATGTCGGCTTACAAAACAGATCGAACCGCCGCGGACGCCCCGGCTCATCCAGAAACAACGGCAGTGGCGATGGCGCGAGTGGTCTGACCAGTTTGCTAACCTTCGTCGCCTCCCTGGGCGGCGGCATCCTGCTGACCAATGCCCACCAGGCGATTGCAGGCCTGGCCTTTTTGGGATTGGCTGGATTGTCTACCGTCCACGCGGCGATGGCATAGAGGCGCGGCTCAACATCACTGTAAATCGTTGGCACCATCTCAGGAATGGTCACGCCGCGCGGCAGTGTCTCTAATGCCTGCAAGATCTGCTGCTCGCGTAGCTGTCGATGAGTAATATATTCCGCGATTTTGGCCTGCGCATCTGGAATCGTTGGTCCATGCGATGGCACAATCTCGGCGATATTCATCTCCTGCAAACGTTGCAGCGAATTCATATAGTCAAGCATGTCACCATCGGGCGGTGCGATCACGTTGGTAGTGAGGCCCGAAATCATATCGCCCGCGAAGAGGACGCGCGATTTTTCCAGGTAATAACAGAGGTGATCGAAGCGATGACCGGGCGTATGGATGGCGCGCAAGCTGTCCTCACCCGCAGGAAACTTTGTGCCATCCGCGATTTCTACATCAGCCACCGGCACCCCCTGGCGACTGTAGGCATAGATAGGAACTTGCAGCCGGGTGCGCAGAGCTTCGGTCCCTCCAATGTGATCAGGGTGCCCATGCGTGATGAGGATGCGCCCGATACCGCCGCGTCTCTCTCCCTCTTGTACAAGCGTATCAAGGTACGCGTTCTCATCAATGGCAGGATCGATGACAAGCGCGCCGTCTGATCCTCCGCCCAAGATAATCGTATTGGTGCCTGGCCCGGTCATGATCGAGGGATTGGGTGCCAGGATAATTGTATATGAGTGGTTCATAAAAGCTCTCCCTACGATTTTGTCATGTGTTCTGGCACTTCCCAGGTATTGCCAGCATCTTCCTCCAGAAATACACGCACCTTGCCATCTTCCTGCGCCAGCACCGGAACGCGTGTCGGCACATGTGATGTCGCGCAATATTCCAGGGCCTCTTGCACGCTGCCAAAGGCCGCCAGTTCGCGCAGCTGGTAGATCGTGGCGAAGACCAGCGGGAACTCATTGCGTTCAAACCGCGCCAGCGCCTCAGATGGCGCAATCCAGATGCCTTCACTCGTCTCCACGCGATCATACTCGGCCTGCTGCGAAGCCGGAGCGGTAGTGATGAAGAAATGCGTATCGAAGCGCTTGGGCATCCCCTCAGGTGTGATCCAGTGCGCGAAATAGCCCAGGTGATCGGCGGCCAGCATCAAGTTTTCAGCATGCGCCATCTCCACCAGCGATCCCTTGCGCTCCTGAAAACCCCGCCGGTAGGCCTCAAAGTACTGGACCTGCTCCTCAGGAATGGACAATATTGCTCCTCCGCGATAAGCCAGCAAAACCCCCGCTTCCTCGAACAGTTCGCGCATAGCGGCCGCTCGTATACCCTTGCCAAGCGCGGTACGCCCTTCAGGATCGGAC
>WNGK01006962.1_pt1 | contig 14092 bp, 15 predicted proteins | sample 5400601 | NCBI WGS metagenome assembly WNGK01 (sample SAMN13153376, study PRJNA577476) | soil metagenome | isolation source: 60 cm soil or saprolite under Garry oak tree replicate 1 | place: USA:California | collected 2016-06-15 | reverse complement strand
CATCGCTGTCCTGCGTGTCCCAGTGCCCCCGTCGGGCGCAACCTGGCGTCGCGACGCGCTCGCGGCCGGTGGTGTCAAGGAGAGAACAACAGAGGTCTGGTTTATCGGGCGCCAGCGTGAATGGTTTGTACCGGCCATGCCTGGCCGGGTCATAAAAATCGCACCTATCGGGACGATCGTTTCGGAGGGCCTCAACGTCAGAGTAGGTACATCAGGTGCCCCTCTCGTCTCCAAAGACGGCATCGTCGGAATGATCATCGAGGATCGCGGGACGGAAGTAGACGCCACCCCGATCGGAGTCATTCAGAGAGCGTTTGTGTCGCGCAATCTTCCTTGGCAGCTTGTTCCATCGCGGGTGAGTGCGCCGGAGTCCCGATCATTTACCGTTGTTTTACCGAATTTCATGGTCGGCAAAAATCATATCAAATTCGCGGTAACATGACGATCCAGGCCTTTTTGAACGATCTGTATTTCGAAATAAACAAGACGGCCAAAATGGCACAGTTTCAGTATGGAAAACGCTGGATCCTTGAAGATATGCAATCCGGCACGCCATTCAGGGATATAGGTGGAGGAACAGACAATCGCCCGCTCACCGAGCTCAAGATAACGCCCGGATCGACGTTGAAGGTTCGCAAGCTGAAATGAAATCAGCCATCGATGCTTCCATCGTTGGTGGAAAAGTTGCCGGCGAACGCTCTGCTGCAAACCCCGCGGAAAGTCCACACACGGCCGACCGAGAAGCCGGACAGGCGATCAGGGATCTTTCGGAAGCCGACTTTTCAGGTTCTGCCAGGGCCGGTCCACGTCGAAGACTTCGACCGGATTACCGTCATCGACGTGTTCCGTGAGCTCGGCATCGAGCCAACACCGGAATTGACCTGGGCTGTGGGCGCTGCGGGGAGAGTTATTCCCATGATCGCATGGCTTATGCGCAAGAGATGCGCTCGTCGGACGTTAGCGTTCCATCACCCAGCCCCGCCACATCAAGTCCGGACGCACTTGCGCAATAGTGTTCCAATGGCGCGGACTTGCGAAACTGACAGTTAGGCGACTCGCTCAATTTCTGAGCAGCATCACCACCAGAACAATCCGCAACGGGCCCTTTGAAGAGATTCTTTTCCGCTGTTTCGGAATCGATGATCTGCGCCTTCTTGCCTTCCCTTTGGCAATACTGTTGGGCCATATCGGCCACGGCTTCGCGCGAGTGGGCCCCCGTCCAGACCGAATACTCGATGCCCGCCGGGGTGTAGGACAGAACCCGGAACTCATCATCAGCGGTGCCGCAGCCGCAAAGACCAATGGACACAATCAATATCACCCACCTCATGGCATTATATCCCCCTGCATATCTCGGCCTTTCGCGACCCCGGCGGCCCTATGCCACGACCACCAGTCTAGCCCGTCGTGACTAAGGCGGTATAGACGCGCAAAACGCCGGTAGTGGGTCAGTTTGATCGTACCTGAGTCCACCTATGTTTCGGGCGGGCCGTAATACGCCTCGATCCGGTATCCATCCGGATCGATGATGAAGGCGGCGTAATAGTCGGGGCCGTAGATCGGGCGCGGACCGGGCGCACCGTTGTCCTGCCCGCCCGCGCGCAGCGCTGCCGCGTGAAAGGCATCGACCGCCTCGGCGCTCGGTGCCACGAAGCAGACGTGCAGACCCGACTTCTCGTCGGCAGGGACGGGACGCTCGGCGGAGACAATCCAGAAAGCGATGTTATCGCTCCCATACCCGTAACCCAGCATTGTTCTCCCAGGCCTCAAACACCGGTATCCGAGCGGCGCCAGCGCCGAGTCGTAAAAGCCCTTGCTTCTTTCGAGGTCCCTGACCCCGATTGAGAGATGAGCGATCATTCCCGCAGCCTGCTGGTCAAATTGACCCACTACCGAAACGCCTATGCCGTTCGCGTTCCAACTTGCCCCTCCTTTTCGGCCTATTCTTGCACCCCAAAACTTGGAGCCAGTATTGATTCCGCAAAGGAATCTTGTGGCCTGTCACGCCGAAGGTCGCGGGTTCGAGCCCCGTCGCTCCCGCCATGATTTCGCAAGCGAGAATTTAGGGTTCTCCGCAGGGCATTTCCTGCGGACCCGAATGGCGACTATGCACGGGGGGTATAATGTCATGAGGCGGGCGACATTGCTCATGTGCATTGGTCTTTGTGGCTGCGCAGCCGATGATGAGTTCCGGGTTCTGTCCTACACCCCGACGGGCAAGTATTCGGTCTGGACGGGGGCCCACTCGCGCGAAGCCGTGGCCGATATGGCCCAACAGTATTGCCAAAGGGAAGGCAAGAAGGCGCAGATCATCGATTCCGAAACAGCGGAAAAGAATCTCTTCAAAGGCAGTCGGGTGGTCTACCGCTTCAGCTGCGTCAGTTAGCTATTAGGCGGGGCTTGCTGCCAGGCACTGCCGGGTGCCGAGACGAATTGGGCGATCTTGCGGGTGTCACGCTGTCGGCGCCGGCCTGCATGACTGCGTCCGACCATCATTTCTGTTGCGGGCGAACGCCGATCCAATCGAGATCGGATTCCCGTTCCAGATTTTGCAGGCGGTCGAACATCTCGCCCATATCGTGGGCGCTGCAATGGCGCGTCAGCAACAAGAATTTCTCGCGCAGCTCGCGTTGATCGAGCGGCTGCTCCGGCGTGCCCTTGAAGCCAGCAACGCAGCGCGTGAACACGCGGCCGTCTTTGAGCGCGACCGTGACGACCGCGGCCAGCGGGGTCGGACGATCCTTGGCGATGGTGATCGTCACGCGTTCGGCGAGCGAGCGGATGTGCGGCTCGCGCAGCGCGCCTTCGTCGAAGGAGCGCGGATCGCGCGGATCGCGGACATGGGCGAGCGCGACGCAGAACGGAATGCTGTATTGCGCCATCATGATGTCGGCGGGGGAGGGAATGTTGTTGACGCGCGCCATCTTGTCGTTGCCGGCGATGTGGATGGAGGCGACATCCGTGGCCGCATAGCCGTGCTCGGCGCGTAAATCCAAAATCGCTTGCACGGACGTGTGCGCGGTGATGTGGCAGGGAAAACGCTTGAGCATGATCGAACGCGTGGCGTAGCTGTCGCCGAGGCCGTCCGTGAGTTCGTGCGGATCGAACTCGCTGCCGCAGAACACGCGCAGGAAGCCGAACTCGCCTTCGAGCACGCTCGCCGGACCAGTAAAGCCGTCGCCTGCGAGACTCGCTGCCAGCACGCCGCTCTCGGCCGCGCGCCCGAGGTGGAGGCGCTTCACCATGGCGCCGGTGCCCGAGCGGGCGAATTCCAGCAGTCCGCAGGCGAGCGAGCCGGCGATCCCGAGGGCGTTTCGCATGCGCTCCGCATCGAAGCGCATCAGCCTTCCGCACGCAACCGCGGCCCCGAACGGGCCGGTGGTGCCGGGCGCGTGGAAGCCGCGGCCCTCGTTGCTGTGCTTTGTCGCGCGCCCGATACGGATCATCACCTCGGCACCGGCGACGACGGCGGTGAGCAATTCGCGCCCGCCCATGCCGCGCTCCTGGGCGACCGCAAGGCCGGAAGCCAACAGCGTCGCGCCGGGATGCACGCCGGTGCTCGGCCACGTCAAATTGTCCATCTCGAAGGCGTGCGCGAGCGCGCCGTTGGCCAAGGCCGCGGCCGGCGCATGTACCCGCGGCCCGCCAGGGCCGAGAACTCGGCTGTTGCCGCCAACGCCGTTCTTCTCCGCAAACGCGACGACGATGCGGCTCCAGGGCAGATCATAGCCGAAGATGACGGCGGCGATCGTGTCGGTGATGCATTGCTTGGCGCGTTCGATCACGTCCGACGGGATGTCCTCGTAACGACAGAACGCCGCATAGCGCGCCAATTCCGCTGTCTCTTTCGCCATCGCAATATCGCCTGGTGGTTCGAGGGAGTGGATCGCTGCTGTCGCAAAGCTAGGGGGGATTCCGACAAAATGGAATCGCCGCGGGGCGACCGGCTCGACGCAGTCCGGGTGGCCGACACTATCTTAGTTTGACGCGTAACGGCCGCGCACCCACACTCCGCTCGTTCCCGCGAAAGCGGGAATCCAGGGCCGAGGCCTGGGTCCCCGCCTGCGCGGGGACGCGCGCAAAAGTACCTTGAAAACATTCCCGGGCGAACTGAGACGGCCTCGGCCGGCCAACCGCTTGAAGCCGCAGATGGGCGCGTCTAGGCTTGCGCACGAGACGTTTGCGTTCAGCGAGGACACATCGAGGAGACGCCGATGCCATCGCGAAGTCTGTTGCCTGCTTTCACCGCCGGCGTGGTGGCGGCTGGTCTGTCGATCTTTGCCGCGCACGCTCAGGTGCCGGCGGCGCTCACCGGTCAGGTCAGCTCCGTGGCGGAGGGCCCCATGGAAGGCGTCGTCGTGAGCGCCAAGCGCGACGGTTCGACGCTCACCATCTCCGTGGTCAGCGATAAGACCGGCAAGTTCAGCTTCCCCGCGTCGAAGCTCGAGCCCGGCCGCTATTCGCTCGCCATTCGCGCCGTCGGCTACGACCTCGACAGCCCGAAGACGGCGGATGTCGCCGCCGGCAGCACCACCGCCGCCGACGTCAAACTGCGGCCGACCAGGAACTTGGCGAAGCAGCTTACCAATGCGGAATGGCTCGCGAGCTTTCCCGGAGCCGACACCCAGAAGAAGGCGCTGCTCAACTGCATCGGCTGCCACGATCTCGACCGCATCGTAACCTCCACTCACGATGCCGACGAGTTCGTGCAGGTGTTCGACCGCATGACCGGCTACTATCCCGGCAGCACGCCCCAGCATCCGCAGCGGCTCATCGGCGATGCGCGCCGCAACCTCGGCGCGGCGGCCGGCGTGAAGGCGATGGCGGATTATCTCGCCTCGATCAATCTCAGCAAGGATGAGGTTTGGGACTATCCGCTCAAGACATTGCCGCGGCCGCAAGGCCGCGCCACGCGCGTGGTCATCACCGAATACGATTTGCCGCGCAAGCAGATCCAGCCGCACGACGCCATCGTCGATTCCGACGGCATGGTCTGGTTCACGCATTTCGGCGAGCAGTTCCTGGGCAAGCTCGATCCCAAGACCGGCCGCGTCTTCGAATATCCCTTGCCGGTGATCAAGCCGGGCTATCCGATCGGCACGCTCGATCTGGAAACCGACAAGGCCGGCAATCTCTGGATCGCCATGATGTATCAGGGCGGCGTCGCCAAGTTCGACAAGGCAACGGAAAAATTCCAGACCTGGAAGGTGCCGCAGCAATGGCAAACGGATGCCACCCAGCAGGCGTTCCTCACGCCGACCAATTCCCACGTCGACGGCAAGGTGTGGGTCAAGAACTCCGACCGCGCGCAGATTCTGCGGCTCGATCCGGCCACCGGGGAGTGGGAGAACCTCGGCTCGTTCAAGGATCCGAGCAACAACCGAACCATCACGTCCTATGGCATTCCCGCCGACCACGACAACAATCTCTATCTGCTCGATTTCTCCTCCTCGAACATTGGCAAGCTCGACGCCAAGACCGGCAAGCTCACCGTCTACCGCTCGCCCATTGCGAACTCGCGGCCGCGGCGCGGCCGGGTCGATGAACACAACCGACTGTGGTTCGCCGAATATGCCGGCAACGCTATCGGGATGTTCGACCCGAAGACCGAGAAGATCGAGGAATGGGTGCTGCCGACGCCGTGGGCGCAACCCTACGACGTCGTCACCGACAAGAATGGCGAAGCCTGGACCGGCTCGATGCTGAGCGATCGGGTCTCGCGGCTAAATCCCAAGACCGGCGAGTTCGTCGAATATCTGCTGCCGAAGACGACCAATATCCGCCGGGTGTTCGTGGATAACTCGACCAGCCCGATGACGTTCTGGGTCGGCAGCAACCACGGCGCCTCGATCGTCAAGGTCGAGCCGATGGATTGAGGTTCGATCGACCAGGCTGCGCGAAGCGCGACGTTCGACTTTCACGCGCGGGCAAAATCGGGCCCGCGGCGCTGTCTAGTGCGTCACTGCTTTCAATCCGAGGATTGCGCGCGCGTCGGCGGGAGTGGCGACGATATCGCCGAGGACCTCGACGATCTTGGCTGCCTTCTCCACCAGCGCGGCGTTGCTCGGCGCGAGCTTGCCCTTTTCGAGATAGAGGTTGTCCTCGAGGCCCACCCGCGGATGACCGCCGAGCAGGACCGCCTGCGCCGCCATCGGAAATTGATGCAACGATATGCCGAACGCAAACCAGGGCGAGCCCGCCGGCAGCAGGCTTCGCATATAGCTCATGGCCTCGGGAGTAGCGGGCTGCGCCCAGGCGATGCCGAGGCAGATCTGGAACATGCCGGGCGCCTTGATGTGGCCGCTCTCGATCAGGCGTTTGGCGAGCAGGAGATGGCCAGTCTCGAACACTTCCAACTCCGGCAGCACGCCGGCATCGCGGATCGCGACCGCCATGGCTTCGAGATGCGAAGGCGTGTTGATGAAGACGTGTGGGCCCATATTCATGCTGCCCATATCGAGGCTGCAGATGTCGGGCTTGAGCGCGACGACGTGGCGGACGCGTTCGGCCGGTGGTTTGATGGTCGTGCCCGGCCCGGGTTTTTGCGGGTCGTCGTCGCCCGGCACGAAGCGCGCCCCCGGCCCGGTGGTGAGGTTGATGAGGACGTCGCTGCCGCTTGCCCTGATCCGGTCCACGACCTCTTTGTAGAGGGAAGCATCCATGCTGGGCCGCGTGGTCTGGGGATCGCGCACGTGGATGTGTGAACGATGGCCGCGCCCGCCTTGGCCGCATCGATGGCGGATTGCGCGATCTGTGCGGGCGTCACCGGCACCGCCGGGTTGCGGCCCGGTGTGTCCGCCGAGCCGGTAACCGCGCACGAGATCATGACCCTGCGTTGCATGCCCGCCTCCCTCGCCACCGACGGATGGTTGTGGCGAAGCCTACCGCGAGGATGGGTTCGAAGCCCAGAGGTCCCGGGCGCAGAAGCGTCGAAGACAGCGACGTCAATTTTGCGCCGCTAGCGATCGATGCTCGCTCGCGTTCGGGCTGCAAGATGACGTCTGGGTGACACGCAATCGAGCGATTTCGGAAACGAGCAGCGCGAAACCTAGGTTCCCGCACGCCGGCGGCAGTAGGCGATGCGCGCACCGGACGAGCTTTTGGGGCCCGCCGGCTTGCCTCCCATTGTGCACTGCGCTAAGCCCTCCCTGAGCCCGTCCTTGGAACGAATCCGATCTGTGACAAGGGCGATTTCGCAAGCGCCTGCGGCACCTTGGCCGCGGGGGAGCGGGGGCGGGCTTTCCGTGCGGGGCCACGACGTCGGAGGTGAGGTCGCCGATGAACGAGCTATTGCTGGATTATCTCCCGCTCGTGATCTTCATCGCGGTCGCGCTCGCCATCGCGCTTGCGCTCCTGATCGTGCCCTTCATGGTCGCTTACAAAGCTCCCGATCCAGAGAAGCTGTCCGCCTACGAGTGCGGCTTCAACGCCTTCGACGACGCGCGCATGAAGTTCGACGTGCGGTTCTATCTCGTGGCCATCCTATTCATCATCTTCGACCTCGAAATGACGTTTCTGTTTCCCTGGGCCATCGTGCTGGGCGATCTCGGGCTCTACGGCTATTGGTCGATGATGGTGTTCCTTGGCGTTCTGACCGTCGGCTTCATATATGAATGGCGCAAAGGAGCGCTCGAATGGGATTAGAGCGTACCGCGGTCATCGCTCCGCCCGCCAAGGGCATTCTCGATCCGCGCACGGGCAAGCCCGTGGGCGCGGATGACGTTCTCTTCGCCGGCATGAACCAGGAGCTTTCGGACAAGGGCTTCCTCGTCACCGCGAGCGACGATCTCATCATCTGGGCGCGTACCGGCTCGCTGATGTGGATGACGTTCGGGCTCGCCTGCTGCGCGATCGAGATGATGCAGATGTCGATGCCGCGCTACGACGCGGAGCGCTTCGGTTTTGCGCCGCGCGCGTCCCCGCGGCAATCGGATGTGATGATCGTGGCCGGCACGCTGACGAACAAGATGGCGCCCGCGCTGCGCAAGGTCTACGACCAGATGCCGGAGCCGCGCTACGTCATCTCCATGGGCTCGTGCGCCAACGGCGGCGGTTATTACCACTATTCCTATTCGGTCGTGCGCGGCTGCGACCGCATCGTTCCGGTCGACATCTACGTGCCCGGCTGCCCGCCGACCGCCGAGGCGCTGCTCTATGGCGTGCTGTTGCTACAGAAGAAGATCCGCCGCACCGGCACGATCGAGCGCTGATGGGTTTCGCGCCATGGATGAAACGCTCGACAAACTCGGCGAGATGATCGCCGGCGCGCTGCCGGGTTCGGTCACGGGCCATCGGGTTGCGCACGGGGAGTTGACGATCAGCGCCATCGCCGGCGACATCGTCAAGGTCGCCACCTTCCTGCGCGACGACGAACGCTGCCAGTTCTGGAGCATCATCGACGTCACCGCGGTCGACTGGCCGGGGCGCGAGCGGCGCTTCGACGTCGTCTATCATTTCCTCTCGCCCAAGCAGAACCAGCGCATCCGGGTGAAGATCGAGGTCGACGAGACGACGCCGGTGCCATCGATCATCGGCGTGTTCCCCGGCGCCAACTGGTTCGAGCGCGAAACCTACGACCTCTACGGCGTGCTCTTTACCGGCCATCCGGACATGCGCCGGCTGCTGACCGATTACGGATTCGAAGGCCACCCGCTGCGCAAGGATTTTCCGCTCACCGGGTTCGTCGAGCTGCGCTACGACGACGAGCAGAAACGCGTCGTGTACGAGCCGGTGCGGCTCGCGCAGGAATTCCGCAACTTCGATTTCCTCTCGCCGTGGGAAGGTCCGGCCTACCTGCTGCCGGGCGACGAGAAGGCGGGCAACGGGAAGGGCGGTTGAGATGGCATTCGTTGCGCTATTCCCCATTCGCACTTCGCCCGCGCTGTCGAGTTACTTCCATGGCTGAAACGGAGCTGCGCAACTTCACCATGAATTTCGGGCCGCAGCACCCGGCGGCGCACGGCGTGCTACGCCTGGTGCTGGAACTCGACGGCGAGGTGGTGGAACGTGTGGATCCGCATATCGGGCTGTTGCATCGCGGCACCGAGAAGCTGATCGAAGCCAAGACCTATCTGCAGGCGATCCCGTATTTCGACCGGCTCGACTATGTCGCGCCGATGAACCAGGAGCATGCCTTCTGCCTGGCGGCGGAAAAGCTGCTCGGCCTCGCGGTGCCCAAGCGCGCGCAGCTCATCCGCGTGCTCTATTGCGAGATCGGACGGCTGCTGTCGCATCTCCTCAACGTGACCACGCAGGCCATGGATGTCGGCGCGCTCACGCCTCCGCTCTGGGGCTTTGAAGAGCGTGAAAAGCTCATGGGGTTCTACGAGCGCGCCTCCGGCAGCCGCATGCATGCCGCCTATTTCCGCGTCGGCGGCGTGCATCAAGATTTGCCCCCGAAGCTCATCGACGACATCTCCGCGTTTTGCGATCCGTTCCTCAAGGTCTGCGATGATCTCGAGGAGCTGCTCACCGACAACCGCATCTTCAAGCAGCGTAACGTCGACATCGGCGTGGTCACGCTCGCCGATGCGTGGGCTTGGGGCTTCTCCGGCGTGATGGTGCGCGGATCGGGCGCGGCATGGGATCTGCGCAAGGCGCAACCCTATGAATGCTACTCCGAGCTCGATTTCGACATCCCCGTGGGCAGGAACGGCGACAATTACGACCGCTATTGCATCCGCATGGAGGAGATGCGCCAGTCGACCAAGATCATGAAGCAGTGCTTGCAGAAGCTCTCCGCGGGCGAAGGGCAGGGGCCGGTCGCGATCGCCGACCACAAGATCGTGCCGCCCAAACGCGCCGAGATGAAGCGCTCCATGGAGGCGCTCATCCACCACTTCAAGCTCTACACCGAAGGCTTTCACGTTCCCGCCGGCGAGGTCTACGCCGCGGTCGAAGCGCCCAAGGGCGAGTTCGGCGTCTATCTCATCGCCGACGGCGGCAACAAGCCCTACAAGTGCAAAATCCGGGCGCCCGGCTTTGCCCACCTCCAGGCCATGGATTTCCTCTGCCGGGGCTACATGCTCGCCGACATAACCGCGATCCTCGGCTCGCTCGACATCGTGTTCGGGGAGGTCGATCGCTAATGGCCGTGCGCCGCCTCGCCGATGCCGCGATCCAGCCCAAGAGCTTCGCCTTCACGGTCGAGAATCTCGATTGGGCCAAGGGCGAGATCGCCAAATACCCGGAGAGCAGGCAGGCCTCCGCGATCCTTGCGCTGCTGTGGCGCGCGCAAGAGCAGGCCGGCGGCTGGCTTCCGCAAAAGGCGATCGAGCACGTCGCCGATCTCCTGGGCATGCCGAAGATCCGCGCGCTCGAGGTCGCGACCTTCTACACCATGTTCAACCTGGCGCCGGTCGGGCAATTCCACGTCCAGCTTTGCGGCACCACGCCCTGCGTGCTGCGCGGCGCCGACAAGCTGATTAAGCTCTGCCACGACACGATCGGCGAGCCGCTCCACGTCAGCGCCGACGGCAAGCTGTCGTGGGTCGAGGTCGAATGCCTGGGCGCCTGCGTGAACGCGCCCGTCGCGCAGATCAATTTTGATTATTACGAGGATCTTACGCCGGAAAGCTTTACTAAGATCTTAGACGACCTCGCTGCTGGCAAAGCGGTCAAGCCTGGCCCCCAGGTCGCGCGCCAGTTCTCAGCCCCCAGCGGAGGCCCGACCACGCTCACCGATCCCGCCCTCTATGCGCGCGGGAACGGCGGGCAGCCGCGTGACCCGGCGTTGAGCGATGGCGACGCCAAGACGCCGGGCGAGCCGGCGAATGTGCGCGAAGCGGCGCTGCCCAAATCTCCCATCGGCGATTCATCGGCGAACAGGCGGTCGTGATGCTCGCGGACAAGGATCGCATCTTCACGAATCTCTACGGCCTCCACGACTGGGGCCTTGCGGGAGCCCGCGCGCGCGGCGCCTGGGACGGCACCAAGGCCATCCTGGAAAAGGGCCGCGATTGGATCGTCAACGAGGTGAAGGCCTCGGGGCTCCGCGGGCGCGGGGGGGCCGGCTTTCCGACCGGACTCAAATGGTCGTTCATGCCCAAGCAGTCGGACGGCCGGCCGCATTATCTTGTGGTCAACGCCGATGAATCCGAGCCCGGCACCTGCAAGGACCGCGAGATCATGCGCCACGACCCGCATCTCTTGGTCGAGGGCTGCCTGATCGCCGGCTTCGCCATGGGCGCCCATACCTGCTTCATCTATATCCGCGGCGAATTCGTGCGCGAACGCGAGCGCCTACAGGCGGCGGTGGACCAAGCCTATGCGGCCAACCTCATCGGCAAGAACAACATCCACGGCTTTCCTTTCGATATCATCGTCCACCACGGCGCCGGTGCCTATATCTGCGGCGAGGAGACGGCGCTGCTGGAAAGCCTCGAAGGCAAAAAGGGTCAACCGCGCCTGAAACCGCCGTTTCCGGCCAATGTCGGCGTCTACGGCTGTCCGACCACGGTCAACAACGTGGAATCGATCGCGGTGGTGCCGGACATTGTGCGGCGCGGCGCGGCCTGGTTTGCCGGCATTGGGCGGCCGAACAATACCGGCACCAAGTTGTTCTGCATTTCCGGCCATGTAGAGAGACCCTGCACGGTCGAGGACGCCATGGGGGTGCCGCTGCGCGAGTTGCTCGATACCCACTCCGGCGGCGTGCGCGGCGGCTGGAGCAACTTGCTCGCCGTCATCCCCGGCGGCTCCTCGATGCCGCTGATCCCGGCCCACGACTGCGAGCATCTGCTCATGGATTTCGACGGCACCCGGGAGTTCAAATCCGCGCTCGGCACGGCGGCCGTGATCGTGATGGACAAATCGACCGACATCATCCGCGCCATGGCCCGCATCTCGTATTTCTACAAGCACGAGAGTTGCGGCCAGTGCACGCCCTGCCGCGAGGGCATGGGATGGATGTGGCGGGTGCTCAGCCGCATGGCGGAAGGCCGCGCGCACAAGCGCGAGATCGACATGCTGATGGAAGTCACAACCCAGATCGAGGGCCACACCATCTGCGCGTTCGGCGACGGTGCCGCCTGGCCGGTGCAGGGCCTGATCCGCCACTTCCGCCACGAGATCGAGCGACGCATCGACGACTACAGCGCAAACCCGCATCCGGAGCCGGTGCGGGTGGCGGCAGAGTAATGCAGAGGACGCTCCCATGACGACTCCAATGCTTCACCTCGCCCAATTCAACATCGGACGCATCCGCTATCCCCTCGACGACCCTCGCATGGCCGACTTCGTCAACAATCTCGACCGTGTCAACGCGATTGCCGAGCACACGCCAGGCTTCGTCTGGCGGCTCCAAGACGACAGCGGCAACGCCACCGCCATCCACGCTTTCGACGATCCGCGCATGCTCTTGAACATGTCGGTGTGGGAATCGGTCGAAGCGCTGGAACGTTTTGTGTGGCAGACCGTGCACAAGCGTATCTACGGCCGCCGGACCGAATGGTTCGAGCCGCTGGACCGGCCGCACTTCGTCATGTGGCGGGTGCCAGCGGGTCATCTGCCCGATGTCGCGGAGGCCAAGGGCCGGCTCGAGCATCTGTGGGCGCATGGACCGAGCGACTATGCATTCGGCTGGGAGAGTGTCCCTTCCGCGCAGCTATGGAAGACGGCGCGCTGCGCTTGAGGGACGGAGTGAGGACGATGACCCTATCCGATCGGCTTTGGCGTAGCGTCACGGTGTTGGTGCGGTTGGACATGGCCGCCGGCATCGCCATCGCCGCCGGATTGGTGCCCTGGCTGATGTGGCATTGACATGACCAAGCTCGTCATCGACGGCAAAGAGATCGACGTCCCGCCGGACTACACGCTGCTGCAGGCGTGCGAGGCCGCGGGCGCGGAGATCCCGCGCTTCTGCTTCCATGAGCGCCTCTCGATTGCCGGCAACTGCCGCATGTGCCTGGTCGAGCTCAAGGGCTCGCCCAAGCCTGTGGCTTCGTGCGCGTGGGGCGTGCGCGACTGCCGGCCCAGCCCGAAGGGCGAGCCGCCAGAGGTTCTCACCAAGACGCCAATGGTGCGCAAGGCGCGCGAAGGCGTGATGGAATTCCTGCTGATCAACCACCCGCTCGATTGCCCGATCTGCGACCAGGGCGGGGAATGCGACCTGCAGGACCAAGCCATGGCCTACGGCGTCGATTCCAGCCGATTCAAGGAGAACAAGCGCGCGGTCGAGGACAAGTATGTCGGGGTCCTGGTCAAGACCATCATGAATCGGTGCATCCACTGCACGCGCTGCGTACGCTTCATGACCGAGGTCGCCGGCGTGCCGGAGCTTGGCGCTATCGGACGCGGCGAGGACACCGAGATCACGACCTATCTCGAACACGCCATGACCTCCGAGTTGCAGGGCAACGTCGTCGATCTCTGCCCCGTCGGGGCGCTCACCTCCAAGCCCTATGCCTTCGCCGCGCGGCCCTGGGAGCTCAACAAGACCGAGTCGATCGACGTCATGGACGCGCTCGGCTCGGCCATCCGCATCGATACCCGCGGACGCGAGGTCATGCGCATTCTGCCGCGCGTCAACGATGACGTGAACGAGGAATGGATTTCCGACAAGACCCGCCACGTGGTCGACGGCCTGCGCACCCAGCGCCTCGATCAGCCTTATATTCGCGAGAACGGACGGCTTCTTCCGGCCTCCTGGCGCGACGCCTTCGACACCATCGCCACTAAGGTCGACGCGACCGAGGCCAAGCGCATGGGCGCGATCGTCGGCGATCTTGCCGCGGTCGAGGAAATCTTCGCGCTCAAGGATTTGATGACGCGGTTTGGCGTCGCCAATCTCGACTGCCGGCAGGACGGCGCAGCGCTCGATCCGGCATGGGGGAGGGCGAGCTATCTCTTCAACGCCACCATCGCCGGAATCGAGAAGGCGGACGCACTGCTCATCGTCGCCGCAAATCCGCGGCGCGAAGCGGCCGTGCTCAACGCGCGTATCCGCAAGCGCTGGCGCATGGGCGCCTTCCCGATCGGTTTGATCGGCGAGCGGGCCGATCTCACCTATCCTTACGATTATCTCGGCGCGGGGCCGCAGACGCTCGCGGATGTCGCAGCGGGCGTGCATGAGTTCGCTTCTGTGCTCAAGAAG
>WNGK01006028.1_pt1 | contig 14094 bp, 13 predicted proteins | sample 5400601 | NCBI WGS metagenome assembly WNGK01 (sample SAMN13153376, study PRJNA577476) | soil metagenome | isolation source: 60 cm soil or saprolite under Garry oak tree replicate 1 | place: USA:California | collected 2016-06-15 | reverse complement strand
GGTAACCAGTCAGGCCCCCAGTTGATCTGCGGCGTGTCGGTGCTGGCGTCCGGTTTGTGATCATGGTTTGGTTCGGGGGTGCCGGGTCCGGATCAGCCGTCGTATGAGGAGCTGGCTGCCCGGAACGCAGAGCTGCTGGCGTTGGCAGCGGAGCAGGCCGCGCTGATCGAGGCGCTGCGGGCCGAGGTCGCGGCGCTGCGCCGGCAGGCGGGCCGGGATTCCCCGGACTCCTCGCAGCCCCCGGGCCAGGACGGCCCTGCGGCTGAGGCGAAGAAGAAGGCCGGCCAGCGGGGGGCGCGGCGGGCGCGGCCAGGCCGGGCGCAGGGCGGCCAGAAAGGCCATCCGGGTGCGAGCCTGGCGTGGGCTGCCCGGCCGGATGAGACCCTGGTCATCGAGCCGGGTTCGTGCGCGGGTTGCGGCGCGGGCCTGGCCGGCGCTGAGGGCCGGGTCGCTTCCGCGGTGCAGGTCGTCGATATCCCGCCGGCGGCGCTGACGGTGACGGAGTACCAGATGATGTGCCGCACCTGCGGATGCGGGCTGGTCACGACCGCGCCGGCCCCGGCCGGGGTGACCGGGGGCCCGGTCTGCTACGGCCCGAACGTGACCGGCGCGGCGACGCTGCTGGCGAGCACGGACGTGATCGGGGCCGAGCGGGCCGCGGACCTGATGGGTGCCCTGCTCAAGGCACCGGTATCGACCGGGTTCGTGTCACGGTGCCTGGTCCGCCTGGACGCCGCGTTAACCGCCGCCGGGTTCGAGGACGCGCTCAAGGACGCGCTGAGGGCATCGGAGGTGCCCGGCACTGACGAGACCCCCGCCCCGCTGGCCACCGCGGCGGCCAGCGAGCAGGACTGCGGGAACCCGCACGTTTACACGGTGCGGACCATGCGGGCGTACACCGGCGGCGGCCCGGACCTGATCTGGTACGGCGCGGCGGGCGACCGCACCAAGGCGCCGGTCACCGGGTTCGGGATCCTGGACGGCTACCGCGGGGTCCTGGTCCGCGACGACTACGGCGGCTACCTCAGCTACGACGCCGGGCTCGCCGGAGTCCAGCAATGCCTCGCCCGCCTCTACAGGTACCCCGGCGACGCCTACGCGACCGACCCGCAATCCCAGGTCTGGACCCGGCAGGCCGGCGACGCCCTCCGCGAGGCCGCCGCCACGGTCAGGGCCGGCCGCGCCGGTAACCGCACCAGCCTCAGCCCCGCGCTCCTGGCTCGCCTGCGCCACAGCTACGACCAGGCCGTCGCCTTCGGGATCTCGGTGAACCTGTCCCGGCCCTGGCACAAGGGCAATCACCCCGGGCTGATCCTGGCCCGGCGGCTGAAACGCAAGGCCGGCCAGGTCTGGCTATTCGCCAGCCGCTTCGACGTGCCCGCCACGAACAACGGATCGGAGAACGCCATCCGCGGCTACAAGCTCGCCGCGAAAATCAGCGGCTGCTGGCGGACCCTCGCGACCCTGCAGCGCCACTGCCGTATCCGCTCCTACCTCACCACCGCTCGCAGCCACGGCCACCACCCCCTCGCCGCCATCCGCGACGCCCTCACCGGCAACCCCTGGATGCCACTCCGCCCAGCGTGATCAACTAACCAGGCACCCCTGACTGGTTACCTGGGACGCTGCGACGCCGACCTCACCCAAACCGTCCTGGCCCAGTCATCGGCGCTCGGGTATACAGGACCTTCGGCTATCGCCTGGGCGAGGCTGAGACCCCTTAGCAACCTGGGTTGATCTGTCGGTGTCAGTCGTAAAGGTTGCCGAGTTGCGAGGCTGTCACGAGCAGACTCGCGTGATCGTCCGTGAATCGCGACGGCGCTTGAGGAAACTGGCCCTGGAACGCATCGGGCAACGCCTCCCCTCAGGATGGCCTGCGCCGCCTCCGCGCTGCAACGCTGCGCCAGGACCTGGCGATCTACCAGATGATCGGCTCTCCTGACGCCCAAGGAGTAGAGCCGCTGTCGCCGTCAGCGCTGATTTCCGCAGGTACACACTCCGCGGACAACGCAACCACTGTCCTCAACTGCTCCTTTGAGGCTACTCTCCATATGTGGCGCAACTTGGGGAGCAGATCCAAGAGAAGGGTCGCAACGGCGTCCACAGGGCAAAGCTGTGGCTTGAGCGAACCACACGGGTCGGGCACTCCTGGACCGCCTACGATAGCGTCCCATCGGTCGATCTGCTGAAGTTCACCTGCCCCGGCAACGGCGCATCAGCTGGCTTTGATATCGGAGGAACGTTACGAGGGGAGAATCTCGAAGGCCAAGCGTTCTTAGCCGAGGTAAAGGACTACGGACCGAACTCGGATCAATACCCCGAGTTCAAGAAGTTCCTAGCACTGTGTTACATCGCATACACCGCGAAGCCAACATACTGCGATCACCTCATATGGATCACCTGGCGTCCCTTCAAGTGTCAGACGTGGGACGACCTGACGAGCGTCAACGAGGTCATCGAGGCTGTAGTAACTGAGCGCGAGCGAGTGTTTGGCGTGGGCGTTACACAGGAGGACGCTCGCTCGCAGGTCGATCTCGCAGCTGCCGCAGCCGTGGCCGACCGGCTGTGGTTGATCGTTCTGTCGGAGCGCCAGGAGACACTCGTCATCACTCGCAGCCACTACGCGGAGGTTGTCAGGCTGATCACTGAGGGGGCAGCGTCATGACGAGCGGCGAACTGGCCGAACGAATCCGTATTTCGTTTACAGCGAATCAGCCCGACGACGCGATCGACGGCGTGAAGACGGCTGTCTCGGACTTTCTCCGTTCCACAGACCCAGCCGTCATGGTGGAGCGCACTAGCTACTTCAACCACTCGTTCGCGCCGGATCTTGTCCTCAGGTGGCCCCGCGAGAACAACGACCGCTACGTCTACCTCCGCACAAACAGTGATCCCGACTGGCTCAACGACGACATCGGCCAACTCGGCGAGCGACAGCCCCTCGTGATGACACTCGCTGCAACACGGACAAATGGGCCGCTTGAACAGCTCGCCTCGTCTGCCCGCCAGCACAACACGATGGTCGCTGAACCTGGCACGCTCGAAGCCCTCAGCCAGGCTAGACATGAGAAGCCCGTGGCTGGGCTACTTGGCTCTGCCCTGCTTCAAGGCGGACGCGGAGTCGTGAGCGAGGTGGCGGTAGACGCCGCAGTTACTACTACATCCGACGGCTTCGATGCTGCGCAATCCGTCAGCAGAGAGCCAACTAGGCTTGCCACCGCACTGCTCGTGGACCTCTTGGACAGCAAGCAATCAGAACGCCTGACACGCGTTCTGCGGGCCGTTTGGGAAGGACACGGCGGGGCGGTTTCTGACTTCCCCGCGCCCGGCGACGTTGCGGCCAGACTGACAGGAACTGATCTTCGTTACCTCCTTGAAAGTGTAGAAATGAATGATCCTGGATTCTGGAGGAAAATAGGCAGGAACCTCAACCTGGGCCTTCTTACGCGCATCCCTCCTACCGCGATGCCGATCACTTTCCAGTACCTTGTAAATGCCAATGTTACAACTCTAATGGCGAAAGCTGTCCGTGTTGAACAAACCGAGGTTCGGCTAGGCGATCCAGACGATGTGTTCGAGTGGCTGCTCAGTGGAGAGAACCTTGCATTGCGCGGAAATACCTTCACCGCTTACATTGCTGCCACAACCGTTGACAGTTTGCCACATGTTACTTATCGCGATGGACTGTCGGTCGCTGAACTCCAGCGGCGGGCTGAGGTCCAGGGGCTAAAACTCGGAAGAATCCGCGTCACGAGTAGCAAGGCTACGGTTACATACGAGTCGGCTGCCGAAGCAAATCTAGTCGGCGACGAGGGATTCAGCAGTGTCTCCGGGGCACTCGGTCCGGCTGCACGCGTCGCTGAGGCAACTGTGGTACTGGCGGACGGAAAGCGCCTGATCTGTGACTTCACGGACAGTACAGCCAGGGGTTACACTAACGCGATATTTCCTGTAAACGAGCTGGTGGGCATTGCGATTCCGTTAATACATCCCCTGGACGAGGTAACTCAACAGAAGCTCTCTGACTTGGCAAATGAAAGATCTGTAGGAGCGGATGGTAACCAACAGATGAGCCTCTTTGATGACTCGTGATCGATCAGCTACTTGGGCATTTAGTTGCGGAGCTGTGCATAACTCGACTGCCTGGTACAGGCGTGGAGTCTCGCCCAGTGCACAGCCGCATGGCGCTGGCGTGGCCGGCCCAGGACGCCGTTGCGACCGAGGACGTCCTGCAGTGGAATTTTCGGTCCAGTCGAATGCCAAAGCGCCAGATGCGCAAGCATCCTAACTCCAACCCGCTCCGTCGACGCGTCCTCCTTGCCCGCTAACGAATCAAGGAGAGCACATCGTGGAATTAGTGCCAGCACCTCCGAGATCAGGCGGACTGTCCCGCTCCTAGCGCCGTTGCGTAGAGTCGGGCAACGGCGAGGGCACCAAGCGCCTTTTCTGTGGCTGCCATCGTGCCGGGATCCCACGAGATTGCGGATGTCGCGAGACACACATCATCCGCTGTCAGGTCACGGGACACCTCCCGCAGCCGCCCGAGCTTGCGTTCCTCTTCTCTGCGTTTATCCGCGAGTCGGTCGTTCTTCTTCGCTTCGCCGAGAATCAGTCGGCCGTCGGCGACTACTGCGAAGTCGATCTCGGGCGGGTTCCTGGCCGCGTGGTTCTTCAGGACTTCGAAGTCGGTCGCGAACGAGAATCCATCGCGGTGTCTGCCACGCAGCCAGTCGAGCGCGAGAATAGGCACTTGCCCATTCATCTTCAGTGCTTCTCGCACTGCGTGGTCGAGGTCGTAATACCAGTGCGGTTCACCGACGGGGTCGCGCCAGCGAGACTGTTCGAGGAAGTTGCTGTGGGTGCATCTATCACACCTAAACGACTGCCCGATGTCGTCGATGGCGTACCAGTCGAGCCAATTGCAGCGGGCGCAGCGGAGAACCAGGCCGCGGCGGAGGACTCCGAGCCGGAGAAGCCGATCGAGTTCCGTCCGAGTCGCAGCCTCATCGAGACCGAGCAGGCTCTAGGCGTGGCCTATCGTCACGTAGGGGATGCGGTTAACGACGAGTGACATGGCATGGCCCTCGTCTCGGAGTCCGGATTTCGGGGTGAGTGCGTCGAGGAGATTCGATATCGGGCCTGACAAGTCCGCCGCGGCGGCTTCGAGGCCGCCCCACATCTCGATGACGAGCTGATTGAGTCGTCCGGTTTGGGAAGGCCGGACGATGTACCCGGCTGCCGCAGCGAGGCGGCGGACCACGGCCGTAGCGTTTGGAGCGCGGATGCTCGGCCTCACAAGGTGTTGTTCGAGAATCCAGCCGGCCAGGGATAGGCCCGCAGTGCTGTGGGAGTGGTAGACGAGGCCCATCGCGCCCGAGCGCACGTCGACGTTGGGCGTGTCGGGAAGGCGCGACAGGAGGTCGGCCGGCCTAAGCACTTCTCGAAGCAGGGCTTGCTCCTGTTCGATGTTGACGTCGATCTCCCATCCGACGTCCGACGGGTTGGCGGAACGGGCCACGTCGGGTATGGGCATGATGAGCGCGGTGGCGACGTTCAGTGACCCGTCCGCGTCCCGGTAGGAGGCGCTGGTCTCTCCGAGATGCAGACTGCCCGGGTCCGCGAGACGCTTTGGACGACCAAATGGCAGATTCGGCGCGGGGACTACCTTCGAGCATTGCTCTTCTGCAGGTGGCCAGGCAATTACTGAGATCGCTGGTGCGGAGACTGCTGGACAGCGGGAACGCCCGGCACCCGTGACGTGGTCCGCTAAACAGCTACGTACTGCTGTTGCCTGCCCACCGCTGTCCGGCTCGCTGTGCGTAGTCCTGCCGGAGCGCTTCGCGCAACTCGGCGGAGCTGTCGCGTGAGATGGTCACGAACGGATCGGTAAGCGGGACGGCGAGCCAGACGCCGTCCCGGCAATCGATCTTGTACGCGTCATCCCAGTGCCAGCGCAAGTCTGTCAGCGTGCTCTGCGCATCGCTATCTAGCATCCCGATGCCTCCTCGCCAGGTCGTAACTATAAGACACCCTAGCCTGTCATAGGACATCATAGGGTGTAGCTAGGAGTCATAGCAGGTCAGCGGTCACCTACCATGATCACGTGTCGCTCGAAGACCGCTCCAGCAGGATCGACCGCAGCCGCCCGCTGCTGCTCTCCGAACAGGTAGCAGACGACCTCCGCGCCGACATCACCTCAGGCGAGATCACCGGCAGGCTCCCCGGCGAGCACGAGCTAGCCGCCCAGTACGGAGTCAGCCGGGTAACAGTACGCCGCGCAGTCGCGATCCTGATCTCCGAGGGACTACTGCAAACCCTGCGCGGCCGCGGCACTTTCGTAGCTGACAAGCAAAGTTAGCTGCCGCCAGCCAGGTGAAGACGATGTCGTACTGGGCAGGCACCCGCGTTGCGCAGCCCGGCGAGCAAGCGGGGAGGCCTACCTTCCCGCGCAGCCGCGAGTACCCCCCGATCACGGCAACAGCCGGCGACCCGCCCGCGCACACCGGAATGCACAGCCAACCCGGTACAAGACAAGCCTGTTGCGACCACGGCGCTGTTCACGCCAGCCCGGTCCGGCCCCGCATGAGTGCCGATGACCCTCGCGCAGTAGCGCCCGCTGCCGTGAGATGACGGCAAAACTCACGGACGAACGACGGACAAATGATCAAGGACCCGACCACCATTACCGGCGATCAGGCCCTTGACCTGCTGCTACGTGAGTAGCCCCGACCGGATTTGAACCGGCGCTACCGCCTTGAGAGAGCTATTGCATGACCGGACGCCACTTCTTGGACCCGGACTTGATCAATATTTGTCCAGCGGACACGTGTCGCACAGGTCCAGTGGCTCTGTCAACCCGAAGTGGCCCCACAGTTCTGTGATCTGGCCCCACGCGGGGCGGGATCAGCCTCGGGTGCTAGGCGCTTGTGACCCTACCAGTGCCGACCGGGTTGTCTCGGTCAGCAGTGCTTCGGCCCACTGGTGCCCCGAGTATGTGTCGAGCAAGTACAGGAAGTCGCGAATAGCGAGCAAGGTTGCGCGATGATCGTTGCGTGGCACTACACCGAGGTGAACCACGCGATTGCGATCTTCGACTGCGGATGCGATCGCTGTGCGGAGGTGGCGAGGAGCGCGTCGGCCCGGCTCCACGTCGGCTTGGATGGGCAGGTCAGGGAGGACCTTCCGCATCATCGTCTCAAGCGGCGGTGACGGGATGTTCTCAACAAGCGACTTGGCATCCGGAACCAATGTGGCGATCAGTTGCTTGAGCCCTACCTCCGCTGCGGCGACACCGATGACAAGCGAACTCCGAGGGCTTGAGTGCCTGAGGTTCCACGCTTCCCGCCACAGCTCGTGAGCGACTGGCTCGTTCTGGGATGCAGCCACCAGCTCGGCGGCGGCGGACAGCCCGCCCTGCCCGATATCCGCGCGGTCGTCGCCCATCGCGGCTAGCGGGCTCAGCTCCAGATGAAGTGGTCGGCCGTCTGCCAGTTGAGCCGTCACAGTGGTGTCCTTGAACACAGAGTCATATCCGGACAAGCCAAAGCGCCAGCGAAGAACAGAGCCGACGCGTTTCAGAACGCCCTCGATCCTGTTGAATGCGACCACGACTGCGGTCGCATATTGCTGGTCACTCGGAGCGGTCATGATGAACACGCCAGCTGATGAGGGGCCGATTTCATCCTCGTTATGATGCAGTTCCTCATCATCGGCAACGTCGGCCGTACCAACGCAGGTAATCGTGGCGAAGACGCCATCTGGCTTCGCGGAGGTCGCCACTCTGACGGATACTCCCTCGTGTTCGAACTGGACGGTCGAAGGGTCTGCCACTTCGACGAAATGAGCGTTCAGGGCGTGCCTGACGGTGACCTTCACCACGTCACTCTACGTCGAGTCCCTATGCCCCGAGCTGCTCGTAGCCCGATGACCGGGCGTAGTGCTAGCGCTGCGGGCCGAGCGCTGACCTCCACTCATTCCGCAGCCCTATCGGTCGCCGATGCCGAGAGGGGACGCTGCGGTTCCAGCACAGCGACTGCCGAACCCGTATGTCTGAGATGATGCAGCATGCGGACCAGGCTCCGCCACGACACTGCTGCATAATCACTGTAGGGGGATATTCATCTGACCGGACTAGCCCAGGTCAGCGGTTCGCCATGGCCGTGCTGCCCGGGGCCGCTCCATGCTCGGCGGGTGCCCTCGCCCGCCGGGCGGCGCGGGCGGCGGCGCCTTGGGCTGCGGGTCGGCGACCAGGTCGCGGTAGCGTACCGGATCGTGGGCGACGGCGAGTTCGAGCACGCGGTAGAAGACCAGTCCTCTGCTGCCGGGCCGGCGCCGGTTGAAGCGGAACACGAACTCGTTGAGGTAGCTCTGCAGGTGCGCGTCGTCGACCGAGCCCTGGTGGGTGCCCAGCAGCCACCGCTTGGCCAGGAGGCCACGCGGTGGACCCCGGCAGCAGCTCACCGGGATCCTCCCCGCGGGCGCGGGCGGCCCGCTGGCTGCGCCGGTCGTGGGCATAGCCGAGCCCAGCCAGCCCGTGGTAGCCCATCCAGGCGTCCGTGATCACCGTCGCGCCCGGCTCGACGTGCCCGGTGACGAACGGGTGCAGCAAGGCATCGGTGAGGATCTCCATCCGGCAGCGCCCGTAGCCGCGCGGCTGCCTGACCTCGACGGCCACGCCGACCAGGTCCCCGCCGTCACCGACGTCCGGCCGCCGCACGCCGCGCACTTGTACCGGCCATCGGCCACAGTCCACGCCCGTCCAGGCTCCGCGGGCGAACGCGATCTGCGAGCGGTGGATCGCCAGCCCGCGGCGCGAGTGCACCGACCGCATCCTTATCGCCGGCCGGCGACATCTGCACCACACCCTCGGCGAATACGTCGATCACTACAACACCCACCGGCCGCACCGAACCCTGAGCGAAGAACCACCCGACGGCAAGATCCCCGCCGCGCCCGCCGACGACAACACCCGCGTCCAACGACGCGACCGGCTCGGCGGCCTCCTCCACGAGTATTCGCAGGTCGCATGAGGTGAAGGCATTGTCGGCACCCACATGGCACGCCCGGAGGCCGACTGATCGTGGGCAGACCCTGTCATCGGCCGAACCGACGGCTTTACAGACCCCGGCGGTACCGCTGAGGGCGCGATTTCGAAAAGTATGATCGCTGATCCTGCGCCTCTAGCCCGAGGTGATCGCGTGGGCTATCGCCTGCTGTCCAGCTTGGATCGGGTGGGGGATGCAGTTGCTGTAGAAGATGGCGAATCCCAGCGAATCGTGGAAGATAGTCTTGTTCACCTCGGAGCCTTCCGATGCTGGCGCAGGGTCGGGGCAGGTAGGTGTGCCGAAGGTGTAGTCGACGTTGAGGACTGCGGCGATGTCCGCGATGAGGCGGGGAGCGAACACCCAGGACTGTGCCTTTTGGCAAAGGTCGTGCCCGCTGAACGTCGAGCTCAAGTCGATGTAGCTGACGGGCAGGTCGGCGACATGAGCGGTCGTGGCAGCGCCCTGGATCACTTGGTCCAGCTGGCCTTGCAGGAACGATGCGACGATGTAGAAGCGGGTCTGGAATTCCGACTCGAACTGCGGAAGGTTCTTCAGGTAGGTCAAGATGGCCGCCAGCCCGATGCCCTGCTGGGCTTGGAGCGCTGCTAGGGCCGGCACCGCGAACAGGGGGCATGCGTCGGATCCCGAGGATGGCGGCGGAGGGAACGGCTGGTAGTAGCCGGTCACATCGATGGCCGCGTTGGGGAAGTCCGCGTGGATCTGGGCGAAAATCTGCTGGAGGTTGCTCGCGAGGTGGTTCAGATGTACCGAGGTCGGCTTGCTGACCTGCAGGTTGTTGATGTTGCCAGCCAGGCAATGGTCGGTCTTGAATTGGAATTCGTCCGATAGGCAACCGCTGAAGTCGATGTCGTTCGCTCCCACAGTCAGGGTCACGGTAGTCACGGCCGCCTGCTGTGCGAGGGTCATGACCCCGGCGAGCGGAAGCTCGTCGCTGAGGACCTGATCGCTGGAGGCACCTTGGACGGCGTAGTTGTCACTCCCCTGCTGGGTCCCGATGAGAGACTGCGCAAGGACGCATGGATACGCGTCCGGAGTGAGATCACATCCAGCGTTACCGCCTGGGAAGCGAGAACTCAGGAACCCAGGGTTCCACTCGGCTGCCTGCGACAGTCCATATCCGGCCGCGACGGAGTCGCCGAATCCGATGACGGTACCAGTTGCTGCGTTGCTCACTGCCAGCACCTGGCCGACCCAGACGAGGCAGTCGTTATAGCCGGTCACGGCGAGTGTCGCGGATCTGTCGCCCGGGTTGACCAGAGAACTGACGTCAGTGGTGACTGTGTCCCACAGGTTTCCCTGGGAGTAGTTCGGGACGGCCTGCGGGTCGGCGCCAGGGAAGCTGACACCGGGAAGGGTGGTGCCGTTGAACGCGGCCGTGTTGCCTGCTTCTTGGCCGTCGGCGACGATGTAGGTGGTCGTCGCCGACGGGCGTGCGCTTGCGGTGAAGCCGCTCAGCGTGGCGCTGGCTGCGTTTCCCGACTGGGTCTCGGTGGCGCCTTCGGCGATCTGGATGGTGGTTTCTGGCATGGACGCGAGCGTGTAGACGACCACAAGGCTGGCGCCTTCCAGCAATGGCGGGGTCGAGCCGACGTTCCAGGGGTCGGCTCCGTCGCTCTCGCCGGTGGCGAAACCCGCCAGCTTGTAGGAGCCATTGCCGTTGACCAGGCTGGTGACATCCGCCTCGTAGGAGAGGTTGCTGCTAACTGGCCAGCAGGGGCTTGCGCCCGAAGCCCACTCGGTGCCGGTGACCGGGTTCCTGTTGAACGTGCCCTGTGCGAACGTCGGATCCGTCTGATTGGCGAGAATGTCCCACAGCAAGGTGGCGGACTGTACGGTGGCGCCGGTCGGCACGCCGGTGATGGAAATCGTGCCATATCCCAGGTTACGCATCCCTATCCCGGCAGCGGTGTAACCGCCGTGCACCGTCACCGACGACACCGTAGACAGCGCACCAGTTGCATCCGTCGGCGCCGACGTGGCGGCGTGCCGCACACTCGCGCGCTTACCTGGGCCGCTTTGGGCGGCGATCGTGCCATTACCACGCGAGCTGTGCTCTAACGAGCCCCGGTGCGGGAGTGGCGCAGCCGCCGCCACGGCGGCATCGGACGCGATCATCGCAAGGGCAATGAGCGCGGATGTTGTCAGTCTGCTCCAGCCGACCTTATGGCGCCAAGCGCGCCACCGCAGAGAATACATGTCCCCCACCAAAGATCGTATTGCCCGAAACGGGCAGGCCGCTCTTGATGCGCTCAGACCCGCGTTGCCGCCCATGGTGGCCATGGACGGCCGCGCTTGACCGCTGCGCTGCCGAGTGCCTTGCCTGACCTTCGGGTACCCGCGGTTTCGCGTGGTTGTCCAGCTACGCTCCTCCGCCAGGAACCTAATGTCAATAGTGGACTTTCCAACCTTCGGGATTAATACACGTTTGAGGCATGTCCGACCATTAATGTCATGGATTGTCGCTCGCCAGCGTGATGGGATCAGGATGCTGCCATGAGGAAGGGACTGCCCTAGCCCAGGCTTTTCATCGCGGGTTGGTGGCTGAGCGGCGCCGAGATAGAAAAGTGCTCCTGAACTGCAATGCCGGTGAGTTTAGCCTTGATCATTCACGCCGATTGGTCACCAGCCGGGTGGCGTGCTGAGGCGCGTTACGGGTCTTGATTCTAGGTTCCGGGTATGACAACGGCCCGGCTTGCTGGCCGGGTGACCGGGGGTTCCACGGGCCCCTCGATTTGCTCCTTCCGTGGTCGCCGGGACGGCTTCGTGGTGGTCAGGGTGCCTGCGGCAGGGCGGTGATCATTGCCCAGGCGGCGGCGATGGCATCCGCCCAGGGCCAGGTTGCTGCGATTCTCAGGCGGCGCCGGCGGCCGCCGCGGGCCAGCCGGGCGGCGGCGTGCAAGACGCGGTAGCGCAGGGATTTCGGCTCGGCGCGGGCCAGGTCGCCGTCCAGGGCCAGCAGCCGCAGCCAGGCCAGCAGGGCGGCGGCGATCAGTGAGGCGGCCAGCCACGCCGAGTTGATCGCAAACGACTCTGAGGGGAAATGCCCGATTCCTGTGTCTTTGCCGGTGCGGTCTTCCACCCGGGCGTGGACCCGGTGGGCGGCGTCGATGTAGGCCGGGTTGGCCCGCCAGCCGCGCAGGCTGGCGGGCAGGTTGGTAACCCACAGCGAATACCGGAAGCCGTCCTCGGCTTCGAACAGGGTCAGCTGGGCACCCGGGTGCGGCCGCTCCCGGCGGGCGAACACCCGCATCGTGGCGGGCCAGCCGTGAAGCCGGTCGCCCTCCGGGCCTTCGCGCAGCAGCCCGGTCAGCTCGGTGACGTGCGCCTCTTCGATCCAGCATGCCCGGTGGGCGCAGCCCACGTCGCCGCAGGCGTCATCGGCGCGGCGCTCGCGGACCTCGCCGGCCGGATCGATGGCGATCTGCCACGCCTGGCCGGGGACCGCCCGGATCGCGCGCTTCTCCCGCTCGCCCAGCTCCCAGCCCACCGAGTAGATCAGCTGGTAGCCGGGCCGGGAGGCCAGCTTGTCCAGGTGCGCGATCAGCCCGTGGCTGGCCCCCGCCCCGTCGCAGGTGACCATCAGCCGCCGCCGGAACGCCGGCGGCAGCGCCGCGATCGAGGCGGCCGCCGGAACGCCGGCGGCAGCGCCGCGATCGAGGCGTCCGTCACCTCGATATGGTCAGCGGTGGTGTTCGAGCCGGCACTGCCCTTGCGCATCATCCCGGCCAGCGGCTCGTCCGTATTGTCACAATACGAGAGCAACGGGTGATGGCCGAACCCCTTGAAATTCGGCTCCGCCAGCTCCTTCTCCGAGTGCGCCGGGGTGACGGTGGCATCCAGCCGGATACAGGTCACCCCCTCCAGCACCCGGTCGGCGACCCGCACACCGGGCAGGGCGCCATGACGGGCCACGATCCCCGCCCACGCGGCCCGCCGGGCAGCGTTCACCGCGCCGGTGATCCGCTCCAGCGCCCGGCTCCCGCCGGCGGCGATCTCGTCCAGGGTCCGCCAGGTGGTGGGCACCGAGGCGACCGCGCCGAACAGTTCCTGCTGGTCGCCCATCACCCGGAAGTCGCTGATCACCTCCGCCCCGTCGGCGATCGCGCACGCCAGGTCGGCCAGCACCCGGCCCCGGTCATGGACCAGCAGCCGCGGCGTGGCCAGCGCCCGCGACAGCCCGCGGGTCAGTCTTGTCGGTCAGCGCCCGCAGCAGCGCCAGCCCCGCATGCGACACGATGCCCTGACCATCGGCGGTGACTTCCAGGTTCTTCGACCAGCCGGTAACGTTCACCTCAGGAGTGCTCCTCGATCTGGGCTGGATAAGGCCTTCGACACCCTTATCGTCCCAGGTCAGGAGCATCTTCTGTCTATGACGCGCCGTCAGGCACAGGCCCGCGGTGAAAGGCCAAGGTTAAGGCGACTGGCGGTGTGACCTGGGCTTCGATGCCGTAGGGCGGGTGTGAGCGCCGTATCGCGTGTGGCTGATGGCACGTTCTGGGCGTGTTGGTGCGCGTGAACGTGAGACGGCTCCTGTAGGTGTGCTGTTGCCTAATCCAGCGACCTGCAGGAGCCGTCGTCTTGTTGTACACGATCTCACCGGGCAGTGCCATTCCCGCAGGTCCGCATGCCGCCGCGGGCGGCGCGAAGGAGGCGCAGGTCACGGCCGGGTCGCCGGCCGGGATGATCGCGGTGCGGGCAGCTGATGTGTCCTGTCCGGGCAGCACGGCGGGGGCGCTGGTGGTCTCGTCAGTGCCGGTGGCCCCGGGCGAGATGCTGGTGTTCACCCATCCGGTGACGGTCGCGCCGGCGGTGGCCGGCCGGGGCGGCGTGGTGAGGGCGGGCGGCTGGCTGCCTGATCATGTGCGCCTTGGTGAGCTGGAACGGCACCTGGGCGAGGGGGTGATCGAGGACCTGGTGGCGGCGGCGGTCGCCGGCGGGCGGATGCCGGCGCCGCAGCGGCAGCGGCTGATGTCGCTGGCGCTCACGATCCGGCTGGTGGTGGCAATGACGCTGATGCCCGGCGCGTCGT
>WNGK01007018.1_pt1 | contig 14095 bp, 6 predicted proteins | sample 5400601 | NCBI WGS metagenome assembly WNGK01 (sample SAMN13153376, study PRJNA577476) | soil metagenome | isolation source: 60 cm soil or saprolite under Garry oak tree replicate 1 | place: USA:California | collected 2016-06-15 | reverse complement strand
CCTCATTCTTGCCGACGATCAGTTGGAGGTTCCATTGCTTCACCAGCCTGTCGCGGTATTCGATCATCGAAGGGATTTTGTAAGTCGTATCCACGTGGACGAGCGGAAAGGGGACGTGCCCGAAGAAGGCCTTGCGCGCGAGCCAGAGCAGGACGGTGGAATCCTTGCCGATACTCCACAACATGGCCAGGGGGTCGAACTTGTTGAAGGCCTCCCGCAGGATATAGATGCTTTGGTTTTCGAGTTTGGATAAGTAATCCATGGCAAAATCTCGTAACTGTTCAGGTGAGGGTTGAACCGCTAATCTTCGCTAATGAAGTAGGGACGGAAAATGCTTCTGTTTTTCCCCTGAATCCCATTTGACAGTTGCCATTGGCATCAAACGATCTAATGCCACCACGTTCCCAGTAAGAACACGCTTGTCACTTGCTTTGGGTTTCAAACAGACTCGGTCGTACTTTGTTTTGAACACTGCATTTTGATCTTTGAGCTCTTTGATTCTTTTCGACTGCAATACAGATCCATAACAGAATGCAATTACAGTTGCACACACCGTTACCAACACTGCAATTTTGTTTCTTGTGTTCGTCAAAGTGTTTATTAGCGTTTATTAGCGCAGATTAGCGGTTCCGCCCCACCTAGATCTGAAAATCCACTTTCTTGGGCAAGAAGGTATGGATGCCGCACTCGACTTTATTGAAGCCGATCCAGCGCCCGGCGCGTTCGTTTTCGCCGTTGGTCGTCTTGCGCGTGCACGGCTGGCAGCCGATGGAGCCATAGCCCTGGTCGTGCAGCGGGTTGTACGGGATTTTGTGATCGCGCAGGTAAGTCCAGACCGCTTCCCGCGTCCAATTGGCCATCGGATTGAGTTTCACGATGTCGCGCCCCGTGGCCTCGTCAAACGCGTACACCTCCAGGATGCCGATGCGCGCGCGGGTGTCCGATTGCTGGCGGCGCAAGCCGGTGATCCAGCAACTGAGTTCGGCCAGTTTGTCCCGCAGCGGAAGGACCTTGCGTAGTGTGCAGCACAAGTCGGGATTGTGTTTCCAAAGTTCCGGACCGTTAATGTCCGCCTGTTCCTCGACGGTGAGGTCAGGTTCGAGCGATTCGATCGCCAACCCAAAAAAATCTTCCAGGCGTTTTTTCAACGCCACGGTTTCTGGAAACAGCAGCCCGGTGTCGAGGGTGAAGACCGGAAATTCCAAATGGTTCTGCCTGGCCAGGTGAATCATCACCAGTCCGGCGCCCTGAAAGCTGGTGCCGATAGCGGCGCGGGCGCCGAAACGCTCCCACGCCCATGCCAGAACTTGCTCTGCGGGCAGTTGGTTGAACTGCCTGTCCAAGGATTGGACTTCCGCTGCAGTGAGATTCTGGCTGGTAGTTTGCAAGTTGATTTTTAGGATTATGCGCGCGCGGGCACTGAAGAGCCGCTTCTCAATCCACCTTGTATCAGCGAGTTACGGCAGGGATTTCCTTCCAAATCACGCGCTCGCAGAAATCGCCGAAACGTTCCCCGTCGGCGCGCTCCTTGACGTAGCGGGCAAGCACCACGCGCAGTTCGTTGATGATGTCCTCGCTCTTGACGGAGTCTTTGTAGAGCCGATTGAGCCGCGTGCTGGCCTCGTTGCCGCCGAAGTAAATCTGGTATTTGTTTGGCCCCTTGCCCACAAAACCGATTTCTGCCGTGTATGGCCGCGCGCAGCCATTGGGGCAGCCAGTCATCCGAATAATCAATTCCTCCTCCTGCAATCCGAGTTCCGCCAGCAAGCCCTCGATGCGCGTCAGCAACCCCGGCATCGCCCGCTCCGATTCGGCCAACGCCAAACCACAGGTCGGCAATGCCGGGCAGGCCATCGAAGCGATGCGCGTCCGGCTGAAAGGATTGGTGGTCGAGACGCCGTGCTCGCTTAGAACTTGTTCAATCGCTGCTCGCTGCCCGGACGGCACGTTTACCAGCAGGATGTTCTGCAACGGTGTCAGGCGGATCTCCGGCCCAAACCGCTCGATGACGCGCCGCAAAGCCGTCTTGAGCTGGTAGCCCTCAGCGTCCCGGATGCGCCCATTCTCAACGAAAAGACCCAGGAAATAGTTGCCGTTGGTCTGTTCATGCCAGCCCAAAAGATCGCCTTGCCGCGTGAATTTGAAGGGACGCGCCGGCTCAAGCTTGGTCCCCGCTCGCTGTTCCACTTCGATGCGGAACCATTCCACGCCTCTTTCTTCCAAGACATACTTGAGCCGGGCATGCTTTCGATTGGTGCGGTCGCCAAAGTCGTTCTTCCAAGACATACTTGAGCCGGGCATGCTTTCGATTGGTGCGGTCGCCAAAGTCGCGATGAATTGTAATCACCGCTTTGGTCACCGCCTCCAGGTGCTCGGGCGTCAGGAACCCGATCACATCGGCCAGGCGCGGGAACGTTTGAGCGTTGCCGTGGGACATCCCCATACCACCGCCGGCCAGCAGATTGTATCCGATAAGCCGTCCGTTCTCCGCGATGACCACGAAACCGAGGTCATTCGTGAAAATATCAATGTCGTTCAATGGCGGGAACGCGAACGCCGTCTTGAATTTCCGCGGCAAGTAGCGTTTGCCGTAAAGCGGATCGGTAAAGTTCGCATTGGCTTCACCTTTCAAATCCAATTCCTGGCCATTGAGCCAAATGGCATGGTAAGCCGGCGTCGCCGGGCAGAGCGCCGCCGAAAGTTTGCGAGCTTCCTCCAGGACCTGAACCACCAACGGGCTGGTCGCCGGAGTGGGCGGCGCCATCACGTTGCGCTCGACATCCCCGCAAGCGGCGATTGTGCTCACCAGGGCTTCGTTCAGGCTACGCATGGTCTGGCGCAGGTTGGATTTGATGATGCCATGAAATTGGAAATCCTGCCGCGTGGTGATCCGCATGGTGTTGTTCCCGTACTGGCGGGTTAACTCGTCGCACGCCAGGTATTGCGGCGCCGTTAGCACGCCGCCGGGGAACTTTGTTCGCACCATAAGGATGTACTGCTTGGCGACTTTGCGCTTGTCGCGGTCATCCTGCTGATAGATCCCGTGGAACTTGAGGAACTCGTAATCGTCCTCCGAGAAGCGCGCCGCAGACGCGTCTGCCAGCGTCTGTGCAATGGTGCCGGCAAGAAGCGGGTTGGCCTCCTTAAGGCCCTCATTTTTTGTAAGCTTTATCGGTGCCGCAGTACTAATCATAAGTTATCCAGTAATGTTAATAATGATTATGGGGCACTACCCAAGCGTTGTCAACAGCTTTCGCTGAAACAGGAGGGATTAAGTGGGAGATGGCGGGGTGGATAATGTTTTTTGGTTTAATTAGGTTTAACTGACTTTAACTGGGTTTGACTGGGGTGAGGGTGCTGGGTCAAAATGGCCCAGGGTCAGAGGGGAGGTGGGTGCGCTTGATCCTGGGTGTTCCGGGCAAGTCATTATTCCCGGATCGACAGAATCATGGCGGGACAGAATCATTGTCGGGTGATTAGGATTCAGATCGACAAAGCGCGACGGATTGTATGGCCTTGGTGTCCATTCTGACCTTCTTGGGAAGGCGGCTTGGGCCACTGCTCTTTGCCCGACTAAAGTGTAGACCAGGTTACCGAGTTGTCAAGCATCCAAAACCGAGGACGGTTGGGGTTGGCGGTGCGGGCGGCGGCGTATTCTGTGGGTCGCTGACCGCAACGGTTTCCAACTGAGTGTTAGCAAGCTCGACGATCGAACATCGATCGTCAAAACGCCACGGCGGCATCCTCGTTCGGAGTCCAGTGTTTGATGTTTGGTTGCCCTTGCGCAGGCTGTGGGCGCACTAAGAACATCGGCGCTCTGCGGTTTGCCCGATGCGGCTCTCCCAGTCGCGGCTACGCGGCGCAGCCAGTGCCCTCGTCCTCCAAGTTGCGACTGGTCAAATCGCGTCTAGGAAATCTTCCTATGCCCAAATGGGGCGTTTGCCCCGATGTCCAGTTCTGTCCCTTGCCCGCATACTCGGCTCATTGAGCGCCTACGCTACCAATAAAGTTCCCACACTCATCACCCTGTTGGTGGGCACCCTGCGCTCAGACGGCGCCAGTCAGTCTCGAAACGAAACCAGACCACCCAAAGGAATCATGCAGACAAACAAGCCCTTCGAACAAGAACGGCTGCGGCTTGTTCAGCAATTCTCATTTTTGGAGAACGCGGGGCGGGCCTCCTGGGTCAAGTCCACTTTTGTCAGGAACCATGTAACAGTTCCACAAAGAAAGGGTAGTAGGTAATACCATGCCAGCGGCGAAGATTCAGAGAATCAGAAGATTCTCTGAAATAGTCTCGCCGATTTTCCTCTGTAAAGGGGTAGCAGCCAATGGACTCTCCGCAAGTGCGGAGGCGGTTTGGCCTTGTCCACCGGCAAGCTTGGCGAAGGTCAAAACCAACATCATTTATGAAAATAATTTGCCGCTTTGGCGGCTAAATCTCGCCTTGTCTCTGGGTGGGGAAAACGGCCCACGCGCGAAAATGAACGGCTAATGCGACAAACAGAAAGAATTGATATGAACAACCCGAACCATTCCCGAACCTTGGCGACCCAGTTCCCAACCCGCATGTTCCACACGCGGATGGAACCTCTCATTAACACCGGGGCTTTAGCCCGATGGAAGGACGCGCGCGCTGTTTGGGAACTGTTTCAAGAGTTTGTCGAAAGCAGTCGTAAGCCGTTAAAACGGCTCATAGGCGCCACCAGCTCGCTGCACCGGGCTAAAGCCGCGGTGTTAATGAGAACTTGTGGGAAAGCGTGGAGAATATGGGGCTTAGGTGCTTCCATGCTCCTGGCAATTGCCGGCAGCGCCCTGGCCGGGGTGCATTACGTGGACGAGAACAGCACCAATGCCACGCCGCCCTTTACCAACTGGACCACCGCCGCCACAAACATCCAGGACGCCGTGGATGCCGCAGTGGTGGGTGACGAAATCTTGGTAACCAATGGGACCTACCACCCGCTGACGGTGGGCAAGCCGTTGAGCGTTCGGAGCATTAACGGCCCGCAGTTCACCACCATTGACGCAGGCGGGTCAGGCCGGTGCGCTTACTTGACCAACAGCGCCAGCCTTTCCGGATTCACTTTAACCAATGGATTCGCCTACGACCAGGGCGGCGGGGTCTGGTGTCAATCGACAAACGCGGTGGTTTCCAACTGTGTGATCATAGGCAACAGGGCTTCTGCAAGCGCCTACTCGGAGTTTGCGTCTGTCAATGCCGACGGTGGCGGCGCGTATGGCGGGACACTGAACGATTGCACATTGACCGGCAACTCGGTTGGCGGCGACTACGACTACTTCGGCTCCTTCGGCCGTGGCGACTATGGCGGCCAAGGCGGCGGCGCAGCTTACTCCACGCTGAATAACTGCGCGCTGACCGGCAACTCAGCTATCGTCGAAGGCTTCTATATTAACACTGCGCACGCACAAGGCGGCGGCGCAGCTTACTGCACGCTGAATAACTGCACACTCACCGGCAATTCATCTGCCGTCGAGGGCCTCGATATTTACAATGCGGACGCACAAGGCGGCGGGGCCTTTGGCTGCACGTTGAACAACTGCACGCTGACCGGCAACTCAGTTGGCACCTACATCTTCGTTCCCATCTCAATCATCGAAGACGGCGGCGGGGCCTCTGGCAGCACGTTGAACAACTGCATCTTGTTCGGGAACAGCCCCGATGGCGATGGTGGTTCTCCAGGGAGCCTGGCGGGTAACAACTGGATTGGCGACCCGCTTTTCGTGAACCTGGCCGCCGGGAATCTGCGCTTGCGATCCAACTCCCCTTGCATCAACGCCGGGAATAACTCCTACGCTACGAACGCAACCGATCGCGACGGCAATCCGCGCATCGCTGGCGGCACGGTGGACATCGGCGCGTATGAATTTCAATCGCCCGTTTCGGTGATTTCCTACGCCTGGTTGCAGCAATACGGTCTCCTGCCCGCCAATGGTTCGACCGATACCGCCGACCCGCACGGCGATGGTGTGGACAATTACCGGGAATGGATCGCCGGCACTAATCCCACGAATCGGTTTTCGTCCCCGGCGCAACTGACAATAACTCCTTCCGGGGTCCCGCCCAGCGGCATCATTCTGACGTGGTCCACCAATGCCGTCGGTTTCACCTTGCAATCCACCACGAACCTGAGTTCACCCGCGGTCTGGAGCACCAATTCTCCCGCGCCGGTCGTCATCGCCGGCCAGAACACCGTCACCAATCCCATCACCGGCGCACAGAAGTTCTACCGGCTGGTCCAGTGAGCAAGAGAATCAACCCATGAAAACAAGCCTTAAAGCTGAGAACCGAGGCTGGCCGCGAGAGAACGCAAAGAACACAGGGTGGCCAACCGGCACTAAAAACGACAGAATCATGGCCGGACAGAATCATAATGAGAGACACCGTTCTGTTTTGATGATTCTGTCCTGCCATCATTCTGTCTGGCCTCCGCGCTTGCAGAAGAAACGAAAAAGGGACTTTGAACAGGAGGCAACGGAGAGAACGGAGATCCGAAAAGCGAAACCTTTGTGCCTTGGTTCGATGGCAATCTGCCGCCCACTCACCCGTGTCATCTACTCGTTTGAGTCCGCTCTCTGTTCCCTCCTTTGTCTCCTGTTCAAACCGATTTGGTTGCGCTCCTCTCTTTGTGCTCTTTGTGTTCTTTTGTGGCAAAGCTCCCTGGCCGGCGTGCATTACGTGGACGCGAACAGCACCAACGCCACCGCGCCCTACACCAACTGGACCACCGCCGCCACGAACATCCAGGGCGCCGTGGATGCCGCCGCGGCCGGCGAGGAGATCGTGGTAACCAATGGGACCTACGCCACCGGCGGGCGCGCGGTGCATGGCACGATGACCAACCGGGTCGCGGTGGACAAGCCGCTCACACTGCGGAGTGTCAACGGCCCGCAGTTCACGATTATCCAAGGCAGCCAGGTGCCCGGCACGACCAATGGTGACGGCGCGATTCGCTGCATCTATCTCACCAACGGGGCCAGCCTGTCTGGTTTCACCTTGACCAACGGGGCTACCCGCGCTGTGAACGACTACCCCACGAACCGCGAATCGAGCGGGGGCGGACTGTGGTGTGAACCGACAAACACCGTGGTGGTCTCCAATTGTGTGGTGACCGGCAATTCGGCCTATCACATAGGCGGTGGGGCGTATGGCGGCACAGCGAACAACTGCACACTGAGCGGCAACTCGGCTCCCAACGGCGGCGGGGCGTATGGCGGCACGCTGAACAACTGCGGGCTGACCGGCAACTCGGCTTCCTACGGCGGCGGTGGCGGAGCGTCTGGCGGGACGCTGAACAACTGCACGCTGACCGGCAACTGGGCTTCTTACGATGGCGGCGGGGCGTATTACTGCACGCTGAACAACTGCACGCTGACCGGGAACTGGGCTCCCTACGGGGGCGGGGCGGTTGGAGGGCTACTGAACAACTGCATCCTCTATTTTAACACCGCGGCGAATTATGATTCCTACAGCACCCTGAACTATTGCTGCACGGCCCCGCTGCCAACCAGCGGTGTTGGCAACATCTCTTTGGACCCGCAACTGGCCAGTTCCTCGCATTTGAGCACCGGTTCGCCCTGCCGCGGGGCGGGCAACGCCGCCTACGCGACCGGCACGGACATTGATGGGGAGGCCTGGGCCAACCCGCCCTCCATCGGCTGCGATGAGTATCACGCGGGGGCGATGACCGGGCCGTTGAGCGTGGGCATCACCGCATCCCACACGACCGTGCTGAGGGGTTTCATGGCGCAACTCACGGCCTTGATTGAAGGGCGGGCGACGGTCAGCATCTGGGATTTTGGTGACGGCATCACATCCACCAACCAGCCATACGCCTCTCATGCCTGGGCAGCGCCGGGAGACTATGCGGTGGTCTTGCGCGCTTACAATGAAAGCCAGCCGGGCGGGATCAGCGCGACCGTCACCATCCATGTGGGGGCGGGAACCGTCCTTTATGTCGCGGCTGCAAGCGCCAACCCGGTGTGGCCCTACACCTCTTGGGCCACGGCCGCCACGAACATCCAGGACGCGGTGGGTGCGGCGTCCGTGCCGGGGGCGTTGGTGCTGGTCACCGATGGGACTTATCTTTCGGGCACCGTCCATCTGCGCAGCGGTGGGACGATCTACTCCCGGGTCGAGGTGGGCAACTCTCTCACCGTGCGCAGTGTCAACGGCCCGCAAGTTACGGTGATCTATGGCGGCGCGGATGTGGCCAGCGGCGCCAGTCTGTCCGGGTTCTCCTTGACCCACGGGATCGCAGACCGCGGCGGCGGGGTGTACTGTGAATCGCAAACTGCGGTGGTTTCCAATTGTGTGGTGTCGGGCAATGTAGCTGCCGATTACGAAGATTACTACAATCACAGAATCGTCGAAGGCTATGGCGGCGGGGCGTATGGCGGCACGCTAAACAACTGCACGCTGAGCGAGAACTTATCCAGCGAGGGCGGCGGGGCAGCTTACTGCACACTGAACAATTGCACGCTGACCGGCAACTCGGCCGGGAATTATAATGCTTACTATGCGAATGGCGGCGGGGCGTATGAATGCACGCTGAACAACTGCACCCTGAGCGGCAACTACGCTGACGTCTCGAGCGATTCGAGCCTTCATGCCGCCGGCGGCGGGGCCTACGGCGGCACACTGAGCGACTGCACGCTCAGTTACAACAGCGCTGACTCGGGCGGCGGGGCGTATGGCAGCGTGCTGAACAACTGCACGCTGGACGGCAACCGGGCAAATGCAGGCGCTGGCGGCGGGGCGGGTGGCAGCGCACTGAACAACTGCGCGTTGACCGGCAACTCTGCTTTCGGCTACGCTGCTTTCAGCTACCCCCACTACCTCCACTACGTCGAGGGCTCTGGCGGCGGGGCGGATGGCAGCGCGCTGAATAATTGTACCCTGATCGGCAACTCAGCAGAGCATGGCGGCGGGGCATCTTACAGCACACTGGACAACTGCGCGTTGACCGGCAATTCGGCCACAGGATGGTACAACAACTACCCCTATCCCTCCGGCGGCGGCGCGGCGTATGGCGGAACGCTGAACAACTGCACGGTGAGCGGCAACTTTTCCACCAAATCCGGCGGCGGGGCGGCAGCAGCCACGCTGACCAACTGCATCGTCTATTTCAACACCGCCACGAACGGGGCCAACTATGATTCCTCCAGCACGTTGAACTACTGTTGCACGACGCCGCTGCCAACCAATGGGCTGGGCAACATTTCTTCCGATCCGGAGCTGGCCAGCGCTTCCCATCTGAGCCCTTTCTCGCCGTGCATCGGCAAAGGCAGCTCTGGCGCTGCCAGCGGCATGGACCTTGATGGAGAGCCTTGGGCCAATCCCCCTTCGATGGGGTGCGATGAGTATCATGCAGGGGCAGTGACGGGCCCTATAAGCGTGAGCATCACCGCATCTTTCACGAATGTAGCCGTCGGCTATCCGGTGGACTTCACGGGTTCGATTGATGGGCGCACCGATCTAAGTGTGTGGACTCTTGGCGACGGGGCCTTGGAGATCGACCAGCCTTACGCGGCGCATTCGTGGTCTGCCCCGGGAGATTACCTCGTATCCTTGTGGGCCTTCAATGACAGCTATCCTGGCGGCATCAGCGTGACCGTGACGATCCACGTGGTAACGGGCCTCCATTATGTCGCGACCGTCAGCGCCAACCCGATCGCGCCCTACACGTCTTGGGCCACGGCGGCCACAAACATCCTGGATGCCATCACCGCGGCTACCGAGCCGGGAGCATCGGTGCTGGTGACCAATGGAACTTATCCCCCGATCGTCTGGACCAACGGTCCTGCCCAGGGTTCCGATTTCCTATCCGTGCGCAGTGTCAACGGCCCGCGGTTTACGGTTATCAACGGAGGCCACACGAATCGGTGCGTGTATTTGGGTGGCAGCACCACCCTATCCGGGTTCACCTTGACCAACGGGGTTGCGGATTACGGCGGCGGGGCGGCCTCCAGCACCTTGACTAACTGCGTGCTGGCGAGCAACTCGGCCACCGGAATGTACGGCTACGGCGGCGGGGCAGCTTACTGCACGCTGAACAACTGCACGCTGACCGGCAACTTGGCCACGGGAACATACGGCACTGGCGGCGGGGCGTCCGGCGGCACGCTGAACAACTGTACGTTGAGCGGCAACTCGGCCAACGGCGGCGGCGGGGCAAGCTACGGCACGCTGAACAACTGCACCCTGATCGGTAACTCGGGCGCCAATTCCGGCGGCGGGGCGTCTGCTTGCACGTTGAACAACTGCATTTCCTATTTCAACACCAGCACAAACGGGGCGAATTATGGCTCCAGCACCCTGAACTACTGTTGCACGACACCGCAACCGACCAACGGTCTCGGCAACATTTCTTTGGATCCGCGATTGGCCGGTGCCTCGCATTTGAGCGCCGGTTCTCCCTGCCGGGGGGCGGGCAATGCCGCCTACGCCAGCGGCGCCGACATAGACGGCGAGGCCTGGGCCAGCCCGCCGTCCATCGGCTGCGACGAGTACCACCCGGGCGCGGTGACCGGACCGTTGAGTGTGGGCATCACCGCATCATTCACCACGGTTACGATAGGTTTTGCGGTGCAATTCGCGGCCCTGATCGAAGGGCGGACGGCGGCCAGTTCCTGGGATTTTGGCGACGGCTTCACGCCCACCAACCAGCCGTACGCTTCTCATGCCTGGACGGCCCTGGGGGACTATCCGGTGGTCTTGCGGGCTTACAATGAAAGCCAGCCTGGCGGGATCAGTGCGACCGTCACTGTCCATGTGATAACGCCACCCGTCCATTATGTCGCGGCCAGCAGCGCCAACCCGGTGGCGCCTTACACTTCCTGGGCCGCGGCGGCCATCACCATCCAGGATGCAGTGGGTGCCGCGACGGTGCCGGGGGCGATGGTACTGGTGACCAACGGGATCTACGACACGGGTGGGGGGAATGGCAACCGCGTGACGGTGGACAAGCTGCTGAACCTCCGGAGCATTAACGGCCCGCAGTTCACGTCCATAGACGGGGACCAGTCCGTCCGCTGCGTGTACCTTGCCGACAGCGCCACCTTGTCCGGGTTCGCCTTGACCAATGGGCTTGGGGAATACGGCGGCGGGGTGTTCTGTGAATCGCAAACTGCGGTGGTTTCCAACTGTGTGGTGTCAGGCAATGTAGCCTCCGGTTACGACTCTCACTACAACATCGTCGAGGGCTCTGGCGGCGGGGCGTATGGCGGCACACTGAACAACTGCACGCTGACTGGCAACTCGGCCACGGGAACATACGGGTCTGGCGGCGGGGCGTCTGCTTGCACGTTGAACAACTGCACGTTGAGCCGCAACAGGGCCTGGGTCTCGACATACGGCTACGGCGGGTACGGCGGCGGGGCTTATGTCTGCACACTGAACAACTGCACGCTGACCGGCAACTCGGCCACGGGAGCATACGGCAGTGGCGGCGGGGCCGAAGGTTGCACGCTCAACAACTGCACGCTGACCAGCAACTCGGCCACTTACGGCGGCGGCGGGGCGGATAGCTGCACACTGAACAACTGTATCCTCTTTAGTAACGCCCCCGATTCGGATTACGGCTCTCCGGGGAGCCTCGCCGGTGACAACTGGATTGGCGACCCGCTGTTTGTTGATTGGGCCTCCGGCAATCTGCGGATGCAATCCAACTCGCCATGCATCAATGCCGGGAACAATTCTTACGTGACGTGCGCGCCCGATCTCGACGGCAATCCGCGCATGGTGGGCGGCACGGTGGATATAGGCGCGTATGAATTTCAATCGCCCGCTTCGATGATTTCCTACGCCTGGCTGCAGCAATACGGACTGCTGCCCGCCACTGGCTCGACCGATACCGCCGACCCTGACGGCGATGGCGTGGACAACTACCATGAATGGCTCACCGGCACCGATCCCACGAATCCGCTTTCGTCCCCGGCGCAACTGACAATCATTCCTTCCGGGACGAACGTCATTTTGTCGTGGCCGACCAATGCCGTCGGCTTCACTTTGCAATCCACCACCAACCCAAGTGCAGCGGCAGTCTGGACCACCAATTCTCCCGCGCCAGTCGTCATCGGCGGGCAGAACGTGATCATCAATCCCATCTCCGGCCCACAGCAGTTTTACCGGCTAAGGCAGTGAACAAAAGGAACAATCCATGAACACAAACATTATCAATCTGTTCCTCCTGCCCGCGCTGATGGCTGGTCTGAGCCCTCAACTCTCAGCCCATGCCCAAGGCACGCCACCGCCACCCGCTTTGCAAATCATTAGTTCAAACAATCAAGTGGTCGTCTCATGGCCGGTCGTCGCAAACCCCAATAATTTCGGGTTGAGGACCAGCCGGTCTCTTTCAAACAATGCGGTGTGGAGCACAGTGACTAACGGAGCGGTCCTTTCCAGTGATACGTGGTCTTATACCAATAGGCTAAACGGCAATGCCGCCTTTTACCAATTGGCTCCCAGCAGCCATCTTTATGCCCTGGGTGGACAAGGAGGTTTGGGGGCGATTGATACAAACAAACTGCAACAGGAATACACGGCGGGCGTCCGGGCTCGGCTGCTTGAAATCGGGTGGGATGTTTTGCAGCCGAGTTCGACGACCGCCTGGAGCAGTGGGACCGCCTCAACTTTCCAGCAACACATTGATGCTTTTGTCGCGACCGGGTCGGACACGGTCCAGATCCTCGATTTAGGCATGCAATATCCTCCTACCTGGGTGGTCAACACTGATCCTTTGAAGGACCAATATGGGAATGTTATGACAAACGCTCCTTTTGGCCGGCTGCCGGTGAACGTCTATTGGTCTCCAACGGTGCGCCTTTATACATCAAACTATCTTCGCCAGGTATTTACTCATCTCAATTTTCGCGGGAAACTGTGGGCGGTGCGGGTCGGTCCATACGAAGGAGAAGTCCTGTATCCTTGCAGCACGAACGGTAGTTGCAACAGTGGCGTGGGCCCCGACGGGGGTCAGAGCTTTTGGGCGTTCGATGCCACCGCACGAAGCAAGGTGCCGCCGGCGGTCACAAATTGGATTCCAGGACAACCTTCTCCGAACGGCGAAGCCCAAATATTCTACAACTGGTATGTGGATAACCTCGGCGACACCTTCAACTTCATCGCGGGAGTCCTGAGAAAATATTTCAACGGCTACATTGCACCGGTCACTCCCGGCCAGGGAATCACGGATGAATCAGTCGTTGATCTCGTGAACAACAATCTTCTGAAGACTGATTGGTGCTGTTATGGCACGGGCAATTATTGGCAGCGACTGTTTCCGAAATTTTCGTCCACCAACCAGAATGTGCTCTTTTGGTGTTCTTCTTTCGGCGATGGTTCCGGTTCCGATGACTCGAGCCCAAATTTGGGCGACTGGAGTGCGGCGCACGGAATGAGCTATTTTGCGGGACTGCTTAACCGTCCGGTTTTTGCGGAAAACCCTGGAGCGAATGCCTTTTCTACCGGTCAATGCGCCGCCGCATTCAACACCACCATGCAGTGGGATTTTCAGGCTTTGACTAATTATCATTACCTGGGACTGATCTGGATGCGCGAGTCGGATTTCGGGAATCCCTGCGCCGCATCACTCTCCAACTATCAAGCTTCCATTTTTCAAACGCCATAGCTGGCGAAGGAAATCGCATTATGAAGAAACTGAACCCCTCGCGGACGTTGGCGACCCGGCTTTTTGCGGGGATGCTCCTGGCGGGCACCGGCAGCGCCCTGGCCGAAGTGCATTACGTGGATGTGAACAGCGCCAACGCGACGCCGCCCTACACCAACTGGACCACCGCCGCCACGAACATTCAGGACGCCGTGGATGCCGCCGTGGCGGGCGACGAGATCGTGGTGACCAATGGGATCTATGCCATCGGCGGGAGGACAGTTAGCGACGGCGCGCCAAACCGGGTGGCGGTGGACAAACCGCTGGGTCTCCAGAGCATTAACGGCCCGCAGTTCACTGTTATTGATGGAGCCCGATCTGTTCGGTGCGTGTACTTGACAAACGGGGCCAGCCTCTCCGGCTTCACTTTGACCAATGGGTCTGTTTACAACGACTGCCCCTGC
>WNGK01010463.1_pt1 | contig 14096 bp, 9 predicted proteins | sample 5400601 | NCBI WGS metagenome assembly WNGK01 (sample SAMN13153376, study PRJNA577476) | soil metagenome | isolation source: 60 cm soil or saprolite under Garry oak tree replicate 1 | place: USA:California | collected 2016-06-15 | reverse complement strand
CCTCATTGCTAGTTTTTTATGCACGGAGGCATCCGAAATCGAAAACCATCCGATTCAGACAAGGACTCTTTTTTCAACTGCGAATTCGAAGACTCCGAAGGCATGATTATGAAAACAAATCCCAGTTCGTTCAGTGCTCGCCACACCGTAAGCAAACTGTTTTTGATTAGCGGGATCGCGCTTCTAACCGCGGTCCCGCTCAGGACGATACGTGCGCAAAATCCCTCGTCTGGCACAGTCGGGCCAGCGCCCGGCGGTCCGACCGCAACATGGCAAGGCACTGCCACAGCACCGGGTGGCGGTGTCAATACTGAAGCCGCCTGCATCGATGGCGTGAACTGCGAAGTCTACACCTTAACCGTCGCGGGCACTCAGGCTGGTTGGAACGGCCAAAAGGTCCAGGTGGAATTGACTTGGGGGAGTAGTTTGAACGAATACGATATCTACATTCACCAAGGTACTTTGACCGGGCCGCTGGTAAGCTCAGCCATGAATGGGCCGGGTCTTACGAACCAGACTACATTCATTGACGTAGCGCTGTGGGGAACCGGTGTCTTCGTCGTCCATGTTGTGTACGACACCACACCGAACGTAACCGATCATTACACTGGAACAGCTAGCGCAGTTCCAGTCACACCAGTCCCGCCGCCGCCGGCACCTCAGGACACAGGCCCGAAGGTTGGGTACGAGAATTTTGAGGCACCGGGAGTTTTGACACAAGTAACTCAGACTAGCTCCGGCGCGCTGACTGTTGAATACATGGGACGCGGTGCGGGCGAACCCTCCGTCGGCAGCGACTGGAAAACCAGCGTAGCGAACATTCAATCGGACCTCGAGACTCTGTTTGTCACATTTGATGATTCATGCTCGCTAACGAACCCAAAAGCAACCTGGGTTAACCGCCGAGCGCCTACTTCTCAGTTCATCGATTCCGATCCCATAGGCTTCACCGATCGCCAAACAGGCCGCGTGTTCGCAGGCGAGCTAACGCTGCTCAGTCCCGATACCGTCAAGATCTCGCATAGCGACGACGATGGTGTTACCTGGGTGCCAGACCAGACGGGCGGGATCGCATCGGCGGTCGATCACGAGACAATCGGCGGTGGTCGGTATCACGCGCCACTGATCCCACCGCCTCCACCGGCTTATCAGAACGCGGTCTATTACTGCTCGCAGGACATCGCGACGGCCTTGTGCTCGAGGAGCGATGACGGCGGATCGACCTACGGACCATCGGTGCCGATCTACAACTTGACAGCCTGTGGTGGCTTGCATGGTCACGTGAAGGTCTCGCCGGTCGACGGAACAGTCTATGTTCCAAACAGGCAATGCGGTAATTCGCAGTCGGTGGTCGTATCGCAGGATAATGGAGTAACCTGGGCAATCCATCCTGTTCAGAATGGCACTAGCAATGCCGTTCCCGGCACGATCGGAACGGGTGACGATCCGGCGATAGGAATCGATAACAACGGACGTGTTTATTTTGCTTTTTCCAACGCCGGCACAGCCGCGTCGGTTGCAACCTCTGACGACTTTGGCGTCACTTGGAACAACATTTTCGACGTAGGCGCAATTTACGGGATAAACAATGCGGCGTTCCCGGCCGCTGTTGCAGGCGATGCGGGCCGCGCCGCGGTTGCGTTCTATGGGGCGAACTCGGGGACGGGAGATTCGAATTCCGGAGCATTTACTGGCCTGTGGCATCTTTATGTGGCGCACACCTTTGATGGAGGCGCACACTGGACTACATCGGACGTGACACCGAGTTTGCCGATGCAGCGCAGTGGTATTTTGAGGGGTGGCGGAGCCGACATCGTCCGCAACCTGCTCGACTTTTTCGACATCACGATTGATCGAGACGGTCGCGTTTTGGTCGGGTACGTGAACGGATGCTCAGGCGGCCCATGTGCCGAGGCAGGATCGACGGCACATGGAAACACATACAGCGCGACCGCGACATTCGCCCGGCAGTCCAGCGGCAGACGCATGCTCGCCGCCGATGACCCTGCGACCACCACGTCAGTTCCGGGGATGCCGTTCGCGACACAGCGCCGAGTCGGTCCTGTCGTCCACCTCGCATGGAATGAGGCCGATACCGGGAACTCGACGATCAAGCGCTATCGGATATTGAGAGGAACGACGAGCGGCAGTGAGATTCTTCTGGCCACAGTATCGGGAAATCCGCCGGCGACGAGTTATGACGATCTCACTGCGACCGACCTCACCAAGACTTACTACTATAAGGTGATTGCGATAAATGGCGTGGGATCATCGTGCAGCAACAACGAAGTGGCGTCACCATTCGTGGGCACCCCTAGCAGTGGAATGATTATCCACCAGAACGATCCGACCCACCCGGAAGCAACCGGAGGAAGCGCGACGCCGCCGCCGGTCCCTGAACTTCTCATTGACTATATCGCCGTCGGCGAGCCGGCTGGAACAGGTAACCTGATGTTCAAGATGAAGGTGGAGGACCTATCGACCATACCGCCGAACAGCAGGTGGAGGATCGCCTGGAACTGGTGGACCCCCACGAGTCAAATGTACTATATTGGAATGACGAGTGACCAGAACAGCGCGGTCACCTTTGAGTACGGCACGCTGGCGGACGCCGGCGTTCCGGCCGTCCTCGTTCTGGGCGAGACGAAGGTTGGAGTGCCCGACGCTAATTTCAATACGGATGGCACAATCACTATGTTCGTGCCGAAGTCCGCGGTTGGAAATCCGCAGCCTGGCGATCTGCTGGGCGCCATCGGCGGAAAGACAATCACCGGCGACACGCCAACCACTAATACCTTCGAGCGCTCGACCACGTTCGTGGACCATACGTTCATCAAAGGGCAGGCCGACAACTGCTACCCACCTGCCACATACATCGTGGCCGGCAATGGGCCGGCTCCGACTCCAACGCCCACACCTACACCGACAGCAACTCCAACACCAACGCCCAAACCGCATCCAACCCATCCGCCACACGGTTAGTAGTTCCCGGCATTTGCAATTTCATGCGGCGTTCGTTGGGCGCCGAATGTTCTCTTAAGCTTTTTGGCCGAGCGAGTATTCGCGCTTTACCCAATCGAGGGCTTCTTCCCGATTTTTCAACGCGCCTTCAAGTTGTAGCGTTTCGACCGCTTCAAGGATCTCGCCGAACTTCGGACCGGGCTTCATTCCGAGTGCGATCAAATCGTCGCCGCGAACAAGTGGCGGCGGGATGATTGGTTCGTTCGCGAACTCCTCGCGTTTGCGCAAGAGGAACTCGTAATTGTCCATTATCTGATGGCTGCTTGCACAGTCGACTCGATGCAGCTCGAGCTCCTCTTCAAACGTCGGTCGCGCCATGAATCGCTTTAGTTTTGCCACCCGCATCCTCAGCACGTCTTTAAACACCATGTGTTGTCGCACCATCTCGACCGCGGCGTCGATCTCCGCGCGCGAAAATCGCAACCGTTCCATGATCGATTCCGTCATCGCCGCGCCAATGCGGTCGTGCTCGTTGAAACGGATCCGGCCGGTTTCATCGACATGCGCCGTTACCGGTTTCGCGACGTCGTGAAGTAAAACGGCGAACACGAGAGGCGCCGAAACTTCTTCCGGCAACAATTCCAGCATCAGTCGCGTGTGCTGAAAAACATCGCCCTCGGGATGAAATTGCTCCGGCTGCAAACAACCTTTCATCGCGTCCAGTTCGGGTAGAATCGTGCGCAGCAATCCACTTTCGTCGAGCAAGTCCCAGCCGCGCACGCGGTTGGCAGATAGGAAAATTCGGACCAGCTCTTCGCGAATTCGCTCAGCGCTGATCTCATTGATCGATGCCGCATTCGCAACGAGCGCGTCCCATGTTCGATTGTCGATCTTGTAATCGAGCACGGTCGCGAAACGAACTGCGCGTAACATGCGCAGCCGATCTTCTGCAAAACGCGCGGCGGGATCGCCGATTGCTCGAACAAGTTTTGCTTCCAAGTCAGCGCGGCCACCGACGAAATCGATCACTTCGTTCTTCTCCGGATCGAAGAACATTCCGTTGATGGTAAAATCGCGCCGCTTCGCATCTTCTTCCGGCGACGAAAATCGAACATCGACGGGATGACGGTGGTCCAGATACGCGCCGTCCGACCGAAATGTCGCAACTTCAAAATTAAATCCATTCTCGACGACAACGACGACGCCGAAGTGCGCGCCGACAGCGTAGGTGTGCGAAAAAATCTTCTGCACGACCTCAGGCGTCGCATCGGTCGCAACGTCGAAATCTTTTGCCGCCAAACCGCGGACCATGTCGCGCACGCATCCGCCCGCGAAATAAGCGATGTGGGCGGCCGCGCGCAAGCGCTGCGCGATGTCGCGCGCAGTTTTCTCCATCGGCGACATTTTCACGCACTTATTGTAGCGGCGGTCTATGACCGTCGCATATGATAATGTAACGACGTCGGCGCTCGGAGAGCGCCGTTAGAGTTCCGCCGGCGCCGGTGCTTTCTTTTCCTGTCGAAAAGAATGAATGATGAAGAAAACGACGGCGATGCAGATAGAGGAATCGGCCACGTTGAACGCCGGCCAGGGATGCGCGAAGGGCACATGCAGGTCGAAGAGCAAAAAATCGATCACGTGACCGTAAAGCAAGCGGTCAGTCAGATTTCCGAGCACGCCGGCAAGTAACAGCGCCAGCGCCAGATCGCGCCAGGAATTTCGTGTCCACCAAAGCGACTTTGGACGGTCCGATGCGTCATGCCCGTGTCGTCCCAGAAGCAAGACGAGCGCGAACAATAAGGCCAGGCATGAGATGGCGATGAAAAAGGCGTTGTTGTTCTTGAACGAGCCGAACGCCGCGCCGGTATTGGTGACGTTCACCAAATGGAAAAAGCCCCGGACCACGACCATCGGCTGATCCGGATCGATCGAGTGCAAGACCCAATATTTTGTGATCCGGTCGAGCATATAGAGCGGCAGCGAAATGAAGGATATGTATTTCATGTCGTAGTCAGCCGAGCACCCTCACCTCAATCCCTGAGGGACAGGCGGACGTGAAGCGCGAGGTGAGGGTACTAATCGTCACGCTGCTTTTCCAGCGCACTAACCACGGTTTCGCAGCGGTCGCACAAATCCGGATGCGCTTTGCTCTTGCCGACCGCCGGCCGATGCCGCCAGCACCGCGCGCATTTTTGGTAAGGCGTTTTCGCCACGGTTGCGCTCGCCTCTTTCGTCTGCTCGATCTTGAGATCACTCAAAATAAAAAATTCTTCCAGCTCCTCTTTGCTGAGTTCGCTTGTCACATTCGAGTCCGAACGCAGAACAACCGCCGCCTCGAGCGCATTGCCAATCAGCTTTTCCTGACGCGCTTTTTCGATCGCTTGACCGATCACCCCGCGCAATCTCAAAAGATCCGCCACCTGCATGCTTACTTTATCGCCGCGGTTCTGAGTTTTCGGAAATTCTTCCAAGTGAACCGACGAGCCGGCATGTGAATGACGCCATGCTTCTTCGGCAGTAAACGTGACCACCGGGGCAAGCAACTGGCAAAGCGCACTAAAAATTTCGTGCATTGCCGTTTGGGTAGCGCGCCGGCGAGGCGAGTCCGGCGCGTCGCAGTACATCCGGTCCTTGGTGATATCGATATACAGACTGCTCAGATCGACTGCACAAAATTGATTGAGCGCGTGATAGACCTTATGAAACTCGAACGCTTCATAAGCGGATCGACAGTCACGGACCACTTGATCAAGCCGTTCCAAAGCCCAGCAATCAACTAAAGTTGCGCCTGCGAATGACCCCTCCCCTTTATCCTCTCTCCTCGAAGGGGAGAGGGCAGGGTGAGGAGTGAAGTCGAAGAGATTGCCTAACAAAATCCGAAGCGTGTTCCGAATCCGCCGGTAAGTGTCGCCGAGGCGCGTAAACATCTCTTCCGAAAACGGAACGTCATCGGTGTAATCGATGCTGCACGCCCACAATCGAACCAGGTCCGCGCCGTGACGCCCGACGAAGTGACCGACGTCCATAGGTTTGTCATACGTGCCGGATTTGGAAATTTTTTTGCCGTCAAGATCGACAACGAACCCGTGAGTAACGCACGTTTTGTAAGGCGCGCGATCGTTCAGCGCGATGCTGGTCATGAGCGAAGATTGAAACCAACCGCGATGTTGATCGGTCGCTTCCAAATACATGTCGGCCGGGTCGCGCAGCTCAGGATGCAACGCGCAAACCGCGCGATGCGAGACCCCGCTGTCAATCCAAACGTCGATCGTGTCGTTGCGTTTAGTTGTTCCAGCGGGAAGTCCCAGTTGCTTTGCAAGATCAACATCGTCCAATTCGAACCAGATGTTCGAGCCACGCTCCGAAACGAGATCGGCAAGCTTGCGAATTATTTTCGCATCAAAAATCGGTTTGCCCTCAGCCGAGTAAAAGACCGGTAACGGCACCCCCCAGCTGCGCTGACGCGAGATCACCCAATCGGGACGCGATTCGACCGTTCCGGCAATCCGGTTCTCACCCCAGGCCGGAATCCATTTCACTTCGTTATGAATTGCTTTGAGGGCTTGGCCCCGCAGGTCGTCGATGCGAATGAAGAATTGTTCGACGTTGCGAAAAATGATCGGCGTTTTCGAACGCCAGCAGTAAGGATATGAGTGATGAAAGTTTTGAGCGCCTAACAAATTGCCGCGTTCTCGCAATAAATTCACGACGCCAGCATTCGCGTCGAAGACATATTTGCCGGTTAGATTTGGCAATCCCGCTTCATCGGTGAAACGGCCGTGATCGTCGACTGGAGATAGGATTGGCAAATCGTTTTGTTTGCCTAGCCAATAATCGTCTTCGCCGTGACCGGGCGCGATGTGCACCGCGCCCGTGCCTGTGTCCATTGTCACGAAGTCGGCGGTCAACACAATGGCTTCGCGATCGAGAAACGGATGGCGCGCTTTGATCCTGTCGATCTTGGCGCCAGGAAAAGATTCAAGCGGTTCTCCTGTGGGCTCGAACTTCGTGTTCGCGCAAAATTGCGGAACCAGTTTGTCGGCGAGTAACAAAGTTTCCGACGTTCCGTTCCGCGAAAATTCGTGGACGACATATAATTCTTTCGGGTCAACCGCGACCGCGAGATTGGCCGGTAAAGTCCAGGGAGTTGTGGTCCAGATTGCAATGCTCGCTTTGTCTTTCCACTTGCCGCTCGCGATTGGAAATTTTACGTAAACGGCCGTGTCGTCGCGTTCCTGATATTCCACTTCGGCTTCGGCGAGTGCGGTCTGCGCGCCGGTGCTCCAAAAAACCGGCTTCTTTGATTGGTAAACCAATCCTTTTTCGACGAAGACTGCGAATGCGCGCAGGATTTCCGCTTCGTATTTTGGATCGAGCGTCAGATACGGATGCTCCCAATCGCCAAGCACGCCGAGCCGTTTGAACTGCTCGCGCTGAAGATCGACATACTTGCGCGCAAACGCATCACAGCGTTTGCGAACTTCCAATGCTGACAAATCGCGCGACTCCTTCACCACTTTGTACTCGATCGGCAGTCCGTGGCAGTCCCAGCCCGGAACGTAAGGTGCGCGTTTGCCCAGCATGGTTTGCGATTTCACAACGAAATCTTTCAGGATCTTGTTGAGCGCGGTGCCCATGTGCACGTCGCCGTTGGCGAAAGGCGGGCCGTCGTGAAGCACAAACAGCTCCCGGTCTTTGCGCGATCGCTGGATTTGCCGGTAGAGCCGCGTTTCATCCCACATCTTGAGCAGCTCCGGTTCACGCGAGGCCAGATTCGCCTTCATCGGAAAATCGGTGCGGGGCAAATTGAGCGTGTCTTTGTAATTTTGACTCATCGCGGCGCGCGGACGCTAACATTCACGCCCAGTCAAATCAACGCGATGCCCGCGACGCCCTCTATCTCTCTCTATATATATAAAGGAAACGCCGCCAATGAACTTGACCTTGCCATCAGGCTGTTAGGTAATATCTCGCAAAAATGCAACGCACCGAATTTTTCCCGGACTGCTCGCCTGCCTTCTTCGCGTTACCACGGGTAACAATTGCATCCCGCAAATGTCAACGTGTCTCTTTCCGCACCTCGCGATTGGTGGTTCCGTTACTCGCTTCTGCTTACCTGGCTTTTCTGGCGATCAATCATTCGAGTCACGCCCAAACTGCCGCGGCCGAGCATATCGTCGTGACCAGCGAACCGTTACCGAGCGCTTACGGTGCGCCAACCAGTTTTTCCCAATCGCGTTTCTCGCCGCTCACGAACGCTTATGTGCTGCCGCCCGGCGCGGTTTACGCCAGTTTGATTTACGAAGACGCCGTGGTGCATTTTCGCAGACCCGATCATGACTTCACTCAAGAGGTCGAGCTCGGTTTGCCTTACCGGATCAACATCGCAACCGAGACCGATGTCGAACATTACGGGGATGAAACACAGGTCCGCAGTTTCAGTGTCGAAGCGCGATACGCCTTCGCAAATTGGGGCAAGATTCCTTTAAATCCGACCATCTTTGCCGAATACAAAGTTGGTGGCGGTAGAATTCTTCACGATGAAGGTCCGCCGACTCCAGCTCACAAATTTGGTCCGGGCGGTTTCGACACGTCGATGGACATTCCCGACGCTTACGAGCTGCGCCTGTTGCTCTCGGAAGATTTCTACGATCGCGTCGAATGGGCCTTCAATCTTTTCTTCGAACAGGAAACGAGCGGCGACCGCGGTCGGGAGTGGGGTTTTGCCCAAAGTCTGGTGATGCCGTTTTGGCTTAGCCACGAAGAACTGAAAGGCGGAATGGAATTTCTGTTTCGCAGCTTTACGGACAAGGGAATTCGCGGCAAACCCTACAACAGTTTTGTCATCGGACCGACTGCGGCCTGGCGACCAAGTCGAAATACGCGTTTCGATATCTCGCCGTTGTTCGGCGTGAATCATAAATCGCCGGTGATGCAATTGTTTGTTGTCTTTTCCTATTACTTCGGCGGCGGTGGACCGGTTGCGGCTGAAGAAGCAGGCGGCGAAGCGCCGGCTTCCACTCGCAATCGGTAAGCCGCGCAAGGTCTAGAGGCGCTTCGTGCCAAGCGCCTGCTTCTGCTAAAATGCCAGTGCGGCTCGCACCTTGACCGGCTCTCTCGATTTCCGTACCATTTTCATCGGAAAGGAGCTCGCCGGGTGAAGACCGAAATCTCGATCGAATATTGCGTCGTTTGAAACTACACGCCTAAGGCCGTCAGTTTGGCGACCAAAATTCTTGAACTCGGCGAACGCATCAAATCGCTCACGCTCATTCCTTCGGGCGGTGGCGCTTTTGAAATTCGCGCCAATGGCAAACTGCTCCATTCCAAACTCGACTCCGGCGATTGGCCCGACTTCGACGCCGTCGTCAGCGCGCTTAAAAAAGTTAAATAATCGATCGTCTTTTTCTTGGGCGTTTTCTTTTTCTTCTTCCCGGAGAGTGAAGGGTGCCTGGTGGTCCTCGCGGTCTTCAAAACCGTTGTCGGTTCGCAAGAGCCGGGGCAGGTTCGATTCCTGTCCTCTCCGCAACACTCTTCCTCTTTCTCTCACTCTTAATTTTTATGAAAGGAGGTGAGCATTCGTGTCGCGCGAATGGATCCGTAAACTGACGTCGTTGTCGTCCTGCGCCGGGTGAGCAGCCAAGTTGAGCCAACAGGCCCTGACGCAAGTTTTGCGGCAGCTTCCAACTTATCGCAATGCGAACGTCCTCGTTAATTCGAGCACGTTCGACGACGCCGGCGTTTATCGTTTGGATCGACATCGTGCCCTCGTGCAAACGGTGGATTTTTTTACACCGATCGTCGACGACGCGTTCGCTTACGGACAGATCGCCGCTGCCAACGCGCTCTCGGATGTTTTCGCCATGGGCGGCCGGCCGATAACCGCGCTGAATCTCATGGGATTTCCTACCAAGCTTGTTTCACCGAACACGATTACCGCCATTCTGCGCGGCGGATTGGAAAAAGCCGCCGAGGTTGGTTGCGCCATCATCGGCGGACATTCGATCCGCAATCCTGAACCAATTTATGGTCTTGCTGTCACCGGAGTTGTTGATCTTCGAAATATCCTCGCAAACGAGAACGCCCGGCCAGGCGATTTACTTTTGCTCACAAAACCGCTCGGCACCGGCATTGCCACAACGGCGATCAAACGCGGCATCGCTTCGCGAGCGCTGGAGAAAACAGTGATCGCGCTCATGTCGCAAACAAATTCTGTCGGCGCCGAGCTTGCGGAAAGAAATCTCGTTCGCGCCGCGACCGACATCACCGGCTTTGGATTACTTGGACATCTCGCCAATATGTGTCGCGCGAGCAAAGTCAGCGCCGAAATTTCTCCGGACTGCGCGCCGGCCATCAGCGACGAGATCTTCGAATTGATCAAGCGCGACTGCATTCCCGGCGGCACTCGCGACAATTTGAAAGCCGCGAGACAAACCGCCGATTTGAAATCAACCTCGCCGGCTCAGCGCGCTTTTCTAGCGGATGCGCAGACGAGCGGAGGTTTGCTCCTTTGCGTCCCGGAATCGCGGCTGTCTCAAGTTTCGCGCGTTCTCAAGAAAGCCCGCACGCCTTGCGCCGCCGTGATCGGCCGCATCACTCGCCAGCGAAACCACTTGATATGCGCGACAAAATGAAATCGCGGTCGCGCCGGGCCATTCCAGCCGTCACAAAAATTCTGGATTCGTTAGGCCAAATCGATCTGCCGCGGCCGCTGATTGTCGATCTTGTCCGACGGGAACTGACCCAGATTCGTCGGCAGCGTCGAATTCCTGAATTCACAGCGGTTGTCGATCTTGTCCGCGCCTCGCTTGAGAATCTTCGCGCGAGCCGGATTCAACCGTTGATCAACGGAACCGGCATCGTGATACATACCAACCTCGGCCGCGCGCCGCTTCCCCAAGGAGTGGGCGAAGTGCTACGAAATGTCGCTTCCTCATATAATAATCTGGAGCTCGATCTGGCGACCGGCGATCGCGGTGACCGCGCTGGCTACCTTGAGCGCGCTCTCGCCGTGCTTTGCCAGGCGGAAGCGGCCGCAATCGTGAACAATTGCGCAGCAGCGCTCGTTTTGATTGTTCGCCATTTCGTTCAGAAGAAGAACGAAATCATCGTTTCGCGCGGCGAACTGGTCCAGATCGGCGGAGGCTTTCGCATCGGCGAGATTCTGGAAGCGAGCGGCGCGAAACTGCGCGAGGTCGGCGCCACCAACAAAACGACGCTCGCCGATTACGTGCGCGCCGTCGGCCAACAGACCGCGCTCATTTTGAAAGTTCATCGCAGCAATTTTTTTATGAGCGGTTTTGTGGAGTCGGTTTCGACGGCCGAACTTTCAGCGCTCGCGCGAAAAAAACGCGTCCCGTTTGTCGAAGATCTGGGAAGCGGCGCAATGATCGCGACCGAGCAGATCGGATTGCATCATCATGAGCCGACTCCCGCCGAAGCACTCAACAACGGCGCTGACCTCGTTTGTTTCAGCGGCGACAAGCTTTTCGGCGGGCCGCAAGCCGGAATCATCGTCGGGAAAAAACGATTAATTACTGCGCTAAAGGCTGAACCGCTTTTTCGCGCGTTGCGTTGTGACAAATTAGTTTTCGCCGCGTTGCAAACGACTGTCGATCTCCACCTCAACCAGGTTTTGAGCGAGATTCCGGCGCTCGCGCTTTTGCAAATTCCAAAAGATGAATTGCGCGCCCGTGCCGCCGCAATGGTAACTCGTCTTCAAGGATTGCCAGTCAAGATCACGATTGGGACCGGCGCGGCAAAAGTTGGCGGCGGCACCTTGCCCCAATCCACCGTCCCCTCAATCACGATCGACTTTCTGCCCGAGAACTCCTCGCTCGAGGATTTTGTGCGTACTCTTCGCCGTTCCAGTCCGCCGGTCATTGGTTACATCGCCGGCGGTCGCTTCAAACTCGATTTGCGCACGATCTTTTCGCATCAGGACGATCTCGTCATCGATACCATTCGCACCGCGTGCACGACTCGATGACAAATTTTATTCTCGCCACCGCAGGTCACGTCGACCATGGCAAGAGCACACTCGTCAAAGCGCTGACCGGAACGAATCCAGATCGTCTGCCCGAAGAAAAAGCCCGCGGCATCACGATTGATTTGGGATTTGCGCATCTCGAGCTTTCCGCCCCGCCCTCCAGTCTCAACAACTGCCGGTCCAACGCCGGTGCGGCTCGCACCTCGGAGCAACCCTCAACTTTTTCTGTCGGTATTGTCGATGTTCCGGGCCACGAAGATTTCGTCCGCAATATGATCGCCGGCATTGGGTCGATCAATCTCGCGCTCTTGGTGGTCGCGGCAGACGACGGCTGGATGCCGCAAACCGAAGAGCATCTCCAAATTCTGAGTTATCTCGGCGTTCGGCGCATCGTCGTTGCGCTGACAAAAAGTGATCTCGGCAAGATCGACAATGTCGCCAGCCAAATTCGCGAGAAACTCCGGGAAACCACTTTCGCGAATGCGCAGATCATCGCGACTTCGGCTCGTACCGGCTTAGGTCTCGAAGATTTGAAAGAAGTGCTTGCTTCTGAATTCGCCACCGTCTCAACGCCACGCGATATCGGAAAACCACGATTGTTCGTCGACCGCGCATTCACCCTTCACGGAATTGGGACTGTTGTGACCGGGACGCTGGCCGGTGGTCAATTTCAGCGCGGCCAAAACGTCGTTATCCAGCCGCAAAATCTCTCCGCCCGCGTGCGAACCATCCAAAGTCACAACCGCGATTTGGAAATCGCTCAACCGGGAACGCGCACCGCGATTAATTTGCCGGATGTTCCAGTCGGGTCCGATGGAATTAAACGCGGCGATGTCATCACCATCGCCAATGTTGGCGCAGCGGCCGATATCGTTAACGTTGTTCTGGAAAGATCGGCACGACTGAATCGGAAGACGCCCGCGGCGCGCCCGCTCAAAAATGGCAGCGTAGTCCATATCCATCTCGGCACGACTCGTGTGCCGGCTAAGATTACGTTGCTAGATCAAGATGTTGTCCAACCCGGGCAACGCGCCGTTGCTCAATTGTGTTTGGATTCGCCGATTCTCGCGTTCGTCGGTGATCGTTTTGTTGTTCGCGATTCTTCCGCACAAAACACGATTGCCGGCGGCGTAGTTTTGGATGTCGATGGTGATCGGCAGAACTTTCGAAACGCTGGGCAAACTGAACTTCTACGAACGCGTGCTGCCGCCATTGACGAGGTCGATGTTTGTATTCAGTCGCAGCTTACGCGCGACGGTTTCGCTCAAACCAACACGCTGTTAGTCAAGTCGCACTTCAGTGCGGACGAAATTGCAAACGCGCTGTCTCGATCGCAGAACGCGGGCGGAATCGTCTTGCGTGGGAAGATTGCTGCAAACCCGGCGTATTGGCGCGATTTGGTTGCGCGAGCGAGCGCGTTGATCGATCGGGCGCACGAAAAACATCCGGAACAACGCGGCCTCGATTTCACAGAGTTGCGCGTCGAACTAAACGTCGAATCGGACGAATTATTTGCTGCCGTCGTCTCAGAGATGACCGCGAATGGCTTCGCTCGGGCCGAAACCAACATCGGACGCAATTCACATCGTCCCTCGTTGCCGGCGGAAATCCTGCCGGCGGCGGAAAAGATTCGCGCCGCGCTTGCCGGGAAACCATTCGATCCTCCGAGCCGCAAAGATTTCTTGCTCGCCACGGCGAGTCCGTCCGGTGGCGGACAAGATCGACATCTCCACCAGGCGCTCCGATTTTTGATCGAGCAGGGCGAGATCGTTGAGATCGGCGACGAAACAGTTTTGCTTCGCGACGCAGTTGATCAAATGCAAAACCTGGTCTCAGAATTCATTTCCACGAACGGATCCGCCACTGCGAGCCAGCTCCGGCAAAGACTCGGAACGTCACGCCGAATCATCATTCCTTTCCTCGAATATCTCGACCGAACCGGCGTGACCCGGCGCGTTGGCGATGAACGCGTGCTCGCGCAGAAAGCGGCAGTTGCTAAATTGGACGATGCAGCAATTGGGCGGCGAAGTTAAGAAATCTTCGCCCAACGTGTCGCTGCACATCGGCGCTTCGCCGGAAGCGGCCTGGGAGAATGTGGTCCGCCCATGGTTTGAGACGATCGGTCAAGCGGCGTTGAGTAATGTCC
>WNGK01016535.1_pt1 | contig 14097 bp, 12 predicted proteins | sample 5400601 | NCBI WGS metagenome assembly WNGK01 (sample SAMN13153376, study PRJNA577476) | soil metagenome | isolation source: 60 cm soil or saprolite under Garry oak tree replicate 1 | place: USA:California | collected 2016-06-15 | reverse complement strand
GCTGGCTCGCCAACTACTGGCGGATCGACCCGATGACCGACAAGGACTTCGAGTGGTTCGAGTACAAGTACCCGGGCTGGTACGACAAGTACGGCAAGTGGTGGGAGAACTACAACCGGCTGTCGATGCCGAACGGGCATCACCCGATCGTGGCCGAGGACGTCGACTACGTGTACCCGCACCGCTGCTGGACCTGCATGGTGCCGTGCCTCGTCCGTGAGGACATGGTCATCGACGAGGTCGAGGGCCAGGTGCGGACCTACTGCCACGAGGTCTGCCGGTGGACCGACACGACCGCCTTCCGGCCGACCTACCAGGGCAGGGCTACCCCGAACATGGGTCAGCTGATCGGCAAGCGCGAGTGGGAGACCCTTTACCACGGCTGGAACTGGGCCGACGTCGTCTCCGACATGGGCTACGTGCGTGATGACGGCAAGACGATGGTCGCGCAGCCGCATCTGAACCTCGACCCGAAGAAGATGTGGACGCTGGACCACCTGCGCCGGATGGGCCCGGTGCTCAGCCCGAACGTTCTGCTGAACGAGATGTCGCCGGAGGAGCGGGCCGCGTTCCACGCGGACTACATCCGCCAAGGCCCGGCCGGCCGTCCGGCGCCTGCCGACGCCTGACCGGCAGCCCGTAACCGGGCACGGAGGAGGGCCGGCCACGCGAGCGGCGCTCCCTGACCTTCCTCCGCTGCCCGGCCGGGCACGCATCCCCGCAGCACCAGCCCGCAGCACGAGCCCGGAGGGAGTCATGGCTGACAAGCACGTCGTGCGCTTCGAACCGGTCGGCATCGAGATCGAGGTCGGCGAGGATCAGACGATCCTGCGCGCCGCCGCCGAGCAGGGGATCATGCTCATGCACGGCTGCAAGGAAGGGCAGTGCTCTTCCTGCAAGTCGTTCGTGCTCGACGGCGAGGACATCGAGCTCGACAGGTACTCCACGTTCGCGCTGCCCGACTACGAGAAGGAGGAGGGCTACACGCTGCTGTGCCGGGCGCACCCGTACGAGGACCTGACCATCGAGCTGCTCAACTTCGACGAGGACATGATCCGGTCGGGGCTGCCTATTCAGGAGGCGGTGGCCGAGGTCGTGTCCAACGATCCGGTCACGCACGACATGCGGCACCTCGTCTTGCGCCTGGTGGAGCCGCAGGAGATCAAGTTCTTCCCCGGCCAGTACGTCGACATCACCGTCCCAGGCACCAACGAGACGCGCTCGTTCTCGATGGCGAACACCTCCAGCCGGGACGGCGGCCTGCTCGAGTTCGTCATCAAGGTCTATCCGGACGGCCTGTTCTCGCATTTCCTGGCCACCCGAGTCGCGGTCGGCGACCGGCTTGAGCTGACCGGGCCGTTCGGGGTGTTCACGCTGCGCGAGGGCGAGGATACGGAGCTGATCTTCGTCGGCGGCGGTGCTGGCATGGCGCCGATACTGGCGCTCCTTCGCTCGATGGCGGAGCGGGGAATCCCGCGTAAAGCCACGTACTTTTACGGGGCTCGCGGGCGCCGGGACCTTTGCTTCGAGAAGGAACTGCGCGGGCTCGAGGACATACTCCCCCGATTCAGGTACGTGCCCGCCTTGTCCGAGGCAGCAGATGGCGACGGCTGGGACGGCGAGACCGGGCTGATCACCGACGTGGTCAAGCGGCTGGCAGGCGAGCTCAAGGGCGCGCATGCCTACGTCTGCGGGCCGCCGCCGATGGTGGAGGCCGCGATGCCGTTGCTGGCCGCCTTGGGCGTCGAGGACAAGCGCATCTACTACGACAAGTTCACCACGACCGCTGACCCGCAGGAATGAGGAGGCAGATCTCATGACAGCCGCCGAGGAACGCAGCTTGCCCAAGCCCGTTTTCACCGATGCGGAGGCCGGGGCCAAGGTATTCCCTGACTCGGACGCGCGCAGGTTCAACTACTTCACGCCGAAGAAGCGCAAGCAGAGCCACTACGAGGACGTGACCGTCGAGGTCCAGCCGGATCCCCGGCATTACCTCGCCCAGGGCTGGCTGTACGGGTTCTCCGATGGCCGCGGCGGTTACCCGCTGGAATGGACCGCGCTCAAGGCATGGGGATCCGACCGGCCCGAGCCCGAGCGGTACCCCGGCTCCGGCGGCAAGGGGTACGACTGGCCCGCGCTCGGCTGGCACGAGTTCAGGGACCCGAACGAGGAGTGGGAGCTCACGCTCTACCGCTACAACTCCAACGTCGTGCGGCAGCTCAACCAGAACATCGAGGCCGCCAAGCAGGCCAAGGCGTTCGAGCAGTGGAACCCGAACTGGGTGCATTTCGTGGAACGCAACATCGGTGCGTGGATGCACGTCGACCACGGCCTGGGCCTGTACCTGTTACCTTGAGCGAGGAGGTCGACGGCTTCGACGGCGCCGCGCACATCGAGACGTGGAACAGCGACCCTGCCTGGCAGGGCGTCCGCGAGACGGCGGAGCGGCTGACCGCCATCGACGACTGGTGCGAGGCCATCTTCGCGGCCAACGTCGTCTTCGAGCCGCTGGTCGGCGAGCTGTTCCGCAGCCACCTGGTGCAGCACGCCGCGCCGCGCAACGGTGACTTCGTGACGCCGACGGTAGTCGGTGCCGAGGAATATGACTTCGCCGAGCGGGACCTGCGATACACCGTCGCGATGTTCGAGCTGCTGACCAGTGACCGCGAGTTCGCTGACCACAACAAGGCGCTGCTGCAGCAGTGGCTGTCCGCCTGGGTGCCGCGCACCATAGCGGCGGCGCGAACACTGCAGCCGCTGTGGTCGCAGCCTGACTCGAAGCCGCCTCGGTTCGAGGACGGCCTGGACGCGGCCAAGCACCGGTTCAGGGGCGTCCTTGCCGATCTAGGCCTAGAAGCACCGAAGGAGCTGGCACAATGACGACTTTCAAAACGGCGGAATCGCCGTACAAGTCCGACAACACGGCCTCCAACATGTGCGGGTTCACCCTGATGAACAATCAGGTCGGCGCGGTTGTGGCCCAGGTCATGAGCACCGAATCCAATGTCAAGGTGACGCCTCTGCCGTCAATGATCCGGGTCGACGCGGTCCGGCGGATGGACGTCGTCTACGACGAGATCTCCGAGGCGCTCGGCGAGGAGCCCGGCTTCTTCGACGCCGCGGAGTTCGAAGAGAACATGTCGACGCACTACGGCCGGATGATCCACGAGGACGACCGGACCATCATGTTCGCTAACCCCGAGGACGCAGCCGAGTACATCGATTTCGATCTGACCGCCAGCTAGACCTTGCGGCAGCCCGTCCCGGCGGGTCTGCTGGAACCAGCGGTTCAGCTGGCACCGGCGGTCCCGCTGGGCTCGCCGCGGTCACCGAGGTCACCGCGGTCACCGCGGACGATCGCTGATCGGATCCGGCCCACGAGGAGGCATCTATGTACGAAAAGGATGGCGAGAAGTATTTCGTTGTCGACAGTCATATGCACTACTGGAATGCGGCGCCGGACAACTGGGTGCCGGGTGCGGAGAAGTACGCCAAAGGCTGGATCGAGTGCTTCCACGCCTATCAGGGGCTCGGGCCGCCGCAGACGCACTGGTCGATCGAGCACTTCCAGAAGTACTCAGAGGACGACCTGATGAAGGACGTCTTCGAGAACGGCTATGTGGACGTGGCGGTCTTTCAGCCGACCTACCTGAAGGAATGGTACAAGGAGGGCTTCAACACCACCGAGCGCAACGCCCTGATGGGCGAGCGGCACCCCGGCATGTTCCGTTACAACACCCGGTGGGACCCCAGGGACGGTGACGAGGGCCTCCGGGTGCTGAAGGAGAACGTCGAGCGGTTCGGGTCCAAGGGCTGCAAGCTCTATACCGCCGAGTGGAACAATGGCTCGCGCGGCTGGAAGCTGACCGACCCGGGAGCGTACCGGTACCTGGAAGCCTGCCAGGATCTCGGGATCAAGAACGTCCACGTGCACAAGGGCCCGACGATCTGGCCGCTGGACAAGGACGCCTTCGACGTGTCGGACGTGGACCACGCCGCCACGGACTTCCCCGAGCTGAACTTCATCGTCGAGCACGTCGGGCTGCCCCGGATCGAGGACTTCTGCTTCATGGCGACGCAGGAGCCCAACGTTTACGCCGGCCTCGCCGTGGTCACCGGCGGGCTCATGCACGCCAGGCCGAGGTTCTTCGCCAAGGTCATGGGCGAGCTGCTGTTCTGGGTCGGCGAGGACAAGATGACCTTCGGCAGCGACTACGCCATCTGGGAGCCCCGGTGGCAGATCGAGGGCTTGGTCGACTGGGATTACCCCGAGTCGGAGGAATTCGCCGACTACCCCCGTGTGAGCACCGCGACGAAGAAGAAGATACTCGGCCTGAACGCGGCCAGGCTGTACGGGATCGACGTGCCGGCGCAGTGCCAGCTCGACGCCGGCCAGGGCGCTCCTGCTGCCCAGGACGACGCCCAGCTGGTCTCCGGGTCGTCGGGGCCGTGAGCACTGCCAGCAGGGTTAGCCCGGGGGGTCGGCCCCCCCAGACCCGCCCGCTGCGGCCTGCTCAGGGGGAACCACCCCGAGCAGGCCGGATCCCGGGAGGTCGGCCCCCCCAGAACCGCCCGTTCCGGGTTGCTCCGGGGGAGCCACCCGGGGCAGGCCGGATTCTGAGGGCGCTGGAAACGGTGCGCGACCCGGAACTCGACGAGCCGATCACCTCGCTCGGCTTCGTGGCCTCGTGCACCGTCTCCGGCGAGGGCGACGCACAGGTCAGGCTGCGGCTGCCGACGTATTTCTGCGCGCCCAACTTCGCCTTCCTGATGGTGGCCGACACGTACGACGCGGTGTCGGCCACGCCGGGCGTGCGCACGACAGAGGTGCTGCTCGACGACCATTTCGCCGCGGACGCGATCAACGGCGGAGTGGCCGCCCGCGCCGGATTCGCCCGGTCCTTCGACGGCGAGGCGGTCGGCGAGCTGCACGGTCTGCGCGCCGACTTCCTGCGCAAGGCGGTGCTGGCGGGCACAGACGTGCTGTGCCGGTCCCTGGCCGCGGCCGGCGCCGCCCCGCCAGAACTGGCAGCCATGACGATGGGCCAGGTGCCGCCGTCCGCGGAACTCGACCGGCTGCGGCAGCGCAGGACGGAGCTCGGCCTGCCCGCCGATGACGCATCGCCGCTTGTCATCGACCCGGTCACCGGGGACGCCGTCGATGCTGGCGCACTGCCGCTGCACCTGCGGAGGGCGCACACTACGAGGATCAGCATCGAGGCGAACACCGGCATCTGCCGCGGCATGCTGCGGCACCGGTATGCCACGTCAGGACTAGGCGAGGAGGACACGTGAAAGCCGTCCGCTTGCACGCATTTCATACCCTGCCCGTGATCGACGAGGTCCCCGAGCCCGCCATCACGAGCCCGCTCGATGTCATCGTGAAGGTCGGCGGGGCCGGCGTGTGCCGCACCGACCTGCACATCATCGAGGGCCAGTGGGACGCGGCGATGGGCACCCCGCTGCCCTACATACTGGGCCACGAGAACGCCGGCTGGGTGCACGAAGTCGGCTCCGCGGTGACCAACGTCGCCGTCGGCGACACGGTCATCCTGCATCCGACCCCGACCTGCGGGCTGTGCCGCGCCTGCCGGGCCGGCGACGACATGCACTGCGTCGCCGGCGTGTTCCCCGGCCTGTCCCGCGACGGCGGCATGGCCGAGTTTCTGCTGACCTCGGCCAGGGCCTGCGTGAAGCTGGACCCGTCGACCAGGCCGGCCGACGTCGCCGCGCTCGCCGATGCCGGCATCACGGCCTACCACGCGGTCCGCAAGGCCATCCCGCTGCTCTACCCGGGCACGACCTGTGTCGTGATCGGGGCCGGCGGCCTCGGCCACATCGGGATCCAGTGCCTGGCCGCGCTGACCGCCGCCACGATCATCGTGGTCGACCGCAATCCCGATGCGCTCAAGCTCGCCGAGCAGCTCGGCGCGCACCAAACCGTCGTGGCCGACGGCGGGCAGGTGGCCGCGGTCGCCGAGCTGACTGGCGGGGCCGGCGCGCAGGTCGTGCTCGACTTCGTCGCCGAGCAGGGCGCCGAGCACGACGGGTTCGCGATGACCGGCCGGGCCGGCTCGTACTTCGTGATCGGCTACGGCGGCACAATCACCATCCCGACGCTCGACATCATCACTACCGAGCGCAACATCATCGGCAACATCGTCGGGACCTACAACGACCTCGCCGAGCTGATGGTGCTGGCTCAGGCGGGCCGGGTGACGCTGCACACCAGGACCTACCCGATCGACGCCGCGCCTGACGCGTTCACCGACCTGGACGGCGGCCGGGTGCGCGGGCGAGCCATCCTCGTCCCCTAGCCATCCGGATCGCACCGCAGAGACCGCTGCTCTAACCCGCGCCACAGGAGGGCCGATGGCCAAGGAACTGCGTTTCAGTGACGAAGCCCGTGACCTGCTGATGGCCGGCGTCGACCAGCTGGCCGAGGCCGTGAAGTCCACCCTCGGGCCGAAGGGGCGCAACGTCATCCTGGAGAAGGTCACCGGCTCGCCGGTGGTCACCAACGACGGCGTGACCATCGCCAGGGAGATCCACCTGAAGAACCAGTTCGAGAACATGGGCGCTCAGCTGGTCAAGGAAGCGGCGATCAAGACCAACGACATCGTCGGCGACGGCACCACGACGGCGACCGTGATCGCCCAGGCGATCGTCAGGGAGGGTAACAAGGCGATCGGCGCCGGTGCCAACCCGGTGCTGGTCAAGCGCGGCATCGACCTCGCGGTCGGCCGGCTGGTGGCCCGGCTCCAGGAGGTGTCGTATCCGGTGGTCACCGAGAAGGACTACTGCCGGGTTGCCGCCATCTCGGCCAACGACGACGACATGGTCGGCACGGTGATCGCGAAGGCCCTGCACACCGTGGGCGACGGCGGCATCGTCACCGTGGAGGAATCCGCGGCGCACGGCATGACCGTGGAGTTCATCGAGGGCTTCGAGTTCGACAACGGCTACCTGTCGCCGTACATGGTCACCAGCCCGGCCAGCCTCGAGGCGATCGTCGCTGATCCCTACATCCTGCTGTGCAGCGAGAAGATCACCAAGGTCCAGCAGCTCATGCCGCTGCTCGACAAGATCATGCGGGAGCCCCGCCCGCTGGTCATCATCGCCGAGGCGGTCGAGGGCACCGCGCTGAGCATGCTGGTGCACAACCACGTCAACGGGATCTTCCAGTGCGTCGCCGTGCGCGCCCCCGGATTCGGTGACCGCCGGCTGCACAAGCTGGAGGACATCGCCGCGATCACCGGCGGCGCCGTGCTGTCCAAGCACTCCGGATTTACGCTCGAGACCATGACGGTCAGCCAGCTCGGCCGGGCCGCGCAGGTCATGGTGACCGCGGACCGGACCGCGATCGTGGGCGGCGGCGGTTCGGCGGACGATGTCGAGTTCCGGGTCACCCAGCTGCGGGCGGAACTCGACCGGGCGACCTTCGGCGTCGACGAGGACGTACTGACCGATCGGATCGGAGCGCTCACCGGCAAGGTCGCCATCATCCGGGTCGGCGCGCCTACCAACGCCGAGCTGAAGGAACTCCAGCACCGGGTCACGGACGCGCTGTCGGCGACCAGGGCCGCGATGGCCGAGGGAATCGTGGCCGGCGGCGGGGCGGCACTGCTGCATGCCGAGCCGGCGCTCGATGACCTGGCCGTTACCGGCGACTACGCCACGGGCGTGGAGATCGTGCGGCGGGTACTGGCCGAGCCTGCCTATCTGATCGCCGCCAACGCCGGCTACTCCGGCCAGGAGGTAGTCGCCAAAATGGCGGAGCTTGGCCGAGACGACGGCTTCGATGCGCTGGACGGCCGCTTCGGGAACATGATCGAGATGGGGATCATCGACCCGCTGCGGGTCGCCCGGTCGGCGTTGCAGAACGGGGCCTCGGTGGCCGGGCTGCTGCTCACGACGAGCACGCTGATCGCGGAGGAGCAGACGCCGTGGGGCGGGAGCCCGGCGCTGATGACGGAGTTCGGACCGCTGGACGAGGGCCTGAACCAGCCGTCGCCGGACGCCAGTACCCCGCAGTCGCTCGGCCTCGGCCCGTCGGTCGGCTGAGGTCTCGTCGATGGCCGCGGATTCGGTCGCCCAGCCGAATCTGGCCGGGCCGAGTCTGGCCGGGCCGAGTCTCCCGGTGTCCGCCGGACTGGCCGGGGCGGGCGCTGAGCTGGGCTCACCCAGCGCACTGCGGATCCTGCGCGCACGCGGGCGGGTGCGCGGCGGCGCGGCGCTGCTCGGCCCGGCGTTCGTCGCCGCGGTCGCCTACATCGATCCGGGCAACTTCGCGACCAACTTCTCGGCCGGCGCCATCTCGGGGTACGAGCTGGCCTGGGCGATCGTGCTGGCGAACCTGATGGCGATGCTGGTGCAGTACCTGTCGGCGAAGGTCGGCGTCGCCACCGGGCGCGATCTGCCCGAGCTCTGCCGCGATCACCTGCCGCGAGCGGTCTCCGTGGGCCTGTGGTTCCAGGCCGAGCTCATCGCCATGGCTACCGACCTGGCGGAGTTCGTCGGCGCCGCGATCGGGCTCAACTTGCTCTTCGGCATGCCGGTGATGCAGGCCGGGCTGGTCACGGCCGTCGTCGCGTTCGCGATCCTGGCCCTCGAGCAGCGTGGCTACCGCCGGTTCGAGATTGCCATCGCGGCCCTGCTCGGGATCGTCTGCCTCGGCTTCGGTTACGACCTGGCGGTCGTGGGCGTCTCGCCAGCCGGAATCGGGGCCGGCCTCGCGCCGAGCCTCGCCGGGCCGGACAGCCTGCTGCTCGTGACGGGAATCGTCGGCGCCACCGTCATGCCGCACGCCGTCTACCTGCACTCGGCCCTGACGAAGTCGCGGGTGTCGTGCCGCGACGACGCCGAGCGCCGCGAGCTGCTCGGCTTCCAGCGGCTCGACGTGGTGGTCGCGCTCGGCGCGGCGGGGGTGATCAACCTCGCGATGCTCTTCATCGCGGCCGCGCTATTTCACCGCGCCGGCCAGGCAGGCCCGGACGCCATCGCCGCCGCGCACGCCGGGCTCGGCCGGGTGGTCGGCGGCGGCGCCGCGCTGGCCTTCGCGATCGCGCTGCTCGCGTCCGGGATCTCGTCGTCCAGCGTGGGCACCTACGCCGGCCAGGTGGTCATGCAGGGCTTCGTCGGCCGCCGCATCCCGCTGCTGGTCCGGCGCACGCTGACCATGCTGCCCGCGCTGGCGGTACTCGGCGCCGGACTCCCGGCGACGCAGAGCCTGGTCATCTCGCAGGTCGTGCTGTCCTTCGGGATCCCGTTCGCGCTGGTTCCGCTGGCCCTGCTGACCCGCCGCTCCGACATCATGGGATCGCTGGTGAACCGCGGGGTGACCACGGCCATGACCGCCTGCATCGCCGCGCTGATCATCGGCCTGAACGGCTACCTGCTGTACGTGGCGCTTGCCGGCTGAGCCGGGCAGCTCCGCCAGACCCTCAGCCGGACCCGGCCGGCGTACGGGTGACCTCGCGGCAACTCCGGCGGGCGATCCCGGCGAACGCCGCTGAGTCCGCGATGGCCGCGCCGCACTGATCGTTGTTGAAATACACGTAGACGGGCTCGGCGTCTGCCCAGCACTGTGTCACCCGGTCCAGCCAGGAGTGCAGGGCACCGGTCCCGTAGCGCGGCCAGGGCCGCGCCGCGCCCTCGTGAAACCGGAGGTACCCCCAGTCCGCCGTCCGCCAGCGCGGAGTCAGCGGCCGGCCGAGCCGGTCCGCCCAGCACAGCGCGGTCCTCGGTCCACCAGGACGGATGCCGAGGCTCGACCGCGACCCGGACCGGCCGGCCGGCGGCGGACCGGCCGAACTCCGCCAGGCACTCATCGAGCCTGGCCGGATCGGCCGTCAGGCTGGGCGGAAGCTGGAGCAGCACCGGGCCGAGCCGGTCACCCAGGCCGGCGGCGGCCCGCATCAGCCGCTGCACCGGCTCGGCGGGGTCGCGCAGCCGCCTGACGTGGGTCAGGTACCGGCTGGCCTTGATGGCCATGACGAAGTCGCCCGGCGTCCTGGCCCGCCAGTCAGCGAAGGTCTCGCGGGCGGGCAGCCGGTAGAACGTGCCGTCGTTCTCCACCGTGGCGTACCGTCCGGCGTAGTGCTCCAGCCAGCACCGCTGCGGTACGCCGGGCGGGTAGAACACGTCACGCCAGTGGCGGTACTGCCAGCCAGACGTGCCCACGAGGATGGCCACGGGAGAGTATGTGCCCGCCGGGCACCCTGGTATGCCGGCGCAGGTTACGTCGGGTACGGCAGGTGATGCGCCGCGAGCAGCTCGTCGCAGAGCGCGACGATCTGGTCCGTGGTCAGCGTCGCGGCGGCATTGGGGTCGAGCAGGGCCGCCTGGTACACGTGGTCGCGACGTCCGGTCAGTGCCGCAGCGACAGTGAGCTCGACCACGTTCAGGAACGTCCGGTTCAGCGCCGCCAGCTGAGCGGGCAGCGTGCCGACCGGCTTGGGCCTCGGGCCGCCGGCACCGACCTCGCACGGCACCTCGACGCAGGCCTGGGCGGGCAGGTTGTCGATCAGGCCGCCGTTGCGGACGTTGACGTAGATCTCCTGCTCGGCACCGGTCTCGGTCGAGTAAACGAACTGCGAGGCCAGCTCGCGGGTCGGCTCGAGGTCGAGGAGCTCGCCGGCCTCCAGCTGCCTGCTCAGCTCGCCGAGCTCGCGCAGGTTCTCCTCCGAGCGGGCCAGGTAGTCGCCGACGAAGATCCGGTACTGCTGCAGCTGCGAGTCGTGCCGCATGAACCAGGGCACGTACTCGGCCGAGTGCTCGCTCGACTCGGTCGGGAAGTAGCCGAACCGGCGGAAGATCTCGACCCTGACCCGGCGCTGCAGCCTCGGGTCGGCGTCGATCACCTCGGCCAGCCTCGGGTAGAGCGAGCGGCCGTCGTGCTCGAACCGCAGCACGAACGCCTGATGATTGAATCCCGCGGTCAGGAAACTGACCTCGGCCGGATCGACGCCGACGAGGCCGGCCAGGAAGGCGTGCGTATCCCTGACCGAGTGGCACAGCCCGAAGACCCGAGTCAGGCCGGTGCCCTGGTAGACGGCCCAGGGCAGCATCGCCATCGGATTCGCGTAGTTCAGCAGGTACGCATCCGGGCAGCAGCGCAGCATGTCCTCGGCGAGGGCCACCGCGACCGGGATGGTCCGCAGCCCGCGGAAGATCCCGCCGATGCCGAGGGTGTCGCCGATGGTCTGCCGCAGCCCGTAGCGGGCCGGGATGTCGAAGTCCAGCCGGGTCGCGGCGTAGCCGCCCACCTGGATCTCGTTGATCACGTACGCAGCGCCATCCAGCGCCTCGGTGCGGCTCGCCGAGGCGGTGACGGCCGCCGCCGAGCCGGTCTGCGCCACGATCTGCCTGACCAGCCGCTCGGCGAAGGCCAGCCGTTCCGGGCTGATGTCGTGCAGCGCGAGCTGCAGCGCACCGCCAAGCTCGGTGAAGCCGCACAGGTCGGTGACGACATTGCGGGTGAACTCGATGCTGCCAGCGCCGATGAACGCAACCTTGATCACGCTCGAAAGTGTTCCATTGTGACCAGATTCGTGCAAGAGCACGCAGCAACGCCGCCGAAGCGCGTCCGTGACCTGCGGCGAATCTGCGCAGCTCTGCTCGGGATCTGGTTGACAGGTGCGCCGCCGCCGCCCAAGATTGGCTGAAACACAGCTTGTCCTCTCAACCCGGGTTTTTCCCCGCTACTGCGTGAACGAAGGACTCCGATGGGATCTAATCGCCTACGGACGCTGCGCGTCCTCGTGACCTGCGCGCTGATCGCGGCCGGACTTGGCGCCTGCGGTACGGGCAGCGGGGGGTCAGGATCCGGCAAGTCCATCTCGATCTGGGAGGGCTGGACCGGCGCCGAGCAGAAAGAGTTCCTGCACCTGGTCGCCGCCTACCAGAAGGCGAACCCGGGCGTCAAGGTCAACTGGCTCTACGTCAACAACGACAACACGCTACAGAAGGTGCTGACCGCCGTGCGCGGCGGAACGCCGCCGGATATCGCGTACCTGTATGGCTCCTGGGCGCCGAATGTGGCCAGGATCCCGCAGGTCGTCAATCTGACCAAGGTCGTCGCCACGCCGTCGGTGAAATGGAATGACTTCTGGGTTGGCGAGCGTGACGTCGCGACCGTGAACGGCAAGGTGATCGGCATCCCGGCCCTGGTCGACAACCTCGCCGTCGTGTACAACAAGACGCTCTTCGCGCAGGCCGGCCTCCAGCCGCCGTCCGCCGGCTGGACCTGGGCGCAGTTCCAGGCCGACGCCAAGGCGCTGACCAAGCCGGCGATCAAGCAGTACGGAACCGCCTACGTGACGCCCGGCTCGGAGGACACGGTCTGGCACTGGGAGGTTCTGCTCTGGGAGGCCGGCGGCCAGATCCTGAACTCCTCGAATACCAAGGCCGCCTTCGACTCGCCGGCCGGCCTGACCTCGCTGAATACGCTGCGCACGATGGCGGTCACCGACCACTCGATGTACCTGGACTCGGCCGACTCGCCCTACGCCAACCTGTTCAACTCCGGCAAGATCGGGATGCTGGTCACCGGCCCGTGGGACCTGTCCGGCTTCCCGAACGTGCACTACGGCGTGCAGGTCATGCCCGCGTTCCCGGGATCAAGCGCCGGTCACCAGACGATCGCCGGCCCGGACAACTGGGTGGTCTTCAACAACGGCACGGCGCAGGTCAGCGCGGCGGAGAAGTTCCTGCTCTGGCTGACGGCGCCGGCCCAGGCGAAGGCCTTCTCGCTGGCCACCGGTGACCTGCCGACCCGCCAGTCGGTCGCCACCGCGCCGGGCTTTACCGCCGCCATGAACACCGCGCTGCCCGGCGTCGACACCTTCATCACCAACCTGGGCAACGTCAAGCAGGCCAGGCCGCAGATCGCGACCTACCCGCAGATCTCGCAGGTGCTCGGGACGATGATCGTGTCCGTGCTGCTCGGCAAGTCCGCTCCGAAGGCCGCACTCGACCAGGCCGCGGCGAAGGTCAACTCGATCCTGGCCGGATCGGGCAGCTGAGGGTGGCGCCGGCGCGAACGGCGGCCTGCCGACGATGACGGCTGGCTGAGATGGCGACGAGCACGGCAGCGGGCAGCCGGCGGCTGTCCGCCGCGCCCGGCGGGCAGCGCAACCGGGCCCTGGCCCGCTCGGAGGCCGTCGCCGGCTGGGCTTTCGTCACGCCGGCGGCCGTGATCATCCTGCTCTTCGGTGCCGTGCCGATCATCTGGTCGCTGGTGATGTCATTCCAGCACAACAACCTGCTCTCGCCGAAGACGCCGTTCGTCGGCCTGCGGAACTACCGGCAGCTGATCCATGACCCGGCCGTGCTGTCGGCCACCGAGCACACCATCGTGTACACCGCGCTGTTCGTGCCAGGGACGATGATCGTCGGCCTGTTCCTCGCCGTCGCGATGAACCGGCAGATCCGGTTCATCTGGTTCTACCGCACGGCCGCGTACGCGACGATGGCCATCTCCACGATCAGCGAGGCGCTGGTCTTCATCTGGCTGTTCGATCCGTCCTACGGGATCGTTAACTACGCGTTCAGCCTGCTTGGCCTGCCGCAGCAGCAGTTCCTGAACAACCCGTCGCAGGCCCTCGGCGTCGTCGTGGTGATGACGATCTGGGGCTGGACCGGGTTCGCCGTGGTGATCTACCTGGCCGCGCTGCAGGGCGTGCCCAAGGAACTGACCGAGGCCGCGGCCATCGACGGGGCGGGCCGGTGGGCGACGTTCCGCCGGATCACGCTGCCGCTGCTCAGCCCGGCGTCGCTGTTCCTGGCCGTCTGGCTGACGATCAACGCGCTCCAGCTGTTCGACGAGGTGTACCTGTCGACCCAGGGCGGCCCGCTCGGCGCCACCACCGTGGTCGTCTACTACCTGTACGTCCAGGCGTTCCAGGACTTCAGCTTCGGCTACGCCTCGGCGATCGCCTACCTGCTGTTCATCGTGATCCTGGTGGCGACGGCGTTCCAGTTCCGGGTCGGCCGCCGCTTCACCTACTACCGGTCATGAGCGGCGGGCGCCGGGAGCCGTCTCCCCGGCTCGCACTGAGCCCGGACCGGTCACGATGAGGACCGTCGACCTGGCCA
>WNGK01012368.1_pt1 | contig 14097 bp, 13 predicted proteins | sample 5400601 | NCBI WGS metagenome assembly WNGK01 (sample SAMN13153376, study PRJNA577476) | soil metagenome | isolation source: 60 cm soil or saprolite under Garry oak tree replicate 1 | place: USA:California | collected 2016-06-15 | reverse complement strand
TCGAGACGCTTGTTCGCGCCCGAATCGCGCACCTGCTCGACCAGCCGGACAATTTTCACCAGACCTTCGAGCGCGAAATACTCACATTGTATTGGAGTCAGGAGTTCGTCGGCAGCGGCGAGCGCATTGCTCATGAGGATCCCAAGCGAAGGCGGGCAATCGATTAAAACGAAATCAAACGTGTCGTCCGCCAGCAACGGCTTAAGCGTTTCCGCCAAACGGCTGAGATGATCCGGCATTCGGGCGATCTCAACCTCGGCACCAGCCAAATCGATGTCAGCGGGCACGATGAACAGGCGCTCGCGTCGCGTGGGCAGGATTTTCTCGGTGATTGATCCCTCCCCAAGCAGCGGCTCGTAAAGACTCGTCTCATCCAGGTCTTGCAAACCAAATGAGCTCGTTGCGTTCGCTTGTGGATCGAGATCGACAAGCAAAATGCGCTGGCCGAGTTCCGCCAATGCGCAGCCGAGATTTACAGCCGTGGTTGTTTTGCCGACGCCGCCTTTCTGATTCGCGACTGCGATAATTTTCATTTCTGGGCAGCGCCCGCGCCTCGCGTGCTGGCAATGGCGCCCTCGCCATTGCGAACTTTTCTTGTGCAACGACGCGCTCGAGATTTCTTTCGGCGAGGCGCCGAAAGGAGCACGCGAGGGCGCGTGCGCTCCCCGTTGTGATTCGCAATCGCTAGGATTTTCATGCTTCCGGAGCAGGCGGTCGCCAGATGATGTTGCCGGTCACCCCAAAACGGAAACTAAATTTTTCAGATTTCAGATTTGGAATTTTGAAAGTAGACTCCTGCATTCGCCTACCATCCGCGGGCTCGCCACAGCGAGTCCGTCCCGCGGCGGATAAGATCGACAATCCCTTTAAGCTATGATCGTCACCACTGGTCAACTCTACAAAGTCGCTTACGGCAAATTTGCAGTCGGCGCCTGCGACAGTAACAATATGGAACAGTTAGTCGGTCTTTTTGGCGGGAATGTCCAAGATCGGATTGGCGATTTTGATCGCGCCTAACCTGTGAAAGCTGCTCCAGTATCGATTGAGCCTGCATCGACCCCGAAAGCTTTCGGGGCCGAAAAGTCAATCGTGTTGCGCAATCAGGACGTCCGCGGCGTGGTCACGCTGACACTCAACCGGCCGCAGGCTTTCAATGCCTTATCGGAGGCGATGCTCGCGGCCTTGCAGCGCGAGTTGGACGCGATCGCCAATGACGAATCGGTGCGTGTCGTGATTCTCGGCGGAGAAGGCAAAGCGTTTTGCGCCGGCCACGACCTGAAGGAGATGCGCGCGACGCCGTCGCTCGATTACTACGAGCGTCTTTTCGCGCAATGCGCCAAGCTGATGCTGACTGTGCAACGTCTGCCTGTGCCCGTGATCGCGCGCGTCCAGGGTATTGCCACAGCAGCCGGTTGTCAGCTGGTGGCGATGTGCGACCTCGCCGTCGCTTCGCGCACCGCAAAATTCGCCGTCAGCGGCGTAAAATTTGGTCTCTTCTGCTCGGCGCCCAGTGTGGCGCTTTCGCGTAATGTTTTGCGCAAGACGGCGTTTGAGATGCTGGTCACCGGTGAATTTATCAACGCCGATGAGGCGAAGGTGCGGGGGTTGATTAACCGTGTCGCCGAACCCGAACAACTCGATGCCGAAGTCGAGAAACTCGTCGCCAGTATTGTCTCCAAACCGCGCGTTGCGGTTGCGATGGGGAAAGAACTTTTCTACAAACAAGCTGAGCTCGGCATCTCAACCGCGTACGAAGCAGCCGTACAGACAATGGCCTGCAACATGATGGATGAGGCCGCGCTCGAAGGCGTGCAGGCGTTCATCGAAAAACGTCCGCCCCGCTGGCCCCAAAGCGCGGAGTAGCGCTCACCTTTTCACGCTTTAACGCTTTAACCTGCCCGTGACCTTTACTCTCCAAGAACTCGCGACAATGTTCGGCGGCGAGTTGATCGGCGATCCGGGACTCAAAATCACCGGCGCTGCGTCGCTCGCGGAAGCGACCGCCGGTGAGATCAGTTTTTTTGTGAACCGAAAATATATTGGACTCCTGCGCAGAACGCGCGCCTCCGCAGTGTTCGTTCCGCCTGATTTCGCCGAGCCGATTACCGCCGGTCAAATTCGCGTCTCCAATCCAGCCAAAGCATTCGAGCAAATTGTGCTCAAACTCGCGCCGAAACCGATCACCCTCGCGCCAGGGATTCACCCAAGCGCGATCGTCGATGCGCGCGCTCAGCTCGGAGAACGCGTGTCGATCCAGCCGCACGCAGTCATCGAAGCAGGCGCCAAGATCGGCGACGACACAATCATCGGCGCGGGAACGTACATCGGGCATGAAACGGTAATTGGAGCCGCGTGCCTGATTTATCCGCGAGTAACAGTTCGCGAGCGAACTTGTATTGGGTCACGTGTCATCATCCACAGCGGGGCGGTCATTGGCGCGGATGGATTTGGATTTGAAATGATCGATGGCCGGCACGAAAAAATTCAGCAGCTCGGCATTGTTCAGATCGACGACGACGTCGAGATCGGCGCAAACACGACCATTGACCGCGCCCGATTTGGCCGGACTTGGATTCAGCAAGGTGTGAAGATCGATAATCTCGTGCAAATCGCGCACAACGTCGTGGTAGGGAAAAATTCCGTCATCGTGGCCCAGACCGGCATATCAGGCAGCACGCGGGTGGGCGAGCGCGTTATGATGGGGGGGCAGGTTGGCATTGTAGGCCACCTCGAAATTGGTGAGGGAACAATGATTGCGGCGCAGAGCGGTGTTTCCAAGAGCCTCCCCGGAGGTGTCTGGTTCGGTTATCCAGCGGTTCCGCTTGCGGAAGCAAAACGACAAACTGCCTGGATCCACAGGCTCGGAAAACTTTTCGAACGCGTAAAACAGATCGAAAAGAAACTAGGACTGTAAGCGCTCGTCGCGTTTCCTTTGGCCTTTTGTGAGGGACCTGACGCCGTAATCATGAAAACTCACGCTCGCGTTGGCGCGGGTCTGAATTTCTTTCGGCGCAGTAGCAAAACGTTGAACGGTAGGTTTAAGAAACCTGTCTAAGGGGCATAACCATCAACATCAAGAGGGAGGCATTATAATGAAAAAAGCAATTGTCACCCTCGCCTGCGCGCTGGTTGTGCCGCTGGCATTCGCGCAGACGAGTTCGACGGGTAAAGGGCACAAAGGGCATGGGAGTACTACCACAGAACCAATAACGGTAACGGGAACGTTCATCAAAATGACGACGGAGGAAGGCGCTGCTGCCAGTTATCAGCCTGCCAAAACCCTCGTTGTTCGCGAGGATGGCTCGAATAATCCGGGCAGTTATGTTCTCAAAGGGCGCGGGCGCGTTGTGAACAAGGAGGGCGAAGTCGTCCAAACCGCGATCAGACCCGGCAGTCGCGTGCGTGTTTATTACGTAAACACAGGCGATTCGCGCGTGGTTGATCACGTGGTTGTAGAGTGAGTCTGCGCGGTCTGGGATATCACCAATAAAAGCCGCACGGTTCCGCGAATCCTGCGGCTTTTTTGGTAGGGATATCGTGTGTTGACGGAGTGAACCGTTTGTACTTCGGCGGGAACGCATAAAACAGATCGAGAAGACGCTGGGCTTGTAGGCGCTATCGCGCACTTGGTCATGCGCGTGCTTCTTCCAGAGGGCTGCTGTAGCCGCGTCCCTGCCTGTCTCGCCGGAGCCTCGCGAAGGCGGGTGGGGCGCTTCGGGATAGCGCACAAGCTCTTAGACAGGACCTGTTTTGCGCTTATGAGACGCGTTCAAGAATGTCACGCAGTGCCTCGGGAGAAATCCATTGCGCCCCGGAAGCGTGCACTGTTTCCCCTTCCATGGAATCGGAGGTGGCTACCATCAGCTCGAACCGGTCTGCGTATTTGCTCGCGAGCCGCTCGATGATCGAGTCGGCCGTCGCGAATAAAAGATTTGGACGTCGCCAGGGTCTGAGGTCGTGCTGATCTTCGCGCCTTTCCCATCAAAAACGATCACCACACGTACGCCGGTCCAATCTTGATAATGGCGCAGCCGCTTGATTAACTCTTCGCGCGCCGCCAGGGCCCTTCTTTTGTGGAGCTTGCGCAACTCAGGCCAGGCAAAAATGATGCTGTGCCCGTCGACGATTAAATAACGTCTGCGCTGCGGCATCGCGGAAAGTTCCACATCAAGTCTCCACTCAATTTCGCGCAGGAGAAGGCAAGTTCGTCACATCTTTTAGCAACCTTCCGTGCTGGCCGGGTCGGGGCGGGCAGGCCACGGCCCGAGTTCCATGGGTTCGGTGAAATGTAAAGGATCCATTACCGCAATATCGGAAGAGATTGAGTTCGGCTTTCGACAGACCGTTACGCGGCGTGTGTTGAAAACGAATGTCAAATTTTAAAAGACACGACCCCCTTTCGATCCGCTTCGGCGAACGGAATGGCGCGTTCGAGATTGCCGCTTGAATGTTCTCGTAAGTCCGACGAGCACTCGCTCGACCATCAGCGACCAGAGAGTTGGTTTGCAAACCGGCGACAGCAATCGAATCTGAACTGTAAGCAAAAAAGAAACGAAACCTATGAAACAAAAAAACACGACCGCCCAAAGCAAAACGTCATTGCGACACCCTGAGATGAGCGTCAAGATCACGCCATTCGGTCCAACTCAAGCTGCGCTCGACGAAATTGCGCGCGATCTTTTACGACTGACTGAGGTAAAGAAGCACCTGCAGAACTCTCGACATCGCCTTCTTTCTATTGCGCCAGTGGAAACCGAACTCAAATCCAGTCGTGCGCCTGCGCCGCCGAGCCGTTTCCGTGCGACGATCTACGATTATACGAACAACCGCGCACTGCTGATTGATGGTCGTCTGGCCCAGCCACGAAAAGTTAAAATTACTGAGTCGGCTAGCCAACCCTTGCCGACGCGAAAAGAGTTTGAAGAGGCGGTTGAGATCCTGGCGCGAGACAAGCAGTTGGGACCAGGCATTCGCGAACAACGGCTGCAGCCGTATCCGCCCATGCCACCGCTCCTTGGCGAGCAACTGCCCGATGGTCGGACCGAGCGGACGATTGCCGTCGGATTGCTACCGACCAAAGGGGAACGCCATCATGAAATCGTTGGAGTGAACATGAGTCGGCAGACTATAGTTCGGTTTGAGAATCATGCGCCGCCTACCGCGCAGGCCCACAGCCAGACTTGCGGGCTTCCTTACGCCAATCAGAGCACAACTGGAGGACAATTCGCCGCTGGTCAGGTCTGGATCACCGTCAAACAGGGAAGCACCACACTCTGGAAGTTCCTTGCCGTTCGGCCTGCCGCCTCGTCCGGGACCAATGGGTCTGGCGTGGAGTTGCGATTCGTTGACTATCGTGGCAAGCGCGTGCTCTATCGTGCTCACGTTCCGATTCTCAACGTTAAATATGATCCGACTCCCTCAAGCCCTGATGGTGCCTGCGGGCCTTTCCGGGACTGGCAGAATGAAGAAGGGATGATTCAGGCCAACGGAACGGATGTCGCACCCGGTTTTCGTTTGTGCCCGACTCCGGCTCAGACAATCCTGGATACAGGCTCGGACACGGGAAACTTCCTCGGCACGGCGATTTATGTTCAAGGCCAGGAAGCCGTGCTCGTGTGCGAGATGGAGGCGTCGTGGTATCGCTATGTGAGCGAATGGCGACTTCATGCCAACGGCACGATTCATCCTCGGTTCGGATTTTCGGCTGTGAATACGAGTTCGTGTGTCTGCAACGTCCATCATCACCACGCCTATTGGCGCCTAGACTTTGATATCCGGACCGCCGGTAACAATCGCGTGCGTGAGTTCAACGACCCGCCGCTGGTCGGTTCCTCAAACTTGCACCACAAGAACTACGAAATCCGTCGTTCCCGTGACCCGGCCCGTAACCGCAAATGGCGCGTGGAAAACGCCGCGACCGGCGAAGGATACGACATCATTCCAGGCGCGGACGACGGAGTGGCAACCGCCTCGCCTGACTGGCCTTTTCCGAAAGGCGATGTATGGATTCTGCGGTATCGCGGATCGGAGATTGACGATGGCGTGGTTGCTATTGGCCCACCCTGCGAAGCTGGGCTCGACGGTTGGGTTAACGGCGAATCGATCCAAAACACGGATGTGGTCATCTGGTATGGCGCTCACTTCACCCACGATGTGCAGCACGAGGCTCCGGGCTCTCACGGACACATCGTCGGTCCTGTTCTGAAACCGGTGAACTGGTAAAAGCATCGGATATTCGCCGCGGCGAGTGTTGGACATCACGCATGGCCGGCGACTCTTTCGAGTTCAAGAAACGCTGTCAGCTTTTCCTTCCGTCGCCGCCCAATGCGTCTGCTGCTCTTCGCTTGGCTTCGGACTCCTTGCGCACGTCAGCGCGAAGGAACGCCGCGGCCTAGTTTATGCCTTGTCAATGATGTTATGATTGCGTGCACACGTTGTGTTGGCACAAGAGCGTTAAACCCGAAGAAAGATACGGTATGGAACTGGAACGCCGAAAAGTCCGGCGGCGTTGTTGGGATACTGATATTCGGAATGAATGGATTGCTGTTGTTGCTGAGCGTCAAAGTGAGGCGCGAGAAATGGCCCGAAGTTGAACCGACGTCCGCGTCAAACACATAATAGTCACCCGTCCCGTTTTCGAACTTGTCTAAAATGTTTATACTCGTCAATTTTTGCCGGAGCCTGAATCCGCCATTTGTCGTAAAGACGAAGGTCGCCGGGGCAGACTGGGAATATCGTGCACAGTGCGGACCACACCTCGTTGTAAGTGGTGCGGAGGAATTAAAAATGATGTATCCGGAGACTGAATTACCAGCACCCGGGACACCGAAAGTGCTGAAAACTCTGCCGGTGAAGTCGAACCTGACGAGAGCAGTCTGGGCCGGTGTGTGGCTCGCCAGAGGAAAGGCGAGAAGAAAAACGATCGCCGCCCCAAGGGACGCTTTGGACATTTTGCTAGGCCTTTTCATGGCACTCTCCTTTTGTTTGCGCGTCCGAGTGGTCGCCATGAGCGTGCTCGCTTGTCGATCATAAATGCAGTTCCAAGTCCAATTCGGGACTCGCAAAATGATTATGCTGTGAAGTGATTCTTTCGAGTTCAAGAAACGCTGTCAGCTTCTCATCCGCGCCGACGATAAATCTCTTCCGTTGTCGCGGTACGCGTCTGCTGTGAAAAGCACGCGACCAGTCGAATCAATCTGCGATGAACAGCCCCACGACCAGCCCTCCGTGCTGAGGCGATCTGCAATGATTTCCCAATATTTTTCACGGCCTAACGAATGCCCCAACCCGCCGTGCTTGGGGGTTCGCTTCCGCTTCCGCAGATTCAAGTCGTCGTCGTCTTCGAGACTTCGCAACGGTTAAACGTCCACGCGAACGGCTCATTCAAGCTCAAGTATAAGTCGTGCCAGCCTCGTTCCCTAACCTCTACGGAGACGACAATGGGGGTCACCCTCGCTGTGGGATCGGCGATCGGAAAATCCTGTTCTGCACCTGACGACGAACGTACGACGAACGTAAACGGGCCATCCCCCTGGTGCACCTGCGCGAACAACCGGCAGAGATAAACACGATTTAGCACCGCGGGGAGGAACAATACACCGACCGCCGCATCGTCGTGCGGTGCTTGAACAGTCCTATAATAACCGGGCTGATTGTCGGCGCTGAGATCAACCCACTCGTATGACCCGAACTCTACGAGGCCATAGTACTGGTCCGCGAGCGGGTCTACCCACGACTGGTGGCGCGCCAGCGGGTCTACCCGCGACGAGTTGTAAAGTTTGAGGAGACCGATGCCGCTTTCAGCTTGCACGTACGTTTCACGCGCTGTGAGATTGATGGGAGGCATCGGCGCGTCCGGGTCCGGTAAAGTCACCTGACTCATATCGATCCAACGGCTGCGAAGTTCACTAAGGGGGACGCTTTGAGCTACAGCGGCATCGGGTATTAGCGCGCGCAACGTTCGGAGTGTGTCGTCGGTCGGCATCGTAGGTGTTCCGATAGTAGGTTATCTTCTGCTGCGACGGTTGGCGAGCACAATATCGCGGACGCGCTGAGCTTGTCGGCGATGAGCTTCCAGTAATTCATTGGCGCGCAAATCGAGAAAGTCAGAGAGCGTGAATAGCCGCCAGTCGAAAACCGAAGATCGAATCAAATGAAGTATTGGGAAATCATCGCTGACAAATCTCAGCAAAGACGGTTGGAGTTGGCGCTGCGTGTCAGGCGTCGACTCTCGCGGGCGAATGACCTTCGTTGCTGACGCGCATCGCGACACCATGAGTCCTGGAATTTTCCCGAACGAAATGCCGTTCTGGTTGTCTAAGTGCTCGCTGAGGGGAGATTTACGGTTCGCAAGAGCGGCTCAATTCTCAGCTTCAGTAGCAACCCCAACCAAGAAAATCAGCTCCAAATGAGAATCACCAAGAAAGTACAAATCGTCGCGCTCGCCGCGCTTTCGCTCGGCATCGCAAGCCTGTGCTTTGCACAGAGCGATGCGCCTTATACCGAAGGCCCGGTCTGGAACATCACGATGGTCAAAGCCAAGCCCGGCATGGTCGACGAATACCTCAAAAGCCTCGCCAAGACCTTAAAGCTCTCGCTCGAGGAAGCGAAGAAGCAGAATCTAATCCTCGATTACAAGATCCTGCTCGGCAACGCCGCCACACCGCAGGACTTCGACATCCTGTTGATGGTGGAATCGAAGAACATGGCCGCGCTCGATAACACGCGCGAAAAGTTCGATCCGATCGCCAGAAAAATCGTGGGCACAACCGATCAACAGCAGGCGTTGGCAGTGAAACGCCTCGATATTCGCGAGATTATGGGCAGCAAGCTCATGCGCGAAATCACGCTCAAATAGTCGCGACGGACAATCCGTTGGCCTCACGCTCAAGGTGCTGAACGTGAACGGCGACATGCGGAGTGACGCCAAGCGCGTCACAGCCTTCGAACCGTTTCGTTAAACAGAATGGTCCGTTCGACATTGCCGCTCGAATCCAAATGCGAATCTCCCCTGAGCGAAAGCAGGCGCGGTTCTGCGCAATTGATTGCCTGACGTTTCTCGGGGAAAACAGGTTCCACCCCGGGCGCTTCAAAAACTTTCCAGCCGTTACGGTGCGGTCTGATTTCAATCACTGTGGCGCTCATATCATGGGTTTGCTAATTAACCGCACGCTGTCAGGTCCGTAAATTAAAGATCGACAAATTGTCGCGGTGCTGGTATCCACACGGTGGATTACGTCACTCGACGTTTCAACGCATCTTCGGCCGGGCTGAAGAAGCCCGTGGGGCTGGACCTACGCTAGGACCGCCGCCTAACGCGATCAACAGTATTCCACCAACATTTCGCAAATCCAGTAAAGCAGCACAGCTTAACAAACAGCAACATTTCGCAATCAGCCGTCACGCTTAGCCATAAATTACAATGAAAAACAAATATTTAATAATCTGTTGCCGGATGTCGGCTCTCCTCTTATTCACCAATTTTTGTTCCTGCCATCGCAACACCAAAGGAAATATGGATTTGGAGCCCACTGATAAGCGTCCCGTATATCATACGACAGTTGGCGATGCTGATGAAGCAGAAATCCTTCAGCAGCAACTCTTGGTAGAAACTCAAAATGTCATGGTGCCTGATTTATGGTTTTACGCGAAAGATGAAAGCACATTAAATAAAATGAAGGATTTGGGATATGACATTTCTAAATCTGAATTGAAGCATGTGTATTCAAAAGTTGTCAAAAGTGAGCCGTTGACAGATGAGCAAATAAAAGCGTTTAAGATACAACTCATCAACCGGGAGAAAGACCATTTTGTAATTAGGGGGACGCTTGAACAATTGAGTGCCCTTCAGAACAAAGGGATAAAACTCATGCCTCTCGACTATGAACCGCGTCCGCGCGAAGTGAAAGTTATTGTATCACGTACAGAAGACGTTCAGAAAGCTTCTGAAGCTGGGCTTGATATTTATTCAACTCAAATAGGTAAGGAACGTGAAATAATAATTTATGGCGGTGCATTTGATTGCGCAATCGATGCCATGAAGAACTTAAAGTTTAATGTCAGCATTATTAAATAACAGTTCATAAACACTCTTGACCTATGAAAACGATAAATTCAGTCATCACCGCATGCTTATTATTTTCAGTATCGTCGTTTGCAGGCATTTTGAGCTTTACAAACTTTCACACACCACCCCAGGTGGATGCCGCACTAACAACTCTGCACAATACATATCCAGGGCAAACTTCTATTATTACGATAGGAACAAGTTACGGTGGAAACCCGATGAAGGCGCTGAAGATATCGTCTAATCCTGCGGTGAACGATCCAACCAAGGGTGATGTTGTCTATGTAGCTTTGCATCATGCACGTGAATGGATTTCCGTTGAAGTCGCTCTTTATCTCGCTGATGAGTTACTGGCAAGGTACAGTACAGACGCAACGTTGCACGCCGACATGGATCGTCTGCAAATCTGGATAATACCTGTGGTTAATCCTGATGGTTATGCCTATACGGCGACATGGGGTTCTTGTGCAGACGTTACCAGCCCGAGAATGTGGAGAAAAAACAGGCGCCTGAACAGTGATGGAACTTTTGGTGTGGATTTGAATCGTAACTGGGGATATCAATGGGGATTATTATCAGGTTCTTCTAATACGACTACTGATGATACTTATCATGGCACAGGTGCATTCAGTGAGCCCGAAACAACAGTTCTTAGAGATTTCTTGAACGGACTAACAAATTTTAAATCCTTCGTTACTTATCATAGCTTCAGCGAATTGTATTTAAGACCTTGGTCGTACACAACTTCAGACCCACCCGGAGAACCAACACTGAAGTCGATTGCACAGAGAAATATCAATCTTATTGCCGCCGTTCACGGGCATACATACTCGGAAAATATTTGGTACACATCTTCTGGTGAAGCAACCGATTGGGTGTGGCAGGAAAAACGTGTAGCTGCATTTACTCCTGAGTTGCGACCAGCACCAACCGGAGCCGGTGGTTTTTGCGTTGCCGCTTCTGAAATTATCCCTTGCGCTGAAGAGAACTTTCCTGCGGCAACTGCATTAATCCATGATGCGGCCAGACCGGGTGTCTGGATAAGAGATAATGCAGGAGACACAGGTGCAGAACCTTCAACCGGCTACCCCTGGGAAAGTCCTGATATCTGGACGGTGCCTGCTGTGCTAAATCAGAATGCAACGGTTGATTTGCATATACATGTTAGTAATAGCACTGGCACAAATATGCAGAATGTTACTGTTGACGCATATTATACTGACCCAAGAATTACACTTGAATTTCCAAGCCCCACCGCAGTCCTTATAGGCAGCGCTGTGGTCAATGTTCCGCCGGCAGGAAAAGATATTGTTATGTCATGGACTACTCCAGTAGGCACAAATATATGGGGCGAACTTCATTGGTGTGTTGGAGTTGTGATTAAACACAAAGAGGATATGCCACTTACAACAATTGTAAACCGGTCGAGTAATATAGCCTGTCATAATTTTAACACGACTACTGTTGTAGAAGGTAGCATTATAAATGTTGCCGCAACTAACTTTCTGAATGTTGCAGCAGAATTAGTAATTGATTTCAATCGTAACGAATTGCCCCCTGATTGGAAATTAGAATTACCTTCTATTAAGGAACTACAGTTACGTAATAAAATATTGCCACCCACCACTCGCAAATCGAGATTGTTGAAGACACAAGGAATAATTCTTGAACCGGGACAAACAGTTAAGATTCCAGTGAAAGTTCATTTCGCTAAAGTGCCCGCAAAAGAAGTTCTGGTTCGTATCAAGGGTGATTTGCTTCCTCTTGTAGCGGGAAAAAGAACTCCGGTAGGCAATGGATATACTTTTAATGTTACTGCAAAGTGACGCCGACGGTCAGGCGCAGTAAACCGAGTCTTCGTTTTGAATTAACTGCGCAATCGCTGCATTTATCACCGGCCTGCTGCTGGTCAGTGCCTTTGTTGGCTACAATCTTGCCCAGTCGCCAAAACGCAAAATCTCCGCTCCTTCGACGACACCGGCCGTCACGCTTCACGTGCGTGGCGGCTTTTTCTTATACCCTAATCCAAGCGGGGGTTTGGCGGCGCTCCGTTTACGCGGGGACACCCGTCGACAAAGCGTCTCTGAGTGTCAGCTGCTGGACGAGACAGAGCTCGTCCCTCCAAAAATAAACCGTTGCGGTTTGCGTTGGCAGGGCTGTTCCGATACCCTGAGGCGCATGGCGAGGTCTGGTCTTGGCAAAGGTCTTGGCGCACTCATTGGCACTCCCGTGGCCGTTCCACGAGCAGACGTTGTTGAGTCGGGCGAGAGAGTTCACCAGATCAATCTGGCAAGCATCGCTCCGAGCGCGTTGCAGCCGCGCAAAGATTTTGGTCGTGACGCGTTGCAGGAACTGATCGATTCGATCCGGCAACATGGCATTATTCAACCGCTCATTGTCCGGCCGGCCGCGAGTGTCGCCGCGGCGACCGGACAATTTGGCACTCGATTTGAGCTGATCGCCGGTGAGCGCCGCTGGCGCGCGGCGCAGGAGATTGGCCTCAGTCAAGTCGCGAGCGACATGGAAGTCCTTGAACTTTCCCTGATTGAAAACCTGCAGCGCGCCGACCTGAACCCGATCGAAGAGGCACAAGGTTACGCGAGATTAGCGAGCGAATTTGGGATGCGACAGGAGGACGTTGCGCTAAAAGTCGGACGGAGCCGCGCGGCAGTGGCTAATGCAATGCGGTTACTGGATTTGCATCCGCAGGTGCAAATCTGGCTCGCGCAAGATTTACTTTCGGTCGGTCACGCAAAAGTCTTGCTGGCATTAAAAGCGCCGGAGGAACAGCTCTTAGCCGCGGAAACGGTTTTGCGGCGCAATGCCACGGTACGTTCCACGGAACGTCTGGTGGCTCGTCAACTTGGAATCGGCCGTTCGCGCCGTAGGCGGCGCGCCGCTGAACAAGCGGTTACCTCTGCGGCGATCGAGGATTTACAGAATCGATTGCAAGAACAACTCGCGACGCACGTGACCATTCATCACGGAGAGAAACGGGGCCGGATCGAGATCGAATACTACGGCAACGACGATCTCCAGCGTATCGTTACCGCTCTGGGACTGACACAAAGTGAGAGCTGATTCACTTCGCTGCGCTCCGTGACGTCGAACAGTTGAAGCGTTGAAGCGTTGAAGCGTACCACTCTTCGCATGTTCTTCGTTACTCGATTTGAGTCTTTGCTCTCTCGCCTTTCATTCTTTTTCTCATCGTCAAGAGCTTGATAGCGTTCTGAAAGCGATCTGGTTCGCGCTTGAGGAACGTTGCCCCGAAAATCCCTCACCTTCATCCTCTCCCTTTCACAAAGGGAGAGGCGCACCAGAAGAGACGCGAAATTCGTACACGCCCTCTGGCAGATAGCGAAGGCAGTTTTGTGAAACCGAAAGCGGCATGGCACACTGTTGGTGACGCGTTGTAAGCTGAACCGGATGAGCGACTCTCCGCCTCATTTTATCAAGCGATTGCACCAGGTCGCTCTCGTTACGTTCATCTTTGTTTTCGTTTTCTCGACTCTCGGCGCCGAGTCGTCGCCTGCGCCGCGAACGAAGATTTGGGAAGAATTGTCCGGCGAGAAAGCTTTGGGTCATGTCCAACGGCTCGTTGATTTCGGGCCGCGCCCGCCGGGGTCTGGTGCCATCGAAAAATCCAGAGATTACATCGAGAATCAGCTCCGGCTAGCAGGTTGGCAGGTAACGCGGCAGGCATTCACGGATGACACGCCGCGCGGCAAAGTCGGTTTCGTAAATCTCATTGCGCGATTCCCCGGGCAAGGAAGAGCCGCGCCTTCTTTTTTATTGTGCTCTCATTACGACACCAAGACGTTCGACACTATCCGGTTTGTCGGAGCGAATGACGGCGGATCGAGCACCGGTTTGCTGGTGGAACTAGCCAGAGTTCTTGGACAACACCCGAATTTCGCAGCCAGGGTTGAACTGGTGTTCTTTGATGGCGAAGAGGCCTACGAGAATTTTTCTGAAACCGATGGCTTGTACGGAAGCCGCTATTTTGCCAGGCAACTGGGAGGCACGGGTGC